>Ga0207695_10002064_pt1 | contig 30641 bp, 31 predicted proteins | sample KBSC54metaG_FD_184354 | JGI IMG/M metagenome (GOLD analysis project Ga0207695, IMG submission 184354) | Corn rhizosphere microbial communities from Kellogg Biological Station, Michigan, USA - KBS C5-4 metaG (SPAdes) (version 2) | ecosystem: Host-associated > Plants > Roots > Rhizosphere > Soil... | reverse complement strand
ACGAGTTCGCCACCGCGCTCATCCAGTCGGCCGAGAACTCCAAGCTGACGCCGGCGGCCCCCGGATGGGCATCCGTCGAGGCAGCGAACGTGCTCGAGGAGTTCTTCAGCAAGATCGGGACCTCCACGGATCTGGACGCGCTCGCCAAGGAGTACAACGCCAAGATCACCCCGATGCTGAACAGCAAGTAACCGTTCAGTTCGCACTGAGTCGGTCGAGTAGCGCGCGGAGCGCGCGTACCGAGACCCACCCGCGAGGCGCGGGTCTCGGTACGCGGCTTCGCCGCTACTCGACCACCAAGAAACCCGGAAGGAGGACCAGATGACCGCCATGAGCACCCGTCTCACCGTGCCGCGCCGGCGCCGCCGGCTCGCACCGTATGCCCTGCTCGTCCCGACCGTCGTCGTGCTGGTCCTCGCCATGGGCTACCCGCTGGCCTGGCAGCTGATCACCTCGCTGCAGCAGTTCGGGCTGGCCCAGCAGTTCGGCCAACCGGCTCCGTTCGTCGGCCTGGGCAACTACATCCGCCTGGCCACCGACCCCTATCTCTGGACCGTCGTCGGCCGGTCCCTGCTCTTCTGTTTCGCCGCCGCCGCCGCGACGATGCTGATCGGCACGCTGCTCGCGCTGCTGATGCGCGCGGTGCCGGCCGCCGTGCGCATCATGCTGCAGATCGCCCTGCTGCTTGCCTGGGCGATGCCGGTCGTGGCCGCCATGACCGTCTGGACCTGGTTGTTCGACTGGCACCGCGGCGTCGTCAACTGGCTGCTCAGCGCCGCCGGACTCCCGTTCCAGCAGCACAACTGGCTGCAGAATCCCCTGAGCTTCTTCGCCGTCGCCGCCATCATCGTGATCTGGATGAGCGTGCCGTTCGTCGCGTTCTCGCTGTTCGCCGGCCTGACGCAGGTGCCCGAAGAGGTGCTCGAGGCGGCGCAGATGGATGGAGCGACCCCCGCCCAGCGCTTCTGGCGGATCACGGTGCCGATCATCCGACCGGTCATCTCGATCGTGCTGCTGCTGCAGATCATCTGGGACCTGCGGGTGTTCACCCAGATCAAGCTGTTGCAGGACTCCGGCTCGATCGCCAGCGAGACCAACCTGCTCGGCACGTACATCTACCAACTGGGCGCGGGATCCAGCGACTTCGGCACCGCGTCGGCGGTCTCGATCTTCGTGCTGATTCTGACCATCGCGCTGAGCGGGTTCTATGTGCGGTCGATGCTCAAGGAGGATAAGGCGTGAGCGCGCGAATGGGGTCTCGATACGCGCGCCGGCGCGCTACTCGACCGCCAAGGGCCAGCAAGGTCGTGCTCGGCGTTGTCGGGGTGGTGGTCGCGCTGGTGTGGTTCTTCCCGGTGTACTGGATGCTCAACTCCTCGCTGCTGTCGAACGTGGTGTTGACCTCGAACGCGCCGAGCTTCGCGCCGATCGGCGGCAGCTTCGACAACTTCGTCAGCGTGTTCCAAGGCGGGTCGTTCCTGCCGGCACTCGGCATGAGCGTCGTCATCGCCCTGCTCGTCGTCGCGGTCTGCCTGCTGTTCGCGTTCCTCGCGGCGGTGGCGATCAGCCGCTTCCGCTTCCGCGGGCGCACCGGCTTCGTGCTCGCGATCCTGTTCGTGCAGATGCTCCCGGCCGAGGGCCTGTTCATCGCGCAGTACAAGCTGATGTCGTCGGTGGGCCTGCTGAACTCGGTGATCGGGATCAGCATCCTGTACATCGCGTCTGTCGTGCCGTTCACGATCTGGATGCTGCGCGGCTTCGTCGCCGGCATCCCGGCCGACCTCGAAGAGGCGGCCATGGTCGACGGGCTGAGCCGCACGCAGGCCTTCCTGCGGATCACCTTCCCGCTGCTCGCTCCCGGGCTGGTGGCATCGGGCGTCTACGCGTTCCTGCAATCCTGGAACGAGTTCACCGTCGCGCTCGTGGTGCTGCAAGACCAGTCGTCGCAGACGCTTCCGCTCTGGTTGCGCGGCTTCATCCAGGCCAGCGCCAGCAAGGCCATCGACTGGGGTCAGGTGATGGCCGCGTCGACGCTGGTCGCGATCCCGGTCATCGTCTTCTTCCTGCTGGTGCAGGGCCGCATGACGAGCGGTCTGGTCGGTGGGGCGGTGAAGGGATGAGCGCTCTGCCATCGGCCGCCGGCACCCTGCTGCCCGGCTTCGAGGGCACCGAGCTGCCCGAGTGGCTGCGCACGCGCCTGTCGAACGGGCTCGCGGGGGTGTGCCTCTTCGCGACCAACGTGGCGTCGCCCTCGCAGTTGCTGGAGTTGACCGACGCGATCCGCGCAGCCAACCCGCGCGCGGTGATCGCGATCGACGAGGAGGGCGGCGATGTCACGCGCCTGTTCCAGGACGTCGGCTCGCCCTATCCCGGCGCCGCCATCCTGGGCCGGCTCGACGATCTCGAGCTGACCCGCGCGGTCGGCGAGCGGGTCGGTCGCCAGTTGCGCGCGGTCGGGGTGACGCTGAACTTCGCGCCGGATGCCGACATCAACTCCTCGGACGACAACCCGGTGATCGGCACGCGCAGCTTCGGCGCCGACCCGGAGCTGGTGGCCCGGCACACCGCCGCCTGGATCGGGGGACTGCAGTCGACCGGCGTCGCGGCCAGTGCCAAGCACTTCCCCGGGCACGGGGACACCGCGACCGACTCGCACCTGGCGCTTCCGGTCGTCGACCTGCCGCTCGCGGTGCTGCGATCGCGCGAACTGCTGCCATTCGCCGCCGCGATCGCCGCGGGCACCGAGACGATCATGACCTCGCACATCCTGCTTCCCCAGTTGGACGAGGCGCCCGCGACCTTCTCGGCCCGCATCCTCGGCGAGCTGCTGCGCGGCGAGCTCGGGTTCACCGGGGTGATCGTCAGCGATGCGCTCGACATGCGCGGGGCCAGCGGTGCGACCGGGATCCCGGATGCCGCGGTCCGCGCCGTGGCCGCGGGCTGCGACCTGCTCTGCATCGGCACGGCCAACACCGACGCCCAGCTCGGCGAGATCGAGGCGGCGATCGCCGCCTCGGTGTCGGACGGGCGCCTCGCCCCTGCCCGACTCGACGATGCCCTGGCGCGCGTGGCGGCCCTGGGCGAGGCCGGTACCGCGATGCTGGGGCACGCGCAGGCCGTGGGCGCGCATCCGGATCCCGAGCCGGAGTTCGACCTCGACCGCACGATCTCGGCATTCGACGTCGTGCCCGGCGTGCCGGCCCTGCTCGACGACCACCAGCTGGTGCAACTCGACACCGCCGCGAACATCGCGGTCGGCCCGGCGCCCTGGGGGCCAGCGGCCGCCGGCGCGTCCGTCGTCGTGCTGCGCGAGGGCGACCCGTTGCCCGCCGCAGGCCCGCAACTCGTGCTGATCGGCAGAGACAACCACCGGCGCGACTGGACCCGTGCGGCGATCGATGCGGCACGGGCCCGCGATCCGCGCACCGTCGTCGTCGACATGGGGTGGCCATCCGCCGACCGCCGCTACGCCGACATCGCCACCTTCGGCGCATCGCGCCACGTCGGGCAGGCCCTGCTGCGCCGGCTGGCCGCCGCCCGCGTCGAGGGAGCGCGCTCATGAGGATCGGCGTGGACATCGGCGGCACCAAGACCGAGGCGGTGGCGATCGACGACGCCGGCCTGGTGATCGACGAGGTGCGCGTGCCGACCGGGTTCGGAGCCGACGCCGTCATCGCGTCCACGGTGGCCGCCGTCACCGAGCTCGCCGACCGGCTGGGCACGGCGCCGGCCGAGTTCGGCGCGATCGGCGTGGGCGTTCCGGGGGCGGTCGACCCGGCATCCGGGCGCGTCGCCCACGCGGTCAACCTCGGTCTCGACGGGCTCGCGCTCGGCGACGAACTGGCCGCGCGGCTCGGCGTCCGGGTGCGGCTCGAGAACGACGTGAATGTGGCCGCGCTGGGTGCGTTCCACCTGCTCGGGCACGGGCCGGAACGCTCGATGGCTTACCTCAACCTGGGGACCGGACTGGCCGCCGGCCTGGTGCTCGGCGGCCGGTTGTGGCGCGGCTCGCGCGGGACGGCGGGCGAGATCGGGCACATCCCGGTGGACCCGGCCGGCGAGCTGTGCAGCTGCGGGCAGCGCGGCTGCCTCGAGCTGCTCGCCTCGGGGTCTGCGGTCGCCCGCCAATGGCCAACCGAGCATCCCCGCCCCGTTCAGAACCTCTTCGAGGCCGCCGCCGCCGGCGACGCCCTCGCGATCGAAGTGCGCGCGCGCTTCATCGATAATGTTGCCTCCGCCGTTCGCGTGCTCGTCCTCACTGTCGACGTGGACGATGTCGTGATCGGCGGAGGCATCACCTCTCTGGGCACTCCGTTGCTGGACGCGATCCGCGATGTGCTCGCGGCCTGGTCGGCTCAGTCGGAGTTCCTCGCATCGCTCGAACTGCCGTCGCGAGTGGTCCTGGCGCCGGCCGGCCCGGTCGCCTCGGTTGGCGCGGCGTTGCTGGCCGAGCTGGCCAGCTCGATCGAACCGGACCTGGTCTGATGGCGGAGGTCGTCATCCTCGACTCGCGCGAGGCGGCAGGCGAGCTCGGCGCCGAGTTCGTCGCGCGCCTGGTCGCGCGTAAACCGGACGCCGTGCTCGGCCTCGCCACCGGCTCGACCCCGCTTCCGCTCTGGCACGCGCTCGCGGCTCGCGCGCTCGACCTGTCGCGGGTTCGCGGCTTCGCGCTCGATGAGTACATCGGGCTGCCACCCGGGCATCCGGAGAGCTACCGCGCCGTGATCACCCGCGAGGTGGTCGAGCCACTCGGCCTGACCCCGTCGCTGGTGCACGTGCCGGGGGATGACGGTGGCCCGGTCGAGGGAGCCGGGGAACGCTACGAGGCGGCGATCGCCGCGGCGGGCGGAGTCGACATCCAGGTGCTCGGCATCGGCCGCACCGGCCACATCGGCTTCAACGAGCCCGGCTCATCGCTCGCCTCCGCGACGCGCGTCAAGACGCTGACCGAGCAGACCCGGATCGACAACGCGCGCTTCTTCCACTCGCTCGACGAGGTGCCACGGCACTGCCTGACCCAGGGGCTCGGCACGATCCTGCGCGCCAGACACCTGCTGCTGTTCGCGTTCGGCGAGGCGAAGGCCGGTGCGATCGCCGGGGCGGTCGAGGGGCCGGTGTCATCATCGCTGCCGGGATCGGCGATCCAGCTGCATCCACTGGTCACGGTGGTCGTCGACGAGGCTGCGGCCTCGCAACTCGAGCACGCGGACTACTACCGCTTCGCCTGGGACAACCGGCTCGACTTCGAGCGCTGAAGGCTTGACGCTTCGACGGGCTCAGTGTGCCGCAGCGTGCGCTCCGCAATCTGCGTGGCGAGTCGCGTCCGGCTGCTCGCAACGCGGCTTGCCACGCAGGTTGCAGAGTCTGCCTGACTCGTCAACGGTAATACCCGGCGAGGGCCGAAACGGCGAAGATCAGGCCGACCAGCAGGACGGCGGGTCCAACGGCGAGGTAATACAGGGGATTCGTCAGAACCTCGGATCGGCGACCTCTTCTCCGTATCGCCTCCGCAATCCGCCTCCGCAGCAGCGTCACCATGACACCCACTGCGACGAGAGCAAGACCGACGATCAGATGAGGGAGCACGGCGGCCCTAGCTGACCAGGCGTCGGCCGTCGGCCCAGACCTGCTCAACCGAGCCGTCGTCCGCCAGCACGACCGCGTCTGCCGCGTAGCCGGGTTCGAGCAGGCCGAGGCGATCCCCGAGTCCGAGGGCGCGAGCCGGCACGGCCGTCAGAGCGGCGACCGCGGCCGAGGGTTCGAGCCCCACTGCGGACAGCGCGAGCCGCAGGGCGGCATCCTGGGTCAGCGTCGAACCGGCGATGGTCGAGGTGCCCGAGAGCACGGCCAGGCCGTCGCGCACCGAGACGTTGAGCGAGCCGAGCCGGTAGTCGCCGTCCGCGGCGGCAGCGGCCGCCATGGCGTCGGTGATCAGGGCGACCCGCCCCGGCGCCTCGTGGAACAACAACGCCGCCACCCCCGGATGCACGTGGTGGCCGTCGAGGATCAGCTCGAGGGTGACGCGCGAGTCCTCGAGGGCGGCGAGCACGGGGCCGGGTGCGCGGTGGTGCATGCCGGGCATCGCGTTGAAGGCGTGCGTCAGCATCCGGGCTCCGGCGTCGAAGGCGTCGCGGGTCTGCTCGTACCCGGCCTCGGTGTGGCCGACCGCCACCGTGACGCCCGCCGCCGTGAGTTCGGCGATGGCGTCCAGCGCCCCGGGCAGTTCGGGCGCGATCGTGAGCTGGCGCAAGGTCCCGTCGGCCGACGACAGCAGCGATTCGACCGATTCCGGATCGGGTGATCGCAGGAAGTCCGCGTGGTGCGCGCCACGCTGGCCCGGAGCGAGGAACGGCCCCTCGAGGTGCGACCCGAGCACCAGCGGGTCGGCGGCGGTCAGCGCGGCGATCTCGGCCAGGCGCTCGCGCAACTCGCCGAGCGGGTTCGCCACCAGGCTGATGACCGTACGGGTCGTGCCGTGCATGCGATGGGCCTGCAACGCCGACGCCAGCTCCTCGCCTCCATCGTCGTAGGCGTGGCCGCCGCCGCCGTGACCGTGCAGGTCGATGAACCCCGGGACGAGTCGCGCGCCGCCCAGATCCATGCTCTCGTCGGCATGCGGTGCGCTCGCGACACCGACGCCGGATGCGGCGATCAGTGGACCGTCGAAGAGCACCCAGGCATCCGGAACCTCGCCGCGCTCGTCGATGCGGTGAGCGGAATGCAGCAGAAGGGTGCTCATTTGAAGATGATGGTCCGGGCGCCGTCGAGCAGCACGCGGTGCTCCGAGAACCATTTGACGGCCTGGGTGAGCGTGCGCGATTCCTCGTCCTGGCCGATGGCGACCAGCTCGGACGCCGTGCGCGAGTGGTCGACCCGCACCACGTTCTGCTCGATGATCGGCCCCTCGTCGAGGTCGCTGGTCACGAAGTGCGCCGTCGCGCCGATCAGCTTGACGCCACGCGCATGCGCCTGCGTGTAGGGGTTGGCCCCCTTGAAGCCGGGCAGGAAGGAGTGGTGGATGTTGATCACCCGGCCGCTGAGCTCGCGGCACAGCTTCGGCGACAGGATCTGCATGTAGCGCGCGAGCACCACCAGCTCGATCTCCTCCTGATCGACGACCTCGAGCACGCGCCGCTCGAACGCCGCTTTCTGATCGGCGCCCGAGACCGGATGGGATTCGAAGGGCACCCCGTAGAACGCGGCGAGTTCACCGAGGTCGGGGTGGTTGCCGAGCACGAGGGGGATGTCCACGGCGAGCTGCCCGGCCCGCTGGCGGAACAGCAGGTCGTTCAGCGCGTGAGCGGCGGTCGAGACCAGAACCAGGGTGCGCATCGGGCGACCGACGACATCGAGCTGCCAGCGCATCCGGTACCGCTCGGTCACCGGCAGCAGGGCTGCCTCGAACTCGGTGCGCGACGCGGCCGACTCGACCTGCAGCCGCATGAAGAAGGTGCCGGTGTCGTCGCTCGAGAATTGCTGCGACTCGGTGATGTTGCCGTGAGCCTGCACGATGGCCCCGCTGACCGCGTGCACGATCCCCGGGCGGTCCTCGCAGACCAGAGTGACGATCCAGTGGGTCGGCGTCGAAGGCACGGATTCAGCGTAGCGGGGGCGCGAAGGCGCGAGGCGAGCGGTCGATAGGCTCGACGAATCATGACGACGGGGACGGAGCAGCAACGGTTCCCTCTCCCCGCGCTGCTGGTCATCTCCGGCGCGATCTTCGCCTCGGTGTCGAGCGAGTTCCTCCCGACCGGCCTGCTGCCCGACATCGCAGGCGAACTGAAGGTCTCGGTCTCGCAGGTCGGGCTGCTGGTGACGATCTTCGCGATCACCGTCGTGGTGAGCACGGCGCCGCTGACCGCGTTGACGCTGCGCTTTCCCCGCAAGTGGCTGATGGTGGCGGCGCTCGGTGTGCTGGTCTGCGCGAACCTGCTGTGTGCGATCGCGCCGAGCTACGCATTCCTCGCCGTCGCGCGGGTGCTGGGCGGACTCGCCCACGGGGTGTTCTGGTCGGTCACCGGACCGTACTCGACGCGGCTGGTCAGCCGCCGGCACCTGTCGCGCGCGGTCGCCGTGACGCAGGCCGGAGGAAGCGCGGCCTTCGTGCTCGGCGTCCCGCTCGGAACGGCGCTGGGCCACGCGCTGGGCTGGCGGTTGTCGTTCGTGGTGACCGCCGGGGTGATCCTGCTCACGCTGATCCTGGTCGCGGTCGCGCTACCGCCGGTCTCGCATCTCGTGCCGCTGGCGACCGGCGAGATCGCGGTCCCGGCCCGGCGCGATCGAACGCTCGCCGCCCTGGTCATCGTGGCCGTGACGGCCCTGCTGATCAACCTGGGGCAGAACAGCTTCTACACCTACATCGTGCCGTGGACGACGAACATCGGCGGGATCGCACCCGCCAGCATCGGCGGCATCCTGTTCGCTTACGGGCTGGCCGGCGCGGTCGGGCTGGTCATCGCCGGCGCGTTCGGCGATCGCTACCCGCGCGGGGCACTGCTTCTGCTGCTGGCCGGCATCGTCGTCGCCATGATCTTCCTCGCGGTACTCGCCCCGGGCGCGCCGGTGCTCGTGGTGATCGGGCTGGCGGTGTGGAGCGCGGCGTTCGGCGGCATCCCGTCGCTGCTGCAGAGCCGGATGATGCACTCGGTCTCGGCGCGACTGCGCGACACCGCGTCGGCCTGGGTCACGATCTCGTTCAACCTGGCGATCGGAAGCGGCGCGCTGCTCGGCGGGGTGCTGCTCGACCACCTCGGGATCCGCGTGCTGCCGTTCGCCGAAGCCGCGCTCGTCCTGGCGGCGATCGTCTTCATCCTCGCCACCGATCGGCGGCGGATCGGCCTGCATCCCGAGGCGCATCGGGGCTGACGCCGCGGGTCGCACTCGCGCTACGGTGATCGAATGACGACGGAGACTCCCGCCACTTCCACCCCCACCAAGAGCGGCATCGAGGTCATCGGCCTCGAGACCATCGCCGAGAGCGAGCGGAAGGGCAGGCCGTTCACCCTGTTCTGGCCGTGGTTCGCGGCGAACGTGTCTGTTCTCGCGATCAGTTACGGCTCGTTCGTGCTCGGCTTCGGCATCTCGTTCTGGCAGGCCACGATCGTCGCGATCGTCGGCATCACGATCTCGTTCCTGTTCTGCGGGTTCATCTCGCTGGCCGGTCGACGCGGTTCGGCTCCCACCATGGTCCTGAGCCGCGCAGCGTTCGGCGTCAACGGCAACCGGCTGGTCTCGATCATCTCGTGGCTGCTCACCGTCGGCTGGGAGACCGTGCTCACGGTGCTCTCGGTGCTCGCGATCTCCACCGTCGTGGGTGAACTGGGCGGCCCGAAAGACAGTGTCATCGTCAAAGTCATCTCGCTGGTCGTGATCGCCGCCATCATCGTGTTCGCCGGCGTGTACGGGTTCACCCTGATCATCCGGTTGCAGGTCGTCATCACGATCGTGACCGGCGTGGCGACGATCCTCTACCTGTTCCTGGTCGCTCCGAAGATCAATCTGGATGCCGTGATGGCGGTCCCCTCAGCGGGCATCGGCCCGGTGGTCGGCGCGCTCGTGCTGCTCATGACCGGCTTCGGGCTCGGGTGGGTCAACGCGGCGGCCGACTATTCGCGCTACCTGCCGCGCTCGTCGAGCGCGCGGGGCGTCATCGGGTGGACCACGTTCGGAGGCGCGATCGCACCCGTTGTACTGGTGATCTTCGGTGTTCTGATTGCGGGATCCTCGAAGAACCTGAACGCCGCGATCGCGGGCGACCCGATCGGGGCGCTCACGACACTGCTTCCCGTCTGGTTCCTGATCCCCTTCGCCATCGTGGCGATCCTCGGCCTCATCGGCGGCGCGGTGCTCGACATCTACTCGTCGGGGCTGGCCCTGCTCAGCGCCGGCCTGAAGGTTCCGCGCCCGGTCGCCGCAGGGATCGACGGGGTCATCATGGTGGTCGGGGCCATCGCGGTCGTGTTCTTCGCCAAGGACTTCGTCGGGCCGTTCGAGGGCTTCCTGATCACCCTGGGGGTTCCGATCGCCGCCTGGGCGGGGATCTTCCTCGCCGACATCCTGCTGCGCAAGAAGAACTACGCGGATGCCGAGCTCTACACGCCCACCGGCCGTTACGGCTCGGTGAACTGGCTGGCGATCGCACTGATCGTCGTCGGGACCGCGGTCGGGTGGGGCCTCGTGGTCTCCTCGGTGCCCGGGCTGACCTGGCAGGGCTACCTGTTCGGGCCGCAGAAGGGTGCCTTCTACACGAACTGGGCGTACTCGAACATCGGTGTGCTGTTCGCCCTGGTGATCGGCTTCGTCGGCACGCTGATCGGCGGTCGCGCGCGCATCCGCCGCCAGGAGAACGTGGCCTAGGTGAGGTCGCCGCCGTACCTGCTCGCCATCGACATGCAGGCGGTGTTCGGTGATCCGTCGAGCCCGTGGTGCGCGCCGGAGTTCGCGCGGGCGTCGGACGGCATCCAGCGCCTGCTGCCGGCCTTCGGCGACCGCGCGGTGTTCACCCGCTTCGTGGCGCCGGCCGAGCCGCAGGGCGCCTGGGTCGCCTACTACGAGCAGTGGCCGTTCGCGCTGGTTCCGGATGACGACCCGCTGTACGCGCTGACCGCGCCCTTCGCAGACGCGGCCCCACGCGTCGAGACCCGGCCGACTTTCGGCAAGTGGGACGCCCGGCTGGCGGCAGCGCTCGGCGGCAGCTCCGAGATCGTGCTCACCGGGGTGTCGACCGATTGCTGCGTGATCTCGACCGCGCTCGCGGCGGCCGACGCCGGCATCCACGTGCGCCTCGCGGTCGACGCCTGCGCGGGCGCCAGCGCGGTCGACCACCAGCGCGCCCTCGACGCCATGGCGCTGTACGCGCCCCTGATCGAGCTCACCAGCGTGGACGAGGTGCTCGCCAGCCTCGAGAGTGCGCCGCTAGAATAAGTGCGTCGCGACTGGCGTTCGGATGGGCCACCATCGGGGAGCGACTACTCGGAAACGGCCGTACGCCTGGGCTGTGACAGACACCCATCTGTTCGCACAACCAGGAGGCCCGCAATGCCAGCTACCGCCAAGACCGACACCTTCCTCGCTCCGCTCTCCGTGGTCGACCCCGAGGTCGCCGCGGCGCTCGAGCAGGAGCTGAATCGCCAGCGCACCACGCTCGAGATGATCGCGAGCGAGAACTTCGTGCCTCGAGCCGTGCTCGAGGCGCAGGGGTCGGTGCTGACGAACAAGTACGCCGAGGGCTACCCGGGCCGCCGCTACTACGGCGGCTGCGAGTTCGTCGACATCGTCGAGAACCTGGCGATCGAGCGCGCCAAGTCGCTGTTCGGCGCAGCCTTCGCCAACGTGCAGCCGCACTCGGGAGCCTCGGCCAATGCCGCAGTGCTGGCCGCGATCGCCCAGCCCGGCGACCGCATCCTCGGCCTCGAACTGGCCCACGGCGGCCATCTCACCCACGGCATGAAGCTCAACTTCTCGGGCAAGCTCTACGAGGCCCACGCCTACGGCGTCGACCTCGAAACCGGCCTGGTGGACATGGATGTGGTGCGCGCCCGCGCGCTCGAGGTCAAGCCCCAGGTGATCATCGCCGGATGGTCGGCCTATCCGCGCGAGCTGGACTTCGCCGCGTTCCGCGCCATCGCGGACGAAGTGGGCGCTCTGCTCTGGGTCGATATGGCGCACTTCGCCGGTCTCGTCGCGGCCGGACTGCACCCGAGCCCGGTGCCGCACGCGCACGTCACGTCATCCACGGTGCACAAGACCATCGGCGGCCCGCGCTCGGGCTTCATCCTGACCAACGACCCCGAGCTGGCGAAGAAGATCAACTCGAACGTGTTCCCGGGTCAGCAGGGCGGCCCGCTCATGCACGTGATCGCGGCGAAGGCGACCGCGTTCAAGCTCGCCGCCGAGCCCGAGTTCGTCGACCGGCAGAAGCGCACCAAGAGCGGCGCGAAGATCCTGGCCGAGCGCCTGACCGCTCCGGATGCCAAGGCGGCCGGCATCGACGTGCTGACCGGCGGCACCGATGTGCACCTCGTGCTCGTCGACCTGCGCACCTCGGAGTTCACCGGCAAGGACGCCGAGGACCGCTTGCACGAGGTCGGCATCACCGTGAACAAGAACGCCGTGCCGAACGACCCGCGCCCGCCGATGGTGACCTCGGGCGTGCGCATCGGCACGCCGGCGCTCGCGACTCGGGGCTTCGGCGATGCCGAGTTCACCGAGGTGGCCGACATCATCGCGCTGGCCCTGATGCCCGATGCCGACCTGCCGGCTCTGCGCGAGCGCGTTGCGACGCTGGCCGGCGCTTTCCCGCTCTACGAGGGACTGACCAGCCCGGGAAGCTGGAAATGACGGCGATCCGTCTGGACGGCGTCGCCACCGCGGCGGCCATCAAGAGCGAGCTGACGGAGCGCGTCTCGGCGCTGCGCGAGCGCGGCATCATCCCGGGTCTGGGCACCCTCCTGGTCGGCGATGACGCGGGTTCGCAGAGCTACGTCTCGCTGAAGCACCGCTACTCGCTCGAGATCGGCGTCGAGTCGATCCGGGTCGACCTGCCCGTGGATGCCACCGAGGCCGAGGTGCACGCCGCGATCGCACGCCTGAACGCCGATCCGCAGGTGACCGGATACCTCGTGCAGTTGCCGCTGCCGAAGGGGATGGACGAGCACGCGGCCCTGGTGGCCGTCGATCCGGCGAAGGATGTCGACGGACTGCATCCGCAGAACCTTGGCGAGCTCGTGCTCGGCGTCGAGGGGGAGCTGGGCACGCCGCTGCCCTGCACGCCCGCCGGGATCATCGAACTGCTGCGGCGCTACGAGGTGCCGCTCGAGGGTCGGCACGTGGTCGTGGTCGGCCGCGGCTTGACCGTCGGCCGGCCGATCGGCCTCATGCTGACGCGTCGGGGGGTGGATGCCACCGTGACACTGGCTCATTCGCGCACCGCCGATCTGGCCACCGAGGTGCGCAGGGCCGACGTCGTCGTGGCGGCGGTCGGTGTGCCGCATCTGATCCAGGCCGACTGGATCAAGCCGGGTGCCGCGGTGCTCGATGTCGGCGTCACGCGCGTGGGCACCACCGAGTCGGGCCGGGCCAAGCTGGCCGGCGACGTGCATCCGGATGTCGCCGAGGTCGCGGGCTGGCTGTCGCCGAACCCGGGCGGCGTCGGCCCGATGACCGTGGCGATGCTGCTCTCGAACGTGGTGCGCGCGGCGGAACTGGCTGCGGGCTAGGCCGCTCCGGCACGCTCTGCCGCTCGGCTGCGGGTTCAGCTCCCCCCGAAGAAGCACGACAGCCCGTTGTCGGTCTGCGCCGAGGTCGGCCAACCGCTCGCGAACACGCTGTCGTGCGCGGCGGCCCCCACCCGGATGCTGCAGTTGCTCAGCTTGACGTCGCTCGCCGCCGGGGTGCTTCCGGCGCTGGGGTCGGTCGGCACGCCGAAGCCGTAGCGGTAGATCGCCCACCCGCCGTTCCGGTCGGCGTCCCCTCCGCCGACCGGGGACACCGCGCGGGCGCCGCCCGGGATGTTCGGCAGCGCGCTCGCGCAGAAACCCTGGAACGGGCGTTCGTCGCCCTGCCAGACCGGGTAGCCGGCCATGTCGGCAGCGACCGCCTGATTGGAATCCCAGTTACCCGACACCCGGACCGCCGTGACCTGGCCGACGACGAACTTGGTCGGTGAGAACGCGGTGCGCCAGTTGTCGCACTCGTTGTCGAGCTGCGCCTCGTCGGCGGACTGCTGGTCGGTGGCGTCGACCGGAGCGTGGACCGTCTCGGTGAGCTTCGCGACCGCACCGTTCGGCGCCGTCGCGATCACCGAGATCTGGAAGAGCACGTCGGCGGCTAAAGGGGCCTGGGTGGGGGTGGCCGACGCGCTCGGGCTCGCACTGCTCGTCGAGACCGGGCGCGCCGTCGAACTCGGGGCGGGATGCGGTGCGCACCCCGCGAGCACGAGCGTCGCCGCGACGGCCAGCGCGGCGCTGCCCGCGAAGATGACCGGATGCCTCACTGCGCCCCCCTGATCGGTTGACTGAACTCTCGGTTGACTGAACTCTGGAGCATGACGGTAGCAGGCGGTCCTGACGGCGAACAGGGCTGATGCTCGCAGCGAGCGGCTCACTGCTCGCGGCGCGCGCCCTCCGACGGCCGCACCACGAAGGTCTCGGGAGCGCCGAACCCGTGTTCGGCGAAGGCGCCGTCCACCGCGACCTGAAGGCGCGAGATGCCGTCGATCGGCACGAGAGCGATCGCCGATCCGCCGAAGCCGCCGCCGGTCATCCGCGCTCCCAGTGCGCCGTTCTCGAGCGCGGTGTCGACCGCCAGATCGAGCTCTGGCACCGAGACCTCGAAGTCGTCGCGCAGCGAGCGGTGCGAGGCGTCGAGAAGCCCGCCGATCGCCGCCGGCCCCTGCGTCTCGAGCAGGCGAACCGTGTCGAGCACGCGCTGGTTCTCGGTGACCACGTGCCGCACCCGGCGGAAGGTGACGTCGTCGAGGATGCCGCGGGCGCGATCCAACTCGTCGATGCCCACATCGCGCAGGGCCGCGACCCCGAGCGCGCGGGCGCCCGCTTCGCAGGACTCCCGGCGCTCGCCGTAGCCCCCGGTCGCATGGGCGTGCACCACATGCGTGTCGATGACCGCGATGGCGAGACCGGCGGCGTCGAAACCGAGCGGAACAACCCGCGACTCCTGGCTGCGGCAATCCAGGAACACCGCGGAGTCGTGCCGGCTGAGCAGTGAGGCCGACTGATCCATGATCCCGGTCGGGGCGCCGACCACATCGTTCTCCGCCCGCTGACCGGCCAGGGCGAGTGTCTCGCGCGGCAGACCGAGCTGCCAGACCTCGTTGAGAGCGAGCGCCACCGCGCTCTCGATCGCCGCGGACGACGAGAGGCCGGCGCCGACCGGCACATTCGAGTCGAGCACCAGGTCGGCGCCGGGAACCGCGCCCAGGTCGGCGCCGGCCTGACCAAGGGCCCAGGCCATCCCGAGCGGGTAGGCCGCCCATCCGTTCAGGGCGCCCGACGCCTGCGCCGCATCGAGCTCGGCCAGGGGGATTTCGACGACCTCGTCGCTGAAGGTGCTGGCCACCCGCAGCATCCCGTCGTCGCGGGTGCCGAGTGCGACCAGGGTCCGACGGTCGATCGCGAAGGGGAGGACGAATCCGTCGTTGTAGTCGGTGTGCTCGCCGATCAGGTTGGCGCGGCCGGGCGCCGACCAGAGGCCGTCGGGCTCGCGTCCGGCGAACTCGGCGAACAGCGTGCGCAGTTCGTCCCGCATGTCGGTCATACGCGTGCGATCGCCTCTCGAATCCGGTCGGCCGCGTCTTCGGGGCGCACGTCGGCGATCCAGGCGCCCATGGCCGACTCCGATCCTGCCAGGAACTTGAGCCGGTCGGCGGCCCGGCGCGGCGAGGTGAGTTCGAGATGCAGGCGGACGGTGTCGCGACCCGCGTTCACCGGAGCCTGGTGCCAGGCCGCGATGTAGGGGGTGGGGCTGTCGTAGAGGGCGTCGATACCGCGCAGCAGTCGTCGGTAGAGAGCGGCCAACTCGTCGCGCTCGTCGCCACTGGTCGCCGCGAAATCGGGCACCTGGCGGTGGGGAAGCAGGTGCACCTCGATGGGCCAGCGCGCGGCGAACGGCACGAAAGCGGTCCAGTGCTCCCCGCTCAGCACGACTCGCGGACCGTCGCGCTCGGCATCGAGGATGCGCTGGAACAGCTCGGGCGATGTGCCGTCGATCGAGGCGAGCAGCCGAGTGGTTCGCGGCGTCACATAGGGGTAGGCGTAGATCTGCCCGTGCGGATGATGCAGGGTCACACCGATCTGCTCGCCGCGGTTCTCGAACGGGAAGACCTGCTCGACCCCGGGCAGCGCGGACAGCGCCGCCGTGCGATCGGCCCAGGCCTCGATCACCGTGCGGGCCCGGCTCACGGTCTGGGTGCCGAACGACCCCGTGGTGTCGGGGCTGAAGCAGACCACCTCGCAGCGGCCGACCGAGCTGCGCGTGCGCCCGATCCCGAGCCGGCTGAGGTCGTCGCGACCGAGGGGCGGATCGTCGGCCGTGTCGCGCAGGGCGGGCCCGAACGACGGCGAACGGTTCTCGAACACGGCGACGTCATAAAGCGCCGGCACCTCGCTCGGGTTGGCCGGACTCTGCGGCGCAAGCGGATCCTGGTCGGCCGGCGGCAGGAAGACCCGATTCTGCCGCGCGGCCGCGATCGAGATCCATTCGCCGGTCAGCACGTCCAGCCGCATGGTCGCGGTCGCGGGGCGCGGGTCGAGCACGCGCGCATCCACGGCGCGCTCGGGGCCGAGCGTGGTCGCGGCGTCGTCGTAGTAGAAGAGCTCCCTGCCGTCGGCCAGAAGCGCGTCGCGGCGCACCACTCCCGCGGTGAGTTCGATGGCTCCGTGCGATTCCACGTCACTACGATATCCAATGGTCTACTCGCGTAGATGCCGATGATCGAAAGGCGCTTCGGGCGTGCTCCCGGACGGCGCGATGCTGCCTCAGCCCTAGGCTGAGAGGGTGGCCGCCACCCGCACCCCCGAATCCGCAGTGCCGTCTGCCGCGCCCGTCAGCGGCCGGCAGTTCGCGCTCGAGAACGGCGGCGCCCGGGCCGAGGTCGGGTCGCTGGCCGCGGTGCTGCGCTCGCTGACGGTGGACGGCATCCATCTCACGGAGCCGATCGGCGACGACGTGATCGCCCCGATGGGATGCGGGATCGTGCTCGCCCCCTGGCCGAACCGGGTGCGCGATGCGCTCTGGCACCTCGACGGGGAGCCTCAGCAGCTGGACATCACCGAGCCGCCGCGGCGCAATGCGATCCACGGCCTGCTGCGCAACACGGCCTATCGGGCGCTGGCGCAGGACGCGTCGAGCGTCACCCTGGGCGCGCTGATCGCGCCGCAGCACGGGTGGCCGTTCCTGCTCGACACCTCGGTGCGCTATCAGGTCGAGCCCGACGGGCTCACGGTCACCCACGGCGTGCGGAACCTGGCGGCGCGCCGCGCGGCGTGGGCGGTGGGGGCGCATCCGTACTTCCGAGTCGGCGACGTCCCGGTCGAGCAGCTCACGGTCACGCTGACGGCGGAGGTGCGGATCCAACTCGACGAGCGCTCCAACCCGGCGACCCAGCATCCCGTCGACGATCCCGATGCGGGAGGCCCCGGCGACCTGCGTGTGGGTCTCCCGCTGGCCGGCCTGACCCTGGACTCGCCGTACGGCCGACTCGCCAATCGCGACGGACGGGCGGATGTCGCCTGGCTGACCGCGCCCGATGGCAGCACCACGACGCTCTGGTCCGACCCGGCGTTCGGCTGGATCCAGGCCTACACACCGCAGGAATTCCCCCGGCCGACCGGCCCAGGCCCCGCCGTCGCACTCGAACCGATGACGGCACCGCCCGACGCGCTGAACAGCGGCACGGATCTGATCTGGCTCGAACCCGGGGAGAGCTGGAGCGCCTCGTGGGGCGTGCGTTACGAAGGGACGACGAATTGACCGACATCCTCCCCACCGGCCGCGGGGTCGTACTCGAGCGCGGCGGCGTGCGAGCCGAGATCGGGTCGGTCGCAGCCGTCCTGCGTTCCCTGACGGTGAACGGGGCCGACCTCACCCTGCCGATCCCCGCTGACCGCGCGCCCGCGATGTGCAACGGCATCATCCTGAGCCCGTGGCCGAACCGCGTGCGTGCGGGGCGGTGGGTGCTCGACGGCGCACCGCAGCAGCTCGACATCACCGAGCCCGAGCGGGGCGGCGCCCTGCATGGGCTGCTGCAGTTCGCCGAGTACGACGTGACCGAGCAGTCCGCGGATGCCGTCACCCTGACCGCGACGATCTACCCGCAGCACGGCTGGCCCTTCCTGGTCGAGACCTGGGTGCGCTACGAACTCGATCCGGACGGCCTGACCGCCACCCACGGCGCCCGCAACCTCTCGGCGGTGCGTGCGCCGTATGCGACGGGCTCGCATCCCTACCTCAAGGTCGGCGACGCACCGATCGCCGACCTCCAGCTCACGGTGCCGGCGTCGACCTACTTCGCAGTCGACGAGCGGCTCGACCCGACCGGAGAAGTGGAGGTGGCCGACACCCCGTACGACGTCAGGACTCCGCAGCGGGTCGGCGGCCTCGCCTTCGATACCGCGTTCGGCGGCGTCCAGCACGCCGAGGTCGCGAACGGCCGCGGCGATGTCGCCTGGCTGACCGCACCGGACGGATCGCGCACCACGCTCTGGCAGAGCACAGAATGGGGGTACGTGCAGGTCTTCACCACGCACCTGATGCCCTCGCCCGATGGCCCGATCGACGCGATCGCGATCGAGCCCATGACGGCCCCGCCCGACGCCCTTAACTCGGGCCAGGGATTGATCTGGATCGAGCCGGGCGCGAGCTGGGAGGGTTCCTGGGGCCTGCGATACGCCGGCGGCGCGTAGTGGCGGAGTCGAGAACGAGCACCCGCGCCGCCGACGCGCGCGTCAAGCGCTGGCGCCAGTACCTCGCCGACGAGCGCGCGGAGGCCGCGGTCTACCGCCAGCTCGCCGAGCGCAAGAAGGGGCAGGAGCGCGAGATCCTGCTCGGGCTGGCCGAGGCCGAGGGGCGTCACGAGAACCACTGGCTCGAACTGCTCGGCGATCAGGTCGGAGCCCCGCTGCGCGGCGATCTGCGCACCCGCTTCCTCGCCTTCTTGGCCCGCCATTTCGGCTCGCTGTTCGTGCTCGCCCTCGCGCAGCGCGCCGAGGCGCGCTCGCCGTACGACGCCGAGGCCGACGCCTCGCAATCCATGGCGGCCGACGAGCTGATCCACGGCGAGGTGCTCCGCGGGCTGGCGGCGCGCGGTCGCACACGGCTGGCCGGTTCGTTCCGCGCGGCCGTGTTCGGCGCGAACGACGGGCTGGTCAGCAACCTGGCCCTGGTGCTCGGGATCGGCGCGACCGGAGTCCCGGCATCCACCGTGCTGTTCGCCGGCATCGCCGGCCTGCTGGCGGGGGCGCTCTCGATGGGAGCCGGGGAGTACGTCTCGGTGCGGTCGCAGCGCGAGCTGCTGCAGGCATCCCAGCCCGACCCGGCCTCGCAGGCCGCGCTCGCGCATCTCGATGTCGACGCCAACGAACTCGCGCTGGTCTACCGCGCGCGCGGCATGAGCAAGAAGGATGCCGAGACCCGGGCCGCGGCCGTGCTCGCGACCCTGCACCTCGACGCCGACGACCCGGCGGCGGCGGGAGTCGACGCCCACGAGGAGATCGGCTCGCCCTGGAACGCGGCCATCTCGAGCTTCCTGTTCTTCGCGTCGGGCGCGCTCATCCCGGTGCTTCCCTACCTGCTCGGTGCTCGCCATCTGGCGGCGATCGCGATCGCGGCGGGCGCCGTCGGGCTGGCTCTGCTCGGCACCGGCGCCGTGGTGGGCATCCTCTCGGGCGCATCGCCGTGGAAGCGGGCGCTGCGCCAGCTGCTCATCGGATTCGGCGCGGCCGGCGTCACCTACCTGCTCGGCTCGCTGTTCGGCGCGGCCGGGCTCTGATCGCTACTCGGTGACGGTGAGCGTGAACTCGACGTTCTGAATGCCGCCGTTCGAGTTCGACAGGGTCACCTCGGTCGTGCCGACCTTGTGGGGCGTCAGGCCCGGGTTGAACTCGGCGCCGCCATCTTTGTGGCCCGGCGTGAACGTCGCGATCGCGGTGTCGGCCACCGTGCCGGAGTAGCTCGTGACCGGAAGCGATCCGGTGTCGAGGTCGACCACCTGGTTCAGGCCGACCCTCACGGTGGAGCCGTCGAGGTCGGCGATCCGGAGGACCACGGGGGCGACCACCGGGGTCGAGGGGCTGGTCGGAGTCGAGCACCCGCTCAGCAGCGCCAGCGCGAGGCCGACTGAGGCGGCAACGGCGAAGGCTCGAGCGGTGCGCATCATGGCCGAACCCTACTCGCTGGGTGTGACGATCACCCGGAAACCGACGGAGTCACGCGGGTCGGCGCCGATCAGGGCGACCTGCGTCGACCCGGTGCGGAGCGGCACGATCTCGGGCTCGAATCGCCCGCTGGTCAGGTTGCGCCGCTCGACCACCGCCACGATCGTCCGGTCGGCGATCTCCGCGGTGAACCGGCCCGGGTTGGACCCGAGATGGACGTCGAGCACCTGATGCAGGTGCAGATGCAAGGTGCGCGACTGGATGTCTGCGAGCCGGACGGTCAGCGGACCAGTGGTGGCGGTGCTCCCCCCGCAGCCGGCGAGGGCGAGCACGACCGCGAGGGGGACGGCGATCGCGACGGCGCGGCGCATCACGGCACCAGGATCAGCTTGCCCGTCGAGGAACGATCGAGCAGGGCGCGGTGCGCATCGGCGGCAGTCTCGAGCGAGTACGACTCGCCGATCACGGCGCGCAGTTCTCCGCGCTCGAGCATCCCGAGCAGATCGGTCACGGCCGCGGCGAGCAGGGCGGGTCGCTGCACGATGTGGACCAGCCAGAAGCCGATGACGGCGGTGCTGCGCGCCATCAGCATGCCGGGTGCGACGTCGTGGGGCGGCGTCCGCCCGGCCATGCCGAACACGGCGAGCCGGCCGAGCGGCGCCAGGGCGCGCAGGCTCTGGTCGAAGACCCGGCCTCCCGTCATCTCCAGCACGATGTCGACGTCTCGGCCGCCGTTGGCCTCGGTCAGGGCTGCCGCCAGCTCGTCGGTGGTCGAGTCGACCGCGGCATCCGCTCCGAGTTCGACAGCGAGCGCTCGCTTGTCGGCGCTGGATGCGGTGGCGATCACGCGGCCGGCTCCCCATTTCTTGGCCAGCTGGATGGCGATGGTGCCAACGCCGCCGGCGCCCGCGTGGACCACGACGCTCTCGCCCTCGGCCAGATGCGCGCTGGTGCGCAGAAGGTGCCAGGCCGTCGCACCCTGCACCAGGGTGGTGAGCGCGTCGGCGTTGCTCACGCCGTCCGGGATCGGGAACAGACGCGACGGATTGACGGCGATGCGTTCGGCATATCCACCGCCCGAGACGAAGCCGAGCAGTCGGCTCCCGTCGGATCCCCGGACCACGACCTCGCTCCCCGGGATCAGGGGAAGGGTCTGCTTGGCGAGGTAGGAATCCTCGGTCTGGTGGGTGTCGGCGTAGTTGATGCCGGCCGCCAGCACCTCGAGCACCTCCTCGCCCTCGTCGGCGACCGGCTCGGGCTGCTCGCTGACGACCAGCTTCTCGGGACCGCCGAACTCGGTGAGATGGATCGCGCGCATGCCTCCGACGTTACTCGCGGCGGCTCAGGGACGGAGGGTGCTGAGCCACTCGTCGAAGGTCTGGATACCCAGGTGCGCCGGCGGCTGCAGGGTCGGATCGGGCAGCAGCGTGCCGTCGCGCATGGCCGTCCCGCCCGGGCCGGGCGCCGGAACCGCGAGCACCGGGGCACGTGTGCCGGTGGCGCGAGCCGCCGCCCGCACCATGCGCGCCAGATCCTCCTCCCGCGGGCCGGCGAGTTCGGCGACCAGTCCGCTCGGCGTGCCCTCGGCCAGCCCGACCAGGTGCTCGGCCACCTCGCGGGCGGCGATCGGCTGCACGCGTCCGATCGGCGCCAGCACGATCGGTCCGATGCGGGCGATGCCGTAGATCTGCTGCGAGAACTCGTGGAACTGCGTGGCGCGCACCTCGGTCCAAGGCACCTCACCGGCGTGCACCAGGCGCTCCTGGGCCATCTTGCCGAGGTAGTAGCCGTACTTCGACTTCTGGCTGCCGACGATGCCGAGCAGCACGTAGTGCCTCACCCCGGCCGCGTTGGCGGCATCCAGCAGGTTGCGGGTCGTCGCGTCGAAGAATTCGGTGGCGACCCGCGCGTTCTGGGTCAGCTTCGAGACCACATCGATCACGACATCCACGCCGCGAAGCGCCTCTGCCACACCCTCGCCGGTCACGAGATCGATTCCGGTCGCGCGAGCGAGGATCACGGGCTCATGGCCCCGCTCGCGCAGCACGTCGACGACGTGGGCTCCCACGGTGCCGGTTCCACCGGCGACGGCGATTCTCATGCGTCAGTTCTCCTCGGTGGTCGGGTGCGGCTGCGCGTCCTGTCCCGCGGCTCGCGCGGCTCGTGCGCGGCGGTCGCCGATCAGCAGGGGGACGCTGAGGGCGATGCTGAGGCTGAGAGCCACCGGCTCGGCGATCGCGTCGACGAGGCTGAAGCCCGAGAGGTGCGCCAGGTGGTACGCCAGGTGCGGAACGGAGTAGACCAGCCAGGCGACGGCCACGATCCGCGCCGCGACCGCGGCCGTGGCCGGGGTGCGCGCGAACATCGCCGCGATGCTCGCGGCCGCCAGGGCCAGGTTGAGTTCGCCCACATCCCGGATGAGGTGTTCGTTGAACGCGCCATCGTCGCCGACCCATGACCCGAACCCGAAGCCGGGGAATCCCGCATAGAACGCGCCGGGCAGCACCGTGGCCCAGATCCCCACGAAAAGGCCGACCGCAGCCAGCAGGGCGAGCATGATTCGGCGCGGCATCATGGTCACATCTGAACACTAGGGCGCGATGGGTGCCGAGGTGCGAGCCCGCGTGCCGGTGCTCGCGAAACACCCAGTACCCCGAAAGCTGCCTGTGGGCCCGCTGGGGGATCGCGCGCAGCTCCGCGCACGCCTCTAACGTCTGGTCCGGGACGCACGCGTCACGAGAGGAGCGCCGCCATGGCGACGAAGTCCGGTTCTACCAATTCCGCATCGTCGAAACCCGCCGAGATGCCAGAGGACGTGAGCGAGCACGTCGGGTGGTTCGACCGCTTCGCCACCGGCTCATCCCACTTCGTCAGCCGAGCGTGGTTCTTCGCCTTCTGCGTGGCGCTGGTGGTGATCTGGGCGCCGTCGATCGTGCTCATCCACAGCATCAGCACCTGGCAGCTGATCATCAACACGCTCACCACGATCATCACCTTCCTGCTGGTCGCCCTGCTCCAGAACACTCAGGAGCGTTCCGACCGCGCCACCCAGGACAAGCTCAACGCGATCTCGGCGGCCCTGGCCAAGATGGCCGCGGCCCAGGGTCTGAAGAAGGACGCCGAAGAACTGCGAGCAGCTGTCGGCCTGGAGGATCGCGAGAGCAGCGACGGCAAGTAGTCCGGTCGGCCGTCGCCGCCTGTCAGACTCGGAGCATGTCTCCCACCGCGGCCGTCATCACCTTGGTGGTCGCGGTCTTCCTTGCGTGCGCTGTCGAGGCGGTCGAGGCCACCACGATCGTGCTGGCGGCGGCCACGGCGCGCGACGGGCGGTCCGCAGCATCCGGGACCCTCGCCGCGCTGCTCGTGCTCGCCGCGATCGTGCTGGTCGCCGGGCCGTCGATCGAACTCCTTCCGATCGCCGTGCTCCGGCTGGTCGTCGGCGCGTTGCTGCTGGTGTTCGGGCTGCAATGGTTGCGCAAGTCGATCGCGCGCGCATCGGGCGACAAGCCCCTGCACGATGAGGAGGCGATCTATCTCCGAACCGTCGCGCGCGCAGAAGGGGCTGCGCGCCGGTCGCGTTTCGGGGTGCCAGACGCCTACGCCTTCGTGCTCTCATTCAAGGGGGTGCTGCTCGAGGGGCTCGAGGTGGTCTTCATCGTCGTGACCTTCGGGTCCAGCGCCCACCAAATCGGCGTGGCCGCCGCCGCTGCCGGCGCCGCCGTGCTCGTGGTCGCCGCGCTCGGCTTCGCGGTGCGCGGACCGCTCTCGCGCATCCCCGAGAACAGCCTGAAGTTCATCGTCGGTGTGCTGCTCACCACCTTCGGCATCTTCTGGTCGGCCGAGGGCGCGGGAGCCGTCTGGCCAGGGTCGGATCTCGCGCTTCTTGCCCTGGCCGCCTTCGTCGTCGCCCTGTCGGCGGCATCCGTTGCCGTTCTCAGGCTGCGTCGACGGGGCAGGATGGATGCGGTTGCCGCCGCGCCGCCTCCCGCGGCACCCACCGCGGCACCCACCGCGGCACCCGGTTCCCCGCCGCGGCCGCCGAGCCCCCTGACGCGTTTCGGCCTGTTCTGGTACGACTATCTCGTCGGTGATGACTGGCAGGTCGCGCTCGGGGTCGTCGGGGCGGTGGCGCTCACCCTCCTGCTCGCCCCCGGCTGGATCGCGGCCTGGCTGATCATGCCCCTCGCGGTCCTGCTGCTGCTGCCCTACGGGCTCGCTCGCTCGCTCCGTCGATGAGGCGCTCGACCAGGAACGCGCCGAGCACCACGAGCAGCACGCAGATCCAGGCGGCCAGGATGAGCAGCCCGATCCGATCGACCCGTGCTTCGGTGGGCGCCAACGACTGACCCGCGAGCACGACGCGGTCGCCTGCGCGCCGCTCGACGGTTGCGAACCTCCGGCCGTCGCCGAGTTGCCAGGTGACCTGGTCCGTTCCGGTCCGACGAGCCTGCTCGAGCACCCCCGTCGGCACCTGGGCGAGGGCGCCGTCAAGACGGCCGGTGCCCGATACCGGGCGGTCCGCGGCGTCGTAGACGATGTAGAACGGCGCCTCGCTGACGGCGAGATCCACATCGCCGCCCGCCAGACCGTCGGCGCTCGAGGTGGCGCCCGACGAATCGCCGGACGAGTCACCGCCCGCGCCCGACAGCTGCGAGGCGACCTGTGAGGCGAGCCGGCTCGGCGCGTCGTCTGCTCCCTGCCGCTCGACCTGCTGCATGACGAGGTAGAGGCCGGCGAGCATGGCCGTCACGATCACCGCGACGGCTGACCAGCGAACGATGCGAGCCATGTCGCGACTCTAGGTTCGCCGGGCGGCCTCGCGCGTCATCCTCGTGATGTATCTCGTCTTCGCACTCGAGTCCGACGACGCGGGCCGGGAGTCGGCCGACGGGACGACCGCCGCCCCGAACTCGCGCAAGGCGAGGGCGTTGTACTCGCGGGCGTCCAACTCGGCGGCGCCGACTCTGCCGTCGAGGTAGTCGATCAGGCCGGCCGTGAGTCCCGACACCGACTGATCGACGATGTGCAGTTGCCCGTCGGGCAGCGCGTCCGACACCGAGCCGAACCTCACCGTGACGATAGGAAGGCCGGCGATCGCGGCCTCGAGCAGCACCATCGGCTGGCCCTCGTAGTTGCTCGACAGCACGAAGCAATCCGCGGCGGCCATCACGGGGAAGGGGTTCGCAAGCGAACCCGTGAGGAACGCGGCCCCGGTCAGCTCGAGCGACGCGATCTGCTGGTCGAGCTCGCCCCGGAGGGGTCCATCGCCGACGATCAGCAACCGCGTCTGCGGCCGCGCGCGGTGCACCGCCGCGAACGCCTCGATGAGCCGTGCGTGATTCTTCTCCGGGCTGAGTCGGCCGACAGTGATGAACCAGCGGGTGGCGGCGTCGGGCGACGTCAGCTCGCGCGCCCAGGCAGGGATCGTCACCGCATCCGTTTCCGGATCGACGAACTCGCCGGCGGCGAACAGCGGCTCGGTCAGCTTCGCGAGAACTCCGATGTCGTCGATGACATTGCGCGCCGACGAGAACCGCTCCCGCGGCACCGAATACCGTTCACTCAGGGCGTCGGCGTTGGCCAGCGCCAGGTCTCGGGACACCGAGACCAGGACGTCGTAGCGGCAGTACAGCGCGAACACGGCGGGCAGCGAGTGGCGCATGCGGCGCTTGCCGCCGACCTTCCTGTGGACCTCCGCCGCCATGTCGTTATGCAGCCAGATCGCCCGACGCGCAGGCGGCGAGTGCAGGATGAGCTGCGCCCACGGCCGGCTGTAGCCACTGAAGTCGACGACCGACTCGAACCGCGCATCTCCGAAGACGCGTCGCCATTCCGACGACCAGAGCGCGGTGTCCCAGCCCGGCTCGCGCAGCCATCGGGTGCCGAGCCGTCCCCGCGCGCGGCTGGCCAGAGTGATCAGCTTCCGGCTGTTCGGGGCGCCGGCGAGGTGGAACTGGCGGATGCGGGCGTCGATCCGCGAGGCGTTCATGCGCGTCTCCCGCCCCTTCGGCCGCCCGATCACGACGGACACATCGAACCGGTCGTGGTCGAGGTGGGCCAGCAGGTTCAGAGCTGAACTCGTGATCCCGTTCGACCTCATCCCGCCGAGGTAGAGCAACAGGGATCGGCGATCCGACGGTAGGTGCGGAACGACCTCTGACGGGTTCACCCGGCCTCGGAAGACCGCGTCGACCACCCGGCGAGCGGCGGCCCCGTCATCCCGTGGAGTGAACTCCTCTCGCCACCGATGCGCGCGCTCCGCGATCGCGGGGTCGGGCGCGGCCAAGATGGCCTCGGCAAGCTGCTCGACGGTGCGCGCGGTGGCGCCGGGCAGTTCGCCCAGTGCAGACGTTCCGCGTTCGCGCGCGTACTCCTCTTCGTCGGGGGTGAAGAAGACGATCCGTCGGCCTGTGGTGAGGAAGTCGAAGAAGATCGACGAGTAGTCGGTGATCAGCACATCCGTGAGTCCCAGCACCACGTTGGTGGGGACGTCATGGGGGACCAGTCGCCCCGGTGCCTGATCGGCGACCATGTCATGCACGGCCTGATGCGCCTTCAGCACGACCGCGAATCCCTCTCCCAATCGCGCCTGCAGGGCGTCGACCGTGGCCAGGAGTGCTTCGGCATCGTCCCGGGGGGAGGTGAAGCTGGCACCCTTCCAGGTCGGTGCATAGGTGACCAGGGTCCTGCCATCGATCGGGATGCCCGCGCCACGGAGCACGGCGCGAGCGGCGTCCCGGTCACCGTCGCTCAGGAGCTGGCGGTCGGTGCGGGGATAGCCGGTCTCGAGGATACGACCGGAGAAGATCCCATCGAGCTTGTACGACTCCCGGTACATCCGGGTCATCGTGGGGTTCTGCGAAAGCAGCAGGTCGGCCGACACGAAGTTGCGCAGCGTGTTGGCGGAGAAGTACGCACCGTCGGGCATGTCGTAGCCCATCGTCTTCAAGGGCGTCCCATGCCAGGTGTTGAGGTAGGTCTGCCCGTCGCGCCTCTGGAACTCGGCGGGGAACGTCGCGTTGTTGATCAGGTACTGGCTCCTGGCGAGAGCCGCGAAATAGCGCGCCGAGCGGTAGGTCACGAATCGCACGCGCCGGTCATGCCGGAATTCGGCCCTGAACGGCTTTCCGGCGTGGTGGTCGAGCACCCAGATGTGGCGCAGCCCGGGCAGATCGCTGGTGCGCAGCAGCTCGCGGAAGATCGCCTCCGGGTTGTCGAGGGCCCCGTTGCCTGCGAACGATTCGTACAGCACGGTGCCGCGGATGATGGGGCGGGCGTACGCCATCGCGCGACGTTCCGCGGCGATGGCCCGGCGCAGTCGCCTCGCGAGCGTTCGCAGCCTGGCGCCCCGTCCTGCTCGGCGGGGTGTCGTCACGGTCTGAGGGTAGCGAGGACCTGGCTCAGGATGTTCTGAGGAGCGGCGCTGCGATCTCACCTGGAGCACGATCACACCGATCGCCATCAGCGCGATGCCCGCGCCCGAGATCGGGAGATAGCCCAGGTCCAGTCCGCCGCGGTTCGGCGGAAGAGCCAGCCAGTCGGCGAACGACGCCCCGAGCGGGCGGGTGAGGATGTACGCCCACCAGAACGCGGCCGTGGCCGGCAGCCCGAGCAGACGCAGGACTCCCGGCACCGCGAAGAGCGCCAGGAACACCAGGCCCGAGTCGCGGAAGCCGAGCCCGAGGGTCGTCGCCGTGAAGTCGCCGAGGGCGGTTCCCAGCGCGAAGGTCGCCGACACCGTCAGCCAGTAGAAGACCTCTCGGCGCCCTGAATCGACGGAGTGCACAGAGAGGGTGTGCTCGGTCCGACCCCAGACGACGAAGATCGCCAGCAGCACGACCGCGAACATCGCGGTGGTCACCGCATACGGGATGCCGATCACCAGATGGGCGACATCCGCGATCATCGTCCCGAACACGGCGACCCCGAACACGAAGAGCCAGTACCGCCACGGCACGTATCGTCCGGCCGTCAACTGGATCGCAGCGACGCCCGCGAACGCGACCGCCGCCACGAGTACCACGGTCACCGGATCGAAGGTCTTCACCAGGAAGTCGGATGCCACCTCGCCGACGCCGGTCGTCAGGATCTTGAGGATCCAGAACCCGGGAGTGGGGTCGGGCACGCGTTGCGCTCGGGCTGAGTCGGCCACGCCGCCTCCCTTTCAGATTCCCGCGGAGCGGTCATCCTCCAGCGTGCGGGACGGCAGCGGTGTTGTGGGCGTGACTGAACGCACTCTCAGAACAGGCGCCGCGATCCCGCCCGCTCGCCTGGACGTTTCCTGGACGTTCGCCGCAATCGCCGCGATGTGGTGTGGCATGAAATCGGTCCGCGCAGAGAGCGCGGCAGGACGGAAAGAACCAATGAACATCCTCTTGATCATCATCGGAATCGTCGCGGTCGTGCTCCTGCTGACCGGCGGATTCGTCCCCGCGCTGAACTTCCTCCTGTGGGTCGGAATCGTTCTGGCCGTGATCGCGCTGATCATCTGGCTGGTCCGGATGATCTCGGGTCGCCGCACGGTCTAGCCCGCGAGGTGGCACGCCAAAGCGTCCTCATCACGGGCGCGACGAGCGGGTTCGGGGCCGGAGTCGCTCTCGAACTCGCTCGTTCTCGGTTCGACGTGACCGCTGCCGGGCAGACCTGGCAGCAGGTCACGTCGTTGCGTGAGCGGGCTCATGCCGAGAAGGCACAGCTCGACGTGATCAAGCTCGACCTGCTCGAGACCCAGGATGTGGCGCATGCGGCGCAACGCGACGTCGACATCCTGATCCTCAATGCCGGCGTGCAAGAGGCGGGCTCGCTTGTCGACATTCCCCTCGACCGACTTCGGCACTCCTTCGAGGTCAACGTGCTCGCCCACCTCGACCTGGCTCAGCGGCTGATCCCCGCGATGATGAAGCGCAAGCGCGGCAGGGTGATCTGGATGTCCTCGCAAGCCGGACTGATGGGCGTTCCGTTCCTCGGCGCGTACGCGGCCAGCAAGCACGCGATCGAGGCCATCGCCAGCACGATGAAGGCGGAACTCACCCCCTTCGGCATCCAAGTGGCAACCATCAATCCCGGGTTGTACCGCACCGGCTTCAATGAAACCGGCGCCGAGAGTTACAGCCAGTGGGCCTCTGAGCGCGACGTGCACATCCCGATGCCGGATGCCGCACCGCTCATGGCCCTTCAGCACGACCCCCAGCCGATGATCGACGCGATCGTCGCAGTGGTCCGAGACCGCAAACCGAGCTACCGCACGATGCTGCCCGAAGACGCCGTGCTCGAAGCACGGGCCTCGCAGGCCCTGGGCTGGACCCAGAAGGCGTAGTCGCGCGCGGCCGACAGGCAGGGTTAGTCGATCGACGCGAGCAGCTTCTTGATCGCGGTCTCGACGGTGGTGTGGTCGTACTGCCCGGCCCGGCTCTCGCCCGAGATCAGCGCGCAGCGGTGCACCTTGCGGAAGTCCCCGTAGGGGAAGAGGTAGCGCCCCTTCGTGCCCTCGGTCTTCTCGGTGTCTTCGGCCAGGTGCCACTTGGCATACTCGGCCATCCCGTGCTTCTCGATGAAGGCATTGCCATCCTCGGCCGAGGGGGCGTCTTCGCTCCACGCATCGCGCTCGTCGCGCACCACATCGCCTGTGCGGATGAGGCCGTTGGCGTGCGCGACCGCGTCGCGATTCACCTGCACCGTCATGGTCAGCTCGCCTGGACGTCGCCGCGCCAGCCGGCGGCGGCCGAGCCCGTGCTCTCGATGTACTCCTTGAAGTGCTCGAGCTCGTCTTTTACAGAATGGCTTGCCACGCCGCTCGCGGAGCCGATCTTCTCCAGCAGTCCCTCGGGCTGCCAGTCGAGCTGCACCGTCACCCGGGTGTGCGTGTCGTCGAGACGGTGGAAGGTGACGACGCCCGCGTGGTCGACCTCGCCGCTGGTGCTGTTCCAGGCGACCCGCTCATCCGGATGCTGCTCGGTGATCTCGGCGTCGAACTCGCGCACCTGCCCGCCGATATTGACCCTCCAGGCGGTGTGCGTGTCGTCGATCTGCCTGATGGATTCCACCCGGTCGAGGAACTCGGGGAACTGCTCGAACTGGGTCCACTGGTTGTACGCCGTCGACACGGGAACCGCGACGTCGACGGTTTCGATGATCTGAGTCATGCGTTTCACGGTAGGTCGCGCATCCAGAGTGCTCGTCGACACTCGGCTGACTCGGAGGTGTGAGCGATGTGCGCTTGTGCGACGGAATGTTAGTCACTAACATTATGACGTGACCAAGGCCGAGCGGACCCGCGCCGCGCTGCTGCGCGCCGCACTCGAACTCTTCGACGAGCGCGGTTACGACGCGACGACGGCCGCGATGATCGCGGAGCGGGCGGGGGTGACCGAGATGACCTTCTTCCGGCACTTCCCGTCGAAGGATTCGGTGCTCGTCGACGACCCCTATGACCCGCTGATCGCCGAGGCCATCACCCGCCAGCCGGCGAACGTTCCGCCGATCGCGGCGGCGATCGGGGCGATCGCCGAGGGCTGGCGCGCCATTCCGCCTCCCTCGAGCGAGCAAGTGCGCGACCGGCTTCGCATCGTGTCGCGCACGCCCTCGCTGCGCGGCGCGATCGCGCGGAACAACGCCGCGACGGAGTCCGCCATCGCGGGAGCCCTGGTCACCCGCGGCGCTTCCGCATCCGACGCCCGCATCGCGGCCGCCGCGACCATGGCCGCCCTGACGGCCGCCCTGCTCGAGTGGGCCGATGGCGACGATCCCGATCTC
>Ga0207695_10002063_pt1 | contig 30645 bp, 32 predicted proteins | sample KBSC54metaG_FD_184354 | JGI IMG/M metagenome (GOLD analysis project Ga0207695, IMG submission 184354) | Corn rhizosphere microbial communities from Kellogg Biological Station, Michigan, USA - KBS C5-4 metaG (SPAdes) (version 2) | ecosystem: Host-associated > Plants > Roots > Rhizosphere > Soil... | reverse complement strand
CAGCCCGAGCGAAAGAGCGCCTGCGCGGTTCTCCCGCAGCCGCAGCCCAAGTCGTAAACGGCCATCCCGTCTTCCAGGCCATAATGTTTGAGCGCGGCGACTTGCCCATCACCCTGCTGAATGAACAGCTCAACGGATTGCGAACCTATCGCATCGGCAAAGGCGAGATCGCGGTCCTTTGGGTGGCGTCGAAGCGCTTGACGCAGATGACGCTCGTAGGCGGTCACCGGGCCATTCCGGGCAATGTCGAAGATCCCAAGGACTTGAGTTAACAGCATCAGCGGTTCGCTACCGGTCTTTCAATAGATTACCTGCTGCATAGGGCTAGCATAAACAAGGGCGCCCGAATTTCTTCGAGCGCCCTAGGTTGGCGAACCATAAAAGTCTTAGGCTGGGAGCGCGGCTTTCGCCTGGGCAACCACAGCCTTGAACGCCTCGCCTTCGTTCATCGCCAGATCGGCCAGCACCTTCCGGTCGAGCTCGACTCCAGCAAGCTTCAGCGCGTGCATGAACTGGCCGTAGGTCAGGCCTTCCGCGCGCACGGCGGCGTTGATGCGCTGGATCCACAGAGCCCGGAAGCTCCGCTTCTTCACCTTGCGATCGCGATAGGCGTACTGGCCGGCCTTCTCGACCGCCTGACGCGCGATCCGGATCGTGTTCTTGCGGCGGCCGTAATAGCCCTTCGCCTGATCCAGGATGCGCTTGTGCTTGGCGCGAGTCGTCGTTCCGCGTTTAATTCTTGCCATCGATCCGCCTCCTTACTTCAGGCCGTAGGGCGCCCAGAGCTTCACTCGGGCCGTATCGGCCTCGGCGAGAAGTTCGGTGCCGCGGTTCTGGCGGATGTACTTGGCATTGTGGCTGATCAGCCGGTGGCGCTTTCCTGCGACTCCATGCTTCACTTTGCCGGTGGCGGTGAGCTTGAAGCGCTTTTTGACGCCGCTCTTCGTCTTGAGCTTGGGCATTTTCGTCCTTTCTGTTGTCCCTATCGGGGACGGGCGTTGTCCAACCGCCACGGCAGCCCTTTCGGCCGGGCCATTGGGTTTCCACTAAGCTGGAAAGCGGGCGCCTATAGATGCGTGAGGCGATTCTCGCAAGCTTGGGAGCTTACCAAGAGATTTGCGAGCCGTCGTAGCTGAAGAACTCGCCCGAATCCTTCGGCCCCAGCCGTTCGATGACCTTCCGCATCCCGGTGACGCTCTGCTCCGTCGTCAGCGGGGCGGACGATCCGCCCATGCGAGTCTGGACCCACCCCGGATGGAGCACCGCTGCGGTCACCTTGCCGCGATTGTCGATCGCGAGACTCCGCCAGGCGGAATTCAGCGCAGTCTTCGAGGAGCGGTAGGCAATGTAGCCGCCCGACGTATTGTCCTCGATGCTACCCATGCGGCTGGTGATCGCGATCAGCTTGCCGTGCGATTTCGCGACGAGCGGGAGCACAGACTGCGCGAGCAGGAACGGAGCGATGGTGTTAACGACGAGGGTATCGGCCCAGCCGCGAGCATCCTCAGCGCCTGTGACTGCGCGCGGCCCGTAGGTTCCTGCGTTGGCGATTAGCAGGTCCAGCGCGTCGAGCCGCTCGCCGAACCCCGCAACCGCTTCGAGATCGCTCATATCCAGCTGTTCAACCTTGATGCCCAGCTGATCGAGTTCAGCGCTGCTTTCGCGAGCGGTGGCGGTGACAGTCCAGCCGTTGGCGGAATATTGGCGCGAGAATTCGAGGCCGAGACCCCGGTTCGCGCCAGTGATCAGGACTGATGGCATAAGGTAGCTAACGCCACTACCGCCAAACGGTTCGATACCTCAAATCTCTTCTGCCGGATCATCTCGCCCTTACTGTCGTTTCAGTCAAAACGACGGAGGCACATTTGGATATCACCGACATCATCCTCGAGCAGCATAACGAGCAGCGCCGGCTGTTTGGATTCCTGCAGGAGATCGACCGAAAGGATGTGGAGGCGTTGACCGCGATTTGGAGCAGGCTCCGAGGGTTGCTCGATGTGCACGCGGAAGCCGAAGAGCGTTTCTTCTACCCTCGGCTTCTGAAAGAGGGCGCCGGTGCATCGGATTCAGATAGCGCCGCGGACGAGACTCGCGATGCGATCGAGGACCACAACAAGATTCGCGACGCCGCCAAGGGGGCCGATGCGCACAAGGTGGCAAGCTACGAGTGGTTCAAGGCGGTCTGCGACGCCGATCTGGAGAATAGCAAGCACATGGCAGAAGAAGAGCGTCAGGGCCTGGCCGACTTTCGCAGAAATTCGTCGGTTGACGAGCGCCACCGGCTCGGCGTGCAGTTTCTCGCCTTCGTGTCAAAACATCTGACGGGGGTGAAGCCGGTCGACAAGGATCCCGACCGGTACGTGAAAGAGCATCAGCGGGAGCCGGAGCCCGCGGAAAGTTAGGGGACCAGTATTGTGTCGCACGGGTCGGGGAGAGTCTTCGGGTTGTCCAGCGTGTAGTGGAGCCCGCGGCTTTCGTGGCGGCTCAGAGCCGAGCGGATGATGAGGTCGGCGACCTCGACGAGGTTGCGAAGCTCGATCAGGTCGGGCGTGACCCGGAAGTTCCGGTAATAATCACTCACCTCCTGCCGGATCATGTCTATGCGGCGTTTTGCTCGCTCCAGCCGTTTGGTGGTCCGAACGATGCCGACGAAATTCCACATGAAGCGGCGGATCTCGCCCCAGATCTGGTGGATCACGACTTCCTCGTCGCTGTCGGTCACCCGGCTTTCGTCCCACGCGCGGATCGAAGGCGGCTCCGGCAGGTCGACCCAGCTCGCAAGGATATCTTTTGCGGCCGCCTCGCCGAACACGAGGCATTCCAGCAGGCTGTTGGAGGCGAGACGGTTGGCTCCGTGAAGGCCCGACTGCGTGACCTCGCCCGCTGCATAGAGTCCAGGCGCGTCGGTCCGTCCGTTGATATCCACTAGCACGCCGCCGCAGGTGTAATGCTGCGCTGGTACCACCGGGATTGGCTCGCGAGTGATGTCGATGCCCAGCCCAAGCAGCTTCTCATAAATGTTCGGGAAGTGCTCGCGAACGAACTCGGGCTCGCGGTGCGAAATATCGAGATGGACATAATCGAGGCCGAGCCGCTTGATCTCATGGTCGATCGCCCGGGCGACAACATCGCGCGGTGCAAGCTCTGCCCGTTCGTCGAAGCGCGGCATGAAGCGCTCGCCGTTAGTGGGAAGCTTAAGCTGTCCGCCCTCGCCGCGGACCGCCTCGGTGATCAGGAAGTTCTTGACCTCGAGATTGTAGAGGCAGGTCGGATGGAATTGCATGAATTCCATGTTCGACACCCGGCAACCCGCGCGCCATGCCATCGCGATGCCGTCTCCGGTCGCTCCTCTCGGCGCGGTCGAATAGAGGTAAGCGCGACCCGCGCCACCGGAGGCAAGGATGGCGGCGCGCGCGGTCAGCGCTTCGACGCGACGCGACTTGCGGTTGTAGGCGTAGAGCCCATGCACCTGCCCGCTGGTCGAGAAATCGCTGCAGTGACGGCCGGTAATGAGGTCGATCGCTGCCATATTCGGCACCAGCGTGATGTTCGAATGCTTCGAAGCCGCCGCTTCGAGCGCCTGCTGTACTGCGCGCCCGGTCGCGTCCGCGACATGGACGATCCGGCGATGGCTGTGACCGCCCTCGCGGGTGAGGTGAAGCGCTCCATTCTCGCTCGCAAAAGGTACGCCGAGATTGACGAGCCGTCCGATCGCCGCAGGTGCTTCGCCGATCACATATTCGACAACTTTTTCGTCATTCAGCCCGGCGCCGGCGATCATCGTGTCGTTGACGTGCGCTTCGAACGTGTCGCCTTCTTCCAGGACAGCGGCGATCCCGCCTTGCGCGCGGTTGGTCGCGCCTTCGCCAATCGCTCCTTTGGAGATGACGCCGACCTTGAGCTTAGGTGCCAGGTTCAGTGCTGCGGTCAGCCCCGCCGCCCCCGAACCGACGATCAGGACGTCGAAATTCGCGCTCATTCGGCTCCGACCAGGCTCAGAAACACGTCTTCAAGATCGGGCTCGCGGGTGCGGACATCGACGATCCCGTGACCGTCGGCGGTCAGCGCGGTCAGCACCTCCCCCGCATTCACCCGGTCCTTCCGATACGTGATCTCCAGCGTCCGCTCATCGACCAGAGCGATATTCTCGAAGCAGCTGTTGGTCGGGACCTTGCCAATATCACGGTCGAAGGTGACGACGACGGCCTTTTCCTGCGCCTTCGCGACAAGGTCTCGGGTCGGTTCATTGGCGATCACCTTACCGTGATTGATGATCGCAATTCGGTCGCAGAGCTGCTCCGCTTCCTCGAGGTAATGTGTCGTCAGAACGACCGTCACGCCCTGTTCGTTGAGCGACTTCACATAGGCCCACAGTTGGCGACGCAATTCGACGTCCACGCCAGCGGTGGGCTCGTCGAGCACCAGGATAGGCGGCGAATGGACCATCGCCTTTGCCACTAGCAGCCGTCGCTTCATCCCGCCCGAGAGCGTACGGGAATAGGCATTGGCCTTGTCCGTGAGGTGCATTGCAGCGAGCAGTGCGTCGGAGCGGCGATCGGCTGGCGCAATGCCGTAAAGACCGGCCTGGATCTCCAACGTCTCCCGCGGAGTGAAAAAGGGGTCGAAGATGATCTCCTGCGGCACCACGCCGATCGACCGTTTGGCGTTGCGCGGGTGATCGTCGATGTTGAAACCCCAGATCACCGCCTTGCCACCAGTCTTCATGACGAGACCGGCGAGGATATTAATCAGCGTGGACTTCCCGGCGCCGTTAGGTCCCAAAAGGCCAAATATCTGCCCGCGCGGCACTTCAAAGCTCACGCCGTCGAGCGCCAGCTTACCCCCTGCATATGTCTTGGACAGCGATTCGATTCGGATTGCGGCGTCGGGAGTCATGGCTGGCCGCATAGCCGCCGCCCGTCGCCAGCGAAAGAAGGCGCGGTTACTTGCCCGTTAACCCTAAGCGATAAAGTGATCTTCGGGTTAACTCTATATCCATTTCGGCCGAATGACTGGCCATATTCTCTTCCGCGGCACTTTTGCGGCGGCGCTTCTACTGGCGCCGACGATGCTTGTCGCTGCGCCAAAGAGCGCCGGCGCCAATGGGTCCGCGACCGTGCTTCACCCGATTACGCTGGTGAAGAACCAGGATATGGATTTCGGAATTCTTGCCGCACCGTCGGCGGGGACAGCCGTGCTCGACCCGGCGACCGGTACGGTTTCAACCACTGGCGGGGTGCTCGCGCTAGGCGGAACACCGGCGGCCGCCCTCTTTACGGGCGCTGCATCCGGCGGCTCCGTTGTGAATATCAAACTGCCCAATCAGTCGGTGAATCTCACGCGTGTCGGGGGAACCGAAATAATTGTCCTTTCCAACTTTACGCTGGATGGTCCGAGCAAGCGGACCATGGCAAAGAGCAGCAGCTTTCAATTCCACGTCGGCGGCACTCTAACCCTTGGAGCGGCCCAAGCCGAAGGCTCTTATATCGGCACGTTTTCGGTTACCGCCCAATACCAGTAATTGGCATAATCTGGTTGCCGCTAGCGGTTAAGTTTTCCTCTACCGCATCCCTTTAACGATCGGTCAGTCGAACCCGTCATCCTTCAGGGCAGCAATTTTGCTCCACAGGGGACGTGGGATGAACAAGTTGAGTTTATTGTGCGCGGTAGGCGTTATGGGTGCCGCGCTCGTTTCGGGGCCGGCCGACGCAGCGCCGGTCTCGGCGCCCGCAAACGGCAAGGCCATCATATTGGTTCCACTGAAGCTGACCAAAGTGCAGGACCTTGATTTCGGCACCGTCGTCACGTCGGCGTCGTCAGGATCCGTGGTGGTGGATCCCTCGACCGGCGTGGCTACTCCTTCGGGCGGTGTTACTCTGGTGGGCTCTACGAGCACGGCGGCTCAGTTCGATTTTGCTGGCACTGCCAATCAGCAGGTGGACTTCAGCATTAGCTCGTCTCTGCCAATCCTGCTCTCGGACGGTGTGGGCGACACCCTGCCGCTCACCGCGCTGAATCTGAGCACCACCACCGCGACTGTCGATCCAACGACGCTTACCGTGCAGGTCGGCGTGGGTGGAACGATCGCGGTGAACGCCAATCAGCCCGACGGAGTTTACTCGAATACATTCGACGTAACCGCCAACTACAACTGATCATCGGCTGAGTGACGGCTTGTCGCGGCCCGGGCTCGCCCCTAAGTGGGCGGTCATGGCCGCGCCACCGCCTCCTGAAGTCATTCGCGTTCCGACAGCGCGCATTGCTTGCGACGGATCGGGAGAAGTGGCGCCGGCGCTCGGACATCCGCGCATTTACCTGAGGATTGACCCGGAGGTGGGCTGGGTCGAATGCGGCTATTGCGACCGCAGATATGTGCTTGAAGGGGGACCGGCGGACACCGGCTCGTGACCGTCAATCCGCGCCAATTCCTCTACCGGACGCTCGATCCCGACGAAGCGCGCCAGCTCGCGCAGAAGCACCTTTCCGCATGTGACGACGGCGAGCTCTTCCTGGAGTATCGCGCCAGTGAGGCGTTCGGTTTCGACGATGGGCGGCTGAAGACCGCCGATTACAGCACCGGCTCCGGTTTCGGTTTTCGTGGCGTAACGGGCGAAACCACAGCATTCGCTCACGCCAATGAGATCAGCGCTGCCGCCATCGAGCGCGCTGCTGCGACTCTGAAATTGCTCGATCCGGCGAAAGACGGGCCTGCGCCGCCGCCTGCTCGAACCAATCAGTCGATGTACGCCCCTGACAATCCGCTGATCGAAGTGCCGTTCTCGGATAAGGTGGCGCTGTGCGAACAGATCGACGCGGCTGCGCGGGTCCGCGATCCGCGCGTCAGCCAGGTGAGCGTGTCACTGTCCGCCAGCTGGCGGGCGATTGATATTCTCCGCGGCGATGGCTTCACTGCCTCCGACGTGCGTCCGCTGGTTCGCCTGGGCGTGCAGATCGTCGCCACTGAGAATGGTCGGCGGGAAACGGGGTATTTCGGGCTGGGCGGCCGCTATCTCTACGATCACCTCTTCGATCCATCAGTCTGGAATCGAACCATTGATGAGGCCCTCGGCCAAGCCTTGGTGAACCTGCAGTCGGTCGCCGCGCCGGCGGGGGAAATGCCGGTCGTGCTGGGACCGGGCTGGTGCGGCGTGTTGCTTCACGAAGCGGTGGGGCATGGGCTCGAGGGTGACTTCAATCGCAAGGGCACGTCGGCCTTCAGCGGCCGGATCGGCGAGCGCGTCGCTGCTCCCGGCGTGACGGTTGTCGACGACGGCGCGATTTCGCAGCGGCGCGGATCGCTGACGATCGACGACGAAGGCACCCCGACGCGCCGCAATGTCCTGATCGAGGACGGAATCCTCAAAGGCTACATGCAGGACCGGCTGAGCGCCCGCCTCATGGGCGTCGATCCGACGGGGAACGGACGGCGTGAGAGCTTCGCCCATGCGCCGATGCCACGAATGACCAACACCTTCATGTTGGCCGGCAATGACCAGCCGGGCGAGCTGATCGAACGGGTGAAAGACGGCATTTTCGCCAAGAGCTTCGGCGGGGGACAGGTCGATATCACCAGCGGCAAGTTCGTCTTCTCCTGCACCGAAGCCTACCGTATCCGGAACGGCAGGATAGCCGAACCGGTGAAGGGCGCGACCTTGATCGGCGATGGTCCCACGGTCCTGACCAGGGTGAAGGGCATCGGCAACGACCTCGCGCTGGATGAGGGCATCGGCGTATGCGGCAAGGGTGGCCAGTCGATTCCTGCGGGCGTTGGACAGCCGACGCTCCTCATCGACGGACTGACGGTCGGAGGAACCGCCGCTTGAGCCTGTCGCAGGCGGACCTCTCCGCCTACTTCGAACGGATCGGCTACGGCGGCATGGCAGTTCCAACGCGCGACACGCTCGAGGGTCTAGTAACCGCGCATACCGCGACGATTCCGTTCGAAAATCTCAACCCATTCCTTGGGCTGCCGGTGCCGCTTGATTCCGAAGCGCTAGTGGCCAAACTCGTCCGCCAGCGCCGCGGCGGCTACTGTTACGAGCAGAACGGGCTGTTCGCTCACGTGCTGGAGACGATCGGTTTCGAATTCACTTCGCTCGCCGCGCGCGTGGTTTGGATGCAAAGCGAAGATGCGATCACTCCGCGCACGCATAAGCTGCTTCTTGTCCACTTGGCGGACGGTCCGGTGCTCGCCGATGTCGGCTTTGGCGGGGCGGTCTGTACGGGTGTCCTCGATCTGCTCCCCGATGTTCCGCAGGTGACCCCACATGAACGCTTCCTGCTGCTCAACCCGAACGGCCGCTGGCGGCAGCAGATCGAGATCGCGGGCGAATGGCGGACGACCTATCACTTTGATTTGACACCCCAACATCCGATCGATGACGAACTTGGCAATTGGTGGACTTCGACGAGCCCAGCCTCTCATTTCACCACCAGCCTGGCGGTCGCCCGGTCGCCTGCCGGACGCCGGTACGCACTGCGCAACTTTGATTATTCGGTCCACATTCCGGGCCAGGAGAGCCAGAAGCGGCGTCCGGAGGGACCCGAGGAAATCTGCAGGATCCTGGAAGAGGAGTTTGGAATCGATATTCCGGAGCGGGGGCGGTTCGTTTCGCGGCTTGAGACACTCGCATGAGCGGCGATTGGCGCTCGGACGTCCTTTCCTTCTGGTTTGCTCTGAAGCCGGAGCAATGGTGGAATGCCAATCACCAGCTCGACGCGTTGATCCGTGATCGATTTTGCGAGTTATGGAAGGAGAAGCGCCAGCTTCCGGCGGAGATATTCCTGGCGGATGCGACAACGGCGCTGGCGGGTGTTATCCTGTTCGATCAATTCCCACGCAACATGTTCCGCAGCGATGCTGAGCAATATTCGACCGATCCGTTGGCGCAGGCGATCGCTCGCGGAGCGGTAGATCAAGGACTCGACGAGCAACTCGACCGAAACGGCAGGATTTTTCTCTACATGCCGTTCATGCACAGCGAGCATGTGGAAGACCAGCGGCGGTCACTGCTGCTGTTCACGGCTTTGGGAGAGCAGGACCAGCTGAAGTACGCGCACCACCACCACGACATCGTCGAACGCTACGGGCGCTTTCCACATCGTAACGCCATTCTGGGGCGTGCATCGCGGCCGGACGAGATCGCGTCAGGAGCCGACAAGCCCTGGTGAGCTAGTCGAAGAGGCTGGAGACCGAACTTTCATCGGCGATTCGGCGCATCGCCTCAGCGAGAAGTGGCGCAATCGTCAGCCGGCGGAGCTTGCCGTCGCTGGGATCCGCTTCGCCAGTGCAGATGGAATCGGTGACGACCAGCTCGCTCAGCTCCGACGCCGCGACACGTGCCAGTGCCGCACCCGAAAGCACCCCGTGCGTGCAGTAGGCATACACATCGTTCGCCCCCTGCTGCTTCAGCGCCGCAGCAGCATTGCACAGGGTTCCGGCTGAATCGACGATATCGTCGATGAGGATGCAGGTGCGTCCCTCGACGTCGCCGATGATGTTCATCACTTCCGATTCCCCGGCGCGCTCGCGGCGCTTGTCGACAATCGCCAGTGGAGCGTTGTCGAGCCGCTTTGCGAGCCCGCGAGCCCGCACGACGCCGCCGACGTCAGGCGACACCATTGTCAGCTTCTCCGTCTGGAACCGCGCCTGGATGTCCGCGGCGATCACCGGAGAGGCGAACAGATTGTCGGTCGGGATGTCGAAGAAACCCTGGATCTGTCCTGCGTGGAGATCGACAGTCAGGACTCGGCTTGCTCCGGCGACGGTGATCAGATTGGCGACGAGCTTGGCAGAAATCGGTGTTCTCGGGCCCGGTTTCCGGTCTTGGCGGGCGTAGCCGAAATAGGGAAGGACCGCGGTAATCCGCTTGGCCGACGCGCGACGCAGCGCGTCGATGCAGATCAGCAGCTCCATCAAATTGTCGTTCGCGGGATAGCTGGTCGACTGGACCACGAAGACGTCCTCGCCGCGCACATTCTCATTGATTTCGACGAAGATCTCCTCATCGGCGAAGCGGCGCACGCTCGCCTGCGTAAGCGGCATTTCGAGATAGTCGGCGATCGATCGGGCCAGCGGCGTGTTGCTGTTCCCGGCGAGCAGTTTCATGGGTTCGGCTCTCCCGGAGTAGGTGAGTCTGCCTTAGCCGCCGCAGCCGTTTCGTAAAGCCTTGGCTTGCCCAAGCGCGCTCGTGCGTTAAGGCGCTTGCATGACGGATCGGCTGAAAATCGCGCTCGCGCAGATGAACCAGCGCGTCGGCGATCTCCAAGGGAATGCCGACGCGATCCTGGCGATGCGGGAGAAAGCCGCGGGCGCGGACCTGCTGCTTTGCCCCGAGCTTCAGATCACCGGCTATCCGCCCGAGGATCTGGTGCTGAAGCCCGAGTTCGTCCGGCGAACCATGGAAGTGACGGAGTGGCTGGTCGATGCCACGGCTTCACCGGGGCCGACGATCCTGTTCGGGACGATTCTCGCCGAGGCGGGCGCGAATTACAACGCGATGGTGCTGGCGAATGACGGGCAAGTGCTCGGCCGGACGCTCAAACGCGAGCTCCCCAATTACGGCACCTTCGACGAAAAGCGTATTTTCACGCCGGGACCAATGCCGGAGCCGCTCGAGTTCAACGGCGTCAGGATCGGAGTCCCGATCTGCGAGGATATCTGGCTCGAGCCGGTATGCGCGCATCTCGCCGAGCGCGGCGCCGAGTTGCTGCTGGTGCCCAACGGTAGTCCGTATGAGCTGGACAAGGATGACCTGAGGCAGAAGCTGGTCCGCGCGCGCTGCGTGATGACCGGGCTGCCAATGGCTTATCTGAACCGGGTCGGCGGGCAGGATGAGCTGGCGTTCGACGGCTCCTCCTTCGTGATGCACGCCGATGGCGAGCTGGTCGTGCAGATGCCCGACTGGGAAGAGTCGCTGCTGGTCACCGACTGGAGCCGCGGCCCCGGCGGATGGCGGTGCGACACGCGCGAACTGCACCCGCTCGATCCCTACCCCGAGGACATCTATCACGCGATGATGGTGGGCTTGCGCGACTATGTGCAGCGCAACGGCTTTCCAGCCGTCATTCTCGGGCTTTCCGGCGGGATCGACAGCGCGCTGTCGGCGGCGGTCGCGGTCGACGCACTGGGCGCGGACAAGGTGTGGTGCGTGATGCTGCCCTCCAGATACACCAGCGAGGAGAGCCTCGATGATGCGCGCGAGTGTGCGAAGCTGTTAGGTTGCCGCCATGACGTCGTCTCGATTGCGCGCGGCGTCGAGGCGATGGACGCAATGCTGGCAGAGGAGTTTGAAGGCACGAAATCCGGTCTTGCCGAGGAGAACATCCAGGCGCGCCTCAGGATGGTGGCACTCATGGGGCTTTCGAACAAATTCGGGCCAATGCTTCTCACCACTGGCAACAAGAGCGAGATGAGCGTCGGCTATGCGACCCTCTACGGCGACATGGCCGGCGGCTATTCGGTGCTGAAGGACGCCTACAAGACCACCGTCTTTGCCCTTTCCCGCTGGCGGAATGCCAACAAGCCGAAGCGGGCGCTGGGGCCGGACGGGCCGGTGATGCCGGAGCGGGTGATCACCAAGCCGCCAACCGCGGAGCTCCGACCGGGCCAGAAGGATCAGGACAGCCTTCCGCCTTACCCTGTGCTCGATCGAATCCTCGAAGGGCTGATCGACAAGGAAATGTCGGTGAAGGAGGTCGCGCTCGCGACCGGCGAAGACATCGCTTTGATCGCTGAGATGGAGCGCAAGGTCCTCCTCGCCGAGTACAAGCGGCGTCAGGCGCCACCGGGCGTCAAGATCGGCAGCCGCAACTTCGGGCGCGATCGGCGCTATCCGATCAGCAACTTCTTTTATACCGGTCCGAAATGAGCGTCGTCACCCGCTTCGCGCCGTCGCCCACGGGCCGCCTTCACGTCGGCAACATCAGGACGGCACTGCACAACTATTTGTTTTCGCTGAAGAATGGTGGCAAGTTTGTCTTGCGGATAGACGACACCGACCGGGAGCGCTCGACCGCCGAATTCGATCAGTCGATTCGCGACGATCTCGACTGGCTCGGCCTTCGCCCGGACCGGGTCGAGCGTCAATCGGAACGCTTCGGGCTATATGAGAGAGAATTCGAGCGCCTGAAGGCGGCGGGGCGGGTCTACGCCTGCTATGAAACTCCGGAGGAGCTGGAGCTTCGCCGCAAGATCTTGCTCGGGCGCGGGTTGCCTCCCGTGTACGAACGCAAGTCGGAGGGCGCACCCGCGCCAGAAGGACGTGCACCGCACTGGCGCTTCCGGCTCGATCACGACCAGCCGATTGCCTGGACTGACCTGATCCGAGGCGAACAGCATTTCGATCCGAAGTTGCTCTCCGATCCTGTGATCCGTCGCGAGGACGGAAGCTGGCTGTACCTGCTGCCAAGCGTCATCGATGATGTCGATCTCGGAATCACACACATCGTGCGTGGCGAAGACCATGTCTCCAACAGCGCGGCCCAGATCCAGATGTTCGAGGCGCTCGGAGCAAAGCCGCCGAGCTTCGCCCACGAAGCTCTGCTGGTGGCCGCGGAAGGCAAATTATCGAAGCGGCTTGGTGCGGTGGGCGCCGATGAGATGCGTCGGGCCGACCTCGAGCCGATGGCACTTTTGTCGGTTCTCGCGAGAATAGGCACATCCCAGCCCGTGGAACCGGTGCACTCGCTCGAAGAATTGGCTCGCAACTTCGACTTCTCAAGCTTCGGGCGCGCTCCGGCACAATTCGATTTGCATGAAGTGGAGCTCGTCAACGCGCGGCTGGTCCACGGCATGAGCTGTGCCGACGTGCGAGAGCGGTTGCCGGACGGCGCAACGGAACAGGATTGGGAGTTGATTCGTCCGAATCTAACGCGAGTCTCGGATTCTGTTGCCTGGATGTCTGTGCTTCACGGAGAGATTGAGCCGCCCGAACTCAGCCACGAGGAACGGCAACTCGTTCGCGAAGGCGCCTCGACGGCAGAGCATCTCGATTGGTCGGACCAGCCTTGGCGACTGCTCATCGCCCAGCTCAAGGACTCCACCGGGAAGAAGGGCCGCGATCTCTTCCACCCGCTGCGTCTTGCGATCACCGGCCGCGACAGTGGGCCCGAGATGGCGGGATTGATCGAATGGATCGGGAAGGAGCGGGTGATCCGCCGGCTGGAGGCGGCCGCAAAACGGTAGCCGAAAGAGCGTGGACCGTCATTCCGGCTCGCCGAAATCGAAAGATCCCTGAATGGGCGGCAGTAGCGGCCAGGTTTCCAGGATCTCGTAATGCGTTTCCCCGCGCCAGCTCTCGACCAGCGCGATCCGGTCTGCATTCCAGAATATCGGATCGATCGATCGCCGCATTTCACGGAATACACCCCGGCCAAGCGTGACGTGCGGAGCGAAGCCCTTGCGCCAGAGCATGGGGAACCCAGCGGCTGCGATTGTATCCGCTAGACTTGCTCTCAGAGACGTCAGCCCCGACCGGCGGCCAACCGGCTCTAGCAGCGCAATTCCGGGTTTCGCCACCAGCCTGCCAAGCACGAAAGTGCAGGCGCGAAGCTGATGATCGGCCAGAATGGCGCGCATCCAATCGACGATTTGGAGGTGCCGCTGGTAAACATTCGCGAGCTCCAGCAAGGTCATGTGCAGCATATGCGGCAGAATCGGCGATCGCATCGGGCCTACCAGATCGCGGGTCACCACGATTCGATCCCGTTGGCGACAGGTCGGAAGCAACATTAAGAGATAAGCGTATGATTTGAGCAGGTTGGTGACTCCGAGTCGCAGTCCCCATTACAGAACAAACAAGGAACATACGAATCTGAATCATGACGGCTCAGCGCTCCATTGCGACTCATCACGTCATGTTGTAACATTGCACAACTCACAGCGAAGGAATTCGGCAATGACGACCTACGCTTCAGTCCCGGCTTACGCCGACCATAAATTCCATCCTCGAGTGCTGCTCTTGATCGCCGCCGGTCATGCCGCGGTGATCACGGCCGCGCTGATGATCAAGACCGACCTACCGCAACGGATCGCCCATCCGACGATTCTCGTCGATTGGATTCCCGCTCCGAAGCCGCCGCCACCGCACCCGATCCAAACTCCGCAAAAAGTTCAGCGGCAGCAGCAAGCCCCGCAAGCCATCGATCACCCGCAGCAGATCGAGCAGACGCAGCTCCACAAAGGTCCGACGGCCGACAACACGGCCTTGGTTCCCAATCTCGCGCCGATTAATCCGCGCCCGTTCATACCCGTAGGACCAGCCGAACCGGTGCGTACGGGCCCTCGCTTCGCCACTCCGCAGTCGGAGCTGAAGCCACCCTATCCTGAGCAAAAGCAACTCGCGGGCGAAGAAGCGACTCTGCGGTTGAAGTTGACGATCGACGCTGCCGGACGAGTGACGGCGGTCGACCCGGTCGGCAGCGCCGATCCCGTATTCCTCGCCGCCGCCCGCAAGCACATTCTTGCCCACTGGCGCTATCAGCCGGCCACCGAGGACGGTCATCCGGTGCCCAGCTCAACCGTCATTACGCTGCAATTCCAGCTGGATTGAGCAGCGCAGCCATGCCGGGGGCTGGCGAACAGGGCAATGAGCTACTGGCGACAGCGAGCCGGAAAGCCTATCTTCCGCATATGTCCGTCTTACCCAAACCGGTGAGCCCTCGTGCGGCGCTCCGTGACCTGATTGCCTTTCTCCGCCATCGCAGCCGGGAGCAGCTGATCGCCGCATTTCTCGCGGTGCTCGTGACGTCGATCATCGTCATCGAATTCTTCGTCGAGCCCTACACGATACCCACGTCGCCGCGGCCAGTGATTTATGTGCAGAGCTGGAATGCCAATCGGACGACAGCGGAAATCGTCGCCGATCAGAAGAAGGACCAGGAGGCGAAGCGGCAGGGACAGCTGGAGCGCCAGCGTGAGTTCCAGAAGCTCGCCAAAGACTTCGGGATAAAGTGAGCCAAGACGCCCGGTTCATGGCAGAGGCCGTGGCGCTGGGCGAAGCCGCGCGTGGCACCACCGCTCCCAATCCCAATGTCGGATGCGTCATCGTTTCTCCTGAGGGAGAAGTGATCGGGCGCGGTTCAACCGCGGCAGGAGGACGGCCACATGCCGAGGCTGAGGCGCTACAAAAGGCAGGGGGCGCGAGGGGATCCACAGTCTACGTCACGCTCGAACCCTGCGCCCACGTGAGCGAGCGCGGTCCCGCCTGCTCGAGCCTGCTGGCCGACGCGAAGCCCGCACGTGTGGTGATCGCAATGATCGATCCAGACCCTCGCACGTCCGGACATGGCGTCAGACGGCTTCGGGAAGCTGGCATCCAGGTGAAAGTCGGCACTGGACGCAAGGCAGCGGCCGAATCGCTTTCCGGCTACCTCACGCGGCTGAAGCTTGGCCGGCCACGAATCACGCTGAAGCTAGCGCTGTCGATCGACGGCAAGATCGCGCTCCCGTCGGGCGAATCGCAGTGGATCACCGGTGAAGACGCGAGGCGCCATGTTCATCTGGAACGGGCAAGGTCAGACATGATCCTGGTCGGCCGCGGAACATATATGGCAGATCAGCCGCGGCTCGATGTGCGGCTCCCGGGTCTCGAAGAAAGGTCGCCCCGGCGCGCGCTCCTTACTCGCGGCCAAGCTGTCGACGGATGGAAAATCCTGTCTTCTCCGCAGGATGTGTATCGACTTCATGACGTCAACGATCTTCTCGTCGAAGGTGGCTCCTCCACGGCGACGGCATTCCTGTCCGACGACCTTGTCGATCGGATCCTGATCTACCGGGCGCCGATCATCGTCGGCGAAGGCAAGTCGTCTTTCGGCTACGTGGGTCTGGATGCCATTGCCGATGCACATGGGAAGTGGCGCATCACGGGTGAGCGCCGGCTTGGCGTCGATCGCCTCGAAGTTTACGAGCGGGTGCGGGAAGGCTAGGCCGCCGTCATGTTCACCGGGATCGTCACCGACGTCGGAACCGTCGTCAAAGCCGATCAACGGGCGGACCTGCGCCTCACTATTCAGTGCGGCTATGATATGAGCAGCGTCGATCTCGGGGCCTCGATCTGTTGTTCCGGAGTGTGCCTGACGGTGGTGGACAAGGGCGGCGACTGGTTCGCCGTCGACCTCTCGCTCGAAACTTTGTCGCGGACAGCGCGTGATCTCTGGGTTGAGGGCGCGAGACTGAACCTGGAGCGCTCCCTTCGAGTGGGCGACGAATTGGGCGGCCATTTCGTGACCGGCCATGTGGATTGCATTGGCGAGGTCGTCACAGTGAGCCCGGAGGGCGGCTCCACGCGAATCGAAGTTTCGGTCCCGCGGGCGCTGGGGCCTCAGATTGCCCCAAAAGGCTCAATCGCGCTCGATGGTGTGTCTCTCACCGTCAATGAAGTGCGGGACGCGGAGGACGGAACGACGCAGTTTGGGGTCAATGTCATTCCGCATACGGCGACCGCCACCACCTTCGGCGAGCTCACGGCGGGGAGACAGCTCAATGTGGAAGTCGACGTGCTCGCGCGCTATCTGGACCGAATGCTTGCCGCTCGTGCACAATAGGAACATTGCTGTTTCCTCTTCTAATCACATTACGGTGTGATATGAGGCGCGAATGAGCGCCACACTCATCGAGCGGCTGACCGCCATCATCGATACTGGAGAGGTGAGTCGCGCCGCTCTTGCACGGGCTGCCGGTTTGCACCCCAATAGCCTGAGAAAGCTCGGCACTTCGGACTGGAATCCGACCGCCGACACCTTGATGCGGCTGGAGAAACTCCTGCAGCGCGGAACTGCAGAAGTGCTGGTGGGGACCGAAACCATCATCGACGAAGCGCGGAACGGGCGCATGTTCATCCTTGTCGACGACGAGGGGCGCGAAAATGAGGGCGATCTCGTCATTCCGGCGCAAATGGCGACCCCGGAGGCGATCAACTTCATGGCGCGGCACGGGCGCGGGCTGATCTGCCTGGCGCTGACCAAAGAACGGGCAGACCAGCTCGGGCTGGAGCCGATGACCCGTAACAACCGCAGCCGCAACGAAACGGCCTTCACGGTCTCGATTGAGGCGAAGGACGGCATCTCGACCGGCATCAGCGCCGCCGATCGCGCGCGGACCATCGCCGTCGCCATCGACGCCGCGCACGGGCCGGATTCGCTGGTGTCGCCAGGCCACGTCTTTCCGCTTGTCGGCCGCACCGGCGGAGTGCTGGTCAGGGCTGGGCATACGGAAGCCGCGGTGGACGTCGCACGGCTTGCCGGCCTCAACGCCAGCGCCGTCATCTGCGAGATCATGCGCGACGACGGGGCGATGGCCCGTCTCGATGACCTCACCGATTTCGCTCGGGCGCATGGGCTCAAGATCGGCACGATCCGCGATCTCATCGCCTACCGGCTCAAGAAGGACCACCTGGTCGAGCGCACGACCTCCAGCCGGTTCCGGGCGAAAGACGGTGCGGAGTGGGAGGCGCAGGTGTTTCGCGACAAGTCCACGGGCGAGGAACAGCTCGCGCTGGTCCACGGCACGATCGATCCGGACAAGCCGGTGCTGGTGCGGATGCACAGCATCAATCTGTTCGCCGATGTGCTCGCCGAAGCTGGTCCGCGCTCAGGGCTTCTCCATCGCGCGATGCAAATGATCGAGCGCGAAGGTTCCGGCGTCGTGGTTGCACTCCATGCTGCCGCTCCCGGATCCTTGTCGCGAGCGATCGATATCCGATCGGGAAGGCCGGCCCAAAGTGGCGAAGAGCTCCGGAGCTATGGAATCGGGGCGCAGATCCTGGCGGCACTGGGCATTCACGAGATGATCCTGCTTACCAACACGCATCTCTCCCCGGTTGCGCTATCGGGCTATGGCCTTGCAATCGTTGAAGAACGCGCGATCGAAACGGCGGACTGACGTCATGTCCACGATCCTCATTGCCGAAGCCCGCTTCTATCCGCACTTGAACGACATGTTGCTCGACGGTGCGCGACGTGCCGTCGAGGCGGCCGGTCACAAGCACGAGACCATCACCGTTCCCGGCGCGCTCGAACTTCCCGCCGCGATCAACCTCACGGCAAAGAGCGGCCGCTTCTGCGCCTTTGTCGCCCTCGGCGTCGTGATCCGCGGGGAGACCTATCACTTCGAGATTGTGGCCGAGGAGAGTGCCAGGGCGCTGATGGACCTGACGCTCCAGGGTTTCGCGATCGGCAACGGCATTCTCACGGTGGAGAATGAGGCTCAGGCGATCGAACGCGCCGATCCCGCCCGCGGCGACAAGGGCGGCCACGCCGCGCGGGCGGCGCTGGCACTGTTCAATCTTCGTGCGAAATACGGGACTTAGCCGGCCCGCTCGAGCGCCTGCCGGGCGCTGACGCGCAAATTCTGCAATCGCGAGACGATCGACTGCTCGTCGCCTTGGCCGGCCAACATGTCGGCGACAGCACCGATTGTCTGAAGCACGATGTCCAGGTTTTGGAGCTTATCTCCATAGCGGAGAAGGGCTTGGGGATCGCCAAGCAACTCCTCGCAGTGGCCTTCAAGCAGTTTTGATGCTCCGCGAAGGTCGAGGAAGAGTTCCAATGGCGAACTGGCGTCATGGGATTCCGCTCCGACCGGCAGCGGGATTGCACCTGCCTTTATCACACGGACGGTGCTGTCGACCCGCTTCTGCTCCCGATTCGACGGGGGAGCGAGCCACTCCTTGACTGAAACCGCGCCAGCGAATCTGAGGCCGCATCGTCCGGCGGCGGACCAGACGACTTCCGCTGGAATCATCAGCGAACCGCGAATAAGGCGAACGGAAGAACCGCCGTCCGGCATGGCCGCTCCTTCGATGAGGGCGCCGGTGCTCGACATGTTCCTGATCCTCACCGGTACGGAAAAGGCCGAACCCTTGAGAACGGCGGCCAGAAACATGTTGCTCCGTGCCGCAATCCGTGCATCCGAAGCAGAATCTTGAAGCGGTGGCTGCTGCACTGCTTAGGTCCCGTACTGACCGCTCGCTTCCACGGCGGAATTCGCGCGGTATCTGGCCGCTTCCGTGTCCGGAACCAGCCAGCGCTCGCTGCCCACGACGAACGCGGCGCCCGAATGGCCCGCCTCGGACCATTTCACTGTCGCGGAAATCGAGCCCAGACGAGGCACGACGATCTCAATCGGCTCGCCCGGCTCATATTCGGTTGCCGCTTGGATGCAGCAGCCCGCTCGGAAATGTTGCTGATGATCGCCGGAACCTCAGGCCGGCGCCTGCTGCGTATCCGGGCATCGAGCCACCGGTTAGAGCGGCTTGCGCGCTTACATGTGGTCGGATTCGACATGGTCCACTGCCTCTTGCGTCCAGCTCGACCAATGACCGCAGGGCTTTGAGGAGTGGCTAACTATCCATCCGATGTGGACCCGAACTCTTGGGCTAAGCGGCCAAACTCAGCGTGGCCCAGATCGGCAGATGATCCGATGCGCGCCGGGCGACGCCGCTCAGATGAACACCTGCATCGCGGATCTGAAGCGGCGACTGAACAATGATCCGATCGAGTGCCGCCACCGGGTGACGGGCATGAAAGCTGGGCCCGGTGGACGCGAGCTTGAATCCGGGCGGCAGGTCACGAAGACAGCCTCCCGCGACTCGCCATTCATTGGTGTCTCCCATCAGAATGGTCGGCATGATCTGGGGGCGGCGAGCCACGGCTTCAAAGATCGCTCGCATCTGGCGCCGGCGCCACAGACCCGAGAGATCAAGATGCATCCCGATCACCCGCAGCGCGCGATCACCGGGGAACAGCAGCTCCGCCATTACAGCTCCGCGGGGCTCTAGCATCGGAAGGTCGAGCGCAGCGCAATCGAGGATTCCGATATCGTGCTTCACCAAAATCGCATTGCCGTGCCAGCCGATATTGCGCGTGTTGACGTTGAGCAGCTTTTCGGCGTGCCTGCGCGCCTTTTCGAGCGGGCGGCGATGGCGGACGCCAAGCGTGACAGGCTTGTACATGCCATGATGGTCGATCAGCTCGTGAGGCACTGCTGATGCGCGCCCGCCGAAGCGCCTGTCCGCCTCCTGAAGAGCGACGATGTCGGCGTCGATCTCGCGCAGGACTTCGAGGATCCGGTGGGGATCGCGGCGGCGGTCGGTCCCGATCGCCTTGCGCATGTTGTAGCTGGCGACGGTGAAGGTCGGCCCGGTCATCGCAACCCTCAAGTCTCCACCAGCCGCGCCGGTTCCGGCCGCCTATTCCCAGTCGGATGTTACCGAGGCGGCTTTTGCCGGATCGTCGACGACGAGAATCAGCCGATTGTCGTGATCGCTATATTGAGTGATGATGTTCACGCCGGCCTTCGCGAGGGCATAAGCAATCGCGCCGAGCTGTCCCGGCACCTCCTGCTGAAGATGGCGCACAACGACTTCGCGAACCGCGACCACGTCGAGACCTGCGCGCTCGGCTGCGAAGCGAGCGCGTTCGCCATCCCGGACAAGGAAATGTGCGTGCCCCTGCCCTTCGAAGGTGAAGACTCCGCCGCCTTCAAGGCTCACGCCGCATTCGCCCATCGCCTCGCCGAAGCGAGCGAGAGCGCCAGGAGTGTCCTCAAGCCGTACGTGGATGTCGTACATGCTCCAATCCCTCTGTTCGCTAAACGTCCAGATTGGCGACGTTGAGCGCATTCTCCTGGATGAACTCGCGCCTCGGCTCAACCACATCACCCATCAACCGGGTGAAGATCTCATCGGCGACGTCCGCCTGTGCAACCTCGACCCGCAGAAGCGAGCGGTTGGCGGGATCCAGCGTCGTCTCCCACAGCTGCTCGGCATTCATTTCGCCAAGGCCCTTGTAACGCGAGATCGAAAGCCCCTTGCGGCCGGCGGCAAAGACGGCCTCGAGTAGCTCCGACGGTCGAGTGACGGTGACACCTTTCGATCCCGCAGTATCGACCGGCTGCTCGTCCGCCTCGACCCCCTCGATGGGCTCCGGCTTCTGCTCTTCCGTAACAGCGCCCTTTTTGACTGTCCTGAGACTGAGCGGCTGGCGGTACACCGCTGCCTGCTCTTTCGCGAGACCGTGGAGCTTGCGCGCCTCCGCAGAGACGAGGAATTTCTGTTCGAAGATGTAGGCGTCAGTCACTCCCCGCCACACTCGGCGAAGCAGGTAGCCGCCTTCTTCGGCAAGCTCTCCCGACCACACGGCTTCGGGATCGCTCCGCCCGAGCCATTCGGCGACGCGTTTGATCGCGCTCTCCCGTCCAGCGGCGTTAAGATCAGGCGCGAGCGCGCCGTTGATCGCGAGCGCTTCCAACAGACCCGAATCATACTTTCGTGGCGCATACCGCATCAAGGTGCGAATCCGGCGCGCGTGATCGACGAGTGACTTGAGATCGGCGCCGGTGCGCGGGCCTTCGGCGGTTTCCAGCACCAAGCCTTCGAGCCCAGCCTCTTCGAGATAATCGTCGAGTGCCGCATCGTCCTTCAAATATACTTCGGACCGGCCTCGGCTGACCTTGTAGAGCGGCGGCTGGGCGATGAAGAGATGGCCCGCCTCGATCAGCTCCGGCATCTGCCGGTAGAAGAAGGTGAGCAGCAATGTGCGGATGTGCGCGCCGTCGACATCGGCGTCGGTCATGATCACGATCTTGTGATAGCGGAGCTTCTCGATGTTGAACTCCTCGCGGCCGATGCCAGTGCCGAGCGCCTGGATCATGGTCCCGATCTCGCGGCTGGACAGCATTCGGTCGAAGCGCGCGCGTTCCACGTTGAGCAGCTTGCCGCGAAGAGGAAGGATCGCCTGGTTGTGCCGGTTGCGCCCCTGCTTGGCTGAGCCGCCGGCGCTGTCGCCCTCGACCAGGAACAGCTCGGAGAGCGCCGGGTCGCGTTCCTGGCAGTCGGCGAGCTTTCCCGGAAGCGAAGCGATATCCATCACGCCCTTGCGACGGGTGAGATCGCGTGCCTTGCGGGCGGCCTCTCGGGCGGCCGCGGCGTCGATGATCTTCTGGACGATCGTACGGGCGTTCGCCGGATTCTCCTCAAGCCATTCGGCGAGCTTGTCGGCGATCAGGCTTTCGAGCGGCTGGCGGACCTCGGAGCTGACCAGCTTGTCCTTGGTCTGGCTCGAGAACTTCGGGTCGGGAAGCTTCACGGAGACGATCGCCGTCAGCCCCTCGCGCATATCGTCGCCGGTGAGGCTGACCTTCTCCTTCTTCAGCTGGCCTGACCGTTCGGCATAATTGTTGAGCGTTCGCGTCAGCGCCGCCCGGAAGGCCGCGAGGTGGGTTCCGCCATCCCGCTGCGGGATGTTGTTGGTGAAGCAGAGGACATTCTCGTAATAGCTGTCGTTCCATTCGAGAGCGACGTCGATGCCGATGTCGTCGCGCTGCCCGGTGATGGCGATCGGATTGGGGATCAGCGGCGTCTTGGCGCGGTCAAGATATTGAACGAAGGCGGCGATGCCCCCTTCGTAGAAGAGCTCCACCGTTTTTTGCTCGTCGTGTCGAGCATCGGTCAGGATCAGCCGAACCCCCGAATTAAGGAAGGCGAGCTCCCGGAAGCGGTGCTCAAGCCGCTCGAAATCGAATTCGGTGATCTTGAACGTCTCAGGAGAGGGCAGGAAGGTGACGCAGGTCCCGCGCCGGTCGCTCTTGCCAACCACCTTGAGCGGAGCTTCGGCCTCGCCATGGCGGAAGCGCATGAAATGCTCCTCGCCGTCGCGCCAGATGCGGAGTTCCAGCCATTCGGAAAGTGCGTTGACGACGCTGACTCCGACCCCGTGAAGGCCGCCGGAAACCTTGTAGGCATTTTCATCGGACGTGTTGTCGAACTTTCCGCCGGCATGAAGCTGGGTCATGATGACTTCGGCCGCCGACACGCCTTCCTCGGCATGGATCCCGGTCGGAATCCCGCGGCCGTTGTCGTCCACCGACACCGAGCCATCCGGGTTGAGCGTGATCACGATCCGGTCGCAATGCCCCGCGAGGGATTCGTCGATCGCGTTGTCGCTGACCTCGAACACCATATGGTGCAGGCCCGATCCGTCGTCGGTGTCGCCGATGTACATTCCGGGCCGTTTGCGGACTGCGTCGAGGCCCTTCAGCACCTTGATGGAATCGGCGCCGTAGCTGCTTTGGTTGGGGTCAGTTGCCATGAGTTGGATATAGGGATTCCTGAGGGGAAGTCACGCGCAGGCGCATGGCGCGCGTACGCATGCGCGCGGGCGAGAGGAGGCAGCGGAAGTTTGCTAAGTTTGCTGCCCAACGCGCCCGCGTGCGCGCGAAAGAGGGTGGCGGAAGTTGCCAAAGTTGGCAGCGGCAACGTGCGCGCGAGGCGTGCGACCGAAACGGCGGCGAAAAGGGGCTTGTGAGCATGAGCGCCGCTCTGCAACGGGGTGTCAGCTGTAGGACAGCAAAAACTACACGGGCATTACAGAGCCGGGCGTGACATGGAAGCGACTTGCTGCACCGACGCCTTCGAACAAGGCGGCTTCGGTCGCGGTCATCCAGACCTGGCCGCGGCCGGATAGGCGCTCGAAAAGCGCGGCGCGACGGATCGGATCCAGGTGTGCGGCGACCTCATCGAGAAGAAGGATCGGCGGCGCACCCCGACGCTCGGCCACGAGGTCTGCGTGGGCGAGGATGAGGCCGAGGAGGAGCGCCTTCTGCTCTCCGGTGGAGCTTTGGGTTGCGTCCATGTCCTTGGCTGCGTGGCGGACGAGCAGATCCTGCCGATGCGGTCCAGCGAGTGTCCTTCCGGCGGCGGCATCGCGGTCGCGGCCGGAATGGAGCTCAGCCTGCAGATCGCCAGCCTGCCATCCGCCGATCGCGAGAGCGGGGCGGGCGAAGGCGTCATTGGGCGCCGTCGAGAGATGGTGCTGCAGGGCTTCGACTGTTCGCTTTCGGGCGTCGCCGATTGCCGCACCATGCTCCGCCATTTGCGCTTCCAGCGCATCGAGCCAGGCTGGGTCCGCGGAAGCGGATTCCGAGAGCAGCTTGTTTCGCGCTCGCATCGCCGCTTCGTAGCGGCTCGAGTGATGGGCATGGGCGGGCTCCAGAGCGAGCACCAGCCGGTCGAGGAACCGGCGCCGGTCACCGGCGGTGCCGGCGAACAGCCGGTCCATCGCCGGAGTCAGCCACAGGACCGACAGCCATTCGGAGAGCGAGTTCACCGAAGCAGGAGCGCCGTTCACGCGCACCTGGCGCCGTTCCGGTGCGGCGGCGAGGGTGCCGGTGCCGATGTTGACAAATCCGTTCGCCCCGAGCGCAGTCGAAGGGCGCTCTTGATCACGTGCCTCGACTTCGCTCGGCACGAACGGGGAGAGGGTCGCATTCACCGCAAATCCGCCGCTACCGTCCTGGCGCGCCATGTCCGAGAGAGCGGCGCCGCGAAGGCCGCGGCCCGGGCTCAGCAGCGAAACCGCCTCGAGCAGGTTGGTCTTGCCCGCGCCATTCTCGCCGAACAGAAGAACGAAGCCGGGCCCCGGCTCGATCGACGCCGATGCGTAGGAACGGAAATCGGTGAGGGCGAGGCGGGAAAGATGCACGATTGCGCTTCTAGCGCGAAATGAAGTCGGCCCAGACTCCTTCGGGCTGCCATACGGCATCAAGGTCCGGGCGCGCTTTCTCCTCCGTCCATCCGAGCCGCTCGCGGCGGTAGCGATAAAGGAATGCCGCGACTCGGTAATTGGCGATGCAGTGGACGTGCAGCGGCGCATCCCCGAGCGCGTCCATTTCTTCCGCGAAGCGCTGGTAATCGCTTTCCCGAGGCGCGGCGAAGTCGACCGGTATAGGGACGTAGTGAACCCCGAGGCCGGCAAGCACATCGGCTTCGTTTGGAAGCGCGTGCGGCCTGTCCGGCATGGCGAGGTTGATCACCGTCTCGACGCCGGCTTCGGCGATTTGCTCGAACTGCTCTTCGGTCGGTTGCCCGGAGGTGGTCAGCGTCGGCGACAACCTGCGGAAGTTGTAGATGCCGCTGTCGTCGATGCTCACACGCGCATCGGCATCAGGACATAGAGCGCATTCGACTTGTCGCTCTCGCGGAGAAGCGTTGGCGCCGCGGCGTCCGCGAGGTGGACCTCGACCGTGTCGCCGTCGATTTCGCCGAGGATGTCGAGAAGATATTTGGCGTTGAAGCCGATCTCGATCATATCCGCGCCGTAATCCGCGGGAAGCTCTTCCGTCGCGGTGCCGCTTTCGGGAGAGGTCACGGACAGGGTCACCTTGTCGCGGTCGACGCTCATCTTCACCGCGCGCGTTTTTTCGCTGGCGATCGTGGAGACGCGGTCAACGCCGGCGGAGAAGGTCTTCGGATCGAGCTTCAACAGCTTGTCGTTCGCCGTCGGGATGACGCGGTTATAGTCCGGGAACGTGCCGTCGATGAGCTTGCTGGTGAGAACCGCGCTGCCGAGACCGAAGCGGATCTTGGTCGGCGACAGCGAGACTTCGACCGTTCCTTCGACTTCGTCGAGCAGCTTGCGGAGCTCGGCGACGCATTTCCTGGGGACGATCACGTCCGGCATACCATCAGCCCCGTCGGGCTTGGGAAGAACGACGCGCGCAAGGCGGTGACCGTCGGTGGCCGCGGCTTTCAGCTGATCGTCGGCCACGTGAAGGAAGATACCCATCAGGTAGTAGCGGGTTTCTTCGCTGGAGATTGCGAAGCGGGTCTTGTCGATGATCTGGCGAAGAGTGGCGGCGGGCAGTTCGAAGCTGGTCGGTAGCTCGCCCTCGGAAATCACCGGGAAATCGTCGCGCGGGAGCGTCGACAGGTTGAAGCGGGCGCGGCCGGCGGACAGGTGTATCTTGCCGTCGGCGGCATTGAGCTCAACCTGGCTGCCTTCGGGAAGCTTGCGGACGATATCGAACAGGGTGTGCGCCGGGACCGTGGTCGCGCCGGGCTGGGCAACCGTCGCCGGAACGCTCTCGTCGACCTGCAGATCGAGATCGGTGGCCATCAGCCGGATCGAATTGTCCTCCCGCGCCTCGATCAGCACGTTGGACAGGATGGGGATCGTATTGCGCCTCTCCACGACCGACTGGACGTGGCCGAGGCTCTTCAAGAGTGTCGCCCGTTCAATGGTCGCCTTCATCGCCGTATCGCCCCATCATCCGCACACGTTACGCTCGTTATAGCGAGCCTTCCCGTGTGCGGAAGTGGGATGATGACAACTTGTCTATTTCGGCACTTCAGGCGCGGTTACTTGCCCGCTTTCTTCCCGACAGCAGGAGCGTTTGCCGCCGGCGACTTGGCCGGAAGAAGCGCACCGTCGACATGCTGGACGACACCGTTGGAATATTGGTCATCGGCTTGGGTAATGGTGGCTTTGTCGCCCTTGGCATCGGTGATGACGGTCTTGTCGCGATCCTTGGTCGCGGTGAGCGTCTCGCCGCCGAGGGTGCCAAGCGAAGCTTTGCCGTGACCCTTGTCAATCGCCTTGTCGATATCGGTGACAAGCACAGTGCCCTGCAGCATCATGTTGGTGATGATGTTCGTGAGCTGAGCCCGATTTTTGGGATTGATGTCGAACGTTCCGGCCGGAGCCTTGTCGAACGCGGCGTTATCGGGGACGAACACCGTGTAGGGGCCAGGTCCAGACAAGGTCTGGTCGAGACCTGCCGCCTTGGCCAGCGTCATGAACTTGCCGTTCGCGTCGAGCCCGGCCCCGATCGTCTTGTTGCCCGCTATTTTCTGCGCGGCTTTGGGCTGCTCCGGAGCGCTGGCGTTCCCGCCTCCGCTCTTATTGCAGGCGGTCACCGCGAGCGCGAGGCTGGCAACGCCGACGACCAATGCATGCCTGTTCATGCTTTTCTCCCACTTTTGTTTTGAGCGCGAAATGGCCCGGCAACGCTCGCCGGGCCACTCGCGATCCATTATGGCCTCGAATTAACGAGCCTCGCTTCAGGTCAGGGCCGATGCGACGATTGCCGTGACCAGCTGCGTCGCCGGGTCGACCTGATAGATGTAGCCGTTGTTGTACCGGTACCAGGCGTTCGGCGTGTCGTAGTACGTCGACCGGTACGCCATTGGCACATTGTAGATGTCGTAGCCGGCCGGCAGCGGCTGACCGATCGTCAGCCCCGGCGACAAGAGTGCCGCAACCGAGGTGATCAGGCTGCTCGACGGATCATATTGGTAGATCGCGCCCGGCGCGTACCAATAACCGGCGCCTGCTGTCTCAGGGTAGAGGCTGCGGTACTGGTACGGCACATTGTAATAATCGTAGGCCGTCGGGAGCATCTGCCCGACGCCGTAGCCGCCGGCATAGGTCGGAATGACATTCTCGACGAAGCCGCTTGCGCAATCCACCTGATACACGACGCCATAGGCGTAGCGGTTACAGAGGTCCCCGTACCCGTAAGACGCCGGATAGAAGGAATTATAGCCGTAATAATCCGGCGTGTAGCTGCTCATGTAAGCGGAGGGCAGGTAGGAACCCGGCATATAGCCGCCCGCGAGCAGCGGGATCAGCGCGTCGATCAGGCTCGTGTTCCGATCGATCTGGTACACATAGCCCGGCGAATATTGGTAATAATATTGCGGGGTCTGCGGATACAGGTACGAGATCGGCTGCGGCAGGCCGCCGAGCGGCACGATACCACCGACGCTTGAGACCGGAACGCCAATCAGGTCGTTCGCCACGAACGGATCGAGAATCTGGGTTTGCGGAGCATAGGCAAAGGTCGTGAACCGGTTGGGTCCAAGATTCTGGATCGCGGCGATACGCTGTTGCACCGGAAGCATGCCCACCCCCGCCAGCTGCTGCTGCACCGCGAGCCGGTTCTGAATTGCCATTTCGTGATTGGCGAGACCCGAAGGCATGCAGCCCTTGCTGGCCAGACCCGGAGGACAGCCGCCGACGCCATAGCCGACGCCATTGTTCACGCCCGCAATTGGGGCACCCTGGAGCTGCTGGCGCGCAGCCATCCGGTTCTGCACCTGTAGCTGACGGTTGGCCTGCATCTGCTGATGCTGGGCCATCCGCGCTTGCGCCTGCTGTGCGTGCATCTGCCGTTGAGCCTGCGCCTGTTGCGCATGCATCTGCCGCTGCGCTTGAGCCTGTTGCGCCCTCATGTGGCGCTGAGCCTGAGCTTGCTGCACTCGTTGCGAGTGCATTTGCGGCCGCTGGTGATTCTGCGCAGCCTGGCGACCATGCATTTGCGCCTGCGCGTGCATTGCCGGGCCATGTTCTGCATGAGCGCCGCCGCCACTGCGCGCGGCGAACATTCGGGGCTGCGAGACGTGGAAGTTGGCGTGGCCGCCACCTCCACCAGCGAATCGTGGACCCGCAGCCTGTGGAGCGAAAGCAGCATGGCCGCCGCCTCCACCACCACCGCGTTGCATCGCCGGCCCAGCTGCCATGTGCGGGTTACCGCCGCCGCCACCGCCGTGAGGACCCCCGCCGCCGTGGCCGCCGCCAGGACCTGCGTAAGCAGCCGTGGCAACTGCCAGAGTCGCAGCGCCTGCGAGAAGAATGAGCCGTTTCATGGCGAAACTCCTTTTCGTTCACCGGCAAAACGGTTTCCCAATCGGCCCGTTCCACCGTTCATGTGCATGAAAGGAGAGTATAGACTTCTGAAATTAGCCTGAGATTTCAGAGGATTGCAGCTGACGTTAAGACGTCATGTCCCGTTTCAGGCGAGCAGCTGCCAAGAGATAGAAGACGCTCGCGAGCACATAGAAGCCGAGGCCGTAGAGGATCGAATATTGCAGCGAATTGGCTCCGTGCGCGGCTTTCATCGCATCGGAGAACCAGCCGAAGAAGAAGGTTCCGAACGCAATTCCCACCAGGTTATTGATGAACAGGAAGCACGCCGACGTCGTGGCCCGCATAACCGGGGTGACGATATGTTGTACCGCCGTGACCACCGGTCCCAGCCATGCGAGTGCGAGGACTTGCGCGACAGTTAAAAGAACCCAGACGATAACCAAACTGGGTGCGAACAAACCGGCAGCATAGAGCGGGATCGCAACCAGGAGGCACAGCGCCGGGATCAGAGCGTAGGCAGCCGGACGAGACGGCCCGAGCCGATCGCCCAGCCAGCCGCCGAGCCAAATGCCGGCGATTCCGCCGACGAGGAAAATCGATCCGAAGAATGCGCCGGTCTCAGAGACGGGCAGTCCGAAGGTGCGGTTGAAGAAGCTGGGAAGCCAGAACAACAGGCCGTAGCCGGTAATCGATCCCGATGCAGCGCCCAGTGAGAGCAACCAGAAGCTGGGGTTGCGAGCAAGGGTAGCCGCCGTCTGCCAGGCCGAGGCAGAGGTAGCCTTCTGACGATCGAAACGACCGCGCTCCGGCTCCGGCACCAGAAGCTTGATTAGGAGCGCGACGAAAAGCCCGGGGAGACCCACAACCACAAAGGCGGCTCTCCAGGAAAAGTGCCCGGCGAGCCAGCCGCCGAAGAATAGGCCGAGGCCCGAGCCGATCGGTATTCCAAGCGAATAGAGCGCGAGCGCCCGGGAACGCCGTTCACGGGGATAGTAATCGGTGATGAGCGAGTAGGAAGGCGCGATTGCGCCAGCCTCGCCAATTGCGACCCCCGCCCGCGTGATCACCAGTTGCGTGAAGCTGCCGACTAGCCCGCAGGCGGCGGAGAACAGGCTCCATACCGCCACCGAAATTGCGATGATGTTCGCCCGGCTTCGCCTGTCTGCAAGCCGCGCGATTGGAATCGCGACCGTGGCGTAGAAAAGTCCGAAGGCGATCCCGAGTTCGCTCAGGGCCGTGTCGCTGAGGTGAAATTCCGCCCGGATCGGCACCGCCAGGACTCCGGCCACATTCCGATCGAGGAAATTGAAGATGTAGGCGAGGAGCAGCAGGGCAAGGACGCGGCCGCGGAGGCTTTGGGGCTCGCGTTCGATCTGCTTCATCAGGCGGAGAGCTGTGCGGCAAACGAAGCGAAGCGGTCAATGTCGGCTTCTTCGTGATACAGCCCGAGGCCGATCCGGAGCACATCGCCACGCACATCGGTGATGCAGTTTCTGGCGCGAAGCTCCTCGCACCAGCGCTGCGCGTTTGGGCTTCGGAACGCGAGGAAGCGCGCGTGCGGCCCGCCGTCGAGCGGGTTCAGAAGCTCGGCCTCCGCGAGTGGTGTGCCTGAATTCGATCAAGCAGACGCCTTTGCAACGTCTCCACGTGGGCAGAAACCGTCTCGGTGGTGAGGCCGTTCTCCTGCAGCATCCGCTGGACGGCGTTGAAACGATAAAGACCCGACGCATCGAAGGTCGCTCCCATGAACCGGCTGCCGTCCCTTGCATAGCCGACCGAGCCCGGCGGAAGCGCCAGGTCTTCGAACTCAGCGTACCAGCCGGTGATTGGCGGCCGGGCCCCGAATCCCGGCGGCGCATGCATGAATGCGCAACCCTCCCCCGCCATCGCGTACTTGTAGCCGCCGGCGAGGTAGAAGGCGGATTTCGCGGCCGCGCCTCCGAAGGGCTGAGGAATGGCCATGAACGCGTGATAGCCGTCGATGACCACCCACGGCCCTTCCGGAGCGGCGAGCCTAGACAGTTCCTCGACGCTTTCGAGCTTGCGTCCGCTGCCGAAAAGGACCTCACTGACGAAGATGAAGTCGTGATTGTCGGCGTGCGCCCTTTGCAGAAATCGGCGGGAGAAGCAGTCGAACGGCTCCGTGGGCACGCGCTCGAGTGCGATTTCGCCACTCTCCGCCCAGCGGGCGAACTGGCGCCGCGCGCTATGAAACTCTCC
>Ga0207695_10002062_pt1 | contig 30645 bp, 32 predicted proteins | sample KBSC54metaG_FD_184354 | JGI IMG/M metagenome (GOLD analysis project Ga0207695, IMG submission 184354) | Corn rhizosphere microbial communities from Kellogg Biological Station, Michigan, USA - KBS C5-4 metaG (SPAdes) (version 2) | ecosystem: Host-associated > Plants > Roots > Rhizosphere > Soil... | reverse complement strand
GGTTTGCCGATGAATGTCGTTGAAAGCGCGCTGGAAAATTATTCCGAAGCCGAAGGTGTAGATGATGCGGCGGCCTTGCAGCAGTTTATGAAAAAAAAGAAATTCGGACTGTTTCGCGCGGCGAATGTTATCGCAGATGAAAAACGAATTAAAAAAGAAATCTCCGCGCTATTGCGCGCTGGTTATAATTATCAATTGGTCAAAAACGCGATGAATGCGGAAGAAATTATGCCGCCGGAATAACGACGGCTTCCTTATGCAAATCTTTAATCGGTGTCGCCGTCAGGTCAGTGGCGGAAGGCTTACCTTTGGGCGCATTGGCGGGGGGCCTTTGGCCTGGATGCACGACCCGTTCCGCCGGAAGCCAAAAACTGGCGCGCGTGCCCTTGCCGAATTCGCTTTCCAATTTGAATTCACCGCCATGCAGTTCCACCAATGAAATTACCAGCGTCAAACCTAGCCCTGTTCCTGCATAACGCCGCGCCAGCGCGCTATCCACTTGGCCGAAAGGCACCAGCACCTTCGCAATATCTTCTTCTTTGATACCGATACCAGTATCAGTTGTGCTGACTTTCAAGCGTCCGTCAGATTCTACGCGTGCAGAAATTGTGACGCTGCCACCCTCAGGTGTAAATTTAACCGCGTTTGATAGCAGATTTAACACTGCTTGCTTAATGGAAAGTTCTTCGCCAAAAATTTGCGGCAGATTTGGCGGAATATCGCTAATAAGTGTGATTTTGCCGGCATCAGCGCGTGGTTTCACCAGGCGCAAAGCTGCTGCGCCGACATTGCCGAAATCAAACAGGCTTTCGTTAATTTCTTTTTTCCCTGCTTCAATTTTCGACACATCCAAGATGTCATTAATAAGCTCAAGCAAGTGCGTGCCCGAAGCATGAATGTCTTTGGAATATTCCACATAGTCTGCGCGCCCTACAGGGCCGAACATCTCATCTTTAATAATTTCAGAAAAGCCGATGATGGCATTCAAAGGCGTACGCAATTCGTGCGACATGTTCGCCAAGAATTCTGATTTCGCGCGGTTGGCTAGGTCGGCCTGTTCCTTAGCGCTGCGCAGTGCCATCTCGGCTTCCTTGCGGCGCGTGATGTTTTCCATGGTGCCCTCAAAATACAGCGCGTTACCTTCTTCATCGCGCACGGCACGTGCATTCATGGCTACCCATATGATAGCAGTATCCTGGCGCCGCACCTGAATTTCATGTTCTGTGATGGCGCCTTCTTCACGCAGGCGGCTGACGAATAAATCCCACTGCTCAGGGAAGTGATAGACTTCGTGCCGGATATCGCGCACCTGGGAAACTAATTCTGATGGACTGGAATAACCCATGATGTGGGCAAAGGCCGGATTAACACTGATGTAACGGCCGTCAGGCGTACACTGAAAAATCCCCGCAACGGAATTTTCTACCATGGCGCGGTATTTCTGTTCTGCTTCACGTAATTGCGCTTCCTGGCGCCGCCGTTCGGACACATCCGTCATAGTGCCAACAACACGCACAGTAGCAAAGCCCGTACGGCGCAACGACCGTAGGCTGACTTCCACCTGTCGGAAGCCACCGGTTTTACGCAACACGCGTACTTCGTATTTGCGCAATGAATCTTCGCCCGCCATGGCCTGATTAAAATGACCCTGTAAGTTTTGTTGGTCCCCTTCATGAATAAAATCAAACATGCTTTTTGTCAGGGTGTCGCGAATATCGAAACCTGTTAAAAACGTCCAGGAAGCATTCACGAAGGCCAATGCACCCATGGCGTTTGTTTCAAAAATAACGTCCGAAACACGGTCAATCACCGCGCGGAATTCGCGTTCATTGTTTCGCAGAGTCTCGGCAATCTGATCGCGTTCCGTAATCCGGTTTTTCAATTCCCGGTTGGTACGCTCCAGGGATGTTGCGAGACCGGCGATGCGTAACTGACGCCGTTGACTATTAACCAAGTAATTAGTCAGCGCAAAAGTAAAGCCGGCACCGGCTAGAAAAATGATGATAGGCGTGAGCAGTAAGACGCCATGTGTGCCGATTTCGGAAATGCTTAACTCAATATGCCAGAACTGTCCGTTGAAATTTAAGCCGCGGGAAATAGATTGTAAGGGCAACCACGTACTGACAGGCGGATTGGCATTTTCATGATATAAGATAACAGAAGGTCCGCGATTTTGAACGGTGACCGTCACTTCATTAACATAATTATTTTCTCCCTGTAGCGCCGGTTGAAACAAATAGGGGGAGAGCGCAACCACATAACCTGGTTGTCCGTTAGGCGCAATGCTGGCGGTAATAAACATTACAATATTATCATTCGTAATTCCAACCATTTGCCCAGGAATATTTAAAACCAACCCCAAATGCCCGTGGTCTGCATCGTTTCGAGCCTGTAAAATGGCGGCATTATTATTCATGAGATTGGTGAGCAAATTTGCATTTCCCGTGCTGCCTGTGGAATAAGTAACATCAAAGCCGCCATTACTATTGCGGACCAGCCAGAAGACACCATTGACAATTTGTTCACCAGGCGCAAATTTTTTTATTAGGTGATCAAAGTCTTTTTGTTGTATTTGGTTATTTAAGCGCAACATGATTTGTAATGTGGTCATTAAGCTATCCACTTTGGATAACCGGTCTTCGTAGCTTGCGATCAACTGGACGGCTTGGTTGTCTGCTTGAGAGCGGTTATTGATCAAAAGGTTAAAGAAAATAAGCGCAGAAACCATAATAGATAGTAATATACCAATGATAGGCACCAACAATACCGCAATCCGGCTGCTGCTGAAACGCTCCAGCTTGGGTGCTGGGGCCGTTGTTTGTAATGGGGTTGCTGGAGTCTCAACCATCAATTGAATCTACTTGATCTTTGAGGAAAAGTCAGGCGGCTTTGCTTCCGCTGCTGTTTGTTGCGGTGCTGGCTTGCCCGCGGCGCGGGTGCGCATCTGCTTCTTGCGCCGCGCTAGATTGGCGCGCAATTCCCTTTCCAGGGCAGTTTCCTTGCGGAGCAAGTCACGTTCTGTTTTTTGCTTACCGGTCATAATATTTGTTTATGTCTGTTTGTGCACGCTCTGGCAAGATGTTGCGACTGTTAGGTTGCAAGCAGGGCAGATTTTACTTGCCACCCAGCCTCGTTTTTGTCATGAAGGGTCCCCAACCGTTGCCTCAAAGCTTGCATGTGCAGATATGGTAGATAATAAGATGCAGCGGCGGTGTTTATAATTTAGGTGGCTGCTGTGGCTCAGTGGTAGAGCACATCCTTGGTAAGGATGAGACCGCGGGTTCGATCCCCGCCAGCAGCACCATTCTGAAATTCGGCGAGGTCCGAAAAACAGCGCCAACATATGCAGCTGACAGATTCGGCCAACCAAATTATTCGGGGCTTAATTCGTAGCGCGAAGCTATGAAATCCTCTTCAAATCAGAGTCTGATGATTCCTCAAATTCTTAAATCTGATTGTCAATACAGCCTAATCCCATTCTAATATAACCCGCCCGTGCCGGAAAAATTGTGTTGCGGCTGTTCCGGCGGCGCACCGATCACGATGGGTGGCGGCGGTGCGGGCTGCGGCGCGGTTGGATCGGTTACGGACGGCAAATTTAATGGGATGTTATTAATATTGTTGTTTGTCGGTATGTTCGCATCATCCGCACTGGTGTCTTCATCCGCTGCCGCGCCGCCTAAATCTGTTACAGGTTGTTCAATCTGTTTGCCGGGCAATGAGAAATTCCCTTGGCCTAAAACCAAACGTGGTGCGGGATTATCTGGATCGGGTTCAGTGCCGGGAATGAACGATTCCCAAATGCCGGTTTTGTCCATGGTACTGACGCGCGTGCCCGTTTGCGGATTAACGCGCACCAGTGAGATTCCTGGCGGCACGGCGAAAGGCTTGGCGGGATGGGTCGGCAAAGCAGCTTGGAAAAATTCCTTCACAATCGGCACGGCGACGGACGCGCCGGTTTCTTTTTTACCCAGCGTCATGGGCTGGTCGTAACCCACATAAACCGCAACGACCAAATCCGGCGTTGCGCCGACAAACCAGGTATCTTTACTATCATTCGTTGTGCCGGTTTTGCCAGCCAAAGGCACACCGAGTTCAGATAATGATTTCGCCGTGCCGCGTTGCACGACACCCTGTAAAATATTCACAATTTGATAAGCATGCCACGGATGCGTGAGTTGTTGTTGGTTATCCGTAACGGTTGGCGTCGTCACATCCGCCGTCCAGGAATTATTCGCGCAGGTATCACATGGACGTTTGTCATGACGGTAAATGGTTTTGCCGTTGCGGTCCTGTACGCTATCCAGCACCGTTGGCATGATTTTTTTACCGCCGTTGATAAGTTCGGAATAGGCCGCCGCCATGCGCCATGCGGTTGTTTCGCCCGCGCCCAATGCCATCGCCAGTTCGGGTGGCATTTTATCCACGATGCCGAAACGCTCAGCGATTTCATCAACCTTATCAATGCCGATGTAATCCGCTGTGCGCACGGTCACCACATTACGCGATTTTTCAATTGCTTGGCGCACGGTTGTAGGGCCGAGGAAATTGTCGTGGTAATTGCCTGGCCGGTAAGCATCTTGACCAATACCTGCATCATAGGAAACCGGCGCATCCAAAATTAAAGTATTCGGCAAAAAACCTTGTTCCAATGCAGTTAAATAAACAAACGGTTTGAATGATGATCCCGGCTGACGCATCGCCTGGGTCGCACGGTTATAGACGGAAATATTATGGCTGAACCCGCCTGTCATCGCCAGTACACGGCCCGTGCGCGGTTCCATCACAATCAATCCGCCTTGCACCTTGGGGATTTGGCGCAGCGCGTATTGCCCAGCAATAGGTTTGGTTGTTTTCGCATCCGTCGCAGGCGCGATCAAAACCACTTGGCCCGGCGCGAGTGTGCCATGTGCAATCGCCATGCTTTCTTTTTGTAGGCGCGATAACTGGCCGTTTGGCAAACCGATCGCCGCATAATCCTTTTCCACACCCACGATGACGGCGGAGATCCAATCACCCGCGCCCTTAGGCTTCGCGACAATTTTCAAACCCGCCTGCCATTGGTGCATATTGGCGATGGTGCCGATCACGCCGTGCCAGGAATGACGGTTGTCATAGGCCATCAAACCATCGCGCAATGACCGCGTGGCAATTTCCTGTAACGCGGGATCGAGCGTGGTGCGCACTGTCAAACCACCTTGATAAGCGGTATTTTCACCATACTGTTTGATCAATTCACCGCGCACGTAATCGGCAAAATATTCCGCATTTACATAGGTTTCATCCGCGCGTTGGTGCGTCGTCAGCGGTTCCTGTTTTGCCTGTGCGGCTTCCGCCGATGTAATCACGTTGTCTTCTGCCATGCGTTCAATCACCCAATTGCGGCGGCCCAGCGCGGCATCGTGATCGCGCGTGGGATTATAATTATTGGGCGCCTTGGGCAGCGCAGCCAGATACGCCATTTCTGGAATCGTCAATTCATCCAGCGATTTATTGAAATAATCCATCGCCGCCGCGGCGACGCCATACGAACCGCCACCCAGGTAAATTTCATTCAAATACAATTCCAGAATTTTATCTTTGGTAAAGGTTTTCTCAATCCGCATCGCCAGAATGGCTTCTTTAATTTTGCGCGCGAAAGAAACTTCATTGCCGAGCAAGAAGTTTTTCGCGACTTGTTGGGTGATGGTGGAGGCGCCCATTGGGTGTTTGCCTTCACCGTGATGTTTAAAATTTTCCAGCGCCGCACGCGCGATGCCCATTGGGTCCACGCCCTTATGCGTATAAAAGTTTTTATCCTCGGCGGATAAAAACGCATGCACGACGCGTTTTGGGATCGCGCTGATGGGCACGAAAACACGTTTTTGTTTGGCGTATTCCGTCAATAACCGCCCATCATCGGCATACAAACGCGTGACCACAGGCGGATCGTAATTGGCGAGTTGGCGGTAATCGGGCAGGGCGCTACCGTACTGATACAAAATATACATGACGCCGCCCGCGGCGCAGAGGCCTGCAAAGAGCACCAAAAACAACAGCCAGGCGAGGAAGCGGAACATCAGTGGTTATTCACTAACTTATCCTCGGCGAAAAATCCATCCACGCCGGCTGCGATGGCGTGGGCCAGATGCGCGCGGTAAGACGGGTTTTTCAAATTCGGCTCATCAATCGGTGAAGACAGAAAACCCATTTCAATCAGTGTGGAGGGAAACTCTGCGCCCTTTAGTACTGCAAAACCGGCGGAGCGATGGGTGTGCTCCAGCATATATATGTGCGCTTCTTCAAAACCATCCAGGATATTATCGGCCAGAGATTTCGACCGCGTCATGGTTTCCTGGCTGAAGAGATCGAGCAGAATATTCCCGACCACCGAATTGCTCTTGCCTGCGCCGCCGATTAAATCTGCTTTATTCTCCCGCGCGGCGAGGCGGGAGGACATTTGGTCGGAGGCCTGATCGGAAATGGTGTAGATGCTGGCGCCATGAACATTCGTATCCGGATTATTGCCTACCGTATCGGCGTGCAGGGAAATGAATAAATCCGCATGCACGTTTTGGCCAACGCGGACGCGTTCGCTGAGTTTCAAAAAAATATCGCTGTCGCGTGTCATCACCGCGCGGTATTTGCCGCTGGCCACAAGCTGGTCGCGTAGCGCGCGGGCGACGGCCAAGGTAATATCCTTTTCATGGGTGCCATCCGGCCCGCTGGCGCCTGGGTCCGGCCCGCCATGACCGGCGTCGATGACAATTACCCATTTATGGGTGGATTTGGCAGCGGATTTTTGTTTTTTAGGCGCGGCAGCCTGACTGGCTGACATTTTTGTCAGCGCAGAGGAAACCGGGTCCTTTAAATAATGACTGCCATCCGCCCCGCGCGCCGCCGCCCAGCCGCTAGAAGCGATAATCATTAATCCTATCAAACACTTACGTAAAAACCAGCGTCCCATCATGCTCCACCTTGAAAATATATTGTTGCAGATTCGTCGCACCCTTGTTATAGTGATCCTGCGACTGGGTGTTGGGCATGGGCCCATATCCGTTCAACGATTTTGCTGCGTTGGTTTCCTGAACCGCCCCTACAGTGCGCCGGAAGCTAACAAAGCCACAAATGGGTGCTCGCGCGTGTTTTGATTGGTCGCGCTGGATGATGTGCAGTACCCCCAGGAGTTTATAATGGCACGACGTACAATGCTGATCGATGCCAGCGCAGCGGGTGAAACCCGTGTGGCACTGGTGGATGGAAACCAATTACTTGATTATGACTTTGAGGACGCGAGCAAGCGCCAGGTCAAAAGTTCCATTTTTCTCGCGCAGGTAACGCGGGTGGAGCCTTCGCTGCAGGCGGCGTTTCTGGAATATGGCTCGTTGAAACAGGGCTTTTTGGCGTTGCCGGAGATTCATCCAGATTATTACAAAATTCCGGTCGCCGACCGCGAAAAATTGAACGCGGCACTAAAGCAAAGCGCGGCGGAAGTGCAAGCCGAAATCGACAATATGGTCGAGGATGACGGCAATGGGGATGGTAACGGCGAACAGCCCATGGGCTACCGGCCTGCTGATGAAAATGCGGAATCTATGCCGCCGGAAATGCCGGGCGAGTCCATGCCGATGCTCAGCGACCTTGGGCGTGGGGAATTGGTTTCTAGTTTAACGGAATTGCTGGATCAACCTGTGATGCCGCCGGAAGCATATCCAACTGCTGAAAATAATTTTAACTCATCTGAAGATGATATGACGCAATCGGACGGTGCCGATGAATCTTCTGAACAAAATGAAAACGATTCCGAAGAGGGCGAAGATAAAAATGCCGAGGGTCAGCAGGGTGGCTGGCAGGGCCGCGGACGCGGTCGCTTTGGTCGCCGCGAACAATTGGATCCCGAAGCGATGGAGGCCGCGCGCCGCCGCGCGCTGTTGCGGTCGTACAAAATTCAGGAAGTCATCAAACGCCGCCAGGTGATGCTGGTGCAAGTGAATAAGGAAGAGCGCGGCACCAAGGGCGCGGCGCTGACGACCTATATTTCCCTGCCGGGCCGTTATTGTGTTTTAATGCCGAATTCATCCAACGCGGGCGGTGTCAGCCGTAAAATTACCAATCCGGCCGACCGGCGTAGAATGAAAGAATTGATATCCGGTTTGCAAATTCCAGAAGGGATGGGCGTGATTTTACGTACCGCCGGTTTAGAATGCACACCCGAAGACATTGCGCGCGATTTGGATTATTTGCTACGTCTATGGGATAATATTTGCACCTTGACGATGAAATCGACTGCGCCTGCATTGATTTACGAAGAAGGCGATCTGATTACCCGCGCCATCCGCGATTTATACAATGATGACATTATAGAGGTGATTGTCAGCGGCCAGGCGGGCTATGAATCCGCGCGTGCCTTTATGGAAATGCTATTGCCGCATCATGCGGAGCGCGTGAAATTATATGACAACCGCATGCCGCTGTTTTCGCGCTACCGCATTGACGAGCAGATTGACGCCGTGCATGAACCCATCGTGCAATTGCCGTCGGGCGGCTACATTGTCATCAATCAAACTGAAGCATTGGTTGCGATTGACGTGAACTCTGGCCGAGCGACGCGGGAACGGAATATCGAAGAAACCGCGTACCGCACCAATTTAGAAGCGGCATCGGAAGTTGCGCGCCAGTTGCGCTTGCGCGATTTGGCGGGTTTGATCGTGGTCGACTTTATTGATATGGAAGATCATCGTCACCGTATTGGCGTGGAGCGCCGCATGCGCGACGCGATGAAGATTGACCGCGCCCGCACACAGATCGGGCGGATTTCAACCTTTGGTCTACTGGAATTGTCACGTCAGCGTTTGCGTCCATCGGTGGTAGAGGCGCACTTTGCGCGTTGCGAAACTTGTGCGGGTACAGGCTGGGTACGTTCACCCGCCTCCAGCGCACGGCATATTTTGCGTGCGATTGAACAGGAATTGGGTAAAGGTGCGCTGGAACGCTTGACGGTTGCGGTGCATGGGAAACTCGCGCTCGCGCTGCTCAACCAGTTCCGCATGCAAATTGTTGAGCTTGAAGAAGCTTATAAAACCAATATCGTGGTGGAGGCGGATGACAGCTTAACGCCTCCTGCCTCCCGTTTTGACCGCTTCCGTGGTTCACGTCCGGCCACTTTGCCGAATGAAGCTGTCAGTATGCGTGGCAGCATGGCTGGGAATGATGATACGCCGGAAGAAAATGATTTCGCTTCACCGTCTGTACTAATAGCCGATGAAATCAGCGCCCCTGCTGAACGTGGCGGGCGCCGCCGTTACCGCGGCCGCGGTGCAAGAGATGACCTCGCGCCGCAGCAAGCCTTCGATGGCGGCATGGGTGATCATCGCAATCATCCCGTAGCTGAAAGCATCGATGACCTTACCCCCATTCCTGCACCTCCCGGTACCGAATTTGGTGTGCGCGGCGGTCGTGGTAGGGGACGTGGCCGCGGCAGAGGTCGTGGCCTCAGCGATAACGGCCAGGCATCCGGTATGGATATGGCCGGCACTGAACAGCCCAGCGTTGCCCCCGGCGCCTTTACGAATCCGAAGCAAGAGATGTGGGGAACACCGACTGCTCCTGTAGCTCCTGCGGCAGATGTAACCGCACAGCCCGCACCTGCAGTGATAGCAACGCCTATAACAACGCAGACGAGCATGCCAATTCATGAGACATCTATGCAATCCCCGCAACTTACATCACCGCCTGCGGTGACTACGGCGCCCATAGTGACGCGTGTCACCTCATCCGGTGAAGCCGCCGCGGATGAAGGTGGTGAGGGCGGATCCGACCCCGCGCGCAAGGGTTGGTGGAATAAGTTGATGAAGGCTTAGAATAAAACTAGGAGTGCAGGGTTTATAAGAAAATCCCCTAGCATCCGCATTCCTAGTATTCTAATCTCGCGCTCATGCGTGACCTCACCGACATCCGCACCGAAATCAATGCGATTGATGACGAGATCATCGCGCTGCTGGCGCGGCGGTTTGCGCTCTTGCCCGAAGTGGTCGCCTATAAACGCGCACATGGCCTGCCTGCTGTGATCCCGGAGCGCGTAGCGGAGGTGTTAGAACGTAACATTGCAACTGCGGCTGCGCGTGGCCTGGATTCAGGCCTGGTGCACGCGGTTTATCAGTTGATCATCGATCATTACTGCGAAGCAGAAAGCCAGAAGCTTTAACACTTGACAATATTATAACAATGTTATAACATAAACTTATGGAACTTTCTCTCACCAATATAGGTAATTCAAAGGGCGTGATTTTGCCTAAAACCTTGCTCCTCCAGTTTGGTTTTAAGGATCAAATTCATGTTGAACTGACGGACCGCGGGATTGTTCTGACGCCCGCCGTGGTGCCGGCGGCCCACCCGCGCGCGGGCTGGGCCGAACAAATTGAAAAGGCGTTGGCGGCAGATCCTCAGGCCTTAGAAGTGGAAGATCCCGAATGGCTAGAGGTTTGGGATGATGACGTTACAGAAGAGTGGACGTGGGACGGTGCACCGGAGGAAAAGGCCACATCCAAATGAAACGGTACGATATCTATTGGGCCGCGCTTGATCCAACAATCGGAATGGAGATTAAAAAAACCAGGCCATGCGTCATTATCTCGCCGGACGAAATGAACCAAATTTCACCGCGCGTGATTATTGCACCGGTCACCAGCACTATTCGGACACAGATTCCGTTTCGTCTCAAGATTCATCAGGGTGGACAGGATCGGGAAATTTTGCTGGATCAAATCAGGACGCTTGATAAACGGCGTTTGGGGAAAAAATTGGGCCGCTTGGAAACCGCCGCGCAACATCAGTTGACCGATTTATTGCTGGCATTATTTGCGGCCTAGGTTAACCCGCCGCCGCGAGCGCCCTGGATTCACGCTTGGTGCGCGGTTTATCAATGGATCATCGACCATTATTGCTAAGCTGAAAACGGGTTTTGTAAAACAAAAATGTGTTATTTAATTATTATATTCACCCCATTGGCAAGGAGAGCTACTCGCCACACAAAATGGAAGATGACCTATTCCAGTTTGATTTGTTAAGTAATAATAATAATTAGGAGGAACAATAAAACTGCTTGCACTACCTCCGGAAATTTTCGCAACTACAACTGAAGTTGGACTGGGGTTAGATGGTAGAGCTACGTTTGAATTTCCGAAACCACAAGTTGGAGGGGGATTAACATCAATGTAAGCCCATAGGTCAGTGTTAGGAAGGCCGGGATTATCGCAGTTTGATACATTTACAGTTCTGCTACTACTTCCTGTATTTCTGTATATTTGCTCTCGTACTCGCAAAGCAGAACTGTTAAAATTCTGAAAAGTTGTAGCTTGCGACAAGGCGGGTCTCCAGATCCAGCCACTTGCAGTTGTATTCACGCACTGCAGCAAGGTGGGAGCACTACCGTTGTTAGCATAACCTGTTCCGCCAGACCCTAGTGTCGTTGCATTGCTGGTACCAAAAACTACCATATTTTGCGGCGTAATGCTGTAGGATGTGGTCGTCTGGCTGCCATCCAAACTCAGCGCACCTATGGCTGTTGTGCCCGTAACATCATAAACAATTAAATCCGCTGCTTTGGTTCCAATCGGCACAGGCGGTAGATAACAAGTATCATTTAATTTAGCACTGGTAACCAAAACACCCAGGCCAGCGATATTTAAAATTTTATTTTGAAAAGTCTCCGCCGCTGCCGCCGCGCTAGCTGGATTACCGATCCCATTATTACCCAACAAATCCGTCTCCATCGTATTGGCCTCAGGATTGCCGGTATTGATGCGGGACAGCAGGTTGGTATTAATCTGGGAATCGACGCTGGACGTATAAGCGGCAATGCTGCCCGCGCTGACACTAGCAAGAGAAATGCTATAATCTGGTGAATTAATGCACCAGGCGCCGTAAACACCGCTAACGTTTCCGGTGCCGCCGCTTGAGGTCGCGCAGGTCGCGCCCGCCGTATTTGGGATCATCCCGCCCTGCGCGCCAATCAAAGAAGCTATGCGCGCCAGGCGGCCGTCATCTGCGGCATTAATCGAATTACGGATGACCAGGCCGCGTAGATTCAGGCCGCCGTTAGTATTCGTCGAAGTCGTAATCGGCCCATAGTTTGTGATGCCGATTTTATAACTGCTGAGATCTAAACCACCTGGCAGATAATTTTTTTGGAAATAGGTATATTCATCAGGAAAGCCTGCCAGTTGGTGAGATTTGACGGCAAGTCCACCTAGAACTAATTGGGATGATTTTGAACATGGAGCTGGATTACAATATAGAGAGGTGGGTATGACATTGCCTGCCGTTTGGTCGGTTAGCGCACCCTGGTTATCGACCAGATATCTTTCCAGTGCGGTGACGACGGTGCGCACTTCATTCGCGGTTGCCTGGTCGGTGCGCTGTTTTTGCATATTGCTGGTGACGCTGAAAACTCCGGCGATCAACAAACCCGCAATCAATAAAACAATCGATAATTCGATTAATGAAAAACCGCGCGGGTGGGACAGGCGTGATGGCATAACAGCTCCAGGGTGAATCCAGCGGATTTTACGAAAATCCAACATATAATCATAGCATGAATTTTTGACAGTTTTGCGATAGCAGCTAAATATCTTTTTCTTCGAGCGGGAGAATATTTTGGCCCAAATTTGGAAGGAGCGGCAGACCCAAATGCGTATAAGCCTTTGCTGTCATCATGCGGCCCTTGGGCGTGCGCTGAATATAACCGTTTTGCAGCAAATAGGGTTCAATCACATCTTCCAAAACATCGCGCTGATCGCCCAGCGCCGCCGCCAGCGTATCCAGGCCCGCCGGACCGCCCGCGTAAAATTCCGCGAGTAATGTCATATAGCGCCGATCCTGCGCATCCAGCCCGGCCTGGTCGACCTCCAGGCGCGTTAATGCGCGGTCGGCAATGGTTTGCGTAATTATGGCCTGGTTTTCCACGGCGGCGAAATCCACGAGGCGGCGGAGCAGGCGTCCGGCGATGCGCGGCGTGCCCCGCGCGCGGCGGGCGATTTCCAGCGCACCATCAATATGCAGCGTGATATTTAATAATTGCGCGGCGCGGATAACGATTTTCGCCAATTCTTCAGGCGCATAAAACTCCAGGCGCAGCGGAATGCCAAAGCGTTCGCGGAGGGGTCGAGTGATGAGGCCGCTGCGCGTTGTCGCGCCGATCAAGGTAAATTTTTGCAAATCCACGCGCACACTGCGCGCTGCCACGCCTTCGCCGATCATTAAATCCAGCTGAAAATCCTCCATGGCGGGATAGAGGATTTCTTCCACCGCCGGATTCAGGCGGTGAATTTCGTCAATAAATAAAACGTCGCCTGCGGACAAGTTGGTAAGGAGCGCGGCCAGATCGCCCGCGCGCGCAATCACGGGGCCAGATGTCATGCGGAAATTCACGCCTAATTCGCGCGCGATGATTTGTGCCAGCGTGGTTTTGCCCAGGCCTGGTGGACCGTGCAGCAAAACATGGTCCAGCGCCGCGCCGCGCTTTTTCGCTGCCTGAATGAAAATGGACAGGTTATCTTTTAAAATCTGTTGGCCTGTGAAGTCCGCCAGTTTTTGGGGGCGCAGGGCCGCGTCCAGCACGTCTGGCGGCTGATTTTCTGCATCCATAATCCGGGCTGCTTCTGCGCTCATGCAGCCAACTCTTTCAAACCGGATGTAATTAAATCAGTCAGCGCGGCTTTATCGCCCAACGCACTTGCGGCGCATGCCACAGCTTGCGCGGCTTCGCTACGGCCATAACCTAAATTCGTCAAAGCGGAAATCGCGTCTTGTGCGGCGGAGTTATTAACGTTCGCTGCAACCGCATTTAATATTGCGGGAATAAAGACTGCGCCTGCGGCTTTGTCTTTTAATTCCGTCACAATGCGCACGGCCAGTTTCGGTCCGACGCCGTCGGCGCGCGCCAGTTGCGCCTTATCCTGGGCGGCGATCGCCAGTTGCAGCGCATCGGGGGGCAGAATCCCTAAAATCGCCAGTGCAACTTTTGCGCCCACGCCCTGCACGGATTGCAACAGACGGAACCAGGTCTGTTCTTCATGGCTGGCGAAACCGAACAAGGTAATCGCGTCTTCGCGCACCTGGGTTTCAACCGGCAGGACTAGGGTTTGGCCGATGCGCAGGCCGCTATTCAAAACCGCGCGCGTTACCTGCACCGCATAGCCCACGCCGCCCACATCCAAAATCAGGCGGTCATCAGACAGGTGGGCAACCGTGCCAGAAAGCTGGGCAATCATATTTTATATATAGCCTGCTTTGCCGGGATGGTGCTATAGAAAACCATGCCGGCTTCGCATTTGCGCCTTCCCGAATGTTTAATTGATGGTTACCGGAATTTCCGGGAAACCCGTTTTCCTGCTGAAAACCGGCGCTTCAAATTATTGGCCAAAATCGGGCAGCGGCCGAAGACGATGCTGATCGGCTGCTGCGATTCTCGCGCTGCGCCGGAGGTGATTTTCGATGCTTTACCGGGCGAGATTTTCGTGCTGCGCAATATTGCCAATTTGGTGCCGTCCTATCAACCAAACAGCGATCCTCACGGGACTTCCGCCGCATTGGAATTTGGTGTGACGGTATTAAAGGTCCGGCATATTGTTGTAATGGGACATGAAAATTGCGGCGGCGTGCGCGCGGCCATAGAGATGATGGATGAAGCGCAGACTATTAATCACGGCGATTTTATTCAAAACTGGATTTCGCCGCTCACCAAACTTGCAGCCGTTGTGCAGGATGATGCCACTGTCGCGAATGATGTCAAGCATACGGAATTGGAACACCGCGCCATACGCCTGTCGCTGGACAATTTGCTCACTTTTCCCTGGATCAAATCTGCGGTTGAAGTAGGTGAATTATCGCTGCACGGCGCCTGGTTTGATATTGCCAACGGCGTGCTGCACGCGCTGGATGATAAGGCGGGAAAATTTATTACGATTTAGGTTGATGCTGGCCGCAAAAAGTGACTGCCCATGTTATGAAAGTATTAACTTATTTTTCCTTGAAAAATCCTTCAATTTTATGATAGGTTAAGACAACGTTAACACCTAATCTATAATCTAAACCGTATACTTGAAGGAGTAAAACCAATGGCTGAAGCCCCTTTATCCACTAGACTGGCAACCTACGCTGAAACCATTAAGCCCATTATGAGAGATGCAGCTAGTAATGGTAAGCCGCTTCAAGTGCGCGAGGCTTTGGATTTCGAAGCCTTATGTAAAGATGTTCAAGGTGGCCTTGCTAACAAACGATTGGCGGAAGCGGCGTTTACAGTATTTAACCAGGTGCGACAGCTCGGCATTTTGACTCCCGAAGAAGTGGCAACAACCTATTTTCGTCCTTTGGTTGCTTTAAACGCCGAAAAGTTATTGCCAGGCCCAGATTTAGATGCAGTGGCGACCTGGCTAGGTGAAAATGGCCAGGCAGTACCAGCGTTTAGAGCGATTGTTGGCGGACAATTCGACCCTACCCCGGCTTTTGTGGAAAGAGCAATGCAGGCAGGACATATCCAAGCCGCTGACTTGCCGGATTTATTGTCTGCCTGCACGGTTGCTATTTTAGACGGTGCTCCCGCACAATATCTGGCGGAAAATTTTAGCATAACAGCCCCGACTGCTGGTATTACACCAAGCGATGAAGCGAAAGGCATTCCATATGCCAGAGCGTCTCATATTTATACACTAGCCGTAAAGATCACGAATACATTAGCCCCAGGGTTGATTAACGAATCTACTTTTGGCACTTCTACGCATCCTGCTATAACATCGCTTAGAGCATTAGGCAGCATTGCCGATAGTTTTGTAGGAACACTGCCTGCTGGTGTCGGAAGAATACGTCCATGCAGTGCCCACAATCTTCCGACAAAAATAAATCTAGAACGTGGCGGTGGGGTTGATTATGCCCTGCGCGGTGCAGCAGCACCGCGTTAAGTTAATTTTTGATGCTGGCCACAGCAAATCGCGGCTGCCAGCGCATCGGCAGCATCTGCAGTTATGGCAGGCGCGGCGGGCAGTAAAATTTTGATCATCGCCTGAATTTGTTGTTTTTCCGCATGGCCCACGCCGGTGATCGTTTTCTTAATCAGGTTTGCAGCGAATTCATGCACGGGCAAACCGGCCTCGGCGGGAATAAGCAAAGCAATGCCGCGCGCCTGGCCAAGGGCTAAACTGCTTGCGGCGTTTTTATTCACGAAAGTTTCTTCTACTGCTGCGATCTGCGGGGTATGTTCGCGGATCACATCACGTAAGCCATTGGCCAGTGTTAAAAGCCGTGCCGCCGTTTCCATTTTTGCGTCACTTTTAATCACGCCCGCCGCAACGAATTTTAAATGCGAACCATTGCAATCAATGATGCCCCAGCCCATGCGCTGCAGGCCGGGATCAATTCCCAGAATACGCATTATTTTGCCAGAGCGGCGCTGTTTGGCGCAGGTTGAATCATGCTCACGCTGCCGTTATGAATTTCAACGATTGATAATGCACGCCAGGCTGTGCCGTCCGGCATCAAACGGAATAGGCCGTCCACACCGAAAAAGCCGTTCGCATTTTCCAGGCGGCTAAAGGTGTAGGTATTTTGTTCCTTCGCCAGAATCGCGGCCATCGCAGCTGCATCGTAGGAAAGTGAAGCCAGGCGCGGTGGTGCGACACCAAATTGCACGCTATAGCGCCGCACAAAGTTTTGCCGGCGCGCGGGATCGGCGGCGGGATACCAAGCCCCCTGCAGTTCCTGTGTGGCCCAGGCCGTCGGGTCGTCCCATTGGCCTGTCCCCAGATATTGCACGTTTTTGGTTGATAAACCCGCCGAGCGTAAAGCCTGCAAAACAGGCGGTAGTTGCGTGCCGCCCGCTGCAATTAAGACAGCCTCCGGCACAGATATTAAGTGCGTCAAACCGGCGGCCAGATCATCACCGTTGTTGAACCGCATGACTTGCACATTAGCTTGCCCAGACAAAGCATTTGCAATCGCATCGCCATATGCACCATTGGGCAACAGCGCCAATATATTTTTCTTGCCGCGCGCATAGGCGAAATCAATCACGCGTCGCGCCTCAGTTGCGCCATTATATCCCAGTAAAATCGTCGTATCGTCATAAACGCCGGGATCGTTGGAAAAAGATAACAACGGAATATTCGCGCCATGCGCCGCAGCTTGCACGCTGCGTGTTTGACCGCTGGTCAGGGGCCCGATCAGCAATTGGATATTCTGCGTGCGCAAAGTCGCCACATCCGGTGCACCCGCATTAATATCCACCGGCCAGATTTCAAAATTCGGATTATGGAGATCATAAATTGCTAATTCTGCCGCCCGCAGCATGGCTTTCCCCAGCGCGGCATCTGGTCCGGATAAAGGTAACAGTACGGCGGCGCGGACGGGTGTTGGTGTATTAATAGGCGCTTGCGCGGGTGCGGCTTGCCGTGGCACATTGGGCATGCAAGCGAATAGAAAGCATGATGATAAAATCAAAACCGCCGAGCGAAAAATCCGCCGCCCAAACAAGCGAAGTAGCTGATGACGCATCCATGCAGCCTATCGTGAGCGGAAGTGGCGCGCAACCCGGTACTGTGCTGCGCGGAGCACAGCGAGGCACGCTTTATTTAGTTTCAACGCCAATCGGCAATTTGGGTGATATCACAACACGCGCATTGGAAATTTTGCGCGGCGTCAATTTGGTGGTGGCGGAGGATACGCGCAATACCGGCAACCTGTTGCGCCATTTTGATATCCGCACGGAAATGCTCGCCTGTCACGATCATAACGAAAATGAAATGGCGCCGCGCCTGGTGGAAAAACTCCGTGCCGGGCAAAGCATTGCGATCGTCAGCGATGCGGGCACACCGCTCATTTCCGATCCAGGTTATCGTTTGGTTGCGGCGGCGATTGCCGCGCAACTTCCTATTATCCCCGTGCCAGGTGCAAATGCGATATTACCGGCACTGCAATTGTCCGGCCTGCCGCCGCGCACCTTTTATTTTGGCGGCTTTTTATCCAGTCGTACCAAGGCACGCTGTGATGAATTGGCGCTGTTATCTGCCTTGCCATCCACACTGGTGTTTTACGAAGCGCCGCATCGTTTGACAGATATGCTTGTCGATGCCGTCAGTGTTTTGGGCGGAGACCGCCGGGCGGCTGTGGTGCGGGAAATTAGCAAAAAATTTGAAGAGGTGCGCCGCGGCGCGTTATTCATGCTGCGTGATTTTTATGTACATACCGAGGTGCGTGGCGAAATTGTTGTGGTGATTGAAGGCGCACAGGAAGTTGTGAAATGGTCCGAAGCCAGCGTGCGTGAAACTCTAGCTGAAGCCATGCAAAATGGAACGCCATTCCGCGAGGCGGTTGTGATCCTCACTGCGCAATCTGGTTGGCAAAAGCGCGATGTTTATGATCTAGCGCTAAAACTAAAGCTCAATGAAGATTAAAAGTACGGCGCGTATGGCGCGCGGCAACGCCAGTTATCGGCGCGATTGGCGGGCGGAATGGGCGGCAGTTTTATACTTGATATGCAAGGGTTATTGGCCGCGCGCCATGCGGTATCGCAGTCAAGGCGGCGAGATCGATATCATCGCCCAGCGCGGCCATGTGATCGCGGCGATTGAGGTCAAGGCACGGCCAACCCTTGTCATCGGCCATGAAACCATGAGCGCTTCCGCCTGGCGCCGCCGCCATGCCGCCATGGAACATTTTATGCGGCGCATCAAAAGAAAAAATTTCACCATCCGGTTTGACTTGGTCATCGTCACTCCCTACTTTCAGATTCAACACTTGGAATCCGCATGGCAACCCGAATTTTAACTCTGCTATTATTGTGCACCTATCTGACAGGCTGTGTCACCTTTGCAACCACCGCCGCATCGGAAACGGGTTACGTCACCGCGCAAGACCGCAGTCTGTCGGACGCCAGCAGCGATGCGCGCATTCGGCTGCTCGCCAGTAATCGTTTGCTGCAATCTTCCACGAGACTATTCACGCAGGTTGATATGACGGTAATCGAAGGCCGCGTGTTATTAACAGGGAATGTGCCGCATGCGGCCGATCGCGTGACGGCGGTGGAATTGGTCTGGCAAGTGCCTGGTGTGCGCCAGGTGACAAATGAATTAAAAGTGCATGATGGCACGGGCGTGGGCGGTTATGCGAAGGACAGCTGGATCATTACGAAACTCCGCGCGCGCATGATTTTAGAAAAGCATGTTTTGTCGATTAATTATAATATTGATTGCGTAAACGGCACGGTTTACCTGATGGGCATCGCCCAGGATCAGGATGAATTGAACCGTGTCATCCATCTGGCACGCGATATTTCAGGCGTGGCGGATGTTGTTAGTTATGTGCGATTAAAATCCGATTTGCCCAATCCGATTATTCAACCGCGAAATTCCGCAGTCAAAAAATGATGGTTTCGCGGGCAGAAATTTTAAATGAATTGGCGCGCATCGGTATGTTGGCCGATGATCAAATTGATTTGGGTGAGGCGGCGCTGTTGCTCGCGTTTCTAGAAGCACCCAAAGCCAATCTGGAAAATTACCGCGCGCATTTTGCCATGCTGGTGGGGGAAGCGCGCGCGGCGATCGCGCGGCGGCCCGCCGATAGCCTCATGGCGCGCGCAGAAGTGCTCCATGAAGTCATGGTGGAAAATCATCATTACCGCGGCGACAGTTTGACATATGACGATCTGCAAAATGCGAATTTGATCCGCGTCATTGACCGCCGCATGGGCCTGCCTATCACCCTTGGCGTGTTGTATTTGCTGGTCTGCCACGCGCTGGGCTGGAAAGCCGAAGGCCTGAATTTCCCCGGGCATTTTTTGGTTCGGCTGGCCCAAGATGGCGACCGCATGATCATTGACCCGTTTCATGACGGCCAGGAAATGGACGTTCCCCGCCTGCGTCATATGCTCAAGGCCGCCGCAGGTATGGCGGCAGAATTGACGCCTGATCATTATTTGCCCATGGCGCGGCGCGATATTTTGCTGAGGTTGGAAAACAATATAAAATTGCGTTTAGTGCAGACGGGTCGGTTGGAATTGGCATTAAAAACCGTCGAAGTGATGCAGGCCATTGCGCCGAATGAATTTTCATTGTGGCGCGACCGCGGCATGCTATTGGCCGCCCAAGGTGAGATCATTGGCGCCATCGATTCTATCCAAAAATTTCATGATGTTTCCGACGATCCGCGCAATAAACAACAAGCGCAGATTTTGATTCAGCAGCTTAAAAGACGTCTGAACTAAATCATCGCTACTTTGTATTTAATCCTTGCCGCATAATCTTTCGCCAGCCATTTTTGATATCTTTAATGAGCTGGCCTCTTTTAAGGGCATCTTTCCTAAAATCCCAATAAGTAATAGTCATTATAATCCTCCAAGTTGGTCAAAGGATTATTTTATCATGCGCTCTAAGTGAGAGTCAAATTTTGAAGTTTTAAGCTGCTCTCGGTTTATGCAAACTATGCGCGGCTTCCTTGCGCGCTTGCGCTTCAGCGATGTCGGCCCGCAATTTCGTCGCCACAAATTCATCTGTCGTTGTTTGCAATTCAGCCGCCAGGCGTGTGATATCTGCTTCGGCCTTGCTAGCATCCAGTTGCGGCAGGTCGAATGCGCGCTCGGCCAGGACGGTGACGCTATTAAACGTCACTTCGCAAATGCCGCCAGACACATAAATCTGCCAAACCACCCTATCTTGGCGCATCAGGGTAATCACGCCCGGCCGCAGATTGGTGATCATTGGCGTATGGCCGGGCAGGATGCCGAAATAACCTTCGCTGCCCGGAATTTCTGCGCTGTCGACGGGTTCGGACAATAACAATTCCGATGGCGAAATAATTTCAAACGGCAGACCGCCCGGGTACATGAAAACATCACGCCCGCCCAGTTTGGCCATATTGGGTTTGAATTCAGACATTACGCGGCTTCCGCTTGCATTGTGCCGGCCTTCGCCACCACGTCTTCGATTTTGCCGACCATGTAGAAAGCCTGTTCGGGCAGGCTGTCATGTTTGCCCTCACAGATTTCCTTAAAGCCTTTGATGGTGTCGGCCAGCGTCACAAACACGCCGGGTGAGCCGGTGAAGACTTCCGCCACGTGGAAGGGCTGTGACAAGAAACGCTGAATTTTCCGTGCGCGGGATACGATCAATTTATCGGTCTCCGACAATTCGTCCATCCCCAAAATCGCGATGATGTCCTGCAGCGATTTATAGGTTTGCAGAATTTTCTGCACTTCACGCGCAACGGTATAATGCTCCTCACCCACCACGCGCGGGTCTAAAATACGTGAGGTGGAATCCAGCGGATCAACCGCCGGGTAAATCCCTTGTTCCGCAATCTGGCGCGACAGAACCGTGGTGGCGTCTAAGTGCGCGAATGATGCCGCCGGTGCCGGATCGGTCAAGTCATCGGCCGGCACGTAAATCGCCTGCACCGATGTAATGGAACCTTTATTCGTTGTGGTAATGCGTTCCTGCAGCATGCCCATTTCGGTCGCCAGCGTCGGCTGATACCCTACCGCCGATGGAATACGGCCGAGCAGGGCGGAGACTTCGGCGCCCGCCTGGGTGAAACGGAAAATATTGTCGACGAAGAATAGCACGTCCTGGCCTTCTTCATCGCGGAAATATTCCGCCATGGTCAGACCCGTCAGCGCTACACGCGCGCGCGCGCCGGGCGGTTCATTCATTTGGCCATAAACCAGCGCCACTTTGGAATCGCCGTCGGGATTGATGACGCCGGATTCAATCATTTCGTGATACAGGTCGTTGCCTTCGCGCGTCCGTTCGCCCACACCCGCGAAGACAGATACGCCGCCGTGCGCCTTGGCGACGTTATTAATCAATTCCATAATCAAAACCGTTTTACCCACGCCCGCGCCGCCGAACAGACCGATTTTTCCGCCGCGTGAATAGGGCGCGAGTAGGTCAACAACCTTAATCCCCGTTTGCAAAATTTCCGTTTCCGTCGATTGCTCAATAAACGTTGGCGCTTCACGGTGAATGGGATAAGATTTTTGCGACAGCACGGGCCCACGCTCATCAATCGCTTCGCCGATCACGTTCATGATGCGGCCCAGCGTGCCGTGGCCGACGGGCACAGTAATCGGCGCACCCGTATCAATGACTTCTTGGCCGCGCACCATGCCGTCCGTCGTATCCATCGCAATCGCGCGCAACTGGTTCTCGCCCAAATGCTGTGCGACTTCCAGCACCAGCGTGCGGCCCTCATTCATCGTATGCAGCGCGTTTTTAATCGGCGGCAGTTGGCCGTCGAATGCCACATCCACGACGGCGCCCAAAATCTGGGTAATGCGGCCTGCGTTTTGTGTGTGGGTTTGCTTTGCCATGTCGGGATTCCTTGGGTGTCTATTCAGGTGCGGTTTGAGTGGTTTTCTAGGCAGCCTTGTTACATTTCTTTCGCCAAAATGCAAGGGAAGCAGGGGCCAAAAAGGCGCAAAAAATTCATTTATTTGCGGTAAAGGTATTAAAAAAGTTTGACAATTGGGTTGTGGAAATGGGATTATGATTGTGATAACGCAAAAGGAGATTTTAATGGATTTAGGGCAAATAGAAAAAGCATCGCACGGATTTTATGTTCCTAAAACTGCAAGAGAATTATCAGCCATGATGAGGCTAACAATTTTAGAAAGTCTTCCTGAGAAAAGTCAGGCCAGATTCAGAAATAGCATTCCGGATACGGATCATCCTCCCAAAGGCTATGTGGTTTTTAGATATGCAGGTAATGGAAAAGGAAAAACCTACCCTCTGGCGCAAAGCTCAAGACATCAACCATATCGGCTTTTTGTTGTGGAGGTTGATGAAGTCGGTGGCGCGTGTCATATTGGAAGAATAGAAGGTAATTTATTACGCCCATTAGCAATGAGTGGAAGATATGATGATCATTTGGGTATTGCCCTTAATGAAGCTTCAGGCGGTGTTTTTGATCCTAACACGCCCGTACATTCTCGTATTCAGTTTCGTTATCCAACTGCTCCGGAGTTGGAATTAGCGATTAGGGCAATTTCATTGGGAATGGGGGAATTCCCTGATCACAATGCATGTAACCCTAGTACGCATATAAGTAATATGATAAAACAGAAAGAGCAGGGGCCAACAGTTAAATTGACTAAGCTGAGAGTTGGCGAGCTTGCTTCTGCTGCTGCAGAAACGCCGCCAAGCGTACCTTAAGCCGCCTCGGCGCCGGAAATGATTTCAATTAATTCTTTGGTGATAAAGGCCTGGCGCGCGCGGTTATAATTCAGGGTCAGTTTATTCACCATCTCGCCCGCGTTGCGCGTAGCGTTATCCATCGCGGTCATGCGCGCGGCATGTTCGCCCGCGGCGTTATCCAGCATCGCGGAATAAATCTGCATCGCGACGTTGCGCGGTAGCAGCGCAGATAAAATTTGGTCGGCTGATGGCTCGAAATCATAAATCTCCGCCGCGCCCGCATTGGCGTTATTATCGAATGCGCCGGCCGATTTGCCTTGCGGCAGTTCGAACGGAATAATCTGGTGCAGCGTCGGTTTTTGCACCAGCACATTCACGAATTTATTGAAGATGAGTTTGCAGACATCAAACTCGCCTCGCTCATACAATTCCAGAATTTTATGCGCTAGTTGTTCGGCGGTGGTGAACTCCAGGCGGGGTTTTGAAAACTCTTCCAATTGATGGACGATCAATTTGCCGTAATCCCGGCGCAGCGCTTCACGGATTTTGCGGCCGACGGTGATGATTTTGACTTCGTGGCCCGCCTTTAGCAGCAGGTTGATTTGACGCCGCGCCTCACGCGCGATATGGGCGTTGAAACCGCCCGCCAAACCACGGTCGGCCGACATGGCGACGACCAATTGCACATCATTGCGGCCGGTGCCGACCAGCAATTTCGGCATTTCAGACAGGGCCGCTGCCGCCTTTGCCACGCGCGCAAGCATGCGCGCCATCGCCTCGGCATAGGGTTGGGCGGCCACGGCCTGTTCCTGGGCGCGGCGCAGTTTGCCCGCCGCCACCATTTTCATGGCTGTGGTGATTTTGCGCGTATTTTTAACGCTGGCGATCCGTCCGCGGAGGTCTTTTAAACTTGGCATGGTGTGCAGCTTCATAGCAATCCGCAGGCCCGTTTTCAATAGATGTTCTGCGGGATTGAAGATTTTTCTTTTACTTGCGGCCGGGATTTGTTATCTTGGTCTCCAGGTCTCTGGCCTGAAACGATAACATTTAATGGAGATATGAAATGATTGGAATTAAACGTCGTGTTGCTGTTGCCACCAGTACTGTAGCACTGGCTTTGTTGGCGACAGGATGTCACGTAAATAATAAGATTCCTGAGGATGGTCCCAAGCCGCAACCGATCCGCCCTGCAACTTATACTATCAAGTCCAAAAATCAAACTAACAATGGTTATGCTGTTGGTGGATGCTATCTATTATCAGATCCGAACCAAGAGACTCCTTGCTCCCCCCCTGTTTTGGGAAGTACGTCAGATACGGATAAAATTAAAGCAGCTGATACGGACCACTTATGGGTACAAAACCAGTTTGGCAAATGGTTAAGCCCTGATGACTATAGACCTCAGAAGGCTCCAACCCGTCAACCGACGCCATAAATACTTTCATAAAAAGCGGTCGAGGGCGGACATTCGGTTGCCCTCGACCGCTTTTGGATTTTTCTTGTATTTGCAGAGGAAAATTTGTTAGATTTGGCCACGGGCGCTTTGCCCAATCATTCATGATGAAACCTAAAGGATATGATAATGAAAATTAAACACCGCACCGCCGCTTTTGCAGTTTTAAGCATAGGGATTGGCACTATCCTTATGGCTGGGCTTAAACCTGACGAACGTTTCCGACTAAATTCAAATACAGCCAAAGCAGCATCGTGCTCACCCGCAAACGACCCGACCGTATCGTGGCTTGTACGTCAGACGTTCTGAGCAAGGTGCCAGCCGAAGATAAAAAGGCCGCACACGCAAAACACATGCCAGTATGGGGCCCCGGCAATAAGCCGACGTTTAATTACTAAGGCTACGCCGCCTCAGCCGTGGTGTTCGCGGCGGTGAAGGCCTTCGTAAAGCGGTCGAGGAAGGTGGTGAGCTTGCCCTCGGTGCCTTTGGAAATTTCGCGCTCGCTGGCGATGGCGGATAAAATATCGCTGCCCGCGGTGTGGAGTTGTTTCAGCAATTCCTGTTCATAACGCGTCACGTCCTTGATCGCGACGCTGTCCAGATAACCGCGCGTACCGGCAAAAATCACGACGACTTGTTCTTCGACTTTCAGCGGCGAGTATTGACCCTGTTTCAATAATTCCGTCAGACGCGCGCCGCGCGCGAGCAGGCGTTGCGTTGAAGCATCGAGGTCGGAGGCGAATTGTGAGAAGGCTTCCATCTCACGGAATTGTGCGAGTTCGAGTTTCACGCGCCCGGCAACCTGCTTCATCGCCTTGATCTGCGCGGCGGAACCGACACGCGAAACCGACAGGCCCACGTTAATCGCAGGTCGCACGCCTTTATAAAACAAACCTGTTTCCAAAAAGATCTGGCCGTCCGTGATCGAAATCACGTTCGTCGGAATATAGGCCGACACGTCGCCCGCCTGGGTTTCGATGATCGGCAAAGCGGTTAAAGACCCGCCGCCCTCAGCGTCCGACATTTTCGCTGCGCGCTCCAGCAGGCGCGAGTGCAAATAGAATACGTCACCGGGATAAGCCTCGCGGCCTGGCGGACGGCGTAGGAGCAAGGACATCTGGCGATATGCCACCGCGTGTTTCGACAGATCATCGTAAACGATCAGCGCGTGCATGCCATTATCGCGGAAATATTCGCCCATTGCCGCGCCGGTATAGGGCGCCAGGAATTGCAGCGGTGCGGGATCGGACGCCGAAGCCACAACGACGGTGGTGTAATCCATCGCGCCGGCTTCTTCGAGCGTTTTCACGATCTGTGCGACCGTCGAACGCTTTTGTCCGATGGCGACATAGATGCAGTATAATTTTTTCTTCTCATCGCCCGATTGGTTGACGGATTTTTGGTTGATGATGGTATCAAGCGCCACCGCGGTTTTGCCGGTCTGGCGGTCACCAATAATTAGTTCCCGCTGGCCGCGGCCGATCGGCACCAATGCGTCAATCGCTTTAATGCCGGTGGACATGGATTCCGTGACGGATTTACGCGGAATAATACCGGGCGCCTTGTCTTCTGCGCGGCGGCGTTCCGTGGACATCACTGGACCTTTGCCGTCAATGGGATTGCCCAGCGCATCGACAACGCGGCCCAACAAGCCTTTACCCGTCGGCACATCCACAATGCGGCCGGTGCGGCGTACGCTATCGCCCTCGCGCACCGAACTATCATCGCCGAAAATCACCACGCCGACATTGTCCAATTCCAGGTTCAGCGCCATGCCGAACAGACCGCCATTGGTGCCGTTCGGGCCGGTGAATTCCACCAACTCACCCATCTGTACGCGCGCAAGGCCATGCACGCGCGCGACACCATCGCCGACCGATAGGACGCTGCCGATTTCGGCGATGTCGGGTGCGTCGTTAAAATTCGCAATTTGTTCTTTCAGAATGGCGGTGATTTCGGCGGCACGGATTTGCATTTGGTTCTTCCCCAGGATTTTAGTTTGTTAAGCGGCTTGGGTGGATTTCAACTGGCGTTCCAGGCGCGATAATTGCCCGGTCAGCGAAGCATCAATCAACCATGAATTCAGTTCAATTTGCATGCCGCCCAGGAGATTTTCATCCACCTCCGTCGTCATGCGCACATCACGGTCCAGTTGTTTGGACAATAATTGTTGGATTTCAGTGACGGCGGCGGCGTTCAATGGCGCGGCACTGGTGAGGCGCGCATTTTGAATGCCCGCAGCATCGTCGATTTGGCGTTGTACGGCGTCCAGAATTTTCGGCAGCAAGGAAGCGCGGCCCGCCTTGGCCAGGACGGACAGAAATTGCGCGGTGATATTGGAAAGGCCCGCTTTTTTCGCAGTGCCATGCAAGGCAGCCGCCATAGCAGCGCCCGGAATAGTAGGATCGTTTAGCAAAAGCGCGATGCGGCCGTCGTTCGCCAGACTGGCTTGCAGTTCCATAGCTTCGGCGGCAATTTTCACACGTGCGTCTTCGGCGGCCAGTCTCCAGGCTGCCGCATAACGGCTGATTAAAGTACTATTGTCTGAACGCTCAGCCATCTATGTGAAATCCGCCCTGTTTTGCTCACTGAATAAGCTCATGATTACGGGCGGTTCTTTAGCATTCAGGTGGGTTTTGCGCAACTGGGAAATCAGGTTTTTCTGAAATTTGGCTGGCGATAAAGATTTTTAATTTGTCAATGATTTGGTTGAAAATTAACATTTTGTTTGATCCATAAGAGGTTGGCTCTTTGTTTTGTGGCCGCTTGTTTGGGTATTTTATTGGTCTGTTCCCTTACACGGGTTGCCATGCTTAACGCAATTAACAATCCATTTGAAGGGTTAATGTCCTCACGATCCATAAGACTGGAAAGTGTGGAATGTTGGCGGGTAAAACTTACGCGTGCTTTAACCCGATCTGTTTTCGGTTTAAATCTAGAGCAGTCAAAAACGGTAAATTCTATGTTTTTATGTCTTTTATGGTTGGTTAAAAAATCAACCACAGGTTTTATATGCGCTTCACCAATAACAGCATAGACACCAACCTTGCTCTGTTGGGCAGCGGAGTAAATCGCTTCAGCCATAGCACTTTCGGCTTCAGGATCCATTAATTTAGGATTTTCCGGATCAGCCACTATGTCAACACCGGCAGTACGCTTTTGATGCTGTGGATCGCCTGGATAAATTTTTGTGCCATCCAAAACTTGCAAAGGATGTAAAAAATCTGCATTTACTACTTTATTGATATCCACCGCTTTAATATATTGATTTAATAGAAGCGCCAATATAGCCTGACGCTGAACCAATGGATCCATTCCCCCAATGAAGTTTTGTGCATAAGGAGAAACAGATAAATCATTTGATATCCGTTTAATTTCGTTTTGCATTTTGGTACCGAGTGCATGAAATTTTGCAATTTCTTGCGCGTCCATTTCAACCACCGCGGAAAGACCAAAATCTTTTGCCTCCACTTCAACAGCAGCTTCATCAGCAAATGCGTTTAAAGTGTTTTGATGGCTTTCAGCTATTAAAAATACCGCCTTTTTATGGTTTTTGCGTGCTTTAGTGGTCAATTTATCAATTAGATTATAGATTTTGATATTTTCCCTGCCAACGTCTTCTCCAGTTATTGGCAGAAGAGTATTGGATGTAGTCGGAGACGGCGTGGCAGGATTGCTGAGCGTAGGCGATGCAGATTGCGCCTTCGCGGGTTGTTGGGGCGGCGCGGTTTCTTTGGGTATATTACTTGAATGGCAGGAAGCATTGGCAAGCACTACAAATGCCAAAGACAAAAGCTGTAAAGCTTTTGCAGATTTAATTTTGTGAATAAGCTGAAACATGTAAAATCCTTTAGGTATGAAGTGCAACCCCTTAGCAAGTTACGGTTATAGAAAGCAAGGAATTTTATCCAGAAATCCTTGTATGTTCCGCCTGAATCCGGCCATTTGGTCGGCCCACGTCATCCGACACGCGGATGATGTCATCGTTAAATGGCGTCGTGACTTCGTATGAATAAATATCGGTCATAGCGCGCAGGCGGTGCAAAGTAGGTGGTTTAACCTCAACCGCCGAACCGGGCGGCAAAAGTTCTTCGGCCAGATCGGCCGCTGTGACATCGTCATTCGCCACATCCGCCGCGCATTTGTAGACTAGCGTGGTTTCACCGACCAACAGCAAGCTCGTTTCCTCTTTAAAATGATGATATTGTAGGCTAGTTTGGTGACCTTGTTTAATATGCACTTCTTTAAAAACAAAAACCGGGTTCTCGCCGTTCAGCCATAGTTCGTGCCCCCAAGGTTTATTGACGCGGTAATATTCGCCCGCGCGCGTGATTTTGGAATTAATTTCTATTATTGGGTTTTTTACGCCCGCCACCAGCACGACCGCATCTCCGTGCGCGCGCCATTCGGTGGGCAGATAATTTTCACCATGCCAGCTGTCGCCGGGTGACAAAATGATTTCACTATTCGTCATGCTGATATTCGCAGAATGATGCGGGGGTAAGAAAACGGAAACCATATTCAAAAAATCCGGCAGTGTAAAACTTTCGCCGTCATTCAAACGGTGACAAGCATAATAATAGGGATCATAGGGCGGAGCGGCGAGCACGGTGATGCCCGCGCCGGCCGTCAGGATGCGGATGCCATCCATAAAGATTCTCTAACGTTTCCCATGTTCTCATGCGCTTGGCCTATTAGGTTAAAGGCATGCAAATAACGTTCCATGCCGCGGCGGATAGCGGCACATAAAACTTCGTCCAGATCAATTCCGCGGTCGGCTAGGTAACGCGCCGCAGCCGTTTTCATTTCCAAAAATTTTGGCGTGGAGAAAATATAATGCCCGGCGATGATGGATTTTTCCATGTCATCGGCGGCAGAACCCTGCATCATCCATTTGTGCCATTTGCCGCTTTCATGTGCGATATCCAAAATTTCTGCCGCCAGGGCACCGGCGCCGTTATGTTCCAATACGTCAACCAAGGCGGTCGTTTCAATGACGCCGAATTCTGGTGCGACATTGGCCGCATCAATGCCCCATTCGGGATGCATGGCCAGCGCTTTGTCAGACAAATAATCCGTATTATGCTGTTTTAATTTAATGCCATTGCGTTGGCATAGCGCAACAAATTGTGGCAGGGCGTGGCCGGGCGGCAGGCGATGCGCGCGCGCGATCCAGCCATCCATAGGGCCTACGTTTTGGCGCTCCATGACTTTGGTGCCGGTTTGCATGACGGCGTATTCTGGCGCGGGAATATTTGCCGCGCGACAAAATTCCATAATTTCCAGAATGAATGTTTCGGTTTGCTCCGGCGGCAGCGCGCCGATCAAGCCTTCATCCGTGCCGATTTCAAAGCTAACTTTTTTGCCCGCCGCCACCGCCATGCCGTGGCAGGCCGTCAGCAGTTCTTTGGTACGGTGGGTAAAGGTTTGCAAATCCGCGCCGCCTTGGCCCACTGGGTTTTTGTTGGGATCGATGTGCAACAAAGTGAAACCGGACAGGATATCCGCGTGGTAAGATTCCAGCGCGCGCGTCATGGCTTCAGATTCATTTAATTGTTCCTCGCCTTCGCCTTGCCAGGGGCCGCCGTGATCGCGCGCCAATCGCACCAGGCCGCGTGGGTCCAATCCGCGTATGAATTCCGCGAAGGCTTCCGTCGTCCAGTTGTTGACATAACCACGGCCCAGAGCGGCGCATTCTACCTGACGTCGACTGGCGATCAGCGTAATGGGGATATTGTATTGATAGGCCAGCGCAATCGCCGTGCGCGTGACATTCACACTCATGGGACCAATGCAAAGCTCAGTTGCGCGGGGGGCAGGGGACACAGATCTCATCACGGTTCAATAAGCCTATATTTTACTATAGATAAAGCAGAGATTGCAACAGGGGCATGCAGGGCCAAATTTTGATTTTCACGTGATTTATGACCCAGAGCAGATCGAGACAATCATTTACTCCCAATAGAGCTAGACGTAATTGATTTGTGAGTAGTGTATGAGAAAACAGTAAAAACTCACCTTGGGATTGAAGGTGCC
>Ga0207695_10002059_pt1 | contig 30728 bp, 24 predicted proteins | sample KBSC54metaG_FD_184354 | JGI IMG/M metagenome (GOLD analysis project Ga0207695, IMG submission 184354) | Corn rhizosphere microbial communities from Kellogg Biological Station, Michigan, USA - KBS C5-4 metaG (SPAdes) (version 2) | ecosystem: Host-associated > Plants > Roots > Rhizosphere > Soil... | reverse complement strand
TTAACTGAATTCAAAGAATCATTGAATTTTGAACGACCACTCGACGCACTGCCTGTCCAATTAAAAAGCCTTTGGTATGATGGTAAAGGCGATTGGCACCAGGCACATGCCCAGGTTGATCACCTGGCGGACCAGGCATCAGCATGGGTACATGCCTATCTGCACCGTAAAGAAGGGGATATCTGGAATGCCGATTATTGGTATAGCAAAGCACGACAAGTCCGCCCTGATATTTCCTTAGAGGCTGAGTGGGAACAGTTAGTATTACACTTTCTCGATCAAAATAATAAGTAGCAATTAGGTCAGTTAAGTTTGTCAATGAAAAAGGTAATCATCACAATATTAATAAGCGTGCTATTTATAAATACAATTGCTTTTGCGCAGGAGCATTATCCGAATGAGGTTGACAGCTATTTTTCAATCAACAATTTCCCTTTTCAAAGCGGCGAAACTACATTGCCACAATTGAAAATTCATTATACCACGTTTGGCAAGCCTATAAAAGATAAAAATGGCAGGGTAACCAATGCTGTTCTGATAATGCACGGCACAGGAAGCAGCAGTCGCGGTTTTTTAAGCAGCCAGTTTGCAGGGGTTCTTTTCGGTGCGGGACAGCTTTTGGATGCCAATAAATATTACATCATTTTACCCGATGGCGTGGGTCACGGAAAATCGAGCAAGCCAAGCGATGGTTTGCACATGAAGTTTCCTAAGTATACTTATGACGATATGGTGCTTATTTATTATCGTCTATTAACGGAGCGCCTGGGAGTTAACCATTTACGGTTAACCATGGGCACTTCAATGGGGGGTATGCACACCTGGATGTTTGGTTATCAATATCCGGGCTTTTCTGATGCTTTGCTGCCCTTGGCTAGTTTACCGGTTCCAATAGCCGGGCGCAACCGGATGATGCGCAAAATGGCTATTAATTTAATTGAAGCCGACCCTGAATGGAAAGGCGGCGAATATACCACACCACCTGTGCAGGGGTTAATGGGCGCAGGTTCTTCTTTGTTTTTTATGGGAAGCAGTCCGCTGCAATTACAAAAAAGGGCGCCTACCCGGCAACAGGCTGATGACATTGCTGCCGAAACGCAAAAAGGTTTTGCTAAAATGGATGCTAATGATCTGATTTATCAATTAGATGCCTCACGAAACTATGATCCGTCGCCCTATCTTGATAAGATAACTATTCCGCTGTTCGCAATCAATTCTGCAGATGACCAGATCAACCCGCCCGAGTTAGCGATAATGGAACAGGAAATTAAAAAGGTAGTAAAAGGAAGATATATTTTACTGCCGATAACCGATAAAACACAGGGTCATGGCACCAACTCCCTGCCCGCTATATGGGGTAATTATTTAAAGGAGCTACTTGCCTTAAGCCAATCTGCGGTCCATTAAAATAATTTTATCAACCGGTGGCCACTGAAAAAAATGAAGCAAGCATATCTTAAATTACATATTGCCCTGGTTCTGGCTGGCTTTACCGGAATTTTCGGCAAATTGATCACATTAAATGCAGGGTTGATAAGTTGGTATCGTTTATTTCTATCTGCGCTCATCATGCTGCTCTTTTTTGCCATCAAAGGATTCCCATCTATCACCAATGCAGCCAGGCTTAAAATAGGCTTCACGGGCCTCTTGCTAGGCATTCACTGGGTATTGTTTTATGGCAGTATCAAGTATTCAAATGTATCTGTTGGTGTTGTCTGTTTCGCGCTAAGCAGCTTTTTTAATGCCATTCTCAACCCAATCGTCAATAAAAGAAAATTATCGGTCCAGGAACTTTTGTTAAGCGGGTTAACACTTCTGGGTATAGGCCTCATTTTTGGGATGGATGCAAGCTACCGGTTGGGAATTACTTTGGGCGTGTTTTCGTCCATGTTCTCGGCCTTATATACTCTGTATAGCGAGCGTATTGTCAAAGACTACGACGGGAAAACATTTATGCTCTGGCAAATGAGCGGTGGCTGCATTGGCTTAACACTACTGATGCCGTTGGTTTTGTGGCTATCCCCTGTCAGTTCTATAATTCCGTCAGCAAGGGATTTCGGCTGGTTGATTGTGCTCGCTGCCTTTTGCACGGTATTGCTTTACTTCCTGATCAACAGCGCACTGAAGAAAATACCATCATTTACAGTCAGCCTTACTTTTAACCTGGAACCGTTATATACCATCCTGCTTGCAATAGTCATTTTTAAAGAAGGCCGCGAGTTCACAGTAGGCTTTTACTGCGGATTGGTGCTTATCGTCAGTTCGCTGCTTTTACAAATGTACCGGCTTAAAAAGCAAACTGGCAGTGCCTGATATCAATAGCTATCTTATATGCAGTGAATTGAAAAATAACTTAGCGCATTAATTCCGGATAATAGCGCGCTATCATATCCTGATCATGCTTACTCAGCTGCTTTATCGGAACCGGTTTATCTTGCGGGCGTAAGCCTTTCTGGTTGATCTCGTTTATCAAACTCCAGTTTTTTACTGGGTGCTGCGGGTCGGGGTCAAGTGGCTCTTTTGCCGGCAAATCGTAACGGGTAAAGTCAATAACTGAAAAAGGCGTCTCCTGGTGCCAGTCGCGCAGCAAGGCCAGCCGGAACTCCTTGTTCATGAACCATTTTATTTCGAGGTTATTGTACGAATCTCCCAGGCCTGAGCCGCGTTCTTCGAACCTGTAGTTCCAGTGATCGTTATTTTTATGCTGCGCGCGCCAGAGGTCGCCGTATTCCCCATAAGTTATAAAGTGCGTATCGGGCCAGCGCTTTTTTGTGCCGGTCACCCACATTTCCAAAGCTCCGCAAATGAGGTCCTTACCAAATTCGTGCACCAATTGCGCTTCCCAGATATTGGTTACCCAGCCAAAACCATTCAGCTCGAAACCTTTATCGAAATGGATAGATTGTGTATGCATCACCTCCCGATGGCCCAGATCCAATCCCCAGCCTATATAAGTTTCTATCGGACCAACGCCCCGGCGACTATTATAGCCGGTAATTTCGTGATCAGACTGGCCCGCTTTCCTGGCGCAAATAAAATCCATTGTCCAACCGTCCAGGTTAACGCAATCAATAAAATCATTGGCGTTTTGTGCTGGTTTGCAGAAGTGTTGTTTGGACGGATAGAAAGGGTAAGAGGGCGATCCATCGGCCCCACCACCGTCAATAGCATACTGGCTCCATATTACAGCATGCGCGGTATGGATATTCTCTTTTTCCGCGAGATATTGCAAACTATCCGCAGCTAAAAAGCCGCCCATTATTGCTTTTGGGCGATAACCATTACCCACAAAATTGGTAATGATCTGGATAGCCTCTGTCATTTCGCGGTTGACGCGCTCACGTGGCAGGTACATGGCAGGAAAGTAACCGGGGAAATAAGATACCTCGTCGCCATATTTTTGCTGGCATTGCACCACGTAATCTCGTATCTCGGTGTAGTTTTTCCGTTTATCCTCCAATGCGTTAAGGGTGAAACCCCAGGTGAGGCGGCCATCCGGGTTATTCTTTGCAAACGCTTCGCGCATAGATCGTACACCGTCAAGCGTGTGCCATTCCGACTCATCCCTCGGATGCAGTTTAACATCGCGCGAAACCTCCCACGGCGTAGTGCGGATCATGATGCAAAAGGTGACAAACCTGTTCCCATTCAATACCAGCGGACTCTGATTGCCCGACACAAAGGCGTTCAACGGATTGACAAAGTGCGGAGCCGCCAGTAAGCCGACACCTGATATAGCGGTGGTTTTTATAAAATTACGTCTGTCCATTTAATTATTGCTCATGTTTACTGTATCAATTTTGACTCCTGATCGTTTGCTGATGAATTGAATATGTGCAGCTATATCAAGATCCCGTAAGCCGGTCGAGGTATCCCAATCGAGCCCGTCCTTAAACATTACCTTACCTATTGCATATTTTTCAGATGTCGCGGGTGTAAAACTGATACTTTTTATTTGGTCGTAGGAGTAAACCTGTTCTTTGTAGCTTAAAAACCAATGCACTACAATTTTATCCCGATAAGCGTAGATACTATAGTTCCAAAGACAGTAGAACAGGGTGATGCCTAACACCGCAAAGCCGCCACACAATGGAATAATTGAGCCAACCGCATTGTAGTTAGCTCTCCGATTAGAGTAATCTATATATCCATCAAAATCGTCACCTAAATAACGCCGGCCTCCTAAAAAAAGAATAAAAAGCGGACATAACCCCAATATAGGTATCCAGGAGATGATAATCCACTCGAATGCCCGGGGAAGGACGATAAATTGGGTAGCTTTATCCTGTAGCTGATAAAAACCCCGGATATAAAATAACGGTCCGCAGACAATAAGCATGATTGCCGTAAAATAAATCAACATCAACCAGCCAGACCTTTTGTCCCATCTTTTATATTTTTCGAATGCTTCGCGACCGGGTTGCCAATAGGTATCTACCGGGCGATATGGAAATAATTTGCGAAGACCAGCCATCGCCAGTATAATAAGGCTTATAGGAACAGCAATCATATTTATCAAAAATATAAAATATCTATTGCCAGTCTTAAAAGTGGATCATAATTTGGCCAATAAACCTAAATCTTTTGGGCTGTGACCAACAGACTGTGTATTGTTTATATACACCCCACCAGGTATTTCGGTTGGAGATATTAGTCGTTGGTCTGTAAAATGATCGTTCTGCTATCGGCGGTTACCTTAACCAACAATTTTTATTTTAATTTAGTGTGAAAGTAAAGGGTTCTTTTATATCAAATTAATTGTCACACCTAAAATAACATGAAGAAAAATCTAATAGCAGCATTTACGGGAGTTATTATGCTCCTGTCAACGCTTAACGTAATGGCACAGGTTAACGGATCCCGGCAAACCGGAAGCCAGGTAATTAAGAAAGGCATGATCAAAGTGACGATACTTTATCCAGGTGGAGAGGGCAAGAAGTTTGATATGGATTATTACACAAATAAACATTTCCCGTTACTTAAAACTTTATTTGGGGATGCTTTAAAGGCCACTGCCATCGACAAGGGAATAGCAGGTGGCGCGCCAGGCGCACCGGTGTCTTTTGTGGCTATTGGTTACCTGTATTTTGACACGCTTGCAGACTTTCAAAATGGAATGAAAACCAATGGAACCAAAATTCGGGCGGACATTCCGAACTATACCGATATCACACCGGTGATCCAGATTAGCGAAGTTGTGCAGTAGAATTATTATGGGTCCAAAAAAAGTAACGAGTAGTTGGGCTTAGGGACCGAGTTGACTTAACCTATCTGAAATACTTAAAGGACATCAAAAAGGGCGATTACTATTTAGCAATCGCCCCTTTTGATTTTTATAATGCAATATCACTAGGAAGCTGCGTTTGTATCATAGCTGATCATCCATTGTATGCCAAACTTATCCCGGCACATGCCACAATAGGCTCCCCAAAATGTTTGGTTTAAGGGCATCTCTATAGTGCCTCCTTCGGCCAGTGCATTAAAATAGCGTTCGGTTTCTGCTTCGCTTTCGGTATTCACCAGGATATAGAAATTATTGCCCATGGTTACCGTCATTCCCATCGATTCAAGGGCATCTGTAGCCATTAAGTTATTGTGCTTACCCATTGGCAACGATGCATGCATCACCATTCCCTGCTCGCTCTTCGGCATTTTCTCGTAGCCGGGACTTTGATTAAAAAGTTGAAAGGCGGTAAACTCTATACCGAATACCGATTTGTAAAATTTCATGGCCTCTGCTGTATTGCCCATGAAATTTAAATAAGGATTAATGCTGATCATATTTTTGCGATTTGATAAAACAAAGGTAGTGGCAGAAAATATAGGATTGAGTGTGGTAATCCGACAATCTGAAGGGGGAAATTGCGACAAAAATAGTTTTTACCTTTGATTATGATCGATGTCTCCATTTTAGCATTACATAACGCTGTGCCTGCAGCCATTGCCGATGCTACCTATGTATTTAATATTGTCAACGGGTTTCTTGAAGAGTCTGGCAAAGCGCATGCATTCCGGGTTCAATTAGTTGGTGTAACAAACGATGTTAGGGTAAGTAATTCTTCGTTCCGCATAAAACCTGATGTGTTGTTACCTGATGTAGCTTATACCAACCTGGTACTGATACCATCCATGACCGGAGATGCCCTGGCTGCCACCTATCTGAATAAAGACTATGCCCCATGGATATCGAACCAATATAAAAATGGTGCCGAAGTGGCTAGCATGTGTGTAGGTGCTTTTTTATTGGCCTATTCCGGACTGTTAAGAGGAAAGCAATGCACCACGCACTGGGCCTATGCAAACGAATTCAGGTATTATTATCCCGACATCAACCTCGTGGATGAAAAGGTGATCACCCATCAAAACGGCCTCTACTCCAGCGGCGGCAATAACGCTTACTGGAATTTGTTGCTATACCTGGTTGAAAAATATACCAGCAGGGAATTAGCCATTCGGACTGCCAAGTTTTTCGTTATTGACCTTGACCGGAAAGATCAATCGCCCTTTATCATTTTTACAGGGCAAAAAAATCATAAAGATGCCGTTATAGCCCGGGCACAGGAGTATATCGAACAAAATTACGCCGGCAAATTAAATGTTGAACAAATAGCCCAAACCTTTAATATTACCCGCCGCACGTTTGAACGGCGGTTTGTAAAAGCAACCCGGAATACCGTGGCCGAATATATCCAGCTGGTAAAAATAGAAGCCGCAAAAAAGCAGCTGGAAATCGGCCGCAAGTCTATCAACGAGGTAATGTACGACGTTGGTTACGTCGATATTAAAAATTTCAGGGATGTTTTTAAAAGAATAGCGGGAATGACGCCCAATGATTATAGGAATAAGTACAATAGAGAATGAGGGATCTTGCCTCTTCTCACTTATCCCCTTTTATAATCTCCAGTATCCTTTCATTATTGACCGTCCACATCCCTAACCGCTCTTCGGTAATTCCTTCTTTAAGCCGGTAACTATTAAAAGGACGGTCTTCTGTAAATGTGGTTTCCATGTACCTGAAGTTAATACTGTCGTTTTCTGCTAGTTGATGTGCCACTTCAACAATGTGGGTTGATACCACAAAGAAACAACTTTTGACGTCGGCAAACGCTGCTATAATAGCCGATGAGGCGTCAAATGCATCCTTCACATTAGTACCACGGAAAAGCTCATCAAAAATGACAAATACGTGTTTTGATTGATTGACCATTTGTGCAACCTGCTTCACCCGCAATACTTCACTATAAAAATGGCTGTGCCCCTGATCTATATTATCCGATAAATTGATCGTCGTTATTAATCCGCTAAACAGGCTGGTTTTCATATAGGCCGCCGGAACAGGAAAGCCCAATTGTGAAAGGTAGACAGCTATTCCCATAGCTTTAAGCAACGTAGACTTACCAGCCATATTGGTACCCGTAACAAAGCAAATATTCTTTTGAACGCTAAAATCAATACTGTTACTTATGGGATGCTCAATAAAGGGATGGAATAATCCTTCAAAAACCAAAGTGGGTTCGCTGTTTTCATCTATAACCGGCGTAATGAAGCCCATGACTTTACTGCTTGCACTGACCGTCAGATAAGCATCTAGTTGGTAAATGATATTCAACAGGGTTTTGATCTGACTGCGGGCTGTATTTCTAAATAAATGATTTGCTTTAGCGATCTCCCTTGCTGTAAGCTTGCTCTTATCTTTAGAATGCTTGATCCATTCAAAATCATTTATTTGATAAAAGTTATTAATTGCCAACTTGTACTCTAGCAACAGCTCCGGCGCTTCTCCGGTTAAATAATCTGAAAACCGCTGCAGTTCTTCCAGTAATTTTAAAATGCAAAGCACGCCCTGCCTAATGACATAGCGGTCACTTTTATTCTTAAAGGAGTAAACTATCCTGTTTAGAAGAGCTATCAAAAGCGAAGGTTTTTGATCGGGGCTGTATCCTTTTAAATAAAACTCAGCAAAGTCACAGGTGTTTTTGTCTATTTTGAAATTGACTTCGTTCGCATCGAGGTAAACAAAAACAGCGATCCGCTCTTTGATTTGTCTTACATCACTTAATGGGTTGTTAAACATGGCAGATAATTTCTCGTGCCCACCGATACTTTGCGTTTTGCCCAGTAAGGCAAATACCGATTGTTTTTGCTGACTGGTTGGAAAAAGCGCCAGATCCGTCAAAGTTTGTTTATCAACCTCCAAATGCATGTAAACAGGTCTTTTAGGTTAAATATAAACAACGTTAAGATTGAAAGAAAAATATATCGGTGTCTTATTCTTCACGCCTGAAAACAAAAGAAGCTGCTCTTTCGAACAGCTTCTTTTAAGCTTATTAACTTATTACCACCCGGGATTCTGCGTCAATTTCTTGTTCGTATTCATTTCCCGTTGCGGTATAGGCCATAACAGATACTGCTGCTTCATGGTTACGCCCTGCTCATTGGGTGTCGTAAATGCGTCGCCAAACTTGTTGTTGGTCACATCATAGATCATATGCGTGCGTTGTATGTCAAAATAGGCTTTATCTTCAAAAGCCAATTCGTGATAGCGCTCTTTCCAGATAGCTTCGCGGAACTGGGCCTGTGTTAGACCGCTTAATGGCGCCAAAAGAGCCCTTGCCCTTATCTTATTCACCTGGTCGTAAGCCGCCTGCGTAGGACCGCTAACCTCGTTACTCGCTTCTGCATAGATCAGCATCGCTTCCGGCAAACGCAGGAATGTCCAGTTCTCATCACTCTGACCATTTCCAAGCGCGCTTTCTACATGGAAGAATTTGTAAAGCGCATGCTCTCCAAAAATTACTGTTTTGGTAGTATCGCCATATTGCGGATAGCTTGAGAAATAAAACTGGCGTTCTTTGGTACGCAAATCGCCCGCCTCATAACTGGCAAAAAAAGCATTGGTCGGAATCATGGCTCCCAGGTGGTCGCCATAGGCACCAACAGGTAAATTAAAAGGGGTAGTTAACTGAGGAATAGCATTTGTGGCCACACCAACAAGATATTGACCCTGGAATATCAATTCTCCCTGGTTCTTATGGGTATTATCGTGCAGGGAAGCATAGTCTGTAAAAAGCGTATAATCAGTCAGCACCTTTTGAGCCTCGGTAGCAGCGAGCGCATAATTTGCGGTCTTTTGCAAAGGATATCCTGCTGTAGTCAGGTACACACTGGCCAGCAAAGTTCTTACCGCTCCGAGCGATACCCTGCCGGTTTGATCTGTTTCCGGCAACTTTGAATTTTCAGCCTGTTGCAAATCGCTTATGATCTGTTCATAAACCTTGTCAGTGGCTGTCCGGGTAGGATAAAGGTCGGGACTGGTAACTGTAACCGGACTGGTGATCAAAGGTACATCGCCATATAACCTTACCAGGTGGTAATAAAAGAATGCCCTTAAAAAGTAAGTCTCTCCTAACAGCTTGCTCTTCAAATCCCCATCCATACTTATTCCGGGGATACGCTCAAGGGCCAGGTTTGCATTGGCGATGGCGTTGTAACTGTTTTGCCAAACATCTTCAAATCCCGGGTTAACGGCATCGGTACGTTGATTGATCACGTTACCATTGTTGACGCTCTGACCTAATGAAGTTGCGTGGCCGGCAAACAGCTCTATGGTTATAAACGGACTTTCTCCATAAGCATCCCCGTTTTGAAAAAGATGCAGCTGCGTATATATACCGTTAACAAAGGTTTGTGCCTGCGATGGCGACGTGAAGTAATTGTCTTTTACAAAGTTGCTCTTGTCTTTTTCATCAAGGTACTTATTGCAACTGCTTACCACCAGTGAAAGGATTATTAAAGAATAACCCAACCAATATTTTTTATAATTTAATTTCATGATCTTTTACTTAAGCTAGGTTAAAAACTTGCGTTAACACCAAACAGGAAGGTTCTTGGTTTTGGATAATCGTAAAACTGTATACCCTGTGTAAAGTTGCTCGATCCATTGTAAGTGGATGTTTCAGGATCGTAGCCGGTGTATTTGGTGATCAGGAACAGGTTTTGTGCCTGTAAATACAACCGCAAACGACTCATCCCGATCTTCGATGTAATGTCTTTCGGGAAGGTATATCCCAAAGTCACCATTTTGCCACGGATAAACGAACCATCCTCTACTTTGGTAGAGTAAATTTCAGTTTGATACCTTACATAAGCAGGTCTGTCTTCGGCAATGCTGGTATTCTGATTGGTTGGCGTCCAGGCATTCAGTACGGTAGCGTAGCTGTTTGCCTGCCCGGTACGGTCCTGGCCGGAGTGGCGGGTCAGGTTCATGATCTGGTTGCCATAATCAAATTGCAGTTCAACACCAAAATCGAAGTTTTTGTATTTAAAGGTGTTGGTAAACGTGCCATAACCGTCAGGGGTTGATTTTCCTAAAACAGTTTTGTCGTCGGCAGTGATCTTGCCGTCGCCGTTTTTATCCCATATCTTCAGGTCGCCGGGCAACAGGCCGTATTTTGCCGCTTCATTGGCTTCAGCTGTGCCCCATGTACCAAGCACTTTATATCCCCAGAAAGTACCGGCTGGTAAACCTACCCGCATCAGGTTGAATTGTGACAAGAAAGTTGGATCAAGGAATATATCATCGTTAGAGGCGCCAAGATTTAATATTTTATTTTTCAGGAATGAAATGTTAAATGAAGTATTCCACGAAAAATTCTCTGACCTGATATTTTCTGTATTGATAGTTAACTCGATGCCTTTATTCTGCAACCTGCCGATGTTTTCAAAAACGGAACTGAAGCCGCTTGTCTCAGGCAGCGGAGCGTCGAGCAGTAATGCCCGGGTTCTTTTCAGGAATGCATCTGCTTCAACATTGATGCGGTTATTGAACAATCCGAATGACAAACCCAGGTCATACTCTGCAGTTTTTTCCCAGGCTAATTGGTTATTTCCAATACTGGTTTGAGTTGTGCCGATTGATTGGGCATTATTAAATGGATAATTGTTTGTATTGATGTTTGCCGGTGAACGATACTCTCCAATTTCCGAGTTACCTGTTAGGCCATAGCTTAATCTTAGTTTCAGGTCGGAGATGGTTTTGTTATCCTTCAGGAAATCCTCCTGAGATATTCTCCAGGCAATAGCTGCAGAAGGAAAGAAACCGTTTTTAACATTTGTTCCAAATCGGGATGATCCGTCTTCGCGCCCGGTTACTGTGAACAGGTATTTGTCTTTGTAACTATAATTGAAACGACCGAAAAATGACCGCATTTGCCATGCATCATACCCCGAAGTAGGTATTCCCGGAATCTGGCCACCGCCAAGGTTAAAATATTCGTAATAGTTGTCGGAAAGGTCCTGGGTTGAACCATAAGAAGTTAACTGCGAGAAATTTTGCAGCTCGACGCCGGCAACCGCGTTTATCTTATGATCCTTACCAAAGGTCTTATCATATGTCAAGTGATTTTCCCATTGCCAGAACGTGTTGTTGTACTGATTGATGGATGCTGAACTATAGGTTTGATTGGCCGTTGAACCACCCACCAGGCCGCTCTGAAAATGCGGGTGTGTATTGCTGGATGTAGTAACACCAATAGTACTGCGCAGATCAAGACCAGGTAATATATTGAAATCAGCATAGCCATTACCGCTAAACACACGGTAATAGAACAATGATTTAATTTCCTCCGCCTGTGCAACCGGGTTGTCACCGCCTTCCATGTTTGGATAATCGGTACGTTTGCCATAGGTTCCGTCAGGATATTTGATCGGGATGATCGGGATCATCTCGATCAGCATACGGGGGATGTTATTACCTCCGGTACCGTCATCAGCCGTCCGGGTCTCCCTGTAATCATAGTTAATGGTTGCACCCACTTTTAGCCATGGCTTAACCTGGTTGTCAACGGTCAAACGCGCATTATAACGTTTCTGGTAACTGTTCAGAATAATACCTTCGTCATCGCCGTAGTTTAAGAACAAACCATAATTCAGGTTTTCAGTACCGTTGGTAAATGACAGATTATGGTTTTGGCTGTATGCAGTGCGGGTAGTTGCTTTTTGCCAGTCTACATCATATAGCGGGTTCAGGTTAGCATCAAATAATTTACCGATCAATGCGGTACGAACTACTTTAGGATCGTCATCGGCATATTTGCCGGCAGCCCATCCAACAGGGTCGTATTTTTTAATATTAGCGTAAGACTGATCTTCAACCGCCAGGAATTGTTTGGCATTCAGCACCTTTAGTTCCTTAGCCATTGTGCTGATGCTTCCATAGGCATCGTAATTAACAGAGCCACCGGTTTTGCCACCTCTTTTTGTGGTGATCAATATTACACCGTTTGCGCCGCGTGTTCCGTATATGGCTGTTGAAGATGCATCCTTAAGCACGTCAATTGAAGCTATATCGTTTGGATTGAGCGAAGAGCCTCCTTCTGTCCAAACCACCCCATCCACAACATAAAGCGGGTCGGTATTGGTGTTGATGGAACTGTAGCCACGTATCCTGATCTTAGTTTCGCCTCCTGGTGCACCTGAGTTTGTCGAAACGTTAACACCGGCAATTTTACCGGCAAGCTCTTCTTCCACAGTTTGGGCCGGGCGTTCCTGTAATTGCTTACTATTCACACTACCAACCGCGCCTGTCAGGTCAACCCTTTTTTGCGTACCGTAACCCACAACCACCACCTGGTTGAGCTCTTTAGCTGCTTCGGTCAGTTTTACATCGATCTGCTCTTTGTTATTTACCGCAACTTCCTGCGTGTTATAACCAATAAAACTGAATACCAATGTGGCGCTGCCGTCCACATCGGTGAGTGAGTATTTACCGTTTGCGTCTGTTACAGCACCCGCCGAGGTTCCTTTAACCTTTACAGATACGCCGGGAAGCGGGAGCCCTTTCTCGTCACTTACAGTTCCCTGTACTTTTATAGCAACTGCAACCGCTTTTACGGGCAGGGGTTTTGCTTTTATGACGATGGTTTTCTCAAATATTTTATAGGTCAACGGCTGATCCTTGAAGCAGCGGTTGAGCGTTTCTTCAACGGAGGCGTTATCCACGTCAACGTCAAGCTTTATTGTTCTTGAAACAACATCATCCTCAAACAGGTAACTGTAGCCACTTTGCTTTTTGATGAGCTTTAACACTTTATCTACAGATATTTGATTTTGATGAATTTTGATACCCTGGCTAAATGTTTTGGCACTTACTGTAACCAGGCTCGCGAGTAAAAAAATAGCTGTTAGCTTCATAGCTAATAGAATTTTGAACAGACCATGCCTGTACACAGGCAAAGCCTTACCTTTTAATTTCATAAGTTTGTAGTGTTTGGGTTTTTAACTTGGTTTTTTCAATTTGTCGATTGGCGGAACGGGTAACCCAGACGTACGCCGGGTGAGCACTGCAATGCTTCCCGGCTTCTTTTTTTAAATGTCTTTTTCGTTACCTTTCCTGGGTGTCAGGGGGCTCTTTGTATGGGTTTCTTCATCGGTATATCTTTATGTTTAACAATTGGTGTAATGCGACCGGAGTGATGCTGGTTTAATTGTGAAATGTTTAGGTTATAATTCTATGATCGGACTAAGGCGAAACCACGACGGTTTGTCCGTCAATCCTGAAATTCACGCCCATAAATTTTAACATCTCCAATAATTTGGAAAGGTTAACATTGCGGGGAACGCTTGCTGTAAAGCGCCTTGGTTTTACGTCGCCATCGTAAATAACTTTTATATCGTACCACCTGGATACCTGGCGCATAATGGCGTGCAATTCTTCACTTTCAAACTCGAAATTGCCGTTCTTCCAGGCGAGTACTGTTTCTGTGTTCACGGTTTTAACACTGATCGGGTCTGAGCCCTGGTTGGAGACATTTGCCTGTTGACCTGGTACTAAGAGTGCTGAGTGCTGTCCGGACATTATCTTTACAGCTCCTTCTACCAGCGTGGTGCTGATCGAGCGTTCATCGTCGTAAGCTTTTATATTGAAACAGGTACCTACATCTTCCACTTCCTGCTGACCGCTGACTACCCTGAACGGCACATTCTTATTTTTGGCGACCTCAAAATATACCTCACCGGTGATCGTTACTTTTCGTTCAGTAGCCGAAAAGGTTGTCGGGAAAGTAATAGATGATGCCGCATTAAGCCATACTTTAGTGCCATCGCTTAACACTACCTGGAACTGTCCGCCCTTAGGTGTTGTGATGGTATTGTAAACAACCGAAACAGTTTTTGAAGATTGATCAGCCTCGTAAACCAGTTGACCAGCTTTGGTCTTGTTAAGCGTGGTGATCCCCTGGCTGGCGACTACCCCGTTTTTGGCATCGGTCAAAACTACTTTGGAGCCGTCGGCTAGTGTCAGCATTGCTTTATCGCCGCCCGGCGCCACATCATTTACCTTAGGCTTTTGATGACTAACTGCAAAAGATGGTGACTGCTGCTTTTTAAGATGAAAATGAATAATAATTCCTGCCAGGACAATCAGAACGCTTGCAGCTATTGATGTCAGCCAGACTAATGTCTTTCTCCCCCGACCTGATGTTTCATCAAAAATTTGGCTATTTATCTTATTGAGTATCCGCTCCCTGAGAGCTTCGTCGCTTTCCGCAAATTCGGACGGGATATCTACCGGTACATCCTGATCTGCATTGTACCAGGCAGCAAACTCCTGCTTTTCGGCAGCAGTAATGGTTCCATCGAGCCATTTTTGGGCAAGTTCCCGGTAGCGTGTTTCGTCAGGATGGCTGTTCATTCAGTAGGTTTTAATAGTAAGTCCCCTGAACAAACCAAATCCCTTAGTGCCGGAGAAAAAAAATTGAGATTTTATAAAAGAAACTGGCTCAGCCGCGTACGCAATATTTTCAATGCCTTACCCAAATGCGCCTCGACCGTTTTTTCTGAAATACCTAATTCTTCCGCTATCCTTTTTTGCGGGAAACCCGATTCACGGCTCATCCTGTATACCAATTGGCATTTCTCAGGCAACTCGCCCACAAATTGAGATAGCTGGCTCTTCAACTCTTCAAACTGCATCCATTCTTCGGTTGAGTTATCAGCCACGCTCATGACATACTCATAATAGTTGGCATACTTTTGAGCGTTGTTGCGTTTCTCCAAAGTTTTGATCACGCGATATTTGACCGAAATAGCCAGGTACGACCCCAGGGAAATAATGCCAGACAGGTCATCCCTTCTGCGCCAAAGCGACACAAAAATGTCCTGGACAATTTCCTCGGCGTCGTCCAGATCTTTTATTTTATTGGCAGCAATCCCGAATAACCGTTTCCAGTACCTGTTATAGATTTCGGTAAATGCGCCCCTGTCGTTTGATTTTAAAAGATCTGTCAGTTCCCCGTCAGTCCGCAAATCATAACCCTGCATTATTACCAGTAGTAGAAAGTGATCGGCTTGCCGGAAAATCCGCTGATAAAAGGGCTATGTGGCGACTTGCGCCGCAGCCTCTGTGTATACTGTTTCTCATTTAAATAGGTGGTTGATGGAGACCAAATGTAACGGATATGTTTCAATTTCAAACAAGCAAATTCTTATTTTTTTAATCAAAGGATAAAATACATCTACTGGTGGTTATTTAATTAAGTATTATGCAAGTATTTATAGGTCAGAGAGGTATGTGCTGGAAAAATATGTCATTGCGAGGATACGAAGCAATCGCATGCTATACAGGGCGAAGGGAATGGTGTAGAAATTGCATAACCGACCTGCCAATTTGGTATTGCTTCGTCGCTCCTGCAATGACACTCTACTAAGTAACCCTCTATTATACTCCAGCTCGTAACCCCTCAATTCACCCCTTTCGTCTATAATTTTCTCCGGCATGTCGATAAGATTTTACCGGAAACAATTAAAGTGTTCAATTTGCGACATCTCGATTGAGATTTAGTTGATTACCCTTGATGGTAAGGTGCGTTCTGCATGAGAGACAGAGCGCACTATTTTTTTATTTTTAAACGGCTTAGGGGCGGTATTTGATTAGTTTACATTAATTTCGGACCGTCAAAATATTATAAACAGCAGCGTTCCTCTTACAGAGCAACCATTAATTGATCTGTTTACAACCGATCAGTTAATAAAAATTGCCGGAAACCCCAACGACAATTGTAACTAGCCGATACAAAGAGTGTCTAAAGACGCGGGAGCAACTGCACACCATTACGAATTATAAGTTATCAGCACGATAAATAACCTGTACGCGCTATATGATAAAGAATATACCTGCATCACTAAAACCAAAACAATTGATCAGTAAAAGACCGGCATTAGCCTTGATAATAGGTTGCGCCATGATTGCCGGCCTCGGTTGTCGTAACACAGAAGGCGGTCAGGCCCAGCAAGGCGGAGCACCTGTTGCACAGGCTTACCCGGTATTAAAGGTATCCACACACAATACCACCTTGCAATCGCAATATCCGGCTACGTTGCAGGGCGTACAAAACATTGAGATTCGTCCGAAAATAGATGGCTATATCGAACGCATTTATATAGACGAAGGTGCGACTGTAAAAAAAGGTCAGCTGTTGTTCAAGATCAATGCGCCGCAGTACGAGCAGGAAGTTAAAAATTCGCTTGCTGCCATTAATAGTGCCGAAGCTGATGTTAACACGGCAAAATTACAGGTTGAAAAAACCAGGCCGCTGGTAACTAAAGGCATCATCAGCGATTATGAATTAAAGTCGGCCGAGGATGCTTTAAAAGTAAAAGAAGCTGCATTGATGCAGGCCAAAACCACGCTTGCTAACGCCAGAACTAACTTATCCTACACAACAGTTACCAGCCCAGTTGATGGGGTTGCAGGCATGATACCTTATAAATTGGGAAGCCTTGTGAGCAGTACTACAACTTCGCCGCTCACTATGATATCTAATATATCTAAAGTTTACGCCTACTTTTCAATGAATGAGAAGCAATTGTTGGATTTTTCAAGGCAATACAAAGGCAGCACTTTGGAAGCAAAGCTGAAACAACTCCCTGAGGTTTCTCTTATCCTTTCCGATGGCACCGACTATCCTGAAAAAGGTAAAATAGAGAGTATCGGTGGACAGATCAATTCGGAAACAGGGGCGGCAAGCTTCCGGGCGACATTTCCTAACCCGGTAAGACTGATCCGCAGCGGCGGCAGCGCTACGATTACTATTCCGGTTCCGGTAAAAGATGCTTTGTTGGTACCTCAACGGTCGACCTATGAATTGCAGGGTAAACGCTTTGTTTACCTGTTGAATGGTGATAAAGTAAAAAGCGCCGAGATCACAACCATGCCTGATCCGGCAGGTCAATATTTTGTGGTGACCGATGGTATAAAAGCAGGCGATCAGATCGTTTATGAAGCCGCGACAACTATTCCAGACGGCACAGCGATTAAACCCCAGATACAGCCGGAAGATCAAGTTTACAAAGACATTAAATAACCGACAGCATAAAAATGACCTTAAAAGTTTTTATTGAAAGGCCCGTACTTTCTACCGTGATATCGGTGATCATTGTGATACTCGGTATTTTAGGCCTTATTGCGCTGCCGATCACACAATATCCTGAGATTGCGCCGCCAACAGTGCAGGTATCCACTTCCTATCCCGGCGCGAATGCTGACGTGGTACTAAATAGCGTTATAGTACCGCTGGAAGAGCAGATAAACGGTGTGGAGAACATGACCTACATGACCTCATCCGCGGGTAATGATGGTTCTGCCGGTATCACGATATTTTTCAAACAGGGCACCAATCCGGACCTGGCTGCTGTAAACGTGCAGAACCGTGTGTCGCGGGCAACGCCTTTGCTGCCTGCTGAAGTTACACGGGCCGGCGTTAGTACAAGCAAGCGCCAAAGCAGTATGGTGATGGTATTTTCTATCAACAGTACCAGCAAATCATACGATGCTACCTTCCTGCAGAACTATGCCAACATCAACGTGATCCCGATGCTGAAACGCGTGAATGGCGTAGGCGATGTTACCGCTTTCGGTACGCATGATTACTCCATGAGGATATGGTTAAAACCAGATGCAATGGCTGCCTATAAGCTGGTGCCGGATGACATCAACAATGCTTTGGCCGAACAAAATATTGAAGCCGCTCCAGGAAAGATCGGCGAAAACAGCAATCAGTCTTTTCAGTATGTGCTCAAATATAAAGGTCGTCTTAAAACGCCGCAGGAATATGAAAATATCATTATCAAAGCAACACCAGACGGCCAGTTGTTAAAATTAAAGGACGTAGCACGCATTGAACTGGGCTCCCTTGATTACTCGGTTACTTCTACTACTGATAAGAAACCATCCATCGTTATAGCTGTATTCCAGACCTCGGGTTCTAACGCCCATGCCATGATCAAAGATTGCGAAAAAACGCTGGAGGAAGCAGCACAAAGGTTTCCTTCGGGTATCGAATACAATACGATCTTCACTGCCAACCAGTTCCTGGATGTATCGATCAAAAAGGTTGTGGAAACTTTGATCGAGGCCTTTATTTTGGTTTCCATCGTGGTATTCATCTTTTTGCAGGATCTTCGCTCCACGCTCATTCCGGCTATTGCAGTACCTGTGGCCATTGTGGGTACCTTTTTCTTTTTGCAATTGTTTGGGTTCACCATCAACCTGCTCACCCTGTTCGCACTCGTGCTCGCCATTGGTATCGTTGTGGATGATGCCATCGTGGTGGTCGAAGCCGTACACGCGAAACTGGATCAGCATGTGCCTACCGCGAGGGCTGCAACATTAGAAGCGATGAGCGAAATAAGCGGCGCAGTGGTATCCATCACACTGGTAATGGCGGCGGTGTTTATCCCTGTGACTTTTATAAATGGTTCGGTAGGCGTATTCTATAAGCAATTTGGGTTGACGCTGGCTGTGGCTATTTTGATATCGGCACTGAACGCCTTGACACTCAGCCCGGCATTGTGCGCTTTGTTGTTAAAGCCTCATCATGAGAATAAACTTCGCAAAGGGTTCCTTCAACGATTTTATGCAGCCTTCAATGCGGCTTTTGATGCCACAATGAAGAAGTATAAACGGGCCGTGCTGTTCTTATCCCGCAGAAAATGGATCGCTGTAGCGGCTGTACTGGTTTTCATGGTCTTGTTTGCGTTTCTGCTTAAGGTTACGCCGTCGGGCTTTGTCCCTAATGAAGATCAAAGCTTTATCATGGCCGACATCAGTCTGCCGCCTGCATCATCACTGGAGCGCACCCAGGCAATTGCAGACCAGGTAGTGACGCTATCTAGGCAGCAGCCCGAAATGAACTCCGTTGTAGAAATTGCCGGCTCGGGTATTTTGAGCGGGGGCAACGGCGGTTCTTACGGTTCATTGTTTATGAACCTAAAACCCTGGGAAGACCGGCCGGGAGCAGCACACAGTGTTGATGCGGTTATTGGTCACTTGTTTGGCGCGACGTCAAATATTAAAGGTGCGAACGTTTTCTTCCTGGCGCCGCCAACTTTGGAAGGCTTCGGCTTCACAAGCGGATTCGAGTTCCAGGTCCAGGACCATACAGGTGGAGATATTGTACATTTCAGCGAGGTGACCAATAAGTTTTTGGCAGAGCTGGCTAAGCGCCCGGAGATACAATACGCCACCAACTTTTTTAATGTCAATTTCCCGCAATACCAGGTGGACGTTAATGTGGCCAAATGTAAGGAAGCAAATGTCTCACCGGCCGCAGTGCTCAGTACTTTACAGGGCTATTTTGGCGGACTGTATGCGTCCAACTTCAACCAGTTTGGTAAACAATACCGTGTAATGATACAAGCCGATGCCGCTTATCGCGGTACAGTTCAGAGCCTGGATAAGATATATGTGCGTAACAACAATAACGTAATGGCTCCCGTGACCACCTTTGTCACCTTGAAGCGGGTATACGGTCCGGAGTTTATTAATCGCTTTAACCTTTTTACAGCAATCGCAGTTTCAGGTGCACCAAAGCCGGGCTATAGTTCTGGCGATGCCATTAAGGCTATACAGGAAGTGGCGGCTAAAAACCTACCTGTTGGATACGGTTTTGAATTCTCTGGTTTAAGCCGGGAAGAACTATCCAGCGGCAACCAGACACTTTTGATATTCGTGTTATGCCTTGTGTTCGTTTATTTCCTGTTGAGCGCGCAGTATGAAAGTTATATACTTCCGTTCGCTGTAATTTTATCACTGTCGATCGGGCTTGCGGGGGCATTCATCTTCGCCAACATATTTGGCGTGCAAAACAACATTTATTTGCAGATCACCCTGATCATGCTGATCGGCCTGTTGGCCAAGAACGCCATCCTGATCGTAGAATTTGCGGTGGCGAGAAGACGTTCGGGAGAATCAATTGTTCAGGCAGCTATTGACGGTGCGATGGCACGTTTGAGGCCGATTTTGATGACTTCCTTTGCTTTCATTTTCGGTATCATGCCGCTAATGGTGTCGACAGGAGCGGGCGCAGCAGGAAATAAGTCAATTGGTACTGGTGCGGTAGGTGGTATGTTTATCGGTACCATTTTCGGTGTATTTGTGATACCTGTGCTGTTTATCATTTTCCAGAATATACAAGAGAAAATAAGCCGCAAGCCTGCTATTGAGCCAGTAACAGTCGATGTTGAATAACCTAAAGAATTGAATTTAATGACGACAAATACATTGCATAAATATTCATTGAAAAAAGGGTTAGTCCTGTTTACACTAGCGACGCTATTCTTTTGTTCCTGTGTGACCAAAAAATACCAGCAGCCGGGGATGGCTGTTCATGGCGAGCTATATCGTTCTGCAAATACTACCGACAGTACTACTATTGCAACTCTGCCCTATAAATCACTTTTTGCGGATACTGTCCTCCAGGGATTGATCGCTGAAGGCTTGAGAGAAAATCTCGATCTCAAAGTCGCCATGCAACGAATGACTGAGGCACGGGAAAATCTTCAGCAAGCAAAGGCAGCTTTACTGCCGGACTTGAGTGCGAGTGCAACGGTTACACGCTCTAAACTATCGGCTGCATCGCAGAATCTTCCACCTGAATTAATAAATGCCTATCCGTTAACAACAACATCCTACCAGGCGAACCTGAGTACAAGCTGGGAGGCAGATATATGGGGTAAGTTGAGCAGCTCGAAAAGAAGCTACCTCGCTAGTTTTCTTCAAAGCGATGCTGCAAAAAGAGTTATCCAGACACAGCTTATTTCCGATATTGCAACCAATTACTATAAGCTCCTTGCCTACGATGAGCAGCTAAGAATAACCGAGCAAACCGTGAAGAACAGGCGGGAAGAAGTTTCGACGATAAAAGCCCTAAAGGAAAGTGGTGTATCAAACGGCGCGGCAGTAGCACAAAGTGAAGCGAACCGCTCTTCAGCTGAATTGTTGGTTCCGGACATCAAACGGAACATCAGGGAAACAGAGAATACCCTGAGTTTGCTTTTGGGACATGTGCCGGGAAAGATCAGAAGGGGTTCGTTATTTGAACAGCAACCTTATCAAAATCTTCAAACCGGTGTGTCTTCACAATTAATGAGAAACAGGCCGGATATTCAGCAGGCAGAATTTGCTTTTCGTGCCGCGTTTGAAAATGTGAATGTTGCCAAAACCTACTTCTATCCACAATTAACAATAACTGCACAAGGTGGCTTCTCAAACCTGACCATCAAAAACTTTTTCGACAATTCGATATTCTATAATATTATCGGCGGTTTGACACAACCGATTTTTAATAAGCGTCAAAATAAAACCAGGTTGCATGTTGCCCAGGCACAGCAGCAGGAGGCGTTTTATGCTTATCAAAAAGCATTGCTGAATGCAGGTTCGGAGGTTTCAAATAGCCTGTATAGTTATCAAACGGCTATTGAAAAGCAGGGCACCCGCAAAGATCAGATTGCATCGTTGGAGAAAGCAGTTGATTTTACCAAGGAATTACTACGTTATAGTTCGGCTACAAACTATACGGACGTGCTAACTTCGGAGCAATCGCTTTTATCAGCACAGCTTGATGGCGTTAATGATCGTTTACAGCAATTACAGGCGATAGTCGATCTGTATAAAGCATTAGGCGGAGGCTGGCAATAAAAACATTCATCTACCAAGATACACTACTATGAAAAAGTTAATTATTACAGGAACGTTGGCGCTGTCATGCCTGATGTTTGGGTTATCGATATCTAATGCGCAATCATTGCCACCTGTTGAGACACAATCGCCTACAGCAGATTATAAACCTGCTTTCACGGGCCAGACCAGAGCGCCGGGGGCACAAACTAAAACTAAGCTTGATGTTAAGATTATCAACCACGATCTCAAACAGCCATTTTCGTTGCGATGCCTGCCTGATGGCCGTTTTATGGTGACTGAAAAAGGCGGTACAATGCAAATCTTAAAAGCCGATGGTAGTTTTGATAAAGAAATATCCGGCTTACCAAAAGTAGCCGTTGGCGGTCAGGGTGGATTGCTTGATGTGAATTTCGACTCCAAATTCGCACAAAACAGAACGTTGTTCTGGACATATTCTGAAGAGGTTGCGGAAGGCTATCAATTGGCTGTTGCTAAAGGAACTTTGTCGGCTGACGGCAGCAAACTGGAGAATGTTAAAGTGATCTATCATGCAAGACCTGCTTACCATGGCAATCTTCAATTCGGTTCGCGGATTGTTTTTGATAAGGAAGGCAATCTATTCGTCAGCACGGGTGAGCATAGCGCAGATGAAATGCGCGTAAAGGCACAGGATCTGAGCACAGCTATCGGTAAAGTTTTACATATCACAAGAGACGGGAAACCTGTACCCGGCGGCCCGTTCGCACAAAAAGCAAACGCTCTTCCTGAGATATACGCCTATGGATTCAGAAACCCTGAAGGTATGACCATGAACCCAACAACCGGGGAAATATTTGAAGCAGAGTTCGGTCCGCGTGGTGGTGATGAGATCAACCTGATCCGTCCCGGTAAAAACTATGGGTGGCCCGTTATTACTTACGGTATCGAATACAGGGGCGTAAAAGTGGGCGACGGTATTCAGCAAAAAGAGGGCATGACCCAACCTATCTATTACTGGAACCCGAGCATATCGCCCTGCGGTATCACTTTTTACGAAGGCAACCTGATACCCGAATGGAAAGGCAATTTGTTTGTTTGCTGTTTAAGCGGTCAGCACATCGCCCGCCTGATCCTGAAAGGTGATAAAGTTGTTGCCGAAGAGCGTTTGCTGAAAGATAAAAATGAACGCTGGCGTTCGCTGGCCACCGGTAAAGATGGCGCTTTTTACGGGGTTACGGATAATGGTAATTTGTACCGGATTGGGAAATAGCTCTCTCCGCGATTCGTTGCGAGGAACGAAGCAACTATTTATCGCTATAATGCCCTAACGCAGAAACCACGGTTACAGTCACCATTTCGTTTTGAATAAAATAGATTAATCGGTCCTTCTTATTGATCCTTCTTGACCAATATCCGGTCAAATCAAATTTTAATCGCTCAGGTTTTCCGGTGCCAGTTTCCGGGTGCAGGTATAATTCTGAAATAATTTGCTCAACCTTCTTTATAGAAGCCTTGTCGCCGGATGTTTGTATTGCAAGCAAATCTTTTTTTGCTTTATCAGATACGATTACTTTAAATTTTCCCATATGGATTTATCGGGATCAAGCGTAGTAAATTTTCCTTCTTTAACTTGCTTTGTGCTTTCCTTTATTTGGGCAACAAAATCCAGATTGTATGGGCTTGTTTCAACACTTATTTTCCATGCTTTAGCGATGGCCTTCAATGCAGAAAGCTGCTCTTCGTTTTTGGGGTGCATGATCAATGTTTCCATAAAACAAATTTAATTAAAATAATACGGATATTGATTGGCGGTTTGCAAGCTGGAATTTCTTAAACATAGAGTTTTTAATTTCCATTATGATGGTAATGCTTCGGTCCTCAATTACGGTTCTTTTAATGGCTAGTCTACAAATTAAACAACACCTTCAGCAAAACAATCCTTCCCGGCAGCCTATAAGAATTGGCGGTTAGCGTATTAGCCGAAAGGTACAATGCGTTATAGGTTTTCACATCAAGAAAATTCACAGCGCTCAGCTCAAAATCTGTTTTCCATTTTTTGATCTTGAATTTTGCTGAAGCATCGGTAAAAAAGTATTTCAGATCAGGATTTTCCTGTTGGCGTGTAAAGTAATGTTCACCGGCTAATTTGAATTGCAGTTCATCTGTCGGGTTATAGAACACAGAGGCCTGCTGCTGTAATTGATCTATGTGAAAAGCTGAGGCCTCGACTGCCGAATGGCTGTAGGTTTGTATGCCGGAAGCCTTGTAGCTGAAATTTACCTTGTCGCTCACCTTGGTATCGGCGCCAAATGTCAGCGTTTCTGTAACCGTATTAAAGGGCAGCAACGCATCGTTTTGTATCTGCACTGAACGGCTGCTTTGCCATTGGATGCCTGCGCTAAAGGTAGTGCGTAAAGCAAATGAGTATTTACTGGTTGCAGCACTCAATGCCCATGAATTGGTGCTATTGGGATAAGGCAACATCACACCCTTTTGTATATTGTTGGTAATGACGCTCGATGCAATATTGTTGGCGCTGGTATGACTATAAAGCGCGTTAACGCTGAAAAAGAACAAAGTAAGCGCCTTGCGATAATTAAAGCCTGCTCCTGCCTGCTGGCTTTGCCGCAATGTCAGCTCGGAGCTATTGGCAGATAGCGAGCGGTAGTCTCTCAGTATTTCTCCCTGGTAAATATCTTCGATAGTACCTACCTGGTTCCGGTAGCTATACATCAGGTTCAGGTAATTTTCCTGCCCAACCTGGTATTTCATCCTGAATTGCGGATTAAAATACAGCCGGGTCAAACTTTTGTTCAGCGCATAAGTGGTGTCGGAATAATTGATCTGCTGCAAAATAAGCGGGAGCGTCAAATTGGCTTTCAGCTTATCGCCCGGTATATCGTAGGCCAGTTCGGTATAAACCTTTTTCTTCATCCAATTGAGATGATTAATTGCGCTGTCCGATTGCAGGTTGACACTGTTATTATTCTGAACAACACCCAAATCTGATGTCAACTTTTGCGACTGGACGCTAAAGCCGGCCCTGAAACTTTGCGTAACAACATTTCCCGGGATTTTGAAGGAAAGATAGTTGTTGGTATACCATGTGGGAACATTTACAATCTGGATCAACCGCGAATATGGTACGCCATGATTAAACAGCGAGTCGTTATAATTGGGTTGTATAGAGCGGTTCTCCGGTTCTGTTGTATGGCTAAAGTACGAATAGGCCTGTATAACATTATTTGATTTGAACGATTTGATCAGGTTAAACTCATTGGAAAAATTCAACGCATTATCCCTTAGATTCTGACCTACCATATTTCCATTGGTGTTGAGCGCCGAATTCCAGGCTGAGCGGTTACCATCCAGCAAAAGCGCATCATTCAGGTAATACTTATCCTTGTTCACATTCAGGGTAAATTCAGCATGAAATATATCCGGTTTGCATTGATTGTGCTGCGTTTCTGTATAATGTACCGTATCACCCGGCAGAAAAATAGTAGTTTGCTGACTGTAATCCTGCTTTTGGGTATCGTGCAGGTAATAGGCATTTAACCTTAATTTGACCCCATTTTTCAGGTTCACCAGGTTGTTCAGGTTTAAGATACCTGCCTGGTTAAACAGGTAACGACTTTGAGCCAAAGCAGGTGTATTAACCGTGCCGACAGAAAGCATCGTTGCAGGTACATTGTTATCAATACGCTGCATATAGTCGTTGTAGTTGTGCGATGCCAGGTCCTGCGCAAGATCATAACCGACATTGTTCCCGTTCAGGTAGTTGATCGCCTTATATTTATCCTTAAACATCATCGCATTCAGCTCAGCGTCGTAATTGCCCGGTAAACCAGCGCCAATGCTTTCCTGCCCTACCATCTGTAGCTTAGCGCCTTTTTTAATGCTCAGGTTCAGCGCCACATCATCACTCATTACCTTGTTTTGCAGTGCTTTGATGGGCTGATCATTCTGGAGTACCTGCACCTTATCCACCACACCCTGCGGAATGGTATTAGTGGCGATGTTGTATTTATCGTCAAGCAGGTTATCGCCGCCGATATACACCGTACTGATCGGCTTGTTGTTATAGCTGATCGTCCCGTCGGCAGCTACCGTTATGCCGGGAAGCTTCTTGATCACCTCGCCTATTGTCCTGTCCTGTGGGTTGGCAAAATCGGACACTTTATAGCTAATCGTATCACCATTTACACGCAGTACCGGCCGGCTGCTTTTGATCACCACAGCCTGTAGCTGGTTGACCGAAGTTTGTAGCACGAAATCAACAGGGGCTGTGCTTGCAATGCCTTTCAGTTGGTTTTTATAACCCATGCTCCGCACCTCAACCGCAAGGCTATCTATGTTTTGTCCCTGCGGAAGCGTAAGGGTATACGTTCCGTTATCGGCCGTTGTGGTGTATGACACGATAGCATTACTCATCTTATTTTTCAGGTTGACCGTGGCAAAGGGCACTGCTTTACCCGTACTGTCTTTAACCGTCCCATGGATGTTTCCCTGGGCAAAACAGAACACAGAAAGTGCCATGCCGCATAGCAGCAGTATGAAGAATTTGATATGGTACATGATTATTTTTCCTGTAACTCAATAGGGTTATTTAATATCGGCCGTGCCCCAACTTTCATATCTACGTCAGGCTTGGGGCCGCCATTATTTTGTGCAGTTGCCTTCATCGTTTGCGCAAGGACGTTTGGATCCTTATGCATGGCGTTCTGCAACCTGGTAAATTCTTTATCCGTCGTTTTAATGCCATTTGTTGGTACCTGGATGATGTTCGGATCACTGCCATCCGCATCATCGTCCAACGGGGTTACTATTCTTCCGTGCCGGTCTTTGATAAGTTTAGATGCTTCAAGTACAGCCTTTTCAACCTGGTCGAATTTGAAAACGATTTCCTTTTTTGCATCATAGGCTTCAACAATGACGCCGGGCAATCCGTTCAGTTTCCACGGGCCAACGCATACAGGTAAATCAGGGCAAAACCAGGCGGTATAGTCACGTCCCTTGAAATGGCAGGTCGCCTTTTGGCAATGCAATTCGCCAAAGTCTGCCTTATCGCCGCTAATGTGCCAGTTTATTACCGGCAGCACGTCATTGATAATATATGAGCTCATCATCACCTCTCTACGCACCAGTTTCCTGTAGTTGATAAACTGGTAATACTCGGTGCCCGAGGCGGTGATGTGATGATCCAATCTGATATTACCGTCGGCAGAATTGTTGATCGCCTCCTGCATCTGTCTCCGGTATAGCTCGTTTTGCAGCTGGCGGTCGTAGCTTCTGAAACTGCTTGATGCTTTTCCGACAAACAACACCACATTTTCGGTGTAGGGGTGCGCCCTGTTGTTGGTATCCTGCACATAGCTGAATTTGTAGTGCACTAGTATTTGTGCAGTATCAGGCTTTTGTGCACAAACCACAAGGCCCGGCAAAATCAACGCTATCATTATCAAAAATTTCCTTTTCATGGCGGTAACCATTTGAATTTTACGATCCGTTTTATTTTCTATCCGGCAATTCAATTGGATTATTAACCACCGGTGACGGCCCCATCTTGATGTTTATCTGTACCGGGTCTGTACCAGCCGGCCGATTAGCATTATGCATGGCCACCTGCGATTGCACAAAAGCATTAGGATCCTTGCGCATAGCTGCGTCCAGTTTGGTAAACTCTTTGTCGGTAGTTTTGATGCCATCTTTGGGCAGTTGTATAACATTAGGATCGCCGCCATCGTTGCCGCCTATCATTACCAGCCTCGGTCCAGGACCATCGGACTTTATTGTTGCGAGCTTATCATCCGGCTTAGGTGCAATGGTTATCTTTTCTACGCCATCAAACATAAACTGCACATCTTTTTTAGCGTCATACGCTTCCACAATAACGCCTGGCAGGCCGTTGAGCTTCCATGGACCTACATGCAGCGGCATATCCGGACAAAACCACGCTGTATAATCTCTTCCTTTAAAATGACCTGTCGCCTTCTGGCAATGTAAGCCGCCGTATGTTGCGGTATCACCACTTATTTTCCATTCGATAGCTGGCAGTTCATCTTCTATCAAATAGGTTTCCATCACCAGCGGCTCTTTCCTCGCCAGCTTTTTTCCGTTAGGAAATTCATAATACTCTGCACCTGATCCTCTCCTGTTCCTTTGAATATTAACATGACCATCAGGCGAACTGGCAAGTGCAGCTTGCAGTTGCTTTTTAGCTTCGGCCTGCTCCAATATATTGTCGTAGCTTCTATAGGCGCTCGAAGTTTTACCGATATACAGGGCCATGTTTTCTGTATAGGGGTGATCCCTGTTAGCGGTATCACGCACATGAGTAAATTTGTAATGTACCAGCACCTGCGCGGTGTCCGGTTTTTGGGCGAAGGCACTTGCAGCAATAGCTATCAGTATGGTGCTTATTATTAATTGCTTTTTCATTGTGATTATTTTGAATTTTATGATCTGGTTTACTTTTTTTCTGGCAGTTCTATCGGGTTATTGGTTACGGGGCCCAAAAGAGGCGGGCCTCCTTTAACCTGATCCACTTTAGGGCCGTTGCCTACGTTAATCGCCTGTACAACACCGTTGGGATTTTTTCTCATGGCTTCCCTTGTTTTATCAAATTCCTTTTGCGTGGTTTTGATAGTTCCCGGCGGTGGAGCAATTAAATTCATGTCATCATTTAAGCCGCGCAAAATCGGCGGCAAATCTTTTTCGTCAGCCCCTTGATTTCCCGGCGGCGTTGGGACCGCTTTCTCTACCCCATCAAACCGAAATACTACTTCGCCTTTTGTATCGCTTGCATCTACAATAACACCGGGCAACCCATTTAATTTCCACGGACCGATGCGTATGGGCAGATCAGGGCAAAACCACGCGGTGTAATCCCTGCCTTTAAAATGGCAGGTGGCTTTCTGGCAATGCAGGCCACCAAACGTTGCTGTATCGCTGCTTGTTTTCCAATCGATGGCCGGCATGGTATCTTCTATAAGATAACTGTTCATCATTAGCGGCTCTTTTCGCGCCAGCCTCTTATTGTTCGGGTACTGGTAATATTCTATAGCCGTACCAACGCCCCTTCTATTTATCCTGACATTTCCGTCCGGACTGGCAGCCGCCGCTTCGGCCCACGCTTTCTTAAACTGCGCGTTATATACTATGGCATCGTAACTCCTGTAAGCGCCCGCACTTTGACCTATATATAATACCATGTTTTCTGTGTAGGGGTGCTCCCGGTTTGCGGTGTCCCTCATCCAGGTAAACTTATAATGTATCAGCATCCGCGCCGTGTCCGGTTTTTGGGCCTTAGCAGTAATAAATGCCAATATTGGAATGATAGCGAACAGTAATTGCTTCTTCATAATTCATAAGATTTTAAGCAATACTATTTCTTGTACTCCAACCAATAAAAACTTTGGTACAAACACCATTTTAACATCTGCGAAATGGAGATATTTGTTATTCTGGATTTCAAAAAAGATTAGTTTATACCGTTATTGAGTAGTTTAGTAACATTAATTTTATAGCTATTCACGCTGCTTTACCTTTGGTATCATGATTAAGATTAAGAAGAAAGATTGGATAGAGATCGTGCTCCACGTTGCCTTCTGGGTTGGTGTTTTTTATACGCTGCTGTCGCTTACTGAAACGCATGTAACCATACGCGTTGACCAGGCCCAGGGTGCAATGAAAAAAGACCCTGTTATTATACGGGATGTAAGACATACCTTATCAGCACACCTGTTTATCACACTCGGTTTCCTTGCCCTGTTATTCTATGGCAATATTTATTTGTTGTTTAAAAAGGCGCTGCACTTCAAAAATATACTAATCAGGGTAGCTATACCCGTGGTTTATTTTGCTGCCATCTTTTCGGTGAATTACTATATGGACCATTTGCTTTACGCACCGAAATCCGATCGCCCACTCATAGGTACTTATCAAATTGACCGGAAGGCGGGACCGCCTGCTGCCCCTCCTTTTATAAAAAGGGACCTTATGTTGCGGACAGACGCTATGGTATTTGCCAATAACGGTTTATCCAATACCATATCGTTCATTTTCGTCATCGTATTCGGTCTTTCTATAGCCTATTTCTTTTTAAAGGAATGGTCGAGGGTTGAAAAGATGCGGTCGGATCTGGCAGCAGTCCAGTTGGATACGGAGGTTAAATTCCTGAAATCGCAGGTAAACCCGCATTTCCTGTTCAATACGCTGAACAACCTGTTTTCTATGGCTCAGAAGAAAGGTAATGATGACCTTGCCGACGGCATCTCTAAACTTTCAGGAATGATGCGCTATATGATCTATGAAAGTAACGAAGAGAAGGTGCCGCTGAAAAAAGAAATCGAATACCTGGAGGATTGCATCCAGTTGAACAAGCTGCGTTATGCGGATAAGGAAGCAGTAATTAAATTCAATTATCCATCCGAACCAGATGGTATTTTTGTGGCACCGATGTTATTTATCCCATTTGTAGAAAACGCGTTCAAGCACGGTGTGGTTATTGGCCATAGTTCAAATATCGATATCTTGCTATCGGTAAATGGGAATGAATTAACCTTCACTTGTATCAATGCTGATCATAGCCACGTGCAGAAAATGAATGGCGACAGCAGCGGCGTTGGTTTGGATAATGTGAAACGGCGGTTAGCGTTGTTATATCCTGGCAAACACCAGCTGCAAATAACAAAGGCTGACGATCAATATAAAGTGGAACTCAAAATAAATTTGCAATGATCAGTTGTATCGCAATAGACGATGAGCCGATGGCGCTCGAGGTGATAAAACC
>Ga0207695_10002058_pt1 | contig 30732 bp, 18 predicted proteins | sample KBSC54metaG_FD_184354 | JGI IMG/M metagenome (GOLD analysis project Ga0207695, IMG submission 184354) | Corn rhizosphere microbial communities from Kellogg Biological Station, Michigan, USA - KBS C5-4 metaG (SPAdes) (version 2) | ecosystem: Host-associated > Plants > Roots > Rhizosphere > Soil... | reverse complement strand
CTTCGGCAATGACCAGGCGCAGCAGCGCCTGGCCCTGACCAACCGCCTGTGGGTGCCGCCGATGGACTACAAGAGCGTGGCACCGTACGCACAGCTCTCGTGGGATCTGGGCCCGGTCACGCTCAGCGCCGGCTATCGCCGCGAGGACGACAAGCTCACCGTCAACGGCTACACCACCACCTACTACCGCAATCGCGTGTCCGTGCAGGGCGGTAGTCTGAAGTACAAGGAAGGGCTGAAGAACTTCGGTGCGATCTGGCGTGTCGACGATCAGTGGTCGACCTTCCTGTCATACAGCGAAGGCTTCACCCTGCCGAACATCGGCATCCCGCTGCGCAATATCAATACGCCCGGGCAGTCGGTGGACAAGATCCGCGATCTCAATGCGATCGTGTTCAAGAACTACGAAGGCGGCTTCAACTGGCATGGCGAGCACGGTGCGTTCGGTGCCACCCACTATGTGTCGAAGTCGCCGTTCGGCTCCTCGCTGGCGGTCGATCCGCATACCACCGACTTCATCCTCAGCCGTGCGCCGGTGCGCATCGAAGGCACCGAGCTGACCGGCGAGTGGCGTTTCAACAAGGAGTTCAAGCTGACCGGCCTGTACTCGCGCATCCGCGGCAAGACGGCGTTCTGGTCGGCCGATCCGGGCGGACGCTACGGCTCGGGTGGCCTGAACAAGCCGATGGGCGTGCTGGATATCAACCCGGACAAGTTCGCGGCCGCGGCGACCTGGAAATTCCTGCCCAACGCCGATGCCACGCTGGGCTTCACCACGCTGTTCAGCCGCCACATCTCCGGCAGCGACACGCGCGCTTATGACGGCGCGCAGTTCAGCTATGCCGAGCAGACCAAGGGCTACACCCTGTTCGATCTGGGCGTGAACTACGACCTTGGCAAGCACGGCAAGCTGTCGCTGGGCGTCGAGAACCTGTTCAACCGGCAGTACATCCTCAGCTGGTCGCAGCTGGCGGGCTACCAGAACTACTGGGCGGGCCGCGGCCGCATGACCTCGCTGACCTACACCGTCACGCTGTGACGAGGTGGTTGGCGCATGGACGACGCGCCGCCTGGATGGCGGCGTTCGTCCTGTGCGCCGGGACGGCGCTGGGGGCCCAGATGCCTCTACCGACAGCGTCGGCGCAGGACGAAGGCTTCTCGCCGGAGCGCCTTGCCCGGTTGCATGACGATCTGCATGAAGCCACCGGCGCCGACGGCTATGTCGGTGCGGTGGCGCTGGTAGCTCGACACGGCCGCATCGTCGATTGGCAGGCCTATGGCTACCGCGATCTGGCGCGGCACGAGCCATTGCGGCGCGATGCCATCTTCCGCATCTACTCCATGACCAAGACGGTGACCACGGTCGCCGTGCTGATGTTGATGGAGGAAGGCAAGCTGTCGCTGGACGATCCGCTATCGCGCTATCTGCCGGGTTTCGAACATCCGCAGATCATGGCCGATGGCGATCTGCATCCGGCGAGCAGGCCTGTCACGCTGCACGCCTTGCTGACGCACACGGCCGGCTATCCGGCGGGGCTCAAGGGCGACGAGCCCGCGGTAAAGCGCATGGAGCGCATCGATCCGCACGGCGCGAAGGATCTGCGTGGCTTCGCCGAGCGCATGAGCCGCGTGCCGCTGGCAGCCGAGCCGGACACGCGCTTCGGTTACGACGGCGCCTCGCTGGAGCTGGCGGCGCGGGTGGTGGAAGTGGTGTCCGGCCAGCCGTTCGAGCGCTTCCTGCAGCAGCGCATCTTCGATCCGCTGGCGATGCGCGATACCGGTTTCGCGGTGCCCGATGCCAAGCGCTCGCGCGTGGTCGATATCACCACCATGGGCGAGGACGGCAAGCTGCGCATCGCCGCTGGTCCGAGCGCGAAGCATCCCGGCGCGCCACTCAATGCCTACGCCAGCGGCGCCGGCGGCTTGTATTCGACCGCCGCCGACTACGCCCGCTTCGCACAGATGCTGCTCGACGGCGGCACGCTGGATGGCCACGCGGTACTGCGCCACAAGACGGTGGAACTGATGTTGCGCAATCACCTGACCATGCTCGACCCGCCGGTCAATCAGTTCAACGCGGGCGAAGGCTTCGGCCTCGGTGGCTATGTCGTGCTGGATCCCGCACGGCGTGGCCAGCCGGGTTCGGTCGGGCAGTTCGGCTGGTCCGGTGCCGCTTCGACCTATTACATGCTCGATCCGCACGAAGGCCTGCTCGCCATCCTGCTGCTGCAGCATCTGCCGCGCGACGACGGCGGCAAGGATCTGCCGCGCCTCAGCCGCGGCTTCTACGCGCGGGTCTACCAGGCGCTGCGGCCATGAGGCACGGTGTGCTGGTGGCCGGCTCGGCCAATCTGGATTTCGTGGTGCGCGCCACGCATGTGCCGGCGCCGGGCGAGACCGTGCTCGGCCGCGGCTTCTCCACCTATCCCGGCGGCAAAGGTGCCAACCAGGCGGTGGCCTGCTCTCGCGCCGGCGGCGCGCCGACGCGGATGCTGCTGGCGCTGGGCGACGATCCGCATGCGGCGCCGCTGGAAGCATCCTTGCGCGGCGCGGGTGTCGGCCTGGATATCGTGCGCGTGCGCGGCGAAGCGACCGGCGTCGCGTTCGTCTGTCTGGCCGAGGACGGCGAGAACGCGATTACCGTGGCGCCCGGCGCCAATGCGGCGCTGCGGCCGGAGCATCTGCCGCCGCTGGCCGGCGTCAGCCATCTGCTGCTGCAGCTGGAAACGCCGCTGCATGCCGTCGAAGCCTGGGCCCGCGCAGCCTGCCGTGCCGGTGTCCATGTGGCGCTCAACGCCGCACCCGCGCAGCCCCTCCCGCGCGGCCTGCTCGACGATTGCCAGCTGCTGATCGTCAACCAGGGTGAGCTGGCCGCGATCACCGGCAGGCAGGGCATCGCGGCGGGCCTCGATGCGCTGGATGGCGCGGCGGTGGTGGTCACGCTCGGCGCGCGCGGCTGCTGTGCGCGGGTGGGCGGCCAGTACCTGTTGCAGCCCGGCTTTGCGGTGGACGCCATCGACACCACCGGCGCCGGCGACACCTTCTGCGGCACCCTGGTGGCCAGCCTCAGCCTGGGCCTGACCTATCCCGCCGCCTTGCGCCGCGCCTGTGCCGCATCTGCGCTAGCCTGCACCCGGTTGGGCGCGCAGGCCGGCGTGCCGCGGCAGGAAGATGTGCGGCGCCTGCTGGCGGCGCGTCCGCTGGACGCCAACGACGCGCTGGCCGCCTACGTCGGCTTCGCCTGATTCCCCTTCATTACCGATCACGCTTCCATGAGCCAGCACCCCGATCATCCGCACGACGTGGACTCCGCCGACCACCCGCCGGCGGTGACGACCGAATACAAGTTCTCCCACGTCACCACCGGCCGCTATCTGCCCACGCCGGGCAAGGCGCCGGGCTGGCCGTTCGCCGAGATCGGCCACTGGAAGATGGAGGTGGACGGCAGCGCGGACGACTGGATCGCCGAACTGAAGGACTGGCGCCGCGAACACCTCACGCGCATCGGCTACGACGATGCCAACTATCGCCGCCCGGAGCTGCAATGGGCGCAGCGCAACTTCGTGCACGCGCAGATGATGGTGGAGGATCGCTACTTCTACGATCCGGACACCGGCCGCTATACGGTCGATCGCTATCTGGACGATCTGGAGCAGCGCTACGGCGGCCTCGACAGCGTGCTGCTGTGGTACGTCTACCCGAATATCGGCATCGATGACCGCAACCAGTTCGATCTGGCGCGCGATCTGCCGGGTGGGCTCGACGGCCTGCGTGGCGCGATCGAGGATTTCCATCGTCGCGGCGTGCGTGTGTTCCTGCCCACCATGCCGTGGGACAACGGCACGCGTCCGCAGCATCAGCACGACTGGGAAGCGGTGGCGGAAGTGGTGAAGGCGGTCGGCGCCGATGGCGTCAACGGCGACACCTACAACGGCGTGCCGCGCGCCTTCTTCGATGCCTGCGCCGCGGCCGGACGCCCTGTGGTGCTGCAGCCGGAATCCACCATCAGCGCCGAAGAGCAGCTGATCTGGAACGTGCAGAGCTGGGGCAAGAAGGCGCCGAACGAGGCGGTGCCGCCGGTGGCCAAGTTCAAGTGGCTGGAACCGCGCCACATGATCAACTACGAGAACCGCTGGGGCCGCGAGCGCAACCACGATCTGCAGTACATCTTCTTCAACGGCGTCGGCTACAACGCCTGGGAGAACGTGTGGGGCATCTGGAACCAGCTCACGCCGCGCGATGCCGAAGCGCTGCGCCGGATCGCGGCGATCGAGCGGCAATTCGCGCCGGCGATGGTCAGCATGGCGTGGCGGCCGTATGAGCGCACGCTGCAGCATGGGGTGTTCGCTTCGCGTTTTCCGCTGGGCGATTACACGGTGTGGAACCTGATCAATCGCCATGAGTACGACATCGACGGCGAGCAGCTGGCCGTACCGCATGTCCAAGGCACGCGGTACTTCGATACCTGGCATGGCGTGGCGCTGCAGCCGCGGATCGAGGATGGGCGGGCGGTGCTGTCGTTCGCGCTGGAGGCTCGCGGCTTCGGCGGCGTGCTCGCGCTGGCGCCGGACGCATCGGTCGAGGGCCTGGATGACTTCCTTGCGCGCATGCGCCAACTCGCCGCCACGCCACTGAGCGCTTACTCCGCCGAGTGGACGCCGTTGCCGCAGCAGCTGCGCCCGATCGCACCCACCGCGCCGGCAGCGGCAGCGCCCGAGGGCATGGTGGCGATTCCGGGCGGCGCGTTCGACTTCGCCGTCGGCGGCATCGAGATCGAAGGCCAGACCTGGGCCGGCAACGATGTGCAGTACCCGTGGGAAAGCACGCCGCGCCGCGGCCATCGCCGCCGCATGCAGCTGCGGCCGTACTTTATCGACCGCACGCCGGTCACCAATGCGCAGTTCCACGCTTTCCTGCAGGCCAGCGGCTGGCAGCCCGCCGACCCGCATCACTTCCTGCGCCACTGGCACGATGGCGCGCCGCTGCCGGGCTGGGAGAACAAGCCGGTGACCTGGGTGTCGATCGAGGATGCGCGCGCCTACGCCGCCTGGGCCGGCAAGCGCCTGCCGCACGAATGGGAATGGCAGTACGCCGCGCAAGGTGCGGATGGGCGTCTATATCCGTGGGGTAATAGCTGGGACGAGAGCAAGGTGCCCGCGGTCAACCGCGGCCGCACGCTGCGCGCGCCGGACGATGTGGACGCGCATCCGGATGGCGCCAGTCCGTTCGGCCTGCTCGATCTGGTCGGCAATGTGTGGCAGTGGACCGACGAGTATCTGGACCAACACACCCGCGCCGCCGTGCTGCGCGGTGGCAGCAGCTATCAGCCGCGCACCTCGCACTGGTATTTCCCGCAGGCGTACCGGCTGGACCAGCACGGCAAATATCTGCTGATGGCGCCGAGCAAGGATCGCTCCGGCTGCGTCGGCTTTCGCTGCGTGATGGATGCCTCGTGAGCATGGCCGTACATCTCGACGGCCTGCTGGGCGAAGCGCTGGCCGCCAATGCGCGCGGGCGCCTGTCGCACTTCATCGTCGATGAGCACAGCCCGGCCATCGCGCTGTTCGCGCCGGAACGGCGCGAGCAGAACACCGAAGGCGACTGGTACGGCGAGCACGCGGGCAAATGGCTGTATGCCACCGCCAAGGCCGCCGCGCGCAGTGGCGATGCAACGCTGATCGCCAACCTGCGCCGGGTCGCCGACTTCCTGGTGTCGGTGCAGGAACCCGATGGCTATCTAGGTACTTACGCGCTACCCCGCCGCTTCATGCAGCCGCAGCCGCCCAAGCCGGCGAGCTGGAACGGCGAACCCAGCGTGCGCACCTGGGATATCTGGACGCATGCCTATCTGATCCTGGGCCTGGTCCAAGCGCACAGGCAGTTCGGCGAAGCGCGCTGGCTCGACGCGGCCAGGCGCATCGGCGATCTGTGCTGGCGCACGCTCACCGAGGGTGGCATCGACATCACCGAGCTGGGCAATCATTTCGGCCTCTCGGCGACAGTGTTGCTGGATCCGGCGATGGAGCTGCATGTCGCCACCGGCGAGGCGCGCTATCTCGACCTGGCCAGGCTGGTGCTGGCGCAGGCCGATCGACAGCCCGATCTGGCCTTGCTGCCGCGCATCCTGGCCGGCGCCGACGCTGCCGAGATCGCCACCGGCAAGGCCTATCAGCTGGCGTGGAATCTGGTCGGCCTGGCCAAGCTGTACAAGGCGACCGGCGAGGCGGCGTATCGCGATGCCTTGCATCGCATGTGGGAGAGCATCCGCACGCAGCACCTCACTCTGGGCGGCGGCCCGTGGGGCGGCGTGGCGCATCGCTCGCGCGAAGTGTTCAACGCACCCGGCGCATTCAGTCCTTATGGCTACGTCGAGACCTGTTCCAGCCTGGCCTGGATGCAGCTCAACCGCGAGCTGCTGCTGATCGAAGGCGATCCGAAGTACGCCGAGGAGATCGAACGCACTGCCTACAACGACCTGCTCGGCGCACAGGCGCCGAACGGCGAGGACTGGTGCTACTACGTGTTCCCCAATGGCCGGCGCGTGCACACCACCTACTGGCGCTGCTGCAAATCCAGCGGCGCGATGGCGCTGGAGGAACTGCCCGGCGTGGCGTATCTGCGCGATGCGCGCGGCGTGGCGGTGAATCTCTATGGGCCAGGCACCGCGAGCTTCGAATGGCCCGGCAGCGGTGAGATCCGCCTGGAGCAGCGCACCGCTTATCCCTTCCAGGGCGGCGTGATCCTGCACCTGCGCATGTCATCGTCCGCGCGCTTCGTGCTGAAGCTGCGCGTGCCGTCGTGGGCCGACGGCGCCAGGCTGCGTGTCGGCGGCGAATCCATCGCCGCTGCACCAGGCAGCTATGCCGCCATCGAACGCGAGTGGCGCGACGGCGACGAAGTGGCCCTGGATTTCCCCATGGCCGCCCGCGCGCATCGCGCCGTCAACCGCAACGTGCAGGAATCGCGCGCCCCCGACGGCGAGCCGGTGCAGCAGCAGGTGCTGCGCTTCGAATACCTCGGCCTTACGCGCGGCCCGCTGGTCTACGCCACCGGCCTGATCGACGGCTTCAAAACGGAAGAGACGCTGCGCCTGCCTTCCGGCGATCCCACCGACTGGCTCACCGTGCTGCCGCCGGAAGAAGGCGATGCGGCGCCGCTGCTGGAACTGCGCCCCGTCATGCGCGCGCCGCTGCGCTTCGAGCCGTACTACCGCGCGGGCGGCCGCGCCGACGGCGCCTGGCGCCTGACCTGGATGCAGCTGGCGCCGGAGCCGGTGCGGTGAAGCAAGCGAACGTGCTGACAGAACATATCGACCGCGCCTGTTTCGACGCGCGGCCCCGGCGCAAAGTAACGGCGACACGACAGCGGGAATCACGCGGACACGCGGCGTATGGAAAGCACGACATCTGATCCGGCCGGCGCGGCGCGCGGTCCCCTGCACGGCATCCGTGTGCTCGACCTGAGCGCGTATATCGCCGGACCCTACGGCTGCAGCCTGCTCGCCGACCAGGGCGCGGACGTGCTGAAGATCGAACCGCCCGGCGGCGACAATCTGCGCCAGTACCCGTCCACCCTGCCCAGCGAAAGCCGTGCTTTTCTCGGCGTCAACCGCAGCAAGCGCGGCATGGTGCTGGACCTGAAGGATGCCGCCGACCATGCGGTGCTGCTGCGCCTGGTGCGCGATGCCGACGTGCTGGTGCACAACTTCCGCCCCAGCGTACCCAAGCGCTTAGGGATCGATTTCGACCAGCTCAGCGCGATCAACCCGCGCCTGATCTACTGCGCCGTCACCGGCTACGGCGAAACCGGCCCGATGCGCGACAAGGCCGGCTACGACCAGGTATTGCAGACCATGACCGGCATGTGCGCGCTGCAGGGCAAGCGCGGCGGGCCGCCGGAAATCATCTACGGCTCGGTGGTCGACTACTACGCCGCCGCCTTGCTCGCCTCCGGCGTGGCCTCCGCGCTGTATGAGCGCGAGCGCAGCGGGCTGGGCCAGTTCGTCGGCGTATCGCTGCTGCGCGCGGCGCTGACCATGCAGTCGGCGCGGCTGATCTGGGCCGATGGCGAAGCGCTGGATATAGGCCGCGACATGCGCTCCGGCGGCGTCACCGGGATCCATCCCACCGCCGACGGCCATATCTATATCTCGGCCAATACGCCGCGTTTCTGGCGTGCGCTATGCGAGAAGACCGGTCTGCATGCGCTGGCCGAGGATGCGCGCTACGACACCGTGCGCAAGCGGGCCGAGCATGCGGCGGAGATCCTGCCCAAGCTGCACGAGGCGCTGGCCGCGCGTCCGGCGATGGAGTGGGAAGCGCTGTTCGGCGATGAGGTGCCCAGCGCCGCGGCACGGCGTATCGAGGATATGTTCGAGCATCCGCAGGTGCTGGCCGAAGGCATCGTCGGCACCATCGAGCATCCCGTGGTGGGGCGCTATCACGGCGTCGCGCAGTCGATCAAATTCGGGCGTACGCCGGGGCCGCAACCGTTCGCGGCGCCGCTGCTTGGGCAGCATACCGAGGCGGTGCGGACCGCCCTGGACGAACCGGACGAGGAGCTTCCCGCTCAGCGGTCGTAGGGGCGCGCGGCGTCGTAGCCGCGCCATTCGTCGATATATTCCTCGGCGCCCACGGGCACGTCGAACAGCTTGCCCAGCTGCATCGTGGCGATCAGCAGCGACGAGGTGGTGCGCAGGTCATAGGCCAGATGCGTTTCCAGCGACTGCACGCGCTCTTCGCCCTCGGCCAGCACGACGCATAGCTCGTAGCCGCCGCCACCGCGCATCGGACGGCCGATGCGCAGATGCAGGCCGAGCAGGCGTTCGAGCGGAAAACGGAACCACTCCGCGTCATGCATGAAGCCGCCCCAGCGCGCATCGCGCGAACGGAAGGCGAGGAAGCGCGGCTTTCCTTCGAGCGCGACGTAATGCCTGGCCAGATCGTCCTCGCCGACCGGCGGCACCGTGTCGCGATCCGGCGCGGCGGGTTCCGCCAATGCCTGCTGCAGGCGCTCGTAGAGCTGGGCGACGAAAACCTCGCGGGCCGCGTCGCCCTTGATCCAGGTGGCCGCGCGCCACGACCAGCAGGTGGGCGCCGCACCCAGGTCGATATGCAGCGGCAGCAGATAGCTTTCACGGCCGACATAGCCGGGCCACCCCGAGCCGAGCGGATGCGGCAGCAGGTCACGTGGCCGCGTGCGGTCGCTGGCGCGAGGTGCGACCGCGTCGTCGTCGGGTATCTGCGGCGGTACGGCGGCTGCCGGTGGCATGTCCGCGCCGGCCGCGACCTGGCCACGACGGGCCCCGCGACCCAGCAGCATGAGCAGGGCGAACTGGCCGGCAAAGGTGGCCACGCCCGCCGCCAATCCCGGCAGCACGCCGTGCGCCTTGGCCACGAAACCCGCGACGAACAGCGCGATGACAAACAGGATGTACATGAACCCTCCATGGCGTAGCGCCGAAGTATCGCCGCCCGGCCCTGGGCTTGTCGAAATCGCCCCGCCCCGTTCGTCGCTCAGGCAAACCCCCAAAAGGAGCACCACCATGCTTATCGCCCTGGCCGTCCTGATCATCGCCCTCGGCATCGTGCTGGCCATCGCCGCCGGCCGCCCCGACCGCTTCCGCATCGAACGCGCCACCACCATCGGCGCCCCACCCGAATCCATCTTCCCCCTGATCGCCGACTTCCACCGCTGGCGCACCTGGTCCCCCTACGAGGACCGCGACCCCGCCATGCAGCGCACCTACAACGGCGCTCCCAACGGCCCCGGCGCCATCTACGCCTGGGACGGCAACAAGCAGATCGGCAGCGGCCGCATGGAAATCACCGAAGCCACCCCCTCGACGCGCATCGCCATCAAGCTCGAATTCTTCAAGCCCTTCAAAGCCAACAACACCGCCGAGTTCTCCTTCGAACCCACCACCACCGGCACCCGCGTCACCTGGGCCATGCACGGCACCAGCCCCTTCATGTCCAAGCTGATGGGCCTGGTCTTCGATATGGACAAGCTGGTGGGCAAGGATTTCGAGGTGGGGCTGCAGAAGCTGAAGGTGTTGGCGGAGGGCTGATCGCTTGAAATGAGCCTCCGGTCGATGCGTCTTGGCGAGCCCCGGCCCCTCACCCCGACCCTCTCCCCGACGGGGAGAGGGAGAAGTGCAGTGGCGTCGCATACAGGGCCAGCCACCAAAGCTGGCCTCATTTCTTGAACGCTCCCTTCGCGACGGATACCTCGAAGGGCGCGTTACGAAACCGCGCGGCAACCGTCGTGGTGACTCGGGTTAATCCGTTTACCGCAGACGCCCGCTGCGTAAGCGGCCAGGTCGCAACCACGCCACCTAACCCTCCCCCCGTCGGAACGACGAAAACCCCACAAATCCCCGTATTTGTCACGATCCATGTGGCAACCGCAAACGAAGAAACATTACCCCCAACATTCAATTTCGTAATTGTGCGCAGCACGCCACCATCCCAGCATGCGACCCACCGCAGCCCGGCATGGCTTAGTACCTGAGCCGCCGATAGGGGAAATCGGCCGGATCTGCGCAAAGCCGCCGGACGCAGTCCGCGGACACAAAAATCTGTTGGGGAGTCGAAAGACCATGATCGAAAGATTGCATGGCGGGGCCCTGCGCCGCCCGTCCAAGGCACCCGCGCGCCTGGCCATGGCCGCCGCCATCGCGCTGGCCCTGCTTTACAGTGCCGGCGCCACCGCGCAGCAGACCGAACCCGTGCAGGACAACGGCGCTCCGGCCAAGCCGAAGAAGGACGGCAAGAAAGACGAGAAGCCGGTGCAGAACCTCGCCGGCGTCACCGTCACCGGTGTGCGCGCCAGCCTGCAATCGGCCCAGCAGCTCAAGCAGAACGCCGACCAGATCGTCGACTCCGTCACCGCGGTGGATATCGGCGCGCTGCCCGACCGCAGCGTCACCGAAACCCTGCAGCGCGTCAGCGGCGTGACCATCGATCACTTCATGGCGCGCAACGATCCCGATCATTTCTCCGCCGAAGGCAGTGGCGTGATGATCCGCGGCATGACCCAGGTGCGCAGCGAACTGAACGGGCGTGACGTGTTCAGCGCTAACTCCGGCCGCGGCCTGAGCTTCGAGGACGTGCCCGCCGAGCTGATGTCGGGCGTGGACGTGTACAAGAATCCCTCGGCCGAAATCATCGAAGGCGGTCTCGGCGGCACGGTGAATCTGCGCACGCGCCTGCCGTTCGATTCACCGGGGCGGGTGATCGGCTTTACCGGCGGCGTCAACGAAGGCGACTTCGCCAAGAAGAGCAAGCCGTCGGCGTCGTTCCTCTACAGCAATGTGTGGAAGACCGAGAACCATGGCGAGTTCGGCGCGCTGTTCGATATCGCCTATTCCGAGCTGGCCACGCGTTCGGACGGCATCCAGGTCGAGCCCTACGTCAAGCGCAGCGACGCCGCTGTCCTGAAGGGCACCGGCTTCAGCAGCGTCTACGTGCCCGGTGGCGCCGACTGGCGCACGCTGGATTTCCAGCGACGCCGCATCGGCCTGGCCGGTGCGTTGCAGTGGCGGCCGACCAAGGATCTGGAGCTGACCAGCCAGGTGCTGCGCTCGGATTACCGCATGCAGTGGGACGAATTCGGCGGCATCTTCAACGACAGCAGCAACAACGTGCATCCCGCCGGCTGCGGGACCTTCAACTATGACCGCAATGGCGTGTTCCAGAGCGGCACGCTGTCCAGTAGTGCGGATTGCGACGCGGTGACGGGGAAGCCGACGAACGTACCTTCGACCGTACGCTTCATGGCCGACCGCCGCTATGCCACGCAGCGCACGATCACCACCGACTGGTCCAACAGCTTCAAGTACAACATCAACGACCAGATGGTGCTGTACGGCGACGCGCAGTTCATCAAGTCGACCAGCCAGTCGCTGGACTTCACGGTGTTCGATTCGATCTACCTGCCGGGCGTCACGATGAACGTGGCCAACGGTGCCAAGCCTGTCATCAACGTCAACCCATCCTCGTACACGCTCAATCCGTCGAACTACTTCTGGAGCGCGGCGATGGATCACCACGAGCAGAACAAGGGCCTGGAGCGCGCCCTGCGGCTGGACCTCGAGTACAACTTCGAGGACAACAGCTGGTTGCGTTACATGAAGTTCGGCGTGCGCGCCACCAGCCGCAGCGAATTGAACAAGAACAATGGCTACAACTGGGGCGTGGTGTCCGATACCTGGGCCTCGGTCAACAGCCCCAACGGGCTGGCGGATCTCGGCAATTTCCTGCCTAACCAGTCCACCCTGTATGCGTACTCCAATTTCTTCCGCGGCGACGTAAAGGTCCCGGCGCAGTTGTACTTCCCCAGCGACCAGCTGGCGCGCGACTACCATTACGCCTACCAGCAGTTGCATTCGGTCGGCGTGCCGTGGGGCTGGAGTCCGCGCGACGAGTTCCGCAAGCAGGACATCAACAACCAGAGCGAGAAGACCAAGGCCGCCTACGGCGTGCTGTACTTCGGCAACGATACCGCGCTGGGCATTCCGGTGGACGGCAATATCGGCGTGCGCCTGGTGCGTACCGATGTCGAGGCCAATGGCTACGGCTTGTATCCGGACCTCACCACCAGCGGCGTGGATGCTGGCCTCAAGGCCATCTACAACGGCACCTACTTCCCGCTGGCCGGCCGCGGCCACTACAAGAACGCGCTGCCCAGCTTCAACCTGCGCTTCAAGTTCACCGACAGCCTGCAGTGGCGCCTGGCCGCCTCCAAGGCGATGACCCGGCCGGACTTCACCCAGCTGCAGCCGTTCCTGCAGATGAGCGCCAAGCTCAACGCGGACAACACCGCCGTGACCCAGTGGAACGGCATCGCCGGCAACCCGAACCTCAAGCCGATGCGCGCCAACCAGTACGACACTGCGCTGGAGTGGTACTTCGCGCCGACCGGCCAGCTCTACACCACGCTGTTCTACAAGGACGTGCGCGACTACATCTCCAGCCAGACGCGCACCGAGACCTATAACGGCCAGCCCTTCGAAGTGACCCGCCCCTACAACATGGGCAAGGGCAAGATCCGCGGCGGCGAAGTCGGCTATCAGCAGTTCTTCGACTTCCTGCCGGGCTGGCTGAAGGGCTTCGGCGTGCAGGCCAACTTCACCTATGTCGACAGCAAGGGCGGCACCAACAGCGCCACCGATCCGTACTCCAACACCACGGTGACCGGCGTGGTGCTGCCGCTCGAAGGCCTGTCCAAGCGCAGCTACAACCTGGTGGGCATGTACGAGTACGGCGACTGGTCGATGCGCCTGGCCTGGAACTGGCGCTCGCGCTATCTGCTGACCACCAGCGACGCGGCTACGCATCTGCCGACCTGGGCGGACGACTACGGCCAGCTCGACGGCTCGATCATGTACCGCCTCAACAAGAACGTGCAGGTGGGCCTGCAGACCAATAACCTCACCAATGCCACCACGAAGGTCCTGATGGGACCGACCAGCTACGCGGACGGCACGATCGATCACCGCCTGTACCCGCGCGGCTGGTTCGTCAACGACCGCCGCTACGAGCTGGTGGTGCGCGCGACGTTCTGATGGCGGCCGGCATGGGCAGGGGCCGTGCCGCGCGGCCCGGCTGGAAGGCGGCGCTGGCGTTGTGCCTGCTGGCGTTCGCCGCGACGGCAGTGGCGGAGGAAATCGTGCCGTACCGCTATGCCGGCGTGCGCATCGGCGGCGGCGGTTTCGTCAGCGGCCTGGCGTTCCATCCGAGCGAGCGGGGCTTGTACTACGCGCGCACCGATGTCGGTGGCGCGTATCGCTGGGACGATGCGGCGAAGCGCTGGGTGGCGCTGACCGATGGGATCGAGGCCAAGGACGAGAATCTGCTGGGTATCGACAGTCTCGCGGTCGATCCCATGGACGCCGAGCGCGTGTATCTCGCTGCCGGCACCTATACCACCGCGCAGGCGGGCAACGGCGCCGTCCTGCGTTCGGCCGATCGCGGCAAGCATTTCGAGCGTGCGGATCTGCCGTTCAAGATGGGCGGCAACGAGCTGGGGCGCGGCAACGGCGAGCGCCTGGCGGTCGATCCGCACGATGGCCGCGTATTGTTTCTCGGCTCGCGCGGCGCGGGCTTGTGGCGCAGCGAGGATTACGGCGCGCATTGGTCGAACGTAGCAAGCTTTCCGGCGGTGGCGACTTCGCCCGCGGCAAGCGCGGAGAACAAGTGGAGACGCCAGGCGATCGGCATCGTCTTCGTGGCGTTCGAGCCGGCCAGCGGCAAGCCCGGGCGGCCGACGCCTGTGCTGTATGCCGGCGTCTCGACGCAGGAAACCAGCCTGTTCCGTTCCGATGACGGCGGCCGCAGCTGGCAGGCGGTAGCCGGGCAACCCACCGGGCTGCGGCCCAATCACATGGTGCGCGCCAGCGATGGCACGTATTACCTGAGCTATGGCGACGAGCCGGGCCCCGACACCATGCATGACGGTGCGGTGTGGAAATACGAACCAAAGAAAGCGCGCTGGACCGAGATCACGCCGTGGCCTCGGCCGAAGAACGGCCCCAGCGGCTACGGCTGGGGCGCGGTGACCGTCGATCCGCACGATCCCAAGGTGCTGATGACCGCCACCTTCGCGCACTACACGCCGAAGGACGAACTGTTCCGCAGCACCGATGGCGGCGCGCACTGGACGCCGGTGTTCCCGCGCTCCGAATTCGATCACGGCAACGCCACGTGGACGCGCGACCACACGCCGCACTGGCTGGCTTCCATCCAGATCGATCCCTTCGATCCCGACCACGTGCTGTTCGTCACCGGCTACGGTATCTGGGCCTCGCGCGATATGCGCGCGCTGGATCGCGGCGGCGCCGTGCACTGGCGGTTCCAGGACGAAGGGCTGGAGGAGACCGTGGCGCTGGGCCTGATCAGCCCGCCGGAAGGTGCGCACCTGCTCAGTGCCATTGGCGATCTGGATGGCTATCGCCACGATGATCTCGATACCGCGCAACTGCAGTTCGCCGCGCCGCCGCGCTACGCCAACGGCGAAAGCATCGATTTCGCACAGGCCAAGCCGGCATTGATCGTGCGCAGCGGCTTCCTGCGCAAACCGTTCGGCGCGGCGATTCGAGCAGCGTGGTCGGCGGATGGCGGCAAGCAGTGGCAGGCGTTCGCGAGCGAGCCGTCGGAAGGCGAAGGTGCGGGCAGCATCGCCATCGCGGCCGATGGCGATGCCGTGCTGTGGGCGCCGCGCGGTGCGCGGCATGTGTATCTGACGCGGGACTTCGGCAAGGCTTGGGTCGTGGCCGAGGGTCTTGGCACCGGTTTGCGCGTGCTGGCCGATCGTGTCGATGCGAAACGGTTCTACGCATACGACCGCATGAGCGGCGCGCTGTATGCCAGCCGCGATGGCGGCAAGCATTTCGCCCCGATCGGTGGCGCGCTTGGCGAGGCATCGCATGGCCGCGCGCAGACGCAGGCGCAGGCAGCGCCGGATGCGGCCGGCGCGCTCTATGTCGGCAGCCGCGAAGGTGATTGGCTGCGCGGCGACGACACGGGACGCGTGCTCAAGCGCTTCGACGGCGTAACCGGCGCCGATGCCTTCGGTTTCGGCAAGTCGGCGGCAGGATCATCGAAACCGGTGTTGTTCCTCGCCGGCCGTCTGCACGGCGCACAAGGCATCTTCCGTTCGCAGGATGACGGCGCAAGCTGGCAGCGAATCGATGATGCGGACCACCGCTATGGCCGGATCAGCCACCTCGCCGGCGATCCGCGCGTGTTCGGCCGCTTCTATTTCGCCACCAGCGGCCGCGGCATTTTCTATGGCGATCCTGCCGGCGAGGCGAAACCATGACGAGGATGCGCATGCGTTTGATCGGCTACCTGGCGACGCTGTGCCTCGCATGGTCATTTCCCGCGTTCGCCACGGACATCCCCCGCATCGCCGAAGACCACGGCCGCCACGCCTTGCTGGTCGACGGCAAGCCCTTCCTGGTGCTCGGCGCCCAGGTCAACAACTCCAGCAACTGGCCGGCAATGCTCGATGAGGTGTGGCCCGCAATCGACAAGCTGCAGGCCAACACCGTGCAGGTGCCGATCGCCTGGGAACAGATCGAGCCGAAGGAAGGCCAGTTCGATTTCAGCTTCCTCGATACCTTGGTCAATCAGGCGCGGGAACATCGCGTGCGCCTGGTCCTGCTGTGGTTCGCCACCTGGAAGAACAACGGCCCTGCCTATGCACCTTCATGGGTGAAGCTGGACGACCGCCGCTTTCCGCGTCTGCTCAACCGCGAAGGCCGCCGCCTCGGCTCGCTGTCGCCGCTGGCGCCCGCGACGCTCGAAGCGGACCGCAAGGCCTTCGTGCAGTTGATGACCCATCTGCGCAAGATCGACGGCGACCGGCATACGGTGATCATGGTGCAGGTGGAGAACGAGTCCGGCACCTATGGCAGCGATCGCGACCACTCGCCGATGGCGGACAAGGTCTTCGCCGGTCCCGTGCCCGAAACACTGCTGCGCGCCACTGGAAAATCCGCCGGAAGCTGGAGCCAGGTATTCGGCAACGACGCGGCAGAATTCTTCCACGCCTGGCACGTCGCACATTTCATCGGCCAGGTCGCCGCGGCGGGCAAGGCGGTGTATCCGCTGCCGATGTATGCCAACGCAGCCTTGCGCGACCCGTTCAATCCGGGGCCGCCCGGCGCTTACGAAAGCGGCGGCCCCACCGACAACGTGCTGCACATCTGGAAAGCCGCCGCCCCTGCGCTGGACGTGCTGGCGCCGGACATCTACAAGCCCGACTACAAGCACTACACGACGTATCTGGAGCGCTACTCGCGCAAGGACAATCCGCTGTTCGTCGCCGAGACGGGCAACGACAAGGTCTATGCGCGTTACGTGTACGCCGCCCTCGGCGCGCGGGCGATCGGCTGGTCCCCGTTCGGCATGGACTTCACCCGCTACTCCAACTTTCCGCTGGGCGCGCGCGACGTGGACGACGCCACGATCGAGGCTTTCGCCGCCAACTACCGCGTGCTGGCGCCGATGGCCGGCGAGCTCGCAGCGGCAGCGTATGCCGGGAAACTGTGGGGCGCGGCCGAGCCCGACGACACGCACGAGCAGACGCTGGACCTGGGCGACTGGCAGGTGCATCTGGGCTACGGACAGTTCCAGTTCGGCAACGAGCCGCCCAAGGGCAATCCCGACCGCTCCGGCGGCGCGCTGGTCGCGCAGCTGGCGCCGAACGAATACCTGGTTGTCGCACGCGATGTGCGCGTGAGCTTCCAGGCGGCAGGCGGACGCAAGCTGGATTTCCTGCTCGACCGTGTCGAGGAAGGCCATTACGACCACGGCCGCTGGATCTTCCGCCGCCTGTGGAACGGCGACCAGACCGACTGGGGCCTGAATTTCATCGGCGAGCCGCGCGTACTGCGCGTGCGTCTCGCCACGTACTGAAGGAACGAGATGTCCAGGTCCCGTATCGCAACCCGCAAGTGGATGCCGTTGTGCGCGCTGGCGCTGGCCGTGGTCGCCGGTTGCGGCAAGGCGCCGGAGCAGGGCGGCGGCGCCAGCCACGCGCAGAAGCTCGCCGACGGCGTGATCGTCCATCTCGATCATTCCACCCAGCAGGTGCGCCTGCAGGCGGTGGATGAGCGCATCGTGCATGTCACCGCCGTTCCCGACGGCAAGTTCGAGCTGCCCGCTAGCCTGATGGCAGTGAAGACCGGCGGCGATACGCACTTTACGGTGGACGAAACGGCGGACGCGGTGACACTGAAGACCGCCCAGCTCTCCGCCCAGGTCTCGCTGCGCGACGGCGCCGTGCGCTTTCTCGACGCCGCCGGCAAGCCGCTGCTGGCCGAGCGCGCGGATGGCCGCAGCTTCCAGCCGGAAACGGTGGAAGGCAAGCCTTACTACGCGGTGCGCCAGCGCTTCGACTCGCCTGCCGACGAGGCCTTCTATGGCCTGGGCCAGCACCAGAACCGTCAGATGAACTACAAGGGCGAGGACGTGGAGCTGGCGCAGCACAATATGGACGTGGGCATTCCGTTCGTGGTGTCGTCGCGCAACTACGGCCTGCTGTGGGACAACAACTCGATCACCCGCTTCGGCGATGCGCGCGAATACCAGCCGCTCAGCCAGTCGCTGAAGGTCTACGACGCGGACGGCAAGCCCGGCGGCCTCACCGCCAGCTATTACGACGCGGGCGGCGCTTTGAAGCTCAAGCGCGTGGAGAAGCAGCCGGATTATCAGTACATCAAGGATCTCGCGCAGTGGCCCGCCGAATCGCCGGCCAAGATCACCGCCAAGGTGGTGTGGGAAGGCAGCGTCGAGCCGGCCGTTTCGGGTGTGCACAAGCTGCGTCTGTATGCGAGCAGCTATGCCAAGGTCTGGCTGGACGGCAAGCTGGTCTACGACGATTGGCGGCAGAACTGGAATCCCTGGTACCACAACCTGCGCCTGCCGATGGAGGCGGGCAGCAAGCATCGGCTGCGCATCGAATGGCTGCCGAACGAGGGCTATCTCACCCTGCTGCATCTCGATCCGCTGCCCGGCGACGAACAGAACGAGCTGTCGCTGTTCTCCGAGGTCGGGCATGCGGTGGATTACTACTTTGTCGCGGGTGACAACCTGGACCAGGTGATCGCCGGCTATCGCCAGATCACCGGCAAGGCGACCATGCTGCCGCGCTGGGCCTACGGCTTCTGGCAAAGCCGCGAACGCTACAAGACGCAGGCGGAGATTCTCGATACCGCCAAGCGTTATCGCGAACTCGGCCTGCCGCTGGACAACGTGGTGGAAGACTGGAGCTACTGGCCGGAAGCTGCGTGGGGCTCGCACGATTTCGACACCTCGCGCTTCCCCGACGCCAAGGGCCTGGTCGACCAGCTGCACGCGCTGCATGTGCAGCTGATGATCTCGGTATGGCCGAAGTTCTATCCGGCGACGAAGAATTATCAGGAGCTGGATGCCAAGGGTTACATCTACCGCCGCAACGTGGAGAAGGGCGAGGTCGACTGGATCGCCAAGGGCTATACCAACGCGTTCTACGACCCGTATGCGGAAGAAGCGCGCCGCATCTACTGGCGGCAGATCCAGGAGAAGCTCGGCGCCATCGGTATCGATGCGTGGTGGCTGGATGCGTCGGAGCCTGACACGCATTCCAACCTGGATATCGCCGAGCGCAAGCTGCGCATGGGGCCGACCGCGCTGGGCCCGGGCGCGGCGTTCTTCAATTCGTATCCGCTGATGCACACCGCCGGCGTGTATGACGGCTGGCGCCGCGATCACGCCGATCGCCGCGCCTTTATCCTGACCCGTTCGTCATTCGCCGGACAGCAGCGCAATGCGGCGGCGACGTGGAGCGGCGACGTGGCTTCGCGCTGGAGCAATCTGCACGACCAGATTTCGGCAGGCGTGAATTTCTCGCTGGCCGGCATGCCGAACTGGACGACCGATATCGGCGGCTTCGCCTTGGAACCGCGTTACGAGAAACCCAGTGCGGCGGATCTGGACGAATGGCGCGAGCTCAACCTGCGCTGGTTCCAGTTCGGCGCGTTCAGTCCGCTGTTCCGTTCGCATGGGCAGTTTCCGTATCGCGAGATCTATAACCTCGCGTCCCCCGGTTCGCCCGTCTACGAAGCGCTGGCCTATTACGATCGCCTGCGTTATCGCCTGATGCCGTATGTCTACACCTTGGCCGGCGATACGTATTGGAAGGACAGCACCATCATGCGCGGCCTGGTGATGGATTTCCCGGGCGATGCGAAGGTCCGCCATATCGACGACGAGTACATGTTCGGCCCCGCCTTCCTGGTCGCTCCGGTGACCGAGTACAAGGCGACTTCACGCGAGGTGTATCTGCCGGCAGGTACGGGCTGGTACGAGTTCCACACGGGCAAGTACCACGACGGCGGCGCTGCCGTGCAGGCCGATGCGCCGCTGGCGCGGATGCCGTTGTTCGTGCGCGCGGGTGCGATCGTGCCGACCGGGGTGGATATCCAGTACACCGGGGAGAAGCCGGATGCGCCGGTGACCTTGCTGGTCTATGCGGGCGCGAACGGGCAGTTCTCGCTGTACGAGGACGAAGGGACTACCTACGGTTATGAGCAGGGGCGCTATTCGCGCATTGCGCTGAGCTACGACGACAAGGCCAGGACGCTGACCCTGGGCAAGCGCGAAGGTGATGGCAGCGGGGCGCCGGCGAAGCGGCAGTTCGTGGTCCGGGTGATTCGCGCGGATAAGGCGAATGCGGATGGGGTGGATGCGGCGGGGGATGTGGCTGCGGAGTACGACGGCACGTCGCAGGTAGTGAGGCTATGACCTAGCGATGAAGCCCCTCTCCCACCGGCGACCCGAAGGTAGTCCCCGTGGGAGAGAGGGGTTGGGGTGAGGGTTCGGGCGGAGTGGTGTGTGGCACTCCGCCCGTACCCTCATCCGGCTGCCGCCACCTTCCTCGCTCCTCTACGCGAAGAGGGCACAGGGATGTGCCCGGCTTTGATGAGCGAGGAAAGCCGGGCACATCCCTGTGCCCTCCCCGCGTGCTCCCGGAGGGAGCAGGGTTCCAGATTCTGGCGTTATACGCGCGCCGACCCCAAAAACTGCCTCGGCGTGCAATTAAATTCCCGCCGAAACACCGCATACATGTATTGCAGCGAGGTAAACCCGCAGCGCACCGCCACCTCGGCCAGCGGGATCGAATTGTCCACCAGCATCGACCGCGCCATCTCCAGCTTGTGCTCGAGAATCGCCTGGTGCACCGTCTGCTTCAGCTCGCGCTTGAAATGCTCTTCCAGCAGGGTCCGCGAGATCCCCACGTAATCCGCCACCTGTTCCGTCTTGATGCCCAGGCAGGCGTACTGCCGGATGTAATGCTTCGCGCGCATCACATACGGACTGCGCAAGGGCTCATGCTGGCTGCTCGACTGCACGCTGAGCCCCACCGGCGGCACCAGCACGCGCGTGCTGGAGCAATCCCCGCCATGCAGCATCTGATGCAGCACCTGCGCCGCCATGCGGCCCATTTCCTCCGCGCCCTGGATCACCGAGGTCAGCGGAATACGGCCTAGCAGCTGGGCCATCGGGTCGTTGTCGATGCCCACCACCGCGATCTGTTCGGGAACCGGCACATCGGCCACCACGCAGGCCTGCAGCAGCTGCCGCGCGCGCGCATCGGTCACCGCCACCACGCCGATCGGCTTGGGCAGCGAACGCACCCAGGCGACCATGTCTTCCTGCGAACGGCCCCAGCCGCCGGCGCTGGTGGGCGAGCCGCGATAGATCGTGCCTTCCAGCCCATCGGCCGCGATCATGCGCAGGAACGCATCCTCGCGCTCCTGCGCCCAGCGGTTGCCGGGCGAGGGCGGCAGGCCATAGAACGCAAAGCGCTGCAGGCCCTGTTCGATCAGATGGTCATAGGCCAGGCGCACCAGCTTGGCGTTGTCGGTGGCCACGTAGGGGATGTTGGCCGGATAGCGGCTGTCGTCGGCGTAGGAACCGCCCACCGCCACCACCGGAATGCTCAGGTGCGCCAGCGCTTCTTCCACGGTGGGGTCGTCGAAGTCGGCGATGATGCCGTCGCCGCGCCAATGCTGGATGCCCAGCGTGCGGCAGCGGAAATCTTCTTCCAGGAACAGGTCCCACACCACGCGGGTGGATTTCAGGTACTGGCCGATGCCGGCGACCACCTGGCGGTCGTAGACCTTGTTGGCGTTGAACAGCAGGGCGATGCGATGGGGCGACATAGGCGTACCAGTGACAGTAACCGACGGCACCTGCCGTAATTGTTGGACGCTACCAGTTCGTCCCTGCATCCGCATGCCGCAACGCGACAGGGAAAAAGACTGGTCTGGTGATGGATTTCGCAATTGCGCCGCCCGGGCGCCGCTTGCAGCATCCGGAGCATCCGCAGCCGGCCCTGAATTGTTCGGGCGGCTCGCATGGGAGACCTTCTGATGAGTTATTTCGAGCACGTGGCGCCGATTCGTTACGCGGGCGCTAAGACGGACGATCCGCTCGCGTTCCGCCATTACGATCCGTCGCGCGTGCTGCTGGGCAAGCGCATGGACGAGCACCTGCGCCTGGCCGTGTGCTATTGGCACAGTTTTGTGTGGTCCGGCTTGGACATGTTCGGCGCCGGCACCTTCCAGCGGCCCTGGCAGCAGGCCGGTGATCCGCTGGCGCAGGCGCGCGCCAAGGCGGACGCGGCCTTCGATTTCTTCCAGCGCCTGGGCGCGCCGTTCTACACCTTCCACGACACCGATATCGCGCCGGAAGGCGCCAACCTGGCCGAGTATTCGCGCAATTTCGCCGCCATGGTCGACGTGCTCGAGGCCAAGCAGGCGCAGACCGGCATGAAACTGCTGTGGGGCACCGCCAACCTGTTCAGCCACCCGCGCTATGCCGCGGGCGCGGCCAGCAGCCCGCAGCCGGAGGTGTTCGCCTACGCCGCCAGCCAGGTCTTCCACGCCATGGGCGCCACGCATCGCCTGGGCGGCGCCAACTATGTGCTGTGGGGCGGACGCGAGGGTTACGACACCTTGCTCAACACCGACCTGCGCCGCGAGCGCGCACAGCTGGGCCGCTTCTTCCAGATGGTGGTGGAACACAAGCACAAGCTGGGCTTCAAGGGCACCCTCCTGATCGAGCCCAAGCCGCAGGAGCCGACCAAGCACCAGTACGACTACGACACCGCCACGGTCTACGGCTTTCTCAAGGAGTTCGGGCTGGAGCAGGAGGTCAAGGTCAACCTGGAAGCCAACCACGCCACCCTGGCCGGCCATTCCTTCCATCACGAAGTGGCCACGGCGATTTCGCTGGGCGTGTTCGGCAGCATCGACGCCAACCGCGGCGATGCGCAGAACGGCTGGGATACCGACCAGTTCCCCAACAGCGTGGAAGAACTGACCCTGGTGATGTACGAGATCCTGCGTGCCGGCGGCTTCACCACCGGCGGGTTCAACTTCGACACCAAGGTGCGCCGCCAGAGCATCGACGCAGCCGACCTCTTCCATGGCCATATCGGCGCGATCGACGCGCTGGCGCTGGCGCTGGAACGCGCGGCCAGGATGATCGACGACGACCGCCTCGCCGCGTTCAAGGCGCAGCGCTATGCCGGCTGGGACGGCGAGCTGGGCCGGCAGATCCTCGACGGCGGCTACAGCTTGCAGGGCCTGGCCGACGAAGCGGCGCAGCGCGACCTGCGCCCCGCCCATGTCTCCGGCCAGCAGGAGCGGCTGGAGAACCTGGTCAACCGCTATATCTACGGTTGAGCCCGATGTTCCTCGGGCTGGACCTGGGCACGTCCGCGGTCAAGGCCGTACTGGTCGACGAGACCGGCGCGGTGCGCGCCGTGGCCTCGCAGCCGTTGTCGTTGTCGCATCCGCAACCGCGCTGGTCCGAACAGGACCCGGTGGACTGGTGGCGCGCTTCGGTGGCGGCGATCGACGAGCTGTTGCAGACGGCCGCGCGCGACGGTATCGCCGCCAACCGCATCGCCGCCATCGGCCTCAGCGGCCAGATGCACGGCGCCACCCTGCTGGACCGCAGCGATCGCGTGCTGCGCCCGGCCATCCTGTGGAATGACGGGCGCAGCGACGCGCAGTGCCGCTGGATGGAAACGTTGCCGGAGTTCCGCGCGATCACCGGCAACCTCGCCATGCCCGGCTTTACCGCGCCGAAGCTGGCCTGGGTGCGCGAGCACGAACCGGCGGTGTTCGACGCGGTGGCCAAGGTGCTGCTGCCGAAGGACTATCTGCGGCTGTGCCTTAGCGGCGACTACGCCACCGACGTCTCCGACGCGGCCGGCACGCTGTGGCTCGACGTGGGCAAGCGCCAATGGAGCGACGCCATGCTCGCCGCCTGCGGACTGAGCCGCGAACAGATGCCCGGCCTGCATGAGGGCAGCGAACCCGCCGGCCGCCTGCGCGCCGAACTGGCCGAGCGCTGGGGCATGGCGCGCGTCCCGGTGGCTGCCGGCGGCGGCGACAATGCCGCTGGCGCGGTGGGCGCGGGCATCGTGCGGCACGGCCAGGCGATGTTGTCGCTGGGCACCTCGGGTGTGTACTTCGCCGTATCCGATGGCTTTCTCTCGCGGCCGGAACAGGCGGTGCACAGCTTCTGCCACGCCCTGCCCGGCACCTGGCATCTGATGTCGGTGATGCTCAATGCCGCCAGCTGCCTGGACTTCACCGCGCGGCTGACCGGCCACGCCGACGTAGCTGCGATGCTGGCCGAAGCGCAGGCCGCGCCGCGGCGCGACGACGGTCCGCTGTTCCTGCCTTATCTCAGCGGCGAGCGCACGCCGCATAACGACGTGCACGCCACCGCCTCGTTCAGCGGCCTGCGCGCCGACACCAGCCGCGCCGATCTGGCCCACGCCACGCTGGAAGGCGTGGGGCTGGGCCTGCTCGACGGGATCGAAGCGGTCGACGCCGCGGGCCTGCGCGCGGACAGCGTCGCGGTGATCGGCGGCGGCACGCGCAGCGCGTACTGGCTGCAGATGCTGGCCGATATCGTCGGCCGTCCGCTGGAACTGCGCGCCGGCGGCGACGTGGGCGCCGCGCTGGGCGCAGCGCGCCTGGCGCAGCTGGCGGCGCAACAGGGTGCGCGCATCGAAGAAGTGTGCGCCATGCCACCGCTCGCCGCCGTGCATCTGCCCGACGCCGGCCGACATGCCTACTATCGCGAACGCCGGCAGCCGCTGTTCCGCGCGACCTATGCGCGCGCGGCGGCCATGTGAACGGCCCGGCCATCCATCCGAGGGGAACTCCATGAAGCGTTTGTTCGTGCGCACACTGCTGGCGCTGGCCGCGGTCGGCCTGGCCGCCACCGTGCTTACCGCCTGCAGCGGCAAGGACTCCGACCAGCCGAAGATCGGCTTCTCCATCGACGACCTGCGCCTGGAGCGCTGGACGCGCGACCGCGACTACTTCGTGGCCGCGGCGGAGAAGCTCGGCGCCAAGGTCTATGTGCAATCGGCCGACGGCAACGAGCAGCGCCAGGTGCAGCAGCTGGAGAACCTGATCTCGCGCGGCGTCAAGGTGCTGGTGATCGTGCCGTACAACTCCAAGGTGCTGGACAACGTGATTGCCGAGGCCAAGCGCAACGGCATCAAGGTGATCTCGTACGACCGCCTGATCCTCGGCGCCGACGTGGACGCCTACATCTCCTTCGACAACGAGAAGGTGGGCGAGCTGCAGGCGCAGGGCGTGCTCGACGCCGTGCCCAAGGGCAATTATTTCCTGCTCGGCGGCGCGCCGACCGACAACAACGCCAAGATCCTGCGCGAGGGCCAGCTGAAGGTGCTGCAGCCGGCGATCGACCGCGGCGACATCAAGATCGTCGGCCAGCAGTGGACGCCGGAATGGGATGCCGCCAAGGGGTTGCGTATCGTCGAGGACGCGCTGACCGCCAACCATAACGATATCCAGGGCATCGTCGCCTCCAACGACGCCATCGCCGGCGGCGCGATCCAGGCGCTGGCCGCGCAGCAGCTCGCCGGCAAGGTGGCGGTGTCCGGCCAGGATGCGGACCTCGCCGGCGTGCGCCGCGTGGTCGACGGCACCCAGGCGATGACCGTGTACAAGCCGCTGAAGACCATCGCCACCACCGCGGCGGAGCTGGCGGTCAAGCTGGCCAAGGGCGAAGCGCCCGCGTACACCGGCAAGATCAACAACGGCAACAAGGACGTGGATTCGGTCCTGCTGCAGCCGACGCTGCTGCGCAAGGACAATGTGGACGCCGTGATCAAGGACGGCTTCTACACCCACGAACAGATCTACGGCGCGAAGTAAGCCGTGCACGCGATGCCCGGGGAGAGCTGCCTGTTCGAGATGCGCGGCATCGCCAAGTCCTTCGGCGGGGTCAAGGCGCTGGACGGCATCGATCTGCAGCTGCGCGCGGGCGAATGCCTGGGGCTGTGCGGCGAGAACGGCGCGGGCAAGTCGACCCTGATGAAGGTGCTGTCCGGCGTGTATCCGCACGGCAGCTGGGATGGCGAGATCCGCTGGCAAGGGGAGCCGCTGCGCGCGCGTTCGGTGCGCGACAGCGAGCGCGCCGGCATCGTCATCATCCACCAGGAACTGATGCTGGTACCGCAACTGTCGGTGGCGGAGAACATCTTCCTCGGCCACGAACTCACCCGCCCCGGCGGCCGGATGGATTATGACGCCATGTACGCCAGGGCCGGCGCGCTGCTTAAGGAACTGGGCCTGCACGACGTCAACGTGGCCATGCCGGCGATGCACTACGGCGGCGGCCACCAGCAGCTGTTCGAGATCGCCAAGGCGCTGGCCAAGGACGCGAAGCTGCTGATCCTGGACGAGCCCACCTCGTCGCTGACCACCAGCGAGACCGAAGTGCTGCTGGGCATTGTCGAAGACCTCAAGCGCCGCGGCGTCGCCTGCATCTATATCTCGCACAAGCTGGACGAGGTGATGCGCGTGTGCGACACGGTCAGCGTGATCCGCGACGGGCGGCATATCGCCACCCAGCCGATCGCCGAGCTGGACGTGGATACGCTGATCACGCTGATGGTGGGCCGCAAGCTGGAGAACCTGTACCCGCGCATCGAGCACGCCATCGGCGAGGTGATCTTCGAAGCGCGCCACGCCACCTGTCTCGATCCGGTCAATCCGCAGCGCAAGCGCGTGGACGACGTGTCGTTCCAGCTGCGCCGCGGCGAGATCCTCGGCATCGCCGGGCTGGTCGGCGCGGGGCGCACGGAACTGGTGAGCGCGATCTTCGGCGCGTATCAGGGCAAGAGCTCGGTGGAAGTGCTGCTTGAAGGCCGCCCGTTGAAGCTGCGCTCGCCCGCCGATGCGATCCGCGCGGGACTCGGCATGGTGCCGGAAGACCGCAAGCGCCACGGCATCGTGCCGCTGCTGGGCGTGGGCGACAACATCACCCTGGCCACGCTGGCGCACTACGCCCATGCCGGCCATATCGACCGCCAGCGCGAGCTGGCCGCCGTCGAGGCGCAGATCGCCGCGCGCCGCGTCAAGACCGCCAGCCCCGCCCTGCCCATCGCGCGCCTGTCCGGCGGCAACCAGCAGAAGGCGGTGCTGGCCAGGATGCTGCTGGCGCGGCCGAAGGTGCTGATCCTGGACGAGCCCACGCGCGGCGTGGACGTCGGCGCCAAGGCCGAGATCTACCGCCTGATCTTCGAACTGGCCGCGCAGGGCGTCGCGATCATCCTGGTCTCGTCGGAGCTGCCGGAAGTGCTGGGCATGGCCGACCGCGTGCTGGTGATGGGCGAAGGCCGGCTGCGCGGCGATTTTCCCAACCAGGGCCTGACCCAGGAACAGGTGCTGGCCGCGGCGATCGACGCTTCTGCGCGCGCCGCCTGACTTTATTTACGGAACCCGCATGCCAGCCCAGTCCATCCAGCAACTGTTCGCGCGCTACAAGATCCTGGCCCTGCTGCTGGTGGTGGCGGCGATCTGGATCTTCTTCCACGCGGCCACCGGCGATTTCATCACCGCGCGCAACATCTCCAATCTGTTCCGCCAGATGGCGATCACCGGGATGCTCGCCTGCGGCATGGTGTTCGTGATCATCGCCGGCGAGATCGATCTCTCGGTCGGCTCGCTGCTCGGTCTGCTCGGCGGCGTGGTGGCGGTGCTGACGGTCAACCAGGGCTGGTCCACGCCGGTGGCGATCGCCGCGGTGCTGGTGCTGGGCGTGCTGATCGGCCTGTTCAACGGTTTCTGGGTGACGCGCCTGCGCGTGCCTTCGTTCATCGTCGGCCTCGGCGGCATGCTGGCCTTCCGCGGCGCGCTGCTGGGCACGACGCATAGCGCGACGATCGCGCCGGTGCCGGCCGATCTGGTCTATCTGGGCCAGGGTTATGTGGCGCCGCTTTGGTCCACCTTGCTTGGCGTGGCGATCTTCGTGGTCGTCGCCGCGCTGGCCTTGCTGCGCCGCCGCCGGCGCGCGCAGTTGCAGATACGCCAGTTGCCATGGTGGGCGGATCTGCTCAAGGTGGTGGCGATCGGCATCGCGCTGGCGGTGTTCGTCGCCACGCTCAACCGCTACGGCGGCATTCCGCTGCCGGTGCTGATCCTGGTGGCGCTGCTGGCGGTGTTCTCGTATCTGGCTAACCAGACTGTGCTGGGCCGGCATATCTATGCGATGGGCGGCAACCTGGAGGCCACGCGCCTGTCGGGTGTGAACGTGGCGCGGGTGAAGCTGGTGGTGTTCGGCATCATGGGGCTGATGTGCGCGTTCGCCGGCATCGTCAATACCGCGCGGTTGGCGGCGGGTTCGCCGGCGGCTGGCACCAATGGCGAGCTGGATGCGATCGCGGCGTGTTTTATCGGTGGCGCTTCGATGCGCGGTGGCGCGGGTACGGTGCATGGTGCGCTGATCGGTGCGCTGGTGATGGCCAGTCTCGACAATGGCATGTCGATGATGGATGCGGAGACGTATTGGCAGTACATCGTGAAGGGCGCGATTCTGGTGCTTGCGGTGTGGGTGGATGTGTTGTCGCGGCCGCAGCGCGATTGAACGCCGGCGACGAGGCGCACGCGAAGCGTGCGTAGGTTTTTTGGCTCGTCATTCCAGCGTAGGCCGGAATCAGCCCTTAGCTCGTCATTCCGGCGTAGGCCTTCATTGCTCGTCATTCCAGCGCAGGCTGGAATCCAGTGACTGTATCGCTCAATTGTCGCGCTGACGCACACGTGTCTCGCCTTTGGCGAGTGTTTCGCCCCGCTGCCGCGGGCCGAGTTACTTCTTCTTTGCTTGCCCAAAGTCAAGCCTATATAAACTTTGTTCGGGCACGAAAAAAAAGCGGCGGTTAGGCCGCTTTGTAGCGTCTCACTTTACCGCGCTTGGTGGACCGGAGAACACACGAAGGTGTCCTTGTCCTACAAGGAAATTCTTGTAGCAGGCGAGCATGACATTCCAGGCCTCCCGTGCAACGGCGGGGCCTCTTTCGATGACCTTTTCATTTTCGTCGATGATAGCGAACGTCGCTTTCCGTCCCTGCCGAGTTTCAGCAGAAAGGCCTTCGAAGCAGACCGCGGTGAGGACGGCCTGAGTCAGACCGCCGGTTGAGGGAATACCGATCATGCATGCTCCAGCAAGAGGAAGGCATGGGACACGACCGTTTCGGAGGAGGTCACCAGGAAGCTGCAGTGACATCCACGAGCGTGGTCATGGTGACGACAAGCAGCATTGCGCTCGTCTCGAGGTCGGGGAAGGAGAGGCCGTTCTGAATGAGGTCTCTCAGAACAAGGTGTGTGCTGCATAGGCGGCGAGGCGTGGCGAATGAGGCCACTATCGTCGGCATGGCGAGTCACCTGAGCAATCTCGCTTTGTTGTATGAGTGGGTGTGTACACAAGCGATGGCGTTGCGAGGGAGGCGACGACAAACCTCAGCCTGGGGCGGGGCGCGATCATGGTCGGCAAAGCGGACGGGAAGAGTGCAAGACAGCTGGCACGACTGCTCGGGCGTTCAGCGAGCACGATCTCTCGGGGGCACGTAACGGGCACCGTGAGCCGGCGGAGATCCCTCGCATGGAGCACCCGCGGCTCGGTTACGACGCCAGTCGGGCTGGCCCGCGTGTACGGCGCCTATCACGCAAGCCGCGCCGAATACGCGAGCTGCATCGAGAAGGACGACTCTGGTGCCTGGTGTTCCGACTGCTGGCCAAGGGCCGGTCTGGGGGGGGGCGCAGACTGCGACGTTGCCTCCCTGAAGAGCCTGTCAAGCACGTGTCGCACGAGACGATTTACATCGCGATCTATGCCGCGCCTAGTGGCGAGCTAAGGCCCGGGCTGGTGGCATTGTTGCGTCAGCACACATGCGCGCGTCGGCCACGTAGCCAAGGCGCCAACCGGCAGGGCCGACTCCAGCATTCACGACCGGTCCCCCGGGGCCGATGAAGGGCTCTTGTCGGGGCATTGGGGGGGGATTTCATCAAGGGGGCGCGCAACCAGTCCTCGGTCGGTGTGCTGGTCGATGGCCGGACGCCGCTTGGGTTTGATAGCCCCGTCGCCGAAGCCCGATCTTGGATTTGATCCGGCGATAGTCCGAAGCACTATGCAGGCTGCTCAGGCACTTCAGAGCAGAGCTTTCACGCTTGGCTTGGAGAAGAACGGGGAGTAGTGAGCCTTGGCCCTACTAGCGGCTACATGCTGGCCGGTCGAGGCTCTGTGTCCCCAACGCCAGTAAAGCCACAGGCATTAGTCGTATCCGAGTCCAGAGCAGGAGGTTGAGTCCGTCCCATAGTTGAAACCGCAGGCCATCCATGCGGTCTGCGTAGTCGGTCAGTCAGCTGAGCAGATCGGCGGCTTGCAGGATGTGGCGAATCAGAAGCCACGGTCCCCACCGCCTCCACCATTAACGCATGCAACCGCTGCTGATGGCTACGCCATCCGTCCCCATCGAACAACACGAACCACCCCATCTGCAGAAGGCTGCGTCCGGTATCGTTGCGTGCGACCAGCACCTGATGGCGCTTGGCATCGACCAGCATGAACTGCCCGCCCCAGCCGTCGGCCCACACGTAGCCATCGCGATCGATCCACCACAGGTAGCCGTAGCTCGCGAACGGGTCCATGCTGTCGACCGCCGAATAGGCACGCGTGCTTTCGGTGATCCAATGTTCGGGGATCACCTGCGTCGAACCCCAGCGCCCGCCTTGCGCGTAAAGCATGCCGAACCGGGCCAGGTCGGCGGCGGAAAGAAAGATCACGAACTGGCGGTGCTGCGTATAGCGTGGCTGCTCGTAGATCACGTGCTCGGGCTTGAAGCTGATCA
>Ga0207695_10002057_pt1 | contig 30745 bp, 21 predicted proteins | sample KBSC54metaG_FD_184354 | JGI IMG/M metagenome (GOLD analysis project Ga0207695, IMG submission 184354) | Corn rhizosphere microbial communities from Kellogg Biological Station, Michigan, USA - KBS C5-4 metaG (SPAdes) (version 2) | ecosystem: Host-associated > Plants > Roots > Rhizosphere > Soil... | reverse complement strand
TGTTGATAAGGACGCCGTCATAGTACCACCACCATTCGTCTTCTTCGTCGGCGAGGGTGGCGTAGTCGTTGAAATAGTCGCCTGGTATCAGGAACCAGTAGTAGGCTGCCATATGGGTGTCGGGGGCTTTCGGGACGGGTTTTGAGTGAGAAGAGAAGGAGGTGGCGACGGCGCCTAGCAAAAACAGGACTGTGAGGAGCAGGGCTCCCCGTGATAGTCGGTTCATGGTGGCTGCGGCTTTTTGGAAGAAAAAGCGGCTGAAAAACTTTAAGGTTTAATAAATGGAAATGCCGGTGTGGGTGCTGGATATCTGTACGGCGGGGTAAATGTAGATGCGCGGACTGAATTGTAGATACGGTGGAAATGTATTAGATTTGAATAGAGGAAAACATTTACTTGACGGTATATAAGATGCTCTAAAATCGCTGGATGGCTTGTCGCTGCTGCATTTGAACTGCAGTCTTAGACTATCCTTACCTGTTATAAATTTAAATATATGTTAGAACACCGAAAAGGGTAATGAAAACTTAACTCTCCTGGTGATTTTTTTGATTTTTCCCATCCCTGGACATCATTTTTTTGTCATTTCTCGAAAAAATGTCTGCCACCTGACAAAAAAGCTACCTGAAAGTGGTAGTTAACAATTCTCTGATCTCGTAAATTCCTATAGAATCTACCACTTCAATATCCTCTTATTTGCCATATGAAGGATATTTCTTCCAATAAACCTGAATGTGTCGTGGATCCCGGCAATGCCCGGGTCCGCCTGGTATTGAGCTATAAGTCTATAGGCTAGTTTCTTTTTATATTTTATCAAGGTTGAGGCTATTTGCTAACCGCTCGTCCATCAAGGGCGGGAAACCAAAAAAAACTGATTATTATGCAACAGACGGGACCCCTATCTCCAATATACGACGACTGATCAAATTCCTCCAGAGCAATGCCCAATAAAAAAGAAAGACGGCGGCAACCGTCCTTCTTTAGAATTCAGCGGGCCATCTCTGCGAGCCGGTTCAAGACACACAGACAATAACCCACACAAATCAAAGGTATGAATTTTATTTACAATGCTCCCGTCGAGCGGGGAGCGCCTGGCACCCTTATGCCATCCGCAAACCGACCGATGTTATCATTGCCACAGCATATAAAAACCCTGTTACTTGGCGTGAAACTCGCTGCTTTATTAATCCTGACAACCTGCCTGCAGGTGAGCGCAAAGATCACCACTGCGCAGAAATTGAGTATATCGTTTCATAACGGTTCGCTGGAGAAGTTGTTTGCAGAAATTGAGAAGAAGACGCAGTATGTCTTTTTTTACGACGTGGCAATTTTGAAGGGGACGAAGCCGGTGACGATAGAAATGAAAGATGCGAATGTTGACGATATTTTGAAGACATCACTAAAAGGGCAAGCGCTGGATTACTCGATAAACGACAAGACGATCTTTGTGAAGAAAGTTGAGAGGGTGTCTGGAGCGCGGGTGATTGGTGGTCCTGGAAATGGGGTGCCGGCGGCGGTGACAGGGGTTGTAAAGTCGGAGAGCGGGACACCGCTTATCGGAGCTTCTATAACTATAAAGAAGTTGAAGAAGACTGGGGTGACAAATGAGAACGGGGAGTTTGTGCTGAGGGATGTGCCGGATGGGGAGTATGATGTGGATATTACGTTTGTGGGGTTTGAACAGGTGACGACGAGGATCAAAGTTGTCGATCATCAAGCGGTTTTGACTGCAGCGATGAAACAGGCGATGGGTAAGTTGGACGAGACGGTGGTGAAGGGGTATTATAATACCACTAACAGGCTTAATACCGGGAATGTCACAACTGTCAGGTCAGAGGAGATTAGGGAGCAACCCGTGGCAAATCCGTTGGCGGCAATGGAGGGAAGGGTTCCTGGAATGTATATCACGCAAACTACAGGAAATCCCGGTGGCGGATTCAAGGTCCAGATACGTGGACAAAGCAGTATTTTTAGCGGGAATGACCCCTTTTATGTGATCGATGGAGTGCCTTATCCTTCAAAGGCACCTTCGATAATCAATTCCAGCCTTCAATTTGGCAGCCCACTAAACTTTATTAATATTAACGATATCGAAAGTATTGAAGTGTTAAAGGATGCAGATGCTACTTCCATATATGGAAGCAGGGCGGCCAACGGTGCGATATTGATAACTACAAAAAAGGGTAAAGCGGGAAAAATGAAGGTCGATGTAAATGCGTATGCTGGGATAGGCAAAACGAGTCCCAATTACAAACCCCTTAACACGCAGCAATACCTGGAAATGCGCAGAGAGGCGTATAAAAATGATGGAGAAACTCCTGGAACTGCAGATGCTCCGGATATCCTTGTATGGGATACGTCCCGTTATACCAATTGGGCTAAGGTTCTGGCGGCAAACCCTGCCCATTATTCGGATATACAAACCGCCGTATCTGGGGGCACGACGAATACGCAATATTTAATCGGCGGAGGCTACCACCGGGAGACAACCTCTTTTCCCAATTCCTTCGTGAATCCTGGTGCGGATCAAAAGGCCTCGGTTCATTTTAATTTAACGACTTCCTCCGAAGACAAAAAGCTTAAGGTTAGTCTTAGTGGTAGCTATCTTACCGATGTCAATACCGTGCAGAGTACCGATTTGACGACCAGGGCGCTCACTCTTGCTCCTGACGCTCCGTCCCTTTTTAACCCGGATGGAAGTCTCAACTGGGCGCCTATTTCCCCGGGACAATTGGGTACGTGGACCAATCCCTATTCTTATCTTATAAATAAATATAAAAGTCAAACTTCTAATCTCCTTAGCAATGCCTTCATCAGCTATTCCCCTGTTTCAGGCCTGGAAATAAAAGTCAGCGCAGGATATACTACCACGCAAACTAATGAGGTGGCAACTTTTCCTGCTGCAGCCTATGATCCCGGATACGGTATTGGATACGCAATTCCCGTGTCTGCAATTACAGCTAGCACTTTCAATTCGACCAACACGCGTTCCTGGATTGTCGAACCTCAGGCGGAATACCGCATAAATCTTGGAAAAGGTCTTTTTTCAGCGTTGGTTGGCATGACTTTCCACGAGAACAACACGTACGTACAGACAAGTAATGCCAGTGGTTTTGTCAATGATGCCTTGTTGGAAAATCTTGCATCGGCCGGTACCGTTTCCACCACAATTTCGGCTCCTCAGTACAATTATAGCGCTGGATTCGGTCGCTTGAGCTACAATTGGCAAGATAAGTATGTAGTTAACCTTACAGCGCGTCGGGATGGCAGCAGTCGCTTTGGACCGGGCAGGCAATTTGCAAATTTCGGGGCCGTTGGTGCTGCATGGATATTCTCCAATGAGAATTTCTTTAAACGGTCGCTATCCTTCATTAGCTTTGGCAAGCTAAGAGGAAGCTATGGTACTTCGGGGAACGATCAGATAGGAGACTACCGTTTTCTGGATCTTTATTCGTCTACAGCATATTCGTATCAGGGATTATTGGGTACATATCCTAGCAATTTATTCAATCCTGATCTTGCCTGGGAATTAGACAAGAAGTTGGAGGGCGGAATTGAATTAGGTTTTCTCAAAGACCGAATACTCATAACGGCCAGCTATTTTCAAAACCGATCCGGTAATCAGCTGGTAGGCACGCCATTGTCAACTGTAACGGGCTTTGGCAGCATTCCATCCAATTTGCCGGCGATGGTGCAAAATACGGGGCTTGAAGTGACAGTTAATACGATAAATGTAAGATCAAAAAACTTTCGCTGGACGAGCTCGATAAACCTGACAGTGCCGAGGAATAAGTTGCTGGCATTCCCATCTTTAAGTAGTTCTTCCTATAAAAATACTTATGTAATAGGTCAGCCTTTGAATATTAAAAAGGTGCTTCATTATATTGGAGTAAATGATACTACAGGGATCTATCAATTTGCAACAAGCAAAGGAGAGGCGACATATACTCCCCAAACAGCTGATCTGACGACAATCGTGAGCACAAACCCAAAATTTTACGGTGGGATCGCTAATAGTATTCAATTCAAAGATTTTAAGTTGGATTTTCTTTTCCAATTTGTTAAGCAAACCGGCGTCAACTGGTATTCTGTTATTATTGCAGGCCAGCAGTCCAATCAGCCTGATGTTGTACTTAATCGCTGGCAAAAACCAGGCGATAAGAAACCATTTGAAATGTTTACACAAGACCCTTCAAGTTTGGCATATAGAGCCGCAAATACCTATGGTAAGAATAGCGACCTTACATACAGTGACGCTTCCTTTATCAGGTTGAAAAATGTTTCATTGTCCTATATTATCCCCGGCGGCTGGAAACAAAAAGCGCATATACAGAACGCCAGGATTTACTTACAGGGTCAAAACCTGCTGACAATTACAAAATATCTAGGAGTCGATCCTGAAAGTCAGGGAGGGGTTCTGCCTCCATTGCATGTATGGACGGCCGGTTTTCAAATTGCCTTTTAACAAATAATTTTAAATTGTTATGAAGATATATAGCAGATGGCCGCTTCTCTTGCTACTTTTGACGCAAGTCGCCTGTAAAAAATTCGTACAGATCAATCCTCCGATCACATCAATATCGAGTTCTCAGACATATGACAATGATTTAAGTGCTGCATCGGCTGTAACCAGTATATATGAGGAGATGATGCGCAGTAATCAAAATACCAGTGGAGGTTCTCTTTTGAGTATATCGTGTATCGGTGGTCTTGTGGCAGATGAATTCAAGAATTATCAGACGTCGAATGCTGCTTTATCGCAGGCATATACAAACAGTTTAAGTAGCACAACCGGATACGTTTGGGGGGATATTTATAAGCAAATATATATAGCAAATGCTGTTCTGGCTGGTCTTGATAAATCTACCGGCGTCTCGGCAGCAGAAAAGCGCCAACTGATCGGCGAGGCGAAATTCATGCGGGCCTTCCAGCATTTTTACGGGACCAACATTTTCGGAGGTATTCCATTGGTTACTACTACGAATTATCAAGTCAACAACGTCATTTCACGTACGCCGCAGCCTCAGGTATTTCGTCAGATCATTGCCGACCTTAAGGATGCGGAAGGTTTGCTCCCTGACGATTTTGTAACTCCAACAGGCGGTACGGTTACTACGGAGCGAGTACGACCGAATAAATGGGCGGCAGCATCGTTGCTTGCCAGGGCGTATTTATACACACAGGCATGGGATAGCGCGGAAGCGCAGGCGACGTTAGTGATCAATAATACCAATTTGTTCAGTTTGCTTACAGATATGACCGGTGTTTTTAAGATGAATAGTAATGAGGCGATCTGGCAATTGCAGCCGGTGGCTCCTGGCTATAATACTTATGATGCGTACACATTTGTTCTTACCGGGGCACCGGGATCGTCGCGATTTCCGGTAGCGCTGGCGAGTACGCTTATAAATGCATTCGAACCAGGTGATAACAGAAGGGTTATATGGGTAGATAGTATTACAACGGGGGGGAAGAAATATTACTTTCCTTACAAGTACAGGGCCAATACCACCAGTTCCAATACCGCACCGGTATCTGAATACCTGATGATACTTCGCCTGGCCGAACAGTATCTCATCAGGGCAGAGGCTAGGGCCCAGCAAGGGAATTTACAGGGCGCGGCAGCCGACATAAACGTCATTCGCCAGCGGGCAGGACTACTTCCTACCAGTGCGACCAGTCAGCCAGATTTATTGACGGCGGTCTATCATGAACGTCAGGTTGAGCTCTTTACAGAATTGGGACATCGTTGGTTCGATCTAAAGCGAACAGGAAATGTTAATGCTGTAATGGGAAGTCCAGGAAATGTTTGCCAGAACAAGGGCGGTACGTGGAGTTCCAACTGGTCGTTATTTCCAATACCTGCCTCTGAGATTATCATTAATTCCAATCTGGCTCAGAATGGTGGGTACTATTAGTTGAGCAAGGAGAAGTGATAAATTTTTAATTTGTTAAATTGTAGAAATGAAAGTTGGGTTTTGCTTTATTTGGAGTATTAGCATATTCCTGGTTTGTTTGCCAGGTTTGGCCTTTTCGCAAAAGGAGGGGATTAAGTTTGATCCAAGCGCTTCCTGGAACGACGTTATTGCCAAGGCGAAGAGCGAAGATAAATTTATATTTGTAGATTGTTTCGCTACATGGTGTCAACCCTGCCAATTTATGAACCGGGCCATATTTTCGACAAAAGAGGCGGGTGAATTTATGAATGAGCATTTTGTCAATGTGGGTGTTCAAATGGATCAGACTCCGAAGGACCTTCAGGATGTTCGCAATATGTATGAGGTGGCAAAATTTCTTAAGAGTAATTTTGCTGTTGAACAATACCCAACTTATCTTTTCTTCTCGCCGGATGGTAAAATAGTACATAGACTGGTCGGCGCAACCCGGGATGCAAAAAGCTTTATAGAAAGAGCAAAGGAAGCACTGGACCCTGATCGGCAGTATTACACTCTAATAGATAAGATAGCCCTTCACCTGGATGACTCGAGTTTTCTGGGAAATTTGCTGAATAACGCCAATATTACGCCTGATTTGGATATCAGAAGAAATATTATAAACGCATATCTCAGTTGTGTCAAAGATCCATTCACTCCTGCCAAACTTGATCTGGTTTCGCACGTAAGGCATTCAACAGACAGCAATTTTACCCTTTTTTATAGTAATGCTTTGAAGGTTGACAGTATTTTGGGGAGACGGAATTACGCCGAGTACGAGATCGCTAAAACGCTTTTTGAAGAATATGTCACGCCTCTTTTTTCGCGAGACAGCTCTTCTGTTGACTGGAAAGCGGTAACGACGCGATTATTAGAAAAATACCCTGCTCTTTCTGAGATTACAGTCGGGCTACTCTCAGGGCGATTTGAAGAGGAGATTTTAAACAGGGAAATTATTATCCCCGTATACGAAGAAGGTGGGGATAACGTCAACTGGAGGTCAATCGCAAAGGGGATTGCCACTCGGTACCCGGGATTTGATGCTACCAGGATGATTGCAAGAGAGGAGTATAAGTTTTATGCATCCAAGGAAGAATGGGAAAAGTTTGGCGTTGCAGTTTTGCGGTATATGAAGAAATACGGCGGTGAGGTAAATAAGAAGGAGTTAAATGCAATATCCTGGGATTATGTCTTTTTGCATTGCGACGATAAGCACCTACTTTCGGCAGCGGTGGATTGGAGCAAGAGCACCATTCCGGATTCAAATACAGTGGCTTATAGTAAATCCGGAACGACGTCTGAATATATTGACACTTATGCGAATTTGTTGTACAAAATTGGTCGGCGGGAGGAAGCCTTTTATTGGGAGAAGAAGGCCTTGGATCTTTCGCTGAATTTCTCTTCTGACCGTTATCATAAACAACTGCAGGTAAATTTCAGGGAAACGTTAAGGAGGATGGAACAAGGGGAAGCTACGTGGGAAGGGCGAAATACACGGCAAAATTATGAATAAGTTTGGGTAACTTGTTGGGTGTTATGTAAAACATACGTCGGCTTCAATATGAAGAAGGTCTTATTTGTATTCCTAGTTTTTGCCCAATTTATAATATTTCCCACTAAAGGTCAGGTTCAAAAGAAGCCACTGGACTTCGGTGCCATAAATTCGTGGCCTGTATTACATCCGGAACAAGTCAGCGATGATGGTAGATACGTGATGTATCAACTCAATAGCGGTAAAGGCGGATTGACCTGGGTTGTTCAAGCCACAGGGTTTGAATGGAAGCGGGAGTTTGCGGCATTAAAAGTAGCTTATTTTACAAGTGATAGTAGGCGGTTGGTGTTTGATAACAAGAACGACAGTCTTGGCATATTTGAATTACAGAGTGATAGTGTAAAGTATTTCGCAGGAGTTTCGTCTTTTGAGATGCCGGAGGAGAATAAGGATTGGCTCGGGTTTTTATCTAAGGGGGATAGCGGTGTTTTTACCCTGCTTAATTTGGCCAATGGGTTAGAAAGGAGATTTCAGGGGGTGGTAGAGTATTTCTTTGAGGCGAAAGGTAAGGACTTGCTCTTAGTGAAGGATTCTGTTGCAGGCAGTACCGAAATTCGGGAGCTTGTAAACATAGAATTGGGAAGTGACAGAATAGCAAGAGTCTGCAAAAGCCCTTTAATAGGCACCCCTGTTTTTGATAAGACGGGGTCAAAGCTAGCTTTTTTTTCCGAACTGCGAAAGGATAGTAAAGACTACACGGTAATCAGATATTTTGAGAACGACTGGGATACTGCCAGAATAATCGTAGGGCCATTCAACACTGGGATGGATGGCATGTCGGTCAGTGCGGGGCAATTGGCATTCAGCGAGAACTCTAATCAACTTTTTTTTACGGTTTTCAATGCCAGTTCGCCGTCTCCTAGCGCCGTCTCAATTGATTCCCCCGTGGCAATAAGAGACTATAATGAGAGAGCGGATAAAGAAACTTTTTTAGCTGCTGTTTCGATCGGGGATTCGGCCGGGCGCGTGATTTCTCTTGAGCGGTATGGTGATAGCAGAGAGGTGTTTTTTCTTTCAAACCTTAGTTACTTTGCTTCCTACTTTCTGGTCGATGATTTGGGGGCGAGTAGGAAGAAACATAAGCTGTTTCTAGTTTCGACCCGCAACGGTGAGCGGAGGTTGATAAAATCAGATATTGCGCCTTTGGGCATTGGGTTTTCACCAGACGAAAAATACGCGATTTGGTACGACAAGTCGGAAAGAAATTGGTATAGCTACAGAATTAGGGATGGCGCGGTCAAAAATATAACGAAGGGAATATCGGCACCCCTGTCCCTGGAATATGAGCTTGCTTCGGGCTTTCCTGGTGAACCTGAGGGTGTGGTTGGATGGATGGAAGGTGATCGGGCTGTGTTAATCTATGACCGCTATGATATTTGGAGCGTTGATCCTGATGGCATAAAGATGCCGGTTAACATTACCGGTGGTTTTGGACAACGCAATAAGATCCGGTTCCGATTTCTTGATGTTCGGGACCGCCCGTTTGGCGGGTCTTCAGACGAAAGGCCGTTGCCGATAGGGTTGGCGGACACTTTGTTGCTCACTGGATTTGACGTTGTCAATAAGGTCAATGGTTTTTTCTCATTGGAGGTGAGTGGAGCGAATAAGTTACGTAAATTGGTAATGGATAGTGATATCTATTATTTTCCTTTGCGATACAGATTTCCCTCCATTTGTGGGATACAGGAGATATTTGTACCGTTAAAAGCAAAAAAGGCAAGGGCTTTCCTTGTCAGCAGAATGAATGAAGGGAGGTTTCCCAATTTGTATTTTACGAAAGACTTCAGAAGTTTTAAGGCTTTGACGCAATATGAACCTCAACGGAGCTATAACTGGTATTCGACCGAGTTGGTTCGTTGGGCGTTGCCGAACGGGCAGCCGATGGAGGGCATTTTATATAAGCCGGAAGATTTTGATCCGTCGAAAAAATACCCGATCCTATTTTACGTTTATGAAAGAAATGCAGATTGTCAGCATTTTTATCTAAGGCCAAGCCTCAGCGATGGGCGGTTGAATATTGCTTGGTTTGTGAGCAATGGCTATGTGGTTTTTGTGCCTGACATTAGTTGTTATCAAATTGGGTATCCTGGGAAGGGTGCTTACGAATCTGTTACATCGGCGGTTCATCGGCTGCAAATGTATCCCTGGGTTGATGTGCATAAAATGGGGCTGCAGGGGCACAGCTACGGGGGATGGGAAACGAATTTTATTTTAACCCAGACGGACATATTTGCTGCGGCATCTTCTGCATCATGTGTAAGTGATTTGGTTAGCATAAGTGCTATGGAATCAACAACGAAAAAGAATACCTATTTTGAAAGTGGTCAAGGGCGGATTGGGTCGTCGTTGTCAGAACGACCGGATTTGTTTGTGAGGAATTCCCCGATCTTTTATGCGGGCAAAATGACAACGCCGTTGTTGATTATGCATAATGTAAAAGATGGAATTGTTCCTTTTAACCAGGAAAATGAGTGGTACAATGAATTGGTACATTTAAATAAGAAAGTTTGGATGCTGTCTTATGAAAGAGGTGGTCACACGCTCGGGGCAACCAAGGATAGGCTGGATTTTTCTATCCGTCTAGCTCAATTTTTCGATTATTATCTGAGGGGTGCGGCTACGCCAAAATGGATGGCGAGAGGTGGACAGCCTTAAGTCGTATTTCTAGATTTCAGGTATTTGACTTGTGACCGACACTAATTTATATGTGTAACGTGAGTATGGGAACTTAGGATGTTTCCACAGTTGTTACCATTGTTATCTGTGCTATACCATTTAGTCAGAGCCCGATTAAGTGGACCTGCGATATGACAACCTGAAACGGTAGGTGTTACTACTCTGGCTGTCACAAAACAAGTGGTAGCAGTACAGGAAATTCGGAGAATTAGATTGGATCCGTAGATTTGATGGGCGCCAGTTTTAGCTGTAGTCTTAAAAGCCAAGAAGCCCAGTGCAGAAACGAAGAAAGATGCAGCTCCGAGTATAATTTTCCCTTTTTTCACGGTAAACCAGGTTTTGAAATTAGTGAATTGTCGCTCTATAGCCCGCTTCGGGTAACATGAACTCCCAGCAGTGGGTGGCCGCATGGGTTTGAATCCTGGTCAATGGTATAAAAGGCGGTTAATACGTCGTTGGTTAGTTGCGCACTTCTGCAAGTAGATACTGTCGGCTTGATCCGGTTGAAAGTCAGGAAACAGGTAGTAGCCGTGCAAAAGATGTTCAAAAGAGAATTTACGCCATAAACACGATTGATCCCTGTGTGACGAGTTGACTTAAAGGCTGATAAACTAAGTATGGTCAGCGTAAAAGAGGCTAGCGAGAGAATGAGTTTTCCTTTTGACATATATGGTTAATTTAGCTTGATTCTCTCCAGGAGGAAATAGTGGCGGGGTCTAAATGTTTGAAAATACAGATGGCTGCCGTTGTGAGGCAACCACCTGTTATTTCAGGTATTAGAACAAATTAATACCATTAATTGACACGCGTAACGTGCTGGGAGGCTCCTTTTACGACACCGCAATTGTTGCCATTTCCGTCGGTTGTATACCATGTAGTGAGTGCTCTGTTAAGGAGCCCTGCGCTCTTACAGCCAGACCTGGTCGGTTGAGTGAGTTTCGCGGTTACGAAACAAGTGGTTGCTGTACAGGCGATAACACCGGGTGCTTTATGGGTCCCATAGATTTGGTGAGCGCCGGTTTTGTCGGCTGTCTTAAAGGCCAGGGCACCTACTGCTGAGATAATAAAAGAAGCAGCTCCGAGGATGATTTTCCCATTTTTCATAAATAAGGCGCTTTTTTAATAAAAAAGCAAAACTTTGATTAGTAAATTGCCTACTCTAAAAGGTTTTCGGCGATCCCTTGCCCCCGATTATATGCGGCGGTGGGCATTTCCGCTTTGCAGCCTCGTTAACATTAGCTGCGGGTGCCTTGCGTCCTCGTCAGGACGGCCCAGGCTGGTATTGCGCAATATTTTTTTCGATATAGATCCCGACTAACGTCAAGGCTGTGAGAAACAGATTTATTGCAATATGAACGTTTATTGGCAGGGCCGACAGCACTCCTCCGCAGTCACAGGGTACATAATAAGGGAATTGGCTTAGGATTATTACGTATACGAGAAAAAGCAACATCAAAGTGAAACTGGCGTATAAGCCTATCAGTCTCAAGTTTTTATTTAGCAATAGCAGAGCAATTCCAAATTCAGACGCAGGGATCGCCCATGCGAGGCTACGCGGGAGATATTTCAGGACGGGGGATTGATCTAATTCGGATATATATTCGGAGTAGTTAAGCATTTTGCTTATACCTGTGTAGAAGAAGAGTATGATGAATATTGCGGTTATAATATAAACGATCGTCATTTTTTTCATGGCAATATGGGTATTTAGATTGTTAATAGGGGATGTGGCAATTTTTCCGGATCATTGTACCGGAGCAGGAAATGGAGTACACCCGAATTTCCGGCCATTAGCCCGGCCGTTGGGATGTTTAGGCTATTTGATTGCCAATAACACGAGTTGTCGGACCCTTTCACGCAGTAGTGCAAGAGCGATCGTGCGATCCAATTGGCGCGGTTATTCCAATTCTCTGTATTAAACACCCGGTATCCTTCGATAAAGAACTCGCCTAGCCCGGCTACTCCTGTTAGCAGGGTTAGATCTTCACTGACATAATGAGGTGGGATCGCGTTTAAGATTTCCTCTGCTATTTGTTGGTAGAATGGATCTCCTATGACCTCAAAGGCTTTTATGGCGCATAGCCCTATCCCTGCGAGACCATCTGCTGAACTATAATTTGCGAGTCCTACCATTTTTTGAAGGTCCGGCAGCAGTTTATCCGGTTTTTGCCTTGGGAATAGCCAATTAAGGGCGTTAGAGGCTGCTTTTTCTACTTCGGGATTTTGGAGATATTTGGGACTGAGGAGTAAAGCACAGCAGATCCCAGCTGCCCCGTGTGTGAAGCCAAGGAGCTTGATCTGTTTTTTATTTGTGTCGGTTAGGGAAAGCCAGGAACCATCCGGTAATTGTGACCGCAACAAAACTTCAGTGGCTTCATGCACGGAGGATATCGGCAATTTGTCAGGAAGCAGGTGTGTTATTCCTAAGAGAGCAAGTAGTCTCCCTGCAGCGCCCTTTACTATGCCATTGCCAATGAGCGTATTGTTTTGCAAATAGTTATGGACAATTTGTTCAGTGTAGTCTTTGCGCTTTGTTATTCCGGCGTCCAGCACATGTGCCAGAGAGAGAGCGGTACCAGCGGTTCCAAGATACAATCCCCCAGGAAGTATATTTGGTGGATTTGAAAGGCCTTCGGCAATGAAATCGATGTTTGCTTCGATCTCATTTGCGCAGGAAACCGTTGAGAAACCTGCTTTTTCGGCTTTTGCGAGTAAATAAAGAACGCCACTTACTCCATAGCATAAGTCGGTATAGCTAGTGGTATCCAGTTCACTACTTCCCTCCTCACGGCTGATTGAAAACCATAGTTTGTTCTTTTTGGTAAAAACCGGAGATGCCAAGGTAATTAGTCCTGCGGATACGGCGTTCTCTATATTTGCCTTGGCCTGCCGGTCAACGATCGTTTGATAATTGTGATTAGTTTTTACAGATAGTTGCAGATTTCGGTACTGACTTATGGCATTCCTGATCTGCGCGATTGCCGGTCGTTGGGCTGGATCCGAACTCAGGCAATCTGTTAGTATGCCTGTAAACTGGTAATCCTGCAGAAAGAACTGCAATTGGCTGGAAAGCGAATCCTTATCCTCAGTTGCAAATCCTCCCGGGAAGAGACCTGTTAATATAAAAATGAGAGTGCAGCCTATTCCGTATATATCCTGTCCGATCTCGGGCGTCGTCATTGGTGCCCAAATCGGCGTGTTTTGCTCCGGGGACATAAATCCTGGTGTGCCAAGGCGAAATGGCGGGTTTGGGTATTCAAGCTTCGTTGAATAGGCCAGCTCAAGATCGATTAAACACAACTGGTGCTGTCTTGTGACCAGGAAATTGCTGGGTGCGATATCCCGGTGGATATATCCTCTTTTATGCAGATTGTCGATCAGATCGAGCACTTGTTCCCCATAAGCCAGCAATCTAATCCTATCGTGCAATGGCTGGTCCATCCATGCTATATTTTTGGATATATTGTAGGTTGCAGCCTGCAAAGAAATTCCACGAATAAATTCCATTACGAGGTAGGAATTACCATTTTCTTTAAAAAATGCGTAGGCTTTTGGCAACGGTATGTGGCCTTCCAGATCCTTTTGCAATTTAAATTGCCAGTGAAGTCTATCCCCTATGTCTGTCCCACCAGGGTCGGACAACATACATTCCTTTCCCTCTTTGATTACACACCAACGAATTTTGTATATCTTCTCCAGCCACAAACCTTTCTTTACGTTGCCTTTTACATCTTGCTTCAAGAAACTTATTGGCTTGTATCTGTCCTGAAGAACAGTTTCCTTTTTAGGTATTTTAGCCGGGACTATATCGCCGAATGGCCATTCTATCCCTTCAGGCAGGACGAAGGGAATTGTCAGTGGTTCCTTTATCAATTGGTTGTTAGAATCGTATATGTATTTTTCGCTGACATTTTTTTCATTTACGATCTTGACCGGATTGCAGGCGCCGTACCGGGTGTACAGGATATTTCCAAGTTTGCGGTCAGTAAGTATAGCGGGGCCTTTAAAATGGGCTGTCAATGAATTAAGCCGGATTGCCAAGTGATGAGCTTGCGAGGCCGATGGCGGATATAATGAGATGACCTTTCCAAGTAGTGCATAGCCCATGTCTCCGCTTAATATTGACGCTGCTAATTTTACATTTCGTGCCAATTTAAAGGGGGTTTTTTCTTCAGCCAGCACAGGTAGGATGACCCTCAACAATTCGGTAATTTGGCTTTGCACAACTGAAATATCCAATATCCATCCCTGTACCCATGTTATTTCACCTACCTCTAGGAATTGGTCCGCCCTGATGAAGTCGAATTTGTATTCGGTCAAAAGCTCAGAGTAATTTATGATTGTCTGAACCTGCTTGTTCTCAGGGGATTGGATAATGTCGTTTGTATGGACAAGAGTGTCGGCCTGCATAGGTGAAGGTTAAGTATGTTAGCTATTGACTGCCTTAAGCAGAGTTTGCAATTCAGATACGCCTTTATATACCTTTATCAATTTATGGTCGCTATTGTATATTGCCAGGTATGGGATAGAGCTGGGTTTAAAGGCGCGGAAAAAGGAGTGATTAAAGTCTTTTCCTACAGTTATATTTTGATATTTGTCTAATTGAAAACGCTGGTTGAAGTTTGCGATATCTTCAAGCGGTGCCCCCGATAGCAAGTAAAAATTTACGTTTCTAAGCAAGTCCATGTGACTAATAAACATCTTAGTTTCCTGTTGGCAATGTGGGCAATCTGGATTGAAATACATCAGCAAAATTGTCTTTCCCGCTGGTATTTCTTTGGTGTATAGTACTGAAGAACTATCAAGCCGTAGCATGCCAAAAGTCGGCAAAGTTCCGATGGAGTCGGACCGATCCTGACCGGAATGACAGGAAATCAGGATGAGAACGCAGGAGAAAATGATAATTTGTTTCATACTTCAATCTTTATAAGTCTAGTGAGTCAGGGAAATTTCAGGGGCATTCTTGTTTGGAATTATTTTTGTTTTGTCTACAGATTTCTCGTTTTTATCTAGAAATTCAAGTGTCACGATTGTAAAGGTGGTGCAAACAACCAGGGCAATAATTTCCTGGCGAAAACCTATTGTGGAGGAAAAAATTGAATGTAAGAAGTTTATAATTAAATAAGAATTTAGAAGCAATACAGAAGGGCCGAGTGGTTTTGGTAAATAAAGAGTTCTTTTTTTGTATATCCACAAGAAGAGGCTGCCCGTGTACCAAATGGTAATGAGTAGAAAAAAATATGAGAACACGGAGAATATGCCAATTTTTGCCGTTTCATATTTGGAGGATATAATCGGCGTTTGATAGTCAAACCATTCCTGAGCAAGTGCCGGGATATCTTTACCCGTTCCATGAAAGGTCTGCAATTGTTCCAGTGGAGGGAAGAAGTAATTTTTTAGATTTTTCAGTAAAAAATATTTAAAATAGTCCTGAGGATAGTTTCGGATAAGATAGTTGCCATACGTGGCGAAAATGGGGGAGGCATTACCCGCGTCCATTAATCTTGCATAATTGTTCTTCGGGTCATAGTGCAATTGATAAAATTTCCGTAATGGGGAGTTCGAGTATTGAATGAATACATTGGATTCGTTGTCAATGAGGTATGAGGTTACATTTTTTCCTGCGTGCCTAAAGAAGCTTTTTGCAAGGTTGTCCAGCTGTCTTGTTTCAGGAGTGGGGAGTGTGACGGTGTCTGCGGTGATGTAGTCTCTCATGTACAAAGCATTGTTGGCTATCTGCCATCCCGAGGAGAAACTAAGTTGGGCAGTCCCAGTCTCTTTCTTTGTAAGACTTAGACTTAGAATGACGAATGTGCCAATACAAAGGCAGTTCAGTGCCGTACCAGTCAGCTTCGCCAAAAGCGTAAATCCGGAAAGCAATATAACGGCTATTGTGATAATCACGTAGTAGAAGACGTTTGTTAAAGCAAAAAGAAGGAATAGAATTACTGTGGTTATCAATATCTGCCGAAAATGTGGACGGTGAATAATTTGAAGCAACTGGCTTATCCAAAGCAGGCTTATCGAGGCGACAAGTGAATCGCTGGTTATGCAATTAGAAATGTACAGAAATATAGGGTTGACAAAGAGAAAGGAAAATAGAATGAGGCTGGCGCTTTTACGTGGATTAAATAAGGATTGAATTGTGCTGAAGAAATATGAGGCTGTGAAGACGTAAAAGAAGTATTGAAACGCTATTAGAGCGGTATCGGATAAATTTAGGTCATGAAATGCTCCCAGAAAATTGGAATATCCAATTGGTAGAAAACCTACCCCCGCACGAACCGACGCAGCGGATATAAAGTCATAGCTATCGGAGAGAAAGTCGGGACATGGGTAGAAAAACTTGAATAGCAGAAATTCCAATATGGAGAAAGCCATAGCCAGTACAAGGTAGCGTCGGGGTTTCTTGCTCAACGTGGCTGGCTGAAATGAGGGCAAATTGAATCCTGACTGCCGATTAGCGGTCTCATGCATAAGATTTGATTTATTTAGTCGCTTGTAGAGTGGTATTGAATTGTATATCTAAGTTACTCTCCTCTGTATTTTCAAAAAGTATAATGTTGTCGCTGAAGTGGATTGTAATGACGCGATAGATAGTTATTCACGCTTGAAATTCCTGTCGAAGTGCCAAATAGCCGAAAACATCCAGCAACGGCCAAGGATATTGGTAGAGGACTGTGTATACGTATTGAGAACATTAGATCGATTTACGCCGGCATTCTGGTTCACGATGTTGTTGACGAGCGCCTTCAATACGAGTCGGTCTGCGAGTAGCCTGCGGCTAATATTTGCGTTCCACAACAGTACTGAAGTATTCTTCGAAAAAATATTGGCTCTTTCCTGCCAATTGTAGACGGCAGTGGTATTGAACTCCCAATTTCGTATTGGGAATAGGGTTATTGATCCCGTGTGGTTTTGGCTCCAATAGTGGAGCGATGCACTTGAGTTGGTGCTGCTTGTTTGTTTCAAATAGGCGAAATTTGTCGCAAATTGAAATGAATACTTAGTGTATTCGTATCTGGCCAGGGTGATGCCAGCCGATGTAGTGTATACATCGTTTTGGTTGAGGGCTCCATTGATGAGATTATTTGTTCGACTGTAGTTATTGGCGGAGATGAATCCAAAGTCAAATCCCAGCACCTTTCTGGCTATTGTGAGGTTTATGCCGCCCATTTTGCTTCCGGCGACATTGACCGGCTGGCTGACTTGGCGACCAAAACTATCGGTAAAGGTATTCGTGCTGATCGAATTATTTGAAGACGTTATATTTAGCGAAATATTTACTATCCAATTTTTCAGGCGTTGGAAATCAAGTCTAAGTGATTGAATCAGTTCGGGTTTTAGGCCTGGATTGCCCAGTATGATATGCATGGGATCATTGTTGTTTTTTATGGGTTCCAGCTCTTTATTAGATGGTTGTTGAGTTGTTGCGTTGTAATTGAATATAAAATTAGTCGTCTGGTTTAGTTTCCATACGATTTTCGCTCTGGGGGCCCAGTTAAAATTGCTCCAGGTAGAAGTTGTATCATAGAAATCGTCTTTCTGGTGGTGGGTAGAGCCAATCCAGTTATTGCCGATGCTATAGGTGAAATGGCCAAGATGGCCGTCGATATTGACCAGAGCGCGTTGATCAATTGTTTTTGTTTTAAATCGACTGCTCAGACTATCAACGATTTGCTGGTATTTGCCATCAGTTTGGGAGAAGGTAAGTTGAAGAGGTTGGTCGTCAGAAAATGAAAGTTCGTAGGAAAAGCCTAAAAGGGCAGTTTTCCCCAATTGTTTTGCATAGTTGATATTTCCGTAAAAGCTTTTTGACCTAGCTGCCAACTCTTTTCTTTGATCGACAGTGTCAATAGCCTGGATAATGCCATTTGGACGGTAAAAAGTAGTTAGAGAATAAATGTATCCATTTGTGGTACTTGAGACTTCCTTTCCACCAATGGCGAAAGAAAGTGTTTGTTTTTTTGCTTTGTCTATTGGTGTTTTCCACATTATAGTCCCTCCAATATCTCTGCTCTTACCAGTATCCCGAATAGTTCGGCGGTTGTCATTAACTAGGGTGTCGTTGAATGTGCTAGTTTCCACGGCAGCGAGATTGTTTGTAGTAGTTGAATTGGTAATGTGGAAGAGGACTTCTATTGCTGAACCAGAATTAAATGTTACATCGTAGAGGCCGGACAGCCATTTCTGGTCCTGGATATTAAGTGATTGGCTTCGCTGGTTTTGTCCATATATACTGTCCTGCTGTACCTGTTGGGATTGCATAGTTGTTACCGGTTGACTATCAAAATGTCCATACTGTGAGTTTAATGAAATATGCTGCTTTGTGCCACCCCATGTATTTGCATAGTGGAGTGCTGCTCCGAGTATGTGAGGTATGCCTGTTCCTGCCGAAGCGCCGAACGGATCGCCGGTAGCTTTAGTTGCTGGGATGGTTGTGGATGCACCTGTTGTGCCGCCAATTCCTCCGGTATTCGACGTTACTCCGATAGCCGTAAATTGTTCTTTATTTCGGAATGTAGCCGATGCGGCGTTTGCGTTGTACATGCCTTGTGAATTGGAACCGACTTCTGCCTTTCCGAAAGTTCCATTTTTTGCGCTTTGTTTGAGGACCAGGTTTAGGGTTTTGTTCCGGACTCCATTATCTATTCCTGTGAACAGAGATTGGTCTGTTTTTCTGTCGAGGATTTGAATTTTGGCTATCTTACTTGCGTTGAAGTTTCGGGTTACCATGGTAGGATCGGATCCAAAGATGTCTTCTCCATCGACGAGTAAATGTTGGATCTTTTCACCGTTATAAGTAATGGTGCCATCCGGATCGATGTGCAAGCCGGGAAGCTCGGCGAGCAGGTCCTCAACATTAGAATAAAGTTGTAGTCGCGTATTTTCTGTATTATATTCTATCGTATCGCCCTTCAGTTTGGGGCGAAGCCTTGCTGTTACTATTGCAGCCTTAAGCGTGTCTGTTTTTATAGGAATGGTATCCTGTGTATGGCTGTTTGCTGTGCCTTTCTGCCCGGATGCCGAAATTGCTTCCAGAAAGATTATTGAAATCAGGATGAAAGATTTAATAACTCGCACGGTATAATAAAAAAAGGTGGAGATTATTTCTTTCTTGCAACTGCCAGTACGGATAGACCAGATGAATTGTATGTATTTGTATGCATAATGGTAAAATATTTTGTCTTAATTACTTCTACATCGCTGGCGTCACTGTTGAGTAATTGCCTAGTGGCTCTGCGGTTGTATCTTCTCCATTCTTCAACGTTCATAGTTTCATCATTAAGTACAACTGTGTAAGCCGGAGCCAGCACTATCAAATTGCCCGCAGTTCTTAACAAGTATTTTGAATGGTCAACGATTGTCTTATTGTATAAGCCATTTTCAGCAGCTGTGAGAATGATGACCGTGTCGAAGTGGCCTTCGAGGGTTTTGTAGCGTTCCTCGAAATTGGATCGCTCGAATTTGATTGAATGGAGTGCCCGTATCGTCGCCAATCCCTGATATTTTGTTCGTAGCTCTTCGTGAGTGGTCCTTTCGGAGATGCTTAAGTGTATTGGCCGTTCTTTTTCTGCGAATATGGCCGAAATTGAATTTGTTTTGCTTCGGACCTCCAATATTCTGCCTTGTAGAAACGGTTCAATTACCTGATAGATCCATTTGTTGAGACGAGAAGTTTCGTCGAATTGTTGCGACGGAGGAAGCAATTCCATATGAAGTAGTTTTAGGCGGTTTGTCTGTTGCGGTATTCTGTGGGGGCGACGTTGTAGGCTTTTTTGAATGCGGTGCTAAAGCCATTGTAGGTTTCGAATCCGACTTTGGATGCGATCTGGTCGATGGTGTCGTCGGTGTCCTCCAGCAAGTCCTTTGCTCGTTGCAGACAGAGCTGCAGTCGGTATTGGTATGGACTTGTTTGGAATAGTTCCCGGAAGCCGAGCTTCAACTTGAATTCGTTGATGCCGGCTTTTTCGGCAAGCGTAGAGATATGGATGTGCCTGACCGGGTCTTTTTCGATGATGGACTTGGCGAGCTCTAAGGCGGGAATATCATAGAGTTTAGTACGCTCAATAGGGCAGTCATAGCCCAAAACAAGTTTTTTGCGCGGCATAACGATAAGGTTTATATACGTACTATTCTTCGGCTTTAACCAGAATATTTTCTAACAGGACTACCAATTTACGAACCATTGTATCCTAAAAGCAAATTTATTTTGGTAGTAACATGTACAAAATGGTTTACTAAGAGACGAAAGCGCAGGAAGGCTGCGTAGTGTTAAGATTGGTCAAAAAATTGGATGGTTAATTGCGGCTTTCTTCGTACGCGAGAAATTGGAAGTGTGTTTTATTCACTGAAGTCACAGCTCGGGGAGGAAGAATTGTTGATTTGGTAATTTAAGCATTCTGTTTTCATTTGGGCGATTTCGGACTTGACGGAATTATATTGCTGCTGTATTACGTCAATGTCGATTTTCCTGATTCGGGGAAGTTGAGTGTTGGTCTTGATTTTGTCCGGCCTGGTGATTTTGGCGTGAAAGATTTTCAGTTCCTGCTCCGTGCCGGGTTCATCGGCAGTAATTCCAATGAATTCTCCTGAAGATAATGAAGAGATGGTCGCGGGGGTGATGGTGTGTTCCCATTGCTGGGTTGTGCTGACGGATGTGTCGGCGGTATTTACAGACACAGATGTCTTCTCCTGCAGAATTTTTGGGAAACGCTCACTTGCCCAACGAGCGGTTTCGCCGGCGACCTGCCCGCAAAATATGTTTCCACAGATGTTGAGGATGGTGTTGGCTTCGTCATGAGAATATCGTGTTCGAAGCTGCGACGCGTCTTGTATGGCGAGGATAGGAATGATGTTATTCGAACGACCTGTGGCGGCAACTTCGGTCATATTATAGGCGCGGACGGTCGCGAACTCGTCGCAGACCAGGGCGCAAGGATATTGGCTGGGCCGGTTGCATATTCTGGTAAGGCGATCAATGAAGAGTGACAGGACTGGCGCCAGGGCCTCGGTGCGGGAAGGGTCACCGCCCAGGCAGAATATCTTTGGGGTCGCCGGATTGTTGATGTCCAGGTTCAAGTCGTTGCCGGTTAGGATGTAGTACAACTCCGGAGAGGACAATCGACCCAGAGGGATTTTGGCGCCGGCGATCTGGCCGTCCAGCATTTCCATCGTCTTGTTATTGTATGCCTGTACGAAAGGGTCGATTAGGGTTGCGATCTCCGGGTGGGTTTTCAAAATGGCAAATAGTTGGTCGTAGGGTAATTTGGATAGCTCGATGACGTGAGGTAAGGTGCAATATATTCCGTCCTGGTACTTGCGCAGAAACCAGATAAGAGCGGCGACAAAATTGATGGGAGACTCGACGAAGAAGTCGCCCTGGCGGTGCGCCCAGGTTTTGTTTATTCCCAGAAGAATGGTTCGGCTGGCATCCAGTGCATCCGAGAGATAGTTAAGCGTCGAAGGTTGAAGTATATTGCAGCGGTGACTGCGGGAAAGGTCGGTAAAATTGATAATATAGAATGGAGTGTTCATTGGATATTTGTCCAGATTGGCAATGTAATGGGTCCAGGCGATTTTGGTAAGGGCGTTATATTTGAAATCAAACAGGAAAATGGCCATACCCTTTTCAAATAACTGCCGGATGAATGGCTCGATGATGAACCACGATTTGCCGGAGCCTGGGGACCCCATGATCAGGACACCCCGACGGGGATTTACGAGATTGATCCAACTCCTGTGCTTTTTGCCCTGCCAGGTGTAAAAGCCTTGCAAATGCAGGGAATGATCCGTAGCAATTCGCCTCTGTTCCTGAGGAAAGCCGGCTTGCTTCCGGCCGAAGGGGTCATTTTTCGACCATGGTAGACGGATTTGACGTATGAGACGGGTTGAGCCGGTCAGGATCAGTAGCCAACTGGCGAAGACGGACAAACTGTACCAAACGAGATGGGATGGTGAGGCGTGATACCAATTCGATAAACCGGGGACAAAAATGAGATATATACTCAGCCCCGTCACTAGTATCCAACTGTCACGCTTACATGGTATGGCTGGTGCTCTACGGACCGAGCCTGCCAATACAGAGAGTAGAAGGAAGAATAGGGCCAGACTTTTGGAATAATAGCCATTGTCAAAGAGACCGGTTTTGAATATATACCCCAGGAGTCGGTTTGCGGCAGGGGTAGCCATCCCCTGCCCTGAGAAAACCGGAAGATAATAGAAGTAAATGTGTAATAAGAGCAGGACGATGCTTGCGGCCTGGCAAAGCTCGGTTATTCCGCGAAAATTGTACTTGTCGATGGTCATGTGATGCGTGGATAATGCCGTTGTGTTTTGGTTTGTTGTTGCGACTCGTATTCTTTTTGGGAAATGCATCTTTTGGCGACTGCGGCGGCGGTATATTCCGGGCCCAAGGCCGCCCCTTCGAATATCGTCCTTTTATAGTGGTCCACATACCAAATAGCCTGTGGTTCCCCATTGGTATTCCTTTTTAGAACAGTGCTGATGTTTTCCTTTTCTTCCAGAATTTTTCGGAAGGTTTCGAGGCTGATGGATCTCTCCAGTGCGTAGTCGATTTCGACGGTTTGCCGTAGGCGGTGTGGTTCGCGGAGGGTCTGGCTGCGGGCAAAGACCTTTTCGAGATTTTTTAGCGTTGGCTGACTTCTGAACATACTGGCTTTGAACCAGCCACCCATTTCTTTGCCGGATTCCGCAAGTGGTATATATAACAAGCCTCCATTTTTATAAGTAGCGGTGTTGGACTTTCCCCTACTGGCTTTTAGGTTGTAGAGTCTCAGAAGCGCGTTGAAATCTTCAAGAGATGTAAAGTGGTATCTTGGTACTACTTCTTCCAGTATCTTGTTCATTGCCGGCCAAAGCGGTGTCTGTCCAAATCGTATTTTTTGCAAAGCCATCCGACGCAGCATTTCGTCCAGGCTATCGGAAGGGCGCAGGGTATATTTTTTTTCGAGTAGCTTTACTTCTCTTTTCGAGCGATGGTAGTCCTGTTTCGTCACGACCAGACGTTTTCCGTCACTTTGGATCTTCGGCGTGCCAATGTGCAGGTGTGGCTGCCCCGTGTCATTATGCTGGTATACAACAAATGATTCGTTGTGCCAGCCCATCTTTTCGAGGTACTCCTGGGCGATAAGGCCCATTCTGCTATATGGGAGATTATCTTTAGGGTCAAATGTGAGAACAATATGAAGGATACGTGCCCTGACTTGCTCGTTCAATGACGCACGTTGCCAGAATGGGTACATTTTGTCGTCAATGGTCAGGTCTTGCTTGTCTCTGAGATAGTTCACGGCGTAAATGAGTTCTGCGTCTCCTTTTGTCACCTTTTGTTCGTGGTACTGGAAGAACCGGCGAATATTTTGATTGTACATTATTTTTGCATGCATAAATCTGCTATTTGATAAATTTTAAATCGAATTTCTTCGTGTAACCGGATGATCTGTTGCTCCCCTTCGGGAGTTAGCTGCAGCCCGCGAATCGAAGAAAGCTGTTTTCTTAAGAGAACTATCTCTTCCACAAAACCATCGAAAGAAAGATCTCGGTGCACGATCTCTACAGGTTCCTGCAGGGAAACATTTCGGACATAGTTGCTGATCGTCTTACTGGTACTGCGGACGAAATGTTTCTTCAGGTCGCTGAACTCTTCCCTCGAGTATAGGACGAGAACTCTTTCCGTTCGTGGGTTGCCTGCTTTTTGCCTCATAATCGTCCTGCATTTAGAATTTGATTGTGGTTTATTTCCAGCGATAGCGTCCTTCCACTATTCTTTTCGCCTATTTCGACAATCAGCTCTTTTCCCTTCGATATGGCAAAGGGGCGGAAGCCGATAAAAATTTCCAGGGTCGAGTCGGGCGGAATTGCCAGGTGTTCAGAGCTGCAGACAGGAGTTAAGGGCCAATCCTGAACCGCGGTCCGTCTAACGATGCGCCGGTCACGAATAAACCAGCGGGTAAATTCAGGGATATAGGTGATCGATGAGGTATTTCGGAGGATCAGGTGAAACCAAAGAGTTTCATCTTTTATGCAGATAGCCTGGAGAGCCAGAGCTATCCCGTCGACTTTGCACTTCCTTAAGTAAGGGCCACCCGAGACAAAATCGGGCGGCCGTATTTGAGCAGCCGCGGGCTTTATGCCAGAATTTTCATTTATATTCAGGGCTTTTTTAGCTGTCTGGTCGTGTAACAACAGCCGATAACCAGCCCTTACGGTAATCCTGACTTGTTTTACTTTTCGGCTAAATAATGATTTGGCCGCCTGGACGCCGGCGTTGGTGGCCTGACCCGCAATGGAAGGATCGTAGTTCAGATTAAACCCGCTGAGCCCCTGATCGGCAGACTGTTTAGCGACATCCCGGCCGATCGATCCGGGGATATGAATGCCAGGCAAACCGTCGATGTCATAGGCCTGAAGATCTGTAGTATAAATATTCCGATCGCTCCAAATAGAGCTTATGCGAATGAGCATCCGATCATTATTGACAGTCACGACGCCGTAGATCATGTGCCCTCCGGGAATCAGGGTCCTACCGATGCGGATGGAATCTTGCAGGCGCAGGGCAATAGTGGCACCTGAAGTCAACACCTGCATCTCCGGCACGACGACGGAAATCGTATTTGCTCCCGAGTCCAAGGGAAGCACATTGTCAGGAATTGCCAAATGGACGGAGGAAGTGATCTGAGTTGTCTCGGCCGGATGCTGGATGCGCATGACTTTGTCGAGCATCCTGTCGATTTTTGCCAACTGAGGGTCTTCGACTTCCGGTTCCCGGACAGAAGGGGGAAGCGGGTTTTGCTGCGGCATCGGTACCATTGTGGGTGAATTATGCGTGTGGTCCTGCTCTTCCAGTGTCTGGCGAAGGCTGTTCAACTGGCGTAAAAGGTCATCTGATTTTGTGTCTTTAGTCATCGGACCGGCGGGCTGGTCGATCCTGATATGGGGCATTTCCCCCTCTAATTTCTTCTTATTCATGGAGTCCCTGTCAGCCTTTTCATAGCTGGACATTTTGTCCAGGGTGTCCTTCCGGAAAAAGAAATCGGGCGGCGGTAGCTGATGGTTGAGGTTCCATGATGAGGAATAGCTCGTGGACTTCCCTTTTCCGCCTCCAAGGGCATAGAATATCAGGCATAAGAAGGGCAACACGATTGCCGGCAGTATAAAATAGAATTTCTTGTTTATCGGTGTCATAGTATTTATTATTTGTCGGTGTGAAATTTTATCTCGATTCGGACTTTAAGTCACGGTTGTCGAGGATAGACCAGCGTTCGATAAGAAAACCGTGCGGATTGTTGTCAGATCGGGCGGTATTCCTCAGCCAGCCCTCCGTCACCAGATTGCGTGTTACTATGGTTGTTGGGCGGATGATCCTTTCCGTGGCGTAACAGCGGAAATAGAAGGGATAGCTATCCATGTTCAACGAAATGCTGTCCACTGCGATCTCCTGGCTGATATTTCCGGCGACGATACCGGAATAGTAGCCGTTCTCCTTCAGATTGTCCGACACACGCAGTGCTGAGGCATCTGCCAGATAGAGCGCCCTGGCAAGGTTCGACCTGATCACTTTCTCGTCGGGGTCCAATGAGAAGAAATACTGGTGAAAACTGCGGACATGGTCCCGGGCCTCTGCGGGGATATTCTCTTTGCGGTCGGCGGCGACTGCTTCCAGGGCCTTGCCTGCGGCCAGGACGTAAATCTTTTCCTGTGCGCGGGCAACAGCCCGGCCCGAGACAATGATAACAAAGCCGTTGAACAGAAGGCATGATACTGCCATGATTACAGTTATCAGCCGGATATACTGGAAGGATCGTTCGATCCCTGTCGATTTTGGAAACATAGATTTCTTTTACCAGGTTATTCGATTCCTCCATATTTTGGCGCCGATGTCACCGGCGCGGACAATATAATGGGTGACGGATGGCACCGTGAAGTAGCCTACTATGCCCATCACTAGAAAAATGATATACGCAGCGTCAGTGGGGCCGAAGGTCGTCTGTCCGGAGGCGCTGAGCTGTGCGATGTCCTGTCTGATCATCTCCTGTTGTATCTGGCTCAGCAAGGATCCAAAAATGTTGGCCACTGGCAACCAGAGAAAGACATGGAGGTAGTGCGATAACCAGTGTACCAGGCTGCTCCCGAACCCTTTGTATACCGAAAAAGCCAACGCCAGCGGTCCGAGAATGGCAAGGATCACCAAATAGAAAGTTCTGACCGTGTTGATGCAAAGCGATGCCGACTCGAACAAGACCTGCAGGATCTCCGAGAGCCAAACTTTAGCGGAATTGCGCAGGTCGTATGACGCCTTTGCCATTTGGAATTTCAGCCGGTTGGACACACCTGACAGCATTCCCGAGTCGGCCTGGCCGGACAGTTCCTCCCATTTATCCAGGTTGCCGCTGCCAGTGCTATTGACGTACATCTGCCAGTCGGTAGATTTTTGCAGGGCATCCTGTCGCTGCTGCAGCAGGGTGGAAACCGCCTGATTGGAATCGTCGAATATGGCTGCTGTTCCTGTGACAGTCGGCTGCATCACGCCATCAATAACAGCGATCACGGTCGGGAAGTTGGCGATTGCCAGACCGATGGCAAATGGCCTTATCAGGTGCTGGACGTCGATCTTCTCCGCTTTCGCCAGACGGGCCCATACATGGTCCGCCACCCACCAGAGTGTGCCAAAAGCGGCGATCGCCATGCTGATACCGATCAACTCCGAGCAGTGAACGATCATTGTATCGTGCACCCGCTGCAGGGTGCCCTGAAGCCCCTTCATGTTGTCGAAAATATCAATGAGGTATACCATACAATGATTTTAGGGTGTTGATGTCATTATTTTCTTTTTGCCGCTGCGCCTCCTGGATGGCGAGGTTGTTGTCCAGCCGCTGCAGGGAAATGTACTGGCCCCTGATATCCGACTCTATCCGATCGATCGCCTGCAGCCGCTGGGCATCCGTCATTTGCAACTGTCCGTCTGTGAGGACAAGGGTCAATTCTTCTACAGCCTGAAGGCTTTTGTTCAAAAGACCGGACCAAAGGGTGCTGACATATGTGATCTCCTGCGCGCCGAAGACAGGATTACGGCCCCAGCGGGCGACAGCCGTCCTATATTCCGTCACGATTCGGTATTCCATATCCAGAATATTCCGAATTCGCGGATCGCCGCTGACGGAGGGTGAGACCACCCACAGTGCTTCGAGGAACAGTTGGTGAAGGTTGAAATTCCCCTGGGCGATGTCCCGGATATGGGTGTAGCCGACTTTTAGCGTTTCGTAGCCCTTGTACATATCGTCGAGGGTACTCTTCATCGATGACAGTTTTTCCTTGTCGAGCGCCAGTTGCTCGGTTAAGTCGAAGACAGACTGTCCCTGGCAGATGCCGGCCGGCAGATATAAGAACAGAAGAAATATTACTCTTGTCATGGGTTGCGATATTTTTATTGATGTTGAATAGGCTTTGGAACCAGACTTTGTGCTGGTCGTATTCCTGCTCCTGGTAATAACCGATGGTCGTTAGACCTTGTTCCGCCTTAGAATAGCCTTCTTCGAGGTTTTGGTGGAAGGCGCCAAGGGCTGTCAATTGCTCAGTCATAACCTGGATGGTTTGCGATTGGGCGGGGCTCCAGAAGATCGCCGGAAGGATGAACAGGATGCTATATTTTTTCATGGGTGATTATTTATTCCGTATAACTGTTGGATGGCATGAATTTCGGCATCGTCCTTGCTGCGCTGGAGGCTTAGCAGTGCCGTCTGCTGGGTGACCTGCCGCAGGGCGTCGTAATTATGGTCGATGTTGCCTGCCGTCTCTTCGATGGTTCGTAACCGGGACGCATCGTCCATCTGAGTCAGGAAACTCCCGATAACCAGACTCAGTTGCCGGGTATTGCGAATAGACTCGTTTAAGATCACAGAGTAGACGTTCTGGATATAGTTGAGCTCTGCCGGTGAAAAATGCGGGTCCCGGCGGATAGCAGACACCGCCTGATCATATTCCTGTACCAGCCGCGTCTGTCGCCGGACGATCTCAGCAACTTTGCTATAGGAGGAAAGGCCCGATTTTACCTGCCAAAGACCATTGTAGTAGTTGCTGTATAACTCCTCCTGTTGCCGGATCCAGCCGGTGATATCGGACAGCATGCTGGTCTGCATGTCATTCTCCAGCCCCTTTTGAACGTTCTGCAGGACGATGGTCTGGGTCTGCAGTCGCTGGACGGCGAGGTCTGCGGTTGTCAGCGCCTTTTTTAGAGCGGCATCGATAAGATCGAGCAGTTGGGCGGAGGCCCGGCCACCGGGTAGCAGTGCTCCTGCCGAGACCAGCAGAAAGACCAGTAACAGCCGGATGGCTCCGCTGCGGATATCTGCCGCCAGCGCCTTGACGCCTTGTATCAAGCCGCCGTGGCGGCGGGCATATTCCCGGACCTTTACCCTTTCCGGCTCTTCTGTGGTGTAGACCAGGTACTCTTCCAGCGAGAGCTCAACCCGGTAGACCCGGGAATAATTGGTGCCCAGACTTATAAAAACTTCTTTGTAGTTTTTTCCCGGCTCGTTGGCTTTGTTGAGAGAAAGAATAAGGGCTTTGTCGTTCTCTGTCAGGCCAAGGAGGTTTTGGATCTCGTCGAAGCGGTTGTTGTATCTTCCCATATCCAGCAGGATCTTGCAGTCCGACATATTGATGATGGTATTCTTTACGATCGGGCTGGCGACAAGGTCTTCCAGTTCCTGGGTGATTGCGATCGGTTCACCGAAGAATTTCCGTACTGTTTTCCAGATATAGAGGATAAGGGTGGCGGAGCCCGTCTTGACGAGCGCCTTCCAGCATTCGTCCATAACGAAAACCTTCCGGACGCCGGCCAGTCTCCGCATCTTGCCGATGTAGGTATCTGCGATCAACAGCATTACGACGGAATAAAGGATAGGGTGGTCCTTGATCTCATCAAGTTCGAAGACGATCAGTTGCCCGTACAGAAGGTCCGGCTGTTCGTGGGCGTTGAGAAGAAATTCGTATTCCCCTCCCCGGTAATAGGGGCGCAGAACGTAGAGGAAATTCGGGAGATCGAACTGCTTCCCGGTAACCCTGTCCCGGGTCAGCTGTGGGGCGAACTGATCCTTTATCCACTCATATAAGCTATTGAAACAGCGGAATTTATGCCTAGTCTCTGTAAATGCAAAGTACCCCTCCACCATGTTCGATAGGGCAACCCATTCTGAACGCTGAAGCGTCTCACCGGGTTGTTTCAACAGGACCAGGATCAGTTCGATGATGAACTGGCGCTTCTCTATGTCCAGTACCTCGCCTTCGTTCAGCCAGAATGGATTAAAACCTATTGGCTTGTCAAGACTATAGGAAAAATATCGGCCGCTGTATAGTTCACAAAGTTGCTTATAGCTGTTCCCCATATCGGTGATCAGGACATGGGCGCCCTGTTCGAGGTAACAGCGGACCATGTGAAGGCTGAGGAAGGATTTCCCCGAGCCCGTGGGGCCGAGGATAAACTTGGCCCTCGCCGAGATCATCTTTTTGGCGAGCGGCAGGTCCGAGAGGTCTACCTGGAGGGGTATGCCGGTATACCGCTCTCCAAAGCGGAAGCCAAACGGGCTTACCCAGCTGCGTCCATGAGACTGAGACGTTAAGAAGCAGCAGGCTGGTTCTATCATTGTAACCCAGGCTTCGCTATCCGGCAACTCTCCTGCGTTACCCGGCTGACAGGCCCACCAGATGGCGGGGGCGTTTCGGTTTGGAGATATGGAGTCGTCCCAATTCGGGTGATGGCGGTGGCGACCTCTCTTTTCTTTTGTTCCAGTTGGTCCTCATTGTCCGCCCAGACCGTAACATTGTAGTGTACCCTTACGAGTCTTTTGTTGCCGGAGGCAGCCTCATCGAGACAGGCTTCGGTGTCCGCCTGTGCCACAGCGTTTTCCCTGTCGTATACGGCCGCTGACTTCAGTCTCTTCCGTCTCCGTTCGAGCTTTTTTACTAATTTTTCCTGCTCATCAATAATGATGATCTGGTTATAAATATGGTCGGTATCCAGCAGCGGTCCCAGGTGGATGGCTGGATTTACGGGGAAAGGCGTCTTTTCGGTGCTGTATGGACCGTAAGGGACCTGGCTGGTGCATTGTGCTGGCATCAGGGACGCGTCGGACAGGCTATAGATCGACACGATCTTGTCTCCGATACGAAAGGCTGGCTTTAGTTGGATGTCGCGCATTTCCGGCGTGGTAGGCGGAGGCGTCAGCTGCCGGTAGTCCCGGATAAGCCTGGCCAGGTCTTCGTTGCCGAGTCGCCGGGTTTCGACGCCGCCTTGTTCCAGGATATGCATGCATTGCTCGCACTGGTTGACAAAGGCTTTGATCTTGTCGGGCTGAAGGACAAATTTGGGTATGAGAGCAGGACGCAGCAGTCCCGACAGCCGGCCCCGTTTTCTTGACCTTCCGGACCTGCTCGTGATGAAGATATAACTCCGGTGCTCCCGCCATGGCTTTTCGTGGAAATGACAGTCATTGCTTCGGGTGAGGAAGCTGCTGTCCTGTCGTTTTTCGAGGTCTATTTGGATGGTCTGCGTGGTATACCAGTCCTG
>Ga0207695_10002055_pt1 | contig 30785 bp, 29 predicted proteins | sample KBSC54metaG_FD_184354 | JGI IMG/M metagenome (GOLD analysis project Ga0207695, IMG submission 184354) | Corn rhizosphere microbial communities from Kellogg Biological Station, Michigan, USA - KBS C5-4 metaG (SPAdes) (version 2) | ecosystem: Host-associated > Plants > Roots > Rhizosphere > Soil... | reverse complement strand
CATATTAGCGGCAATCAGCCGCTTGCTCTCCCACTCCGCTGGGCTGCCTGGTTTTCTCATGCGCGCGGTATAGCAGACCGAAACCGGTCGCGCCAGGGGGCGCGCTATAAAAAGCTAGCGGTCAGTAAACTTGGCTTCTCAAGTTCGCGGTGGGTGTCGTAAACTTCCCATGTAACGATTTCTTGATCACCCGCCGAATACTCATCCCCTGAGCCACAATTGAAAACGCCACCACGCAATAAGTCATTGCCGCGATCGGATTTCGATATTGAATGACCGGAATCGAAAGCGCCATGGCGAAGGACAATCCGCCTCGAAGCCCGCCCCAGACCAAGACGGCGGTCGCTCCCTTTCCAAGTGCCCGCCATCGAAAGATCGAAAGCATCCCCCAGACGCTCAGCCACCTGGAAAATAATGCGATTGCAATGGCAAGAAGTCCCGCCAGCAGAAGGCGCAGCGAAAAAGCGATCGTGAGCACTTCCAGCCCGATCAGCATGAATAGCAGCGCGTTGAGGATCTCGTCCATCAGTTCCCAGAAAGTATCCAGATATTGCTGCGTTATATGGGACATGCCAAACAATCGGCCGTGATTGCCCATGAAAAGCCCAGCCACGGCAGCGGCAATCGGTGAGGAGACATGGAGTAGCTCCGCCAGCGCGAAACTTCCCATCGCAAGCGCCAGCGTCAGCAGCACTTCGACATGATAATGATCGACCCGCTTGACCAACTGATAGACCAATACGCCCGCAACCAACCCGACGGCAATCCCACCAGCCATCGAAATCAGCAAATGCAGGGCGGCCAATCCCCAATTCGGCTCCGAGGTGCTGCTTGCCGCATCCAGTAATGTGAGAAAAAGGACGACACCGACACCATCATTGAAAATGGATTCGCCCGCCAGCAGCGTCCGCAAGCCGGCCGGCGCGCCGACACGCTTCATGATCGCAAGGACCGCGATGGGATCGGTGGGCGAAATCAAAGCCCCAAACAGCATGCAATAGAGCCACGGCATCGCTATGCCAACGGCTACCAATGCCGCATGAATCAGGAAGCCGACGACGACCGTCGAAACGGCCGTTCCAAGCAACGCCAGTCCGGTAATGGAAATCCATTGGGCTTTGATCTGATCCACATCCAGGTGCAGCGATCCGCCAAACAGCAGAAAGGCGAGCATCACATGAATCACCAGATACTGAAAATCGACGCCCGACAGGATGTGTGTCGCAATCTTCCTGACGCCAAGGTCGAATTGGCCCAGGCCGATCATCGCCATTGACGCGATCAGCGCCATGAGCATGACGCCAATCGACGTAGGCAGGCGCAGATACTTGAAGTTAAGAAAGCTAAACAGCGCAGCCAGTGCGATCAGGATCGTGCTCAGCTCAAATAAGTTCATCGGATGCGCGCGACGCCGATAGCCCTGAACCGCGCGATTCGTTCCGTTAGACTTTTGGCCGAGCGCGGTTCTTGTCGGCAATCCCAATGAGAATGATGATAAAAGCGATCAGCCGAAGCAAGTAAAGCAGCGGAGATTCGATTTCATCACGTCCGACAACTGGCATCAGCAGCCAGTTGACCCCCATCAGCAGAAAGGCGATCGCAAACAGCAGAAACAGCCGGTCGCGCGTGCGCCGCCAGAACCGCAGAAAAAATGCCCCGGCCAGCATCGCGGCCATCGCCAGCATCCCAAGCAGCATTGCAATTCCGTGGGTCATGTCGTGCTCCGCAATTGGCCGTTTCTACTTTCGATCTACATCCCAGATCGTTCCATACAGCAGCGCAAACATGCCAACCAGCGCCAGCACCGTCCGCAACAAGAGCAGGTTGACATTCTTCAGCAGCACGAGATCGACAAACAGCGTCACGTTGTTTGCCGTCAGCGCGACAAAGCAGATGCTGCACCACAGCAGAAAGCGAGATTTGCTGCGCCGATACCCGCGCCAAAGCAACACTGCGCAGGCAAAGCTGGTCACGGCACAGAGGGCGTAAACCGTTTCACGCATTGGGCCGCTCCTTCCTCAGCCGGAACGCATCGGAGAAATCGCGCAGTGGATTGGGCGGCCGGGAAAAAATCAATGCCGTCACACTCACGCGCCGCTCGGCATAGCATTGTGCCAGCTCATCGATGGCCGCGGCCAGCTCAGCCGAATTGGGTTGATAACGATAGCGTTTTTCAGCTTCATTCGTGCACACCAGCATCCCCCGCGCGCAAAGCCCCACCAGGTGCGGCTCGGCCCAACTTGGTCCAATCCGCAGCACATCCGCCACTTCGCGCGCAGCAAATTCGCGCTCCGAGCTTTCGCGGAGCAGAAGGAGGATCTCCAACTGAACGACCGATTCAATCTGGTCGGCAATCAAAGTCCGGACGCGATCGGAAATGCCTGTATCAGCCAAAACGCCTCTTCATTCCCACGTAAACCTGATTCTTCGCGAGCCATCCACGCTCGATTATATGGGCACAAATATCGCGAAGTGCTCGGAAGAGCAAGGTTCCCGATTTCCAGTTCATCCATTTGGCCGCCAGTGACCGCCAGATACTCGCTTGCGCCTTCGCGATCCGAAGCGCTCCTGTCGCGAAGGCACAAGCGACGTGATCGGCGATACCCGCCCGACGAGCCGGGCGGCTAAGACGGAGCAAAAGAATCGCCGCACGTGAATCCTGCAACCTCGTGCTCATTTACCCGGTTGCGCCGGTTCAACTGGAAACCCGCTCGATAATTGTCGAGGCCCTTTTGCGGTCCCCGGCAATTTCCCCCGCACGCCCTGAATCAAAACAAATGAAGTAATCAGCAGCGTGCCCGCACCATAAAGCCCGTAAAGGACGACATGATCGATCCAGCCCGGCGTCCACCTTGCCACTGGAACACCAACCTTCATTCCAACCAGTTTGCGCAACGCCAGACTTAGAAAAAACAACCACGCATAAAGAGTGCCCAGTGTCCAGAGGATAATAACTGGAATTCGCAATATACGTTGCACAGAACCCTCCCACTTAGCACGTTACTTACCCCGCGATTTTCCGCTTCGACGCTGTCGGATTCATCATCCCCATGGCAAGCTGCGCGACATTCATCGACGCCCCGGGTCGATCAAGCGACACAATCAATTGGTCCAATCGCTCGCGCTGCGCCGCCAGTTCCTGCGGATTATTCAACATTCGCGCCGTCAACTCCGCGACCGGCTCAATTGGACCATTCCACGGCACAAACTCCGGCACGATATGCCCGCCGGCGGCTGCCGCGGCCGTCGCGGTCGTCTTCTTGCCAAGCAAATTCACCAGCGCAAACGTCCGCGTCGGCACCAGCCATCGCCCGGCGAGGTTCCAGGTCAGCGGATTGATGTGATAGACCACGATCATCGGCACGCCGAACCCCGCCACGTGCAGCGTCGCCGTCCCCGACACGGTCAAACACAAATCGCACCTCGGCACCATCTCATCGAACGCGCCCATCGCGTATTCCACTTCCCCCAGCGCAAAAGGCGGCTGCTGATTTTTCAAAATGTCCTCGACGATCGGATGCGTTGCCTCCGTCGTCGGCACCAGAAACCGAATGCCCGTAAACTGCCTTCGCAATCCCTGCGCGATCGCGAGCATCCCCGGAAAATTATGTTGCGCCTCCGACTTGCGCGAGCCCGGCAGCAGTCCAACAATGGGCGGTCTCCCATTGATATGGCTGATCGCTCGCTGGCGATGCGTCGGCAGCTCGTCAAACAGCGGATGACCAACGAATGTTGCTTTCACGCCATGCGATTTGAAATAAGCTTCCTCAAAAGGCAGGATACAGGCCACCTGATCGACCCATCGCCGGAGCTTTTTCATCCGCCAGGGCGCCCAGGCCCAAAGCTGCGGCGCGACATACTGCAGCGCCGGAATCCCGCGCTCGTGAGCCGTCCGCGCAAAATGAAAATTCATCGACGGCGAATCAACGCCAATCTGCAGGTCCGGCGGATTTTCATCAAAATATTTTCGCGTCCAGCGCAGGATCGGATAAAGCTCGAAAGCCCGCAGAATTCCCCGCCAGCCCATCGCCGCGCGCGTGACGGTATTGCGATGAATCGTCGCCCCCGCGGCCGCCATCTCCGGCCCGCCAAGCCCCTCGATAATCAGCGTCGGATCAAGCTGGCGCAGGCTGCGGATCAACTGGGCGGCATGCTTGTCGCCACTGACTTCCGCGACCGTGATAAAAACCCGCCTAGCCATCGCTAGGTAGTGCAACGAAGTGCGCGAGAAGTGTCAAGTTGTTTGCCAGCGCATCCCGCGGGCCGAATCACCCGCAGGAGGTTTTTTTATGCGCAAGCGATAAAATAATGGAATGATGGAACTGGCAGTCCTGGTTGCGGTGGGGGTCGTTGGCGGATTTTCAGTCGGGATCGGAGTCGGATATCTGCTGGGACGTCGCGGAGCCACGCGTAAATCCCAACCGATATTGCCGGTTCGGCCTTCCGAGGAGGAAACCGAGTGGGTTTCAATTTAGCGTTTCCCCGGCGGCGCCGTCTCATCACTCCCCTCGATCGACTCTTCCTTCTCATCCTCCTCCACCTTCCCATCCGTCACGTCCACCGGCATCTGCGAAATCTCCGCCGCGTCTGGCGGAGTAAAGCGGTTGCCACTGTGCTCCGTCTCGTTGCCCGTTGGATCAAAAATGCTGCGCGTCATGAAGTGCAAATGATGCAACCGCCATGCCCCGATTGACACCGGGCTCAGCCCCAAATACTTGATGAACATCGCAAAAACAGCATTTAAAAAGCGGAGCATTGCTCACTTCGCCGCGCGAGCTGCCACGTCGCTTGCGCCTCCGCGACCGGACGCGCTTCTTCTGTAATCTAGAAGCCGATGCAATCTGCTTTCCCGTCCGCGAATGCGCAGGCGAGTATCGCTGAATTACCGGCGATTCCGTGCACGTTCACCCCGCGACACCGAATCTCGAATCGTCTGCTCATTTGTCCCCGCGCACCGTTCCCCCTACGATGTGCGACGTTAGATTCATTACCAATCGAGAAGGAGGCATCAATGCCCGTACGCAATTCTGAAGCGACTTGGGAAGGCGGCTTGAAAGGTGGAAAGGGAAACCTCAAGCTCGGCTCCGGTGCATATCAGGGGCAGTATTCATTCATGAGCCGATTCGAGCAGGGGACCGGCACCAACCCCGAAGAGCTCATCGCCGCCGCCCACGCCGGCTGCTATTCGATGGCCCTGTCGGCCATGCTCGAGCGCGGAGGCCACGTCGCAAGCCGAGTCCACACCGTCGCCAAAGTCTCCCTGGAAAAAGTCGGCGAAGGATTCAAGATCACCAAGATTGCCCTTCAAACCGAAGCCCAGGTCCCCGGGATCGACGAAGCCGCCTTTAAGGAAACCGCCGAAAAAGCCAAGACCGGATGCCCGGTTTCCCAAGCGCTCAGCGCAACTCCGATCGAGCTGGATGCAAAGCTTTTGAAGTAAAACAACATTCGTTAGCCATGGTTAGCCAGCGGAGCGCTTTTTCGATTTCTCGAGAAAGCGCTCCGCTTCGCGTCGCGGCTAACCTGCGCTAATGCATCACCTACTCCGCTCTTCGCGCACTTTCCCGCCCCTCACTGCACCGCAACCGGTTCAAACCCATCACATCCACTGATCGGCGTCACCATCAAATGCAGCGACGCATGCCGGGGATGATCGCATTCTTCGACCAGATCCTCCGGCGCCTGGTGCCGCGTCCGGATCTGCACAAGCTTCTGATCATCGGAATGGTGTTCACCGAAGTGGGTACAGAGGCCGCATTGGCCTGAATGAATGTCAAACATAAGAACCTCCTCTTGGGCCCGCTGTGGGGTCCTACCTCCAAGGATGATGCAAGGGGGCTGCCGCGAGGGAAGAAAAAGGCGATTTAAAAGCGAAGTCGCGCACTTTTTCGACTCCAGCTGATTTTGACGCGGACCTTTGGACAATGCAGGCTTACTCTTGCTGCGGCCTCGCCTTGCGGCACACGCACAACGTTGGCATAAAAAAATCGAAGAAAAAATAAATAATTTCCTGACATTATTCGTTTGACTACTGTATGGTATGGAGTTGGGTGACCGCGCGAGCGGATGAAGCCGTAGGCGCGCGCGTTCCCATGCACCCCGGGCCTGCCGTTCAACAAAAGCTCCCGACTGGCGGAAAAGGCGATCATGCCAGAAGAACCAAAGGCAATGAAATGGCCGATCATCGAGTCTCGGACGAAAAAACGAAAAAGTGTTGCATTTTGGTGCATTTTGGTGCGTCGCTTGTGCAAGGGTTCTCGGTAGCCCACCACCTATGGTGTTCGGCTCCATGGCTCGGACGGCTGCGCTATGGGCGAAAATATGAAAGTGGTCACTTGATGATGCATGGATATGGAACCGCCACCCGCTCGGCAGGCTCAGGGCAGGTGGCGTTGCATCGGGGAGTCGCAGAGCGAAAAACTCAAAAAGTGATGCAAAACGATGCATTTTGATGCATGGCCGGGACGGAACCTCGGAAGGAAGCGAATTTTGAGGCTCAGGCGGCTGAACATGCATCACCCAGTATCAAAAGATGCTGTATGCGATGCATGGTGATGCACGAGGCACTAAGGCACGAGTTGGAGGCAACGGAGCTGAGTGCGAAGAGCAGATTCGCATTGACACGAATACAGGAAGGCCAATTAACGTTAGACGCAAGTGTCGCATCCCGCGCCAACGCATGAAATGGATCTCGATAGTTATTGAGTATCAATAAACAAATAGAGGTGCGGGCTCATGCCGATTATTTCCGTCGATCAGGCGAAACAAGAATATGATGTTGTCATTGTTGGATCCGGGGCGGCGGGCGGGCAGTCGGCCTACACGCTGACGCTCGCAGGGCTTAAATGCGTGATGCTGGAGGCGGGACGGAATTACGACCCGACCACCGAGACGCCGATGTTCAACACGCCAAACCAGGCGCCGCTTCAGGGCAATGCGACGCCGGACAAATCGTTTGGCTTTTATGATGCGACGGTTGGGGGCGGCTGGGAAGTTCCGGGCGAACCTTACACAAGCGTTCATGCGACGCCCGGCGAGGAATTTCGCTGGTGGCGGCCGAGGATGCTTGGCGGGCGCACCAATCATTGGGGGCGCATTTCGCTTCGCAACGGGCCTTATGATTTGAAGCCTTATTCGCGCGATGGGCTGGGGTTCGATTGGCCGATCACTTACGACGACGTCGATCCCTATTACACCAAGGTCGAAATGCTCGTCGGTGTCTACGGCAGCAACGAAGGGCTGGAGAATACGCCTGACTCTCCCGATGGCGTTTTGCTGCCGCCGCCCAAGGGAAGGGCCGCGGAGTTGCTGGCGCAAAAGTATGGCAAGAAGCTGGGCATTCCCGTCATTCCGATTCATCGCGCGGTGCTGACCAAGACGCTCGACTGGAAAAACATCCCCGCCAAATTGCATCCGGATGATCCCAAATCGCAGCGCATTGTCACCAGCGCGATGCAGCAGCGCATGGCCTGCTTCTGGGCGACCGAGTGCGGGCGAGGCTGTTCGATCAAAGCCAATTATCAATCGACGACGGTTCACCTTCCACCTGCCCTTGCCACCGGAAATCTCGACATCATTCCCAACGCCCACGCGCGCGAAGTCATCTTGAACAAGTCGGGAAAAGCCGAGGGCGTGCTCTTCCTCGACAAGCAGACCGGCAAGGAAATGCGCGTGAAGGGCAAGGCGGTGATTCTTGCCGCCGGCGCGTGTGAGAGCGTGCGAATCCTGCTGAATTCCAAGAGCAACAGCTTCCCCAATGGCCTGGCCAATTCGAGCGGCTTGGTGGGCAAGTACATCATGGATACAGTCGGCGCGGATGTGATGGGGCACGTGCCGATGCTGGAGAATCTTCCGCCTCATAACGAAGACGGCGCGGGCGGCGGCCATTTCTATTCGCCCTGGTGGCTCTACAAGGAACAGAAGGCGTCGAAGCTCGATTTTGCCCGCGGATATCACATCGAAATGGGCGGCTCGCGCGATATGCCGGGGGGCGAGAATCCAGCGCCCGATGATCTGACGCAGGGAAGCTACGGCAAAAAGTTCAAGGAGGATGCGCGGCGCTACTACGGCTCATTCGTCGGCTTCGCTTCGCGCGGCGAAATGATCCCCAATGAAGACTGCTTCATGGATCTGGATCCCAAGGTGAAGGACAAATGGGGCATTCCGGTGGCCCGGTTCCACTGGAAGTGGAGTCATCACGAGATCAACCAGGCGAAGCACGCGGAGAAAACCTTTAAGGAATTGATCGAAGCCATGGGCGGCAAAGTTCGCGCGCCGGCCAATCCCGGGGCGGGCAAGAGCCTCTGGCGGCCGGGGATGATCATTCACGAAGTCGGCGGGGCGATCATCGGCAGCGATCCGAAGAAGTCGGTCTGCAATGCCCATCAGCAGACCTGGGACGTGAAGAACCTGTTCCTCTGCGATGGGGCGCCGTTTGCCTCGAATGCGGACAAGAACCCGACGCTGACGATCATGGCACTGGCCTGGCGCGCGTGCGATTATCTGGTCGAGCAGGCCAGGAAAGGCAACCTGTGAATCACACCAACGATCAAAACGCAAGTGGTTTTCGGAATCCCACGCGCCGCCAGACGATGCAATGGGTGATGGCGGCGGTTGCCGCTTCGTCGCTGCCGAAGCGCAAGGGCTTTGGCGCTGCGCCGGTGGAAAAGAAGGTCGGCGAGCAGGAAGCCGGCGGCAAGCAGCCGCCGAGATTGGCCAGCGAAGGGTATGGCGTCGATCCAAAACTCACGACGCCGCACTCGCCCGGCGATTTCTGGCCGCTGATTTTGACCGATACGCAGAAGCGCACGGCGAAGGCGCTTGCCGACGTGATCCTTCCCAAGGACGACCTCGGCCCCGCCGCCAGCGAGCTTGGCGTGGTCGAGATGATCGACGAATGGGTGTCGGCTCCTTATCCGCAGCAGATGGGCGACCGGCCAGTCATTACCAATGGCCTCGATTGGATCGAGGCCGAGGCACACAAGCGATTCAACAAATCCTTTGCCGATCTGGACGAATCGCAGCATCAAGCCATCTGCGACGACATCTGTTACGCCCCCAGGGCCAAGCGCCAGTTCAAGAAGGCAGCCGAGTTCTTCAGCAGATTCCGGTCACTTGCGGCGGGCGCCTATTACGCGACGCCGCCCGGATGGAAGGCAATCGGTTACATCGGCAACATCCCCCTCGGCCGCTTCGACGGCCCGCCGCCGGAAGTGCTCAAGCAATTGGGTGTGGAGCAGACGGTCGATTGATACAATGGTTCCCGGTCTTGCGCAAGATGTATTGACTGCGCGATGCAAACGCGTGCGGTGAATCATGGAGCAAGTCGAACCAGTTCCGCTGCCTTACGAGCCGAGGCCTCGGCCGAAGCCGCTTTTGAAAAAGAAGGAACTGCGCCAGTCAAACCGCCTCCGGTTCGATGTCATGCTCGTTTCCGTTGCGCAATTTGTATTGTACGTGGTGATCTCGCTGTGGGACGCGCGGATGAGGCAGCCGCGTCTCGTTGTTGTTTTTTCCACTTTATGGATGTTGCAAGGGGTCGTGCAATTGCATGACATTCTTCGGCGGTATCGACTGGCTGCGAGGCAATGGATGGCGCGCCGCGGAGAAAGACGAATATTGAAATACGGGGTGGTCCTGCGCGTTCTTGGTGTATCGCTTCGACGTCCGGCTCCTTTCATTCATGTGGCGTCGGACTCCGGGCCTGCCGCGCAATCTCCTGAAGGAACAGCACGCGCGCCGGCGATTCCAGTGGATTCATCCGATGGGCAACCCATCAACCAGATGCGTAAGCGTCATGTTTCACGAGCAACGCCATCGACAGTATCCCAGGGTTTACAGCAGTTGTTCGGCCTTGGCATGCTTACCATAGCCTGCATCGCATTCTTCGCGGGCTTCCACGCGACCCAACATCCGGTTGCATCCGCATTTGGCTTATTGTTCATTGCGATATTTGTGGTGGGGGCTCTTTCAATGGCTGCGAATCTTGGCGCATCGTGTTGGCGGGGATGCAGTGCCGCCGGACGCTCGCACATTTCCCAATCCTGGATTGATTACTGGAAGTCGCGAGTCGAATCATTCGAGATGCCGCAAAAAAGCGCAGGAGCTTGAGGGCCTCACTCCAATCAGGATTGAATTGATGCCCATACTTTTTCAAGTCGCTGCGCGGAGATCGGAATCGAGGCTTTTAATTCCTGGGCGAAAAGTGAGACTCGATATTCCTCCAGCATCCAGCGATATTGCTCGAGATTCTCATCTTCCCTTCCCTGTCGCCTGAAGCTGGCGGCTTTTTCCTTGTATTGCTCCCAGAGCGGCGAAACCTTTGCCATCGCCTGCTGATCGCGTTCGAGGCCGGCGTTGATGACTTTGCGGAGTCGCATGGCGATCCCTTTCAGGAAGCGGGGCAGTTGCTTGAGCCATTCGTGGGGCGTGGCACTCAGAAATCCCTTGTAAATCAGATGGGCCAGTTGATCGCGCATATCGCGAACAGATGCATGCAGAAGCACCGGATAGGCCTTTCCCAGTTCGCGCTGCAGCGCGTGAAACTCCGCCAGGATCTGGGCGGCCAGTTCGCTGATTTCGGAGCCGGTCGTGGTGAGGCGTCGCCACCCTTCGCTGGCCCGGCGGATAAATTCCGATTGGAGTCGAAGGTCGTCCGCATCGAAGAACATTGCGCGATCGACGATGGCCGCGACCAGATCGGCCTTCAATTCCGCGCATGGGCCGACGGTCGCATAATGCAGGCACATTTGATCCATTTTCGGAATGGATCGCATCAGGCTCTGAATCTCCTGGCGAAGCTGCATCATGAACAATCGCCGAGCGCCAGCACGGCGCGCGACCCGTGCATGCTCGGGAGAATCGAGCAGCCGAATGGAAACGAAGTTTCCTTTGTCGATCAGAGCCGGGTATCCCCACAGCGTCATGCCATGCCGATGGACCGGCACGCGCTCGGGCAGATCGCCAAAATCCCAGCGCGTGAGGTTATCGCGATTGTGCTCCGAATCGGGGAGCTTGGCGAAGCTGCTCTGCACCTCGACCCGCAAGTCGCGGCGGATTTCATCCACATCACGCCCCATCGCGATCTGCTTGCCGGCCGCGTCGATGATGCGGAAGTTCATCCGCAGATAGGGCGGCAGCAGGTCCAGGCCATAGGCATCCTTGGGAATGACGATTCCAGCTTTTTTCCCGAGGAACAGCGCCAAAGCCTCGCGCAAAGAGCCGTCGCCGAAGGTGAGTGTCCGCGCAGCGTCGCCTGCCGTCTCACCGATCGGAATGAAATTCTTCCGCAGCTCTTTGGGCAGGGCGCGGATCAGCGCATCGATCTTCTCCGGCAGCATGCCGGGCACGAGCCACTCCGTTGCCGCGGCAGGAACTTGTCCGAGAGCCGCGAGGGGAATGTTGGCCGTCACTCCATCAGCGGGATTCGCCCCGTCATAGACATAATCCAGCGGCAGCACGAGTCCCTCGAGCCGAAGCTCATCCGGATACAGCTCCAGCGAAGGCGGCTGCGCGCCGGGAGCGAGCATGTCCGCCATCGACATGAACAGCAGCCGGCGATTGCGACTCTCGGCCTGCCTGCGCCAGGCGTCGAAAGTCTGGCCGTCATAAACACCTCCTGGCAATCGCTTGTCAAAGAATCGAAATCGATGCTGCACATCGGCCAGCATTCCGCGCCGGCGGAGCTTTCCTTCCATCCGCTCGACAGCCGTCCGAAGCTCCATGTTATGGCGGAAGAAGGGCGCATCGGATCGAAAGTGGCCTTCGACCAGGGCGCGCTCGATGAAGATCTCGCGCGACGTGCGCGGGTCGATCGGCCCATAATGCACTCGCCGGGCGGGCGTCACCACGAGGCTGTACAAGCTGACCTTCTCAACCGAAACCACCTGCGCACGATCGCGGTCCCATTTGGGATCAGAATAAAGCCGCTTGACCAGGTGATCGCCAACCTGCTCGATCCAGAGTGGCTGAATCGGCGCGACGGTACGCGCGTACAGACGTGTGGTTTCCACCAGCTCTGCGCTGACCACCCACAAAGGGCTGCGTTTGAACAGTGCCGATCCGGGAAAAATGCTGAATTTGGAGCCGTGCGGCGCGGTATATTCGTGGGCCTCGCCGCGAGCACCGACATTCCCCAGCAACCCCGAAAGCAGCGCGCGGTGAATCGCATCCGCTTTGTGCGGCGAGATCCAGGGCTGAGTTGGGGCACGCTGCTGCATGGCCGATTGAATGCATCGAAGACGAAATACTCAAGAGATTCCGCTGAGGAGTGGGTGAGGACTGCTGATCCATAAGGTTATCGCAATCTATCGATACCGGCTGATTTTCTTATTGAATTGGACATGGCTCGCCGGTAAGGTACGAAGACATTTCGTGGCCCTGCGACTAAACAGAGAACAATGCTATACCTACGTGATTTGCCCAAGTACGAAGCGATCGCCCAGCGAGTCGACCGATATCCCGACATCGACCCCGGTGCAGTGGTGTCTTATCTCGTGCTGCTGCGAGTTGCACAGGATGTGATGTCGGTCGTGGAAGAGTTCTTGGCCAGCCATTCGATGTCGCATGGACGCTTCTCAGTGCTCATGCTTCTGAACCGCGATCCTACGAAGCCCACGAGTCCATCCGATCTTGCCGCCAAAGCTGGCGTCACGCGCGCAACGATGACCGGCCTGCTGGATGGTTTGGAGCGGGAGAAACTGGTCGCGCGCTCGCCCGATAAGGAAGATCGCCGAATGCAGCTTGTCGAGCTGACGCCAAAAGGTCTCAAGCTGCTTGATGGCATGGTCCCGGATTATTATCGGCTGGTCGCGTCGATCATGGGCCAGCTATCCGAAGATCAGAAGAAACAATTGATCGATCTGCTGACCCATATCAATTCCTCGTTGGCGACAATGGTGGGCGGGACAACGCAGCCCGCCTGAGATTTCCCATCTGCAAATCGTCATTGCGACGTCGTAACAATTGCCCTTTCTCAGCCAACATTCGGACTGCGCTTCGGGTAATGTAATCGTGAATGCAAGAGCTGTTTGAGGAGCCGAGTTTAGCCGCGACGCGATAGCGGAGCGCTTTTCTATGGGGCGCCGAGAAGCGCTCCGCTATCGCGTCGCGGCTAACCTTAGCAGGTGAAAGCGGCGCTGATGTTGGACACGTCAGCCCCTTCAATCCTGAGTTTACGCTGGGGAATTATGCGAATCATACTGTCATTCCTATGCCTCGTTTTGATACCGGGGGTGGTCGCGTGGGGGGCCGAGCGACAGCCGCCGCTTCAATTGCAGGATGGCGATCGCGTCGCCTTTGTCGGAAGCGCGCTGCTCGAGCGCGAGCAGGTGGGCGGCTACATCGAGACGATGCTGATCACCGCGTTTCCCGATAAGAACGTGACCTTCCGCAACCTCGCCTATTCGGGCGACACCGTTGCCGGCGATGCGCGAGGGCTTTGCACCGGATGGTCCACGTTCGAGTCGGCCGATCAGGGGTTCAATCGCCTTCGCAAGATCACGGCTGAAGTTCAGCCCACCGTGTTGATCGTCAACTATGGCATGAACGAGTCGTTCGCCGGACCGGCGGGCGTCGAAGGATTTATCGCCGGCTACAATCGCATGATCGACATGCTCACGTCCGCCGCCCGAGGGAAGGATGGAAAAGGGTCCGTTCCACGGCAGGTTGTTCTGCTGTCGCCCAACTATCACGAAGATCTCGGCAGGCCGCTGCCGGACCCGACGGATCACAACCGGAATCTCGAACTCTATTCCAAAGCGATCGCCGATCTGGCCGCCAAGCGCGGCTACGTGTTCGTGCATTTATATACGATCACACGGGATGCGGGTCGGGCAGCACCGCTCACGAGCAACGGGATTCATCTCACGCCATTTGGTTATTGGCGGACAGCCATCGCTCTGGAAAAGGCGATGGGGTTGCCGACCCATTATTGGAGTGTCAGCATCGATGCCCACTCCGGACAATCGCAGGCCGATGGCACAAGCGTTTCCGATGTCAAGGCACACACAAGTGGATTGGAAATGGAATGTGCCGACGAGTTGCTGCCAATCCCGTCAGCACCGGAAAATAGCCCGAGCGCGGCTATTCCAGAAGCACAAAGGGTGTTGAAAGTGACCGGCCTGGCTCCTGGGAACTACGAATTAAAAGCTGGCGATCAAGTGATGGCGCACGGGACCGCTGATCAATGGGTCGCGGGCGTCCACATTTCCGGTGGGCCGCTGGAGAAACAGGTCGAGCAACTTCGGACGCTCGTGATTCAGAAGAATTTCGACTTCTTCAACTATTGGCGGCCGGAGAATGACTCCTACATTCTGAGCTTTCGTAAGCACGAGCAGGGCAAGCTGGCGGTCGAGCTGCCGGAGTTCAAGCCGGTCGCGAAGGCCAAAGAAGATGAAATCGCCCGGCTCCGCAAGCCGGTGCCGGTGAAGTATGTCCTGCGGCAGGTGGCCGAAAGTCATTAATCGCGAAATCTCAAATCTGAAATTTCAAATTTGAGATTCCAGATTTGAGATGGCTTGCCCGAGCGGCTGATTTATCGAAGCATCATTAATCCCGACTAAAGCAATCACAACGCATGCGACACCTGAAACTCATCACAGCAATCGCCCTGGCAGTTCTTCCCTGCTGCGCAACAGTCCGCGCCGCGGCACCAGCCGACAAATCGGATCCGGAAGTGGAACGTCAAGCGCTGAAGCTTCCCGATGGCTTTGAGATCAATCTCTTCGCCGCCGATCCGATGATCCAGAAGCCGATCGAAATGAACTTTGATGCCGATGGGCGCCTGTGGGTCGCAACATCGATTACCTATCCCCAGATCAAGCCCGGCCAGCAGCCTCAAGATCGCGTGGTGGTGCTGGAAGACACGACCGGCTCCGGCAAAGCCGACAAGGCAACCGTTTTCGCCGACGGCCTGTTTCTTCCCACCGGCATCGTCCCCGGCGACGGCGGCGCGTATGTCGCCAACAGCACAGAAATCCTGCATCTCAAGGACACCACCGGCGGCTTGCACGCCAATCAGCGGCGCGTGGTCCTGTCTGGCTTCGGTACCGAAGACACGCATCACATCATCCACGCTTTCAACTGGGGGCCGGATGGGCGCATCTATTTTAACCAGAGCATTTACATCCACAGCAATATCGAAACGCCCTGGGGCGAGCGCCGCCTGCAGGGCAGTGGCACGTGGCGATATCGCCCGGAGACGGGGCGGCTCGAAGTATATTGTCGGGGACAGGTCAATCCCTGGGGCATCGCCTGGGACTATTGGGGCGAGACGTTTGAAAGCGATGGCGCGGGGTTTGAAGGCATTGCCTTTACCTTCCCTGGATCGGCATTCCAATCGGCCGTCGGCTTCGATCATGTGCTGCCGGGCTTGAACCACGGCAGCCCTAAGTATTGCAGCCTCGCGATCCTCGATGGTCGGCAGATACCGCCCGAATATCGCGGCACATTTCTCACGGATGACTTCCGCGCTAACCGCGTCTGCCGATTTCAGATCACCGATCAAGGGTCCGGCGTTGTCTCCCGGCAACTTCCCGATTTCATCGTCAGTAAAGATGTCGATTTCCGCCCGGTGGATATCAAGATGGGGCCGGACGGCGCGATCTATATCGCCGACTGGTACAACCCGATCATCAACCACGGCGAAGTGGATTTCCGCGATCCTCGCCGGGATCACATCCACGGGCGAATTTGGCGCATCACGGCAAAGGGCCGCCCATTGGTGAAGCGGCAAAAGCTTGCCGAGGCGCCGGTGGATGAACTGCTGGAATCGCTGCGTTCACCCGAGCAATACACGCGCATGCATGCCAAGCTGGTCATGCGCGAGCGCGGCGCGAAGGCGATCGTCCCGAGCCTGGCGCGGTGGGTCCAACATCTCGATCCGAAGAATGCTGATACCGAGCATGCCCGCGTGGAAGCACTCTGGGCGTATGAATCGATGGATGTGGTTGAGCCGAAGCTGTTGGAAACGGTGCTTCATTCTCAAAACGAACATGCACGGGCCGCTGGAATGCGTGTTCTTTCCCATTGGGCAACGCAGATTCCTAATGCACTGGAACTCATGAAAGGCGGCGTCGATGACGAAAGTCCGCGCGTGCGGCTCGAAGCGGTGCGGGCGCTGGTCGCGATTCCGTCGGCACATGCCGCGGTCATTGCGGCCCGTGTGCTGGATCATCCGATGGACACCTATCTAGACTTTGCCCTCTGGCGAACCAATGTCGAGCTGGAGCCGGCCTGGATGCCGGCTTTCAATGCCGGGAAACTCAATGACTGGGAAAAGCCCGCTCATCTGGCTCGGGCATTGAAGGATGTGAAATCTCCCGCCGCGATCGATGCCCTCGTCCAGCAGCTTCGCACCGGCCAGCTTGATGACGTCGCTCGAGCCGGCATCGTGAATCTCATCGCCTCGATCGATTCACCCAAGCAAGTGCAGACGCTTTTTGACATCGCCAGCACGCGGGATGGGCAGGATGGCGGGACGCGACGATTGGCAATCGATGTGCTGGAACGAATCGTTCGCGAACATCGGCCGCGCGAGGATTATCAGGCGAGTGTCGAAGCGCTAATGAAGGACTCGGATGCTTCAATCCGAGGAAGCGCCATCCGCCTGGCGGGGGCGCTGAAATTGGAATCAATGCGCGCTGATATCATGACGCTCGCGACCTCGCCCGATCAGTCGCGGGCGATTCGTTTGTCAGCCATCGCAGCGCTGGGAGATCTCGGAACGAGCGCAAGTGCGCAGACTCTGGAAAAGCTGGATGAAAAATCGAATCCCATCACGATTCGCCAGCAAGCGATCGAAGCCTTGACGCAGGTGGATTTACCGGAAGCCTCGCGGCGGGCTGCGGATCTTCTGGCGGCAGATCAACCTCGCTCGGCGTTAGCCGCACTGTTGAAAGCCTTCGTCACCCGCGCAGGCGGAGCCGACGAATTGGCCAAGGCAATCTCCGGAAAGCATGTGAATGCTGATGCCGCCAAGCTTTCGCTTCGCGCTCTGCAAACGCTCGGCACCGATCAGCCTTCATTGGTCAGCGCGCTTCGCGAGGCGGCCGGTTTTTCGCAAGGGCCAACCAAGCTCTCGGCAGATCAGATGAAGCAGATGATCGAGCAGGTGATGTCGAAGGGCGATGCCCAGCGCGGCCAGCACGTCTTCCGCAGTCGCGAGGCCTCCTGCTATCAATGCCACGCGATCAGCGGGGCCGGCGGGTTTCTCGCGCCGGATCTGTCCTCCATCGGCGCTAGCAGCCCGATCGACTACATCATCGATTCGATCCTCGATCCCAACAAAGCGATCAAGGATGGATTCCAGGGTCATTCTGTTTTGACGCGCGATGGCCAGGTCATCAGCGGAATTAAAGTCCGCGAGGACAGCACATCGCTGGTGCTGCGCGATGCGACGCGGCCCGAAATCATCATCCCGCGCTCCAGCATCAAAGCCCAGCGCGACATCGGCTCGCTCATGCCCATCGGGCTGTCCGATGCGCTGACACAACAGGAATTCCTCGATCTGGTGCGGTTCCTCTCTGAACTCGGAAAGCCCGGCCCCTTTGCGCCGTCGCCCGCGCAATGGATACGCCGATGGCGGATCATGGAAGCGCCGCCGGCGAATGTGATTCAAGGCGATTTGCCCGCCACGATTGCCGACGCGGGTTCGAACTGGTTGCCCGCCTATAGCCTTGTCTCAGGTGAACTTCCCCCCGATGCGCTTCGTATGGCCGGGCCGGATCGCGTCGGTTATTGCCGAGGCGAGCTGCAAGTGAGCGGAGCGGGGAAAATTCGTCTTCGCATCAACGACGTCAAGGGCCTTGCTGTGTGGATTGATGGAAAGCCTGCTGAGCCGAAGACCGAAATGGACATCGACTTCTCGGCCGGCACCCACGCCCTCACCTTCGCGTTGAGCTTCGCGCAGCGCGGATCGACTAGCCTTGGTGTTGAAGTCGAGCCAGAGTCAGGTTCAGCGGCTCATGCGCAGCCGATGACAGGAATGTAACAGGTTAGTGCGGGCGCTCGCCCCATTTCGGCGGGCGCTTTTCGAGGAATGCGGCAATGCCCTCGGCTGCTTCGTTGGCGTTGCGAGCCGACAGGTGATAGCCCATTGCAATCTGCAAATCTTCCTCAAGCGGACGGTAGGCCAGGTCGTCCAGAAGCTGCTTGGTTCGCGCGATTGCGCCGGGGGCTCCGAGACAGGCTTCCTGCGCAAGGTGCAACGCCGTCTCCATCAAAGAGGCGGGCGGGCAAACTTGTGTGACCAATCCCATGTTGAGCGCCGTGGGCGCGGAGATGGTCTGACCGAGAAGGATCAATTCGCGCACTTTGCGGTCGCTGAGCTGTCGTCGCAGCAGACAGGTAACTAGGGCTGCGATCAGGCCGCGTTTCACTTCCGGATAACTAAGCTTTAGGTCATCCGCCGCGACTACAAGGTCGCACGCCGCGAGTAATCCCGCGCCGCCGCCCATTGCTGCGCCGTGCGCGGCTGCGATCGTGATGGCAGGAGACTGGCAGATCGCACGATACATTCGCTCCAATGCGCGAGCCGACTGCTCCGCATGTCCGGGAATCGACGCCTCCTTCAAATCCAGCCCCGCGCAAAAGCTCGGCCCCTGGCCGCTGAGAACAATGGCGCGGCACGAACGATCGCCGGCGCATGCTAGAACCGCTTCAGTGATTTTATCGATCAACGCAATACTCAACGCGTTTCGTTTGTCGGCACGGTTCAGGGAGATAACGGAAATGCCAGGCGCGGGCGACGAGGTGAGCAGCAGATCAGCCATATACCCATAAGTTTTGAATACGTCGCGCTGAATTGCAATCTATGGGGCGCAGCAGCGATGGTCTTTCGCGATTTTTAGTGCCGCGCGGCTGGCCCGTGCGTCTGCGACGGATCGGTCAGATTGGTGTGATAAACCGGCAGGTGGATCGTAAACGTGCTGCCTTCGCCCGGCGTGCTGCGGACGGAGATGGTGCCTTCGTGTTCTTCAACGATCTTCCTGGCCACCGCCAGGCCAAGGCCGGTGCCGCGGTTGCCTTTGGTGGAGTGGAACAGCTCGAACATGTGCTTCATCATCGTCGGCGGAATGCCGGCGCCGTTGTCCACGACCTCGATGATTGACTGCTTGTTCTCTTCATCGTATCGACATTCGATGCGAATCAAGCCGGCCTTAGGCTCAACCGCATCGAGCGCGTTGCTCAGAAGATTCATGATGACCTGGTGCATTCCCGATGGATCCATCGGCACGGCGGGGTGCGTGCGATCGACATCACCGACCACCATGACGCCTCGCTCGTTGGCGACCTGCGCCACCAACTCGAGGCATTCGTCGATCAGCTTCCGCGGATTCACCATCTCCAACTGCGGCTCGCGCTGCTTACTGTAAGCCAGCAGGTTGAGCGTGAGTTGATAGATTTTGTCCAGGTTTCGATCGACGATTCGCCAGCCCTTGGACGCCTGCACGACGTTATTGCCCTTGAGGCCCATCTCGACCACATCCGCTCCACCTCGCAGCGCCTGAAGGATGTTCTTGATCGAGTGCGAAAGGGCGGCAGTGGTTTCGCCGACAGCAGCGAGGCGCTCGGCCTGCAACTGTGCCTGATACAGCTTGGCGTTTTGAATTGCCATCCCGGCCTGGCCACCGATCGCGGTGAGCAGTCGAAGCTGCTCGGGGGCGTAAGTATAGTTCTTGACCGAGCTGTCGATGTAGATCACGCCGATCGTTTCGTAGCCGCCCTTGTCGGTCAGCTTGCGCGCCTTGATGGGAATGCAGAGGGCCGAGCGAATGCCCAGGCTGTGAACACTTTTACCCTTGTTGAAGCGCCGGTCCGCCATCGCATTGCTGGAAAGCACGCCTTCGCCGGTCTGAAGCACATGGTTGATGATGGTGCGTGATGCGTGGATCTGCTCGCCGTTTGATTTGCCGTCTTCCGATGGCAGGCGGTTCTCGCCTTCCTCGCGCGTGCGGACGATCTTGGGAATCAGCTCATTGTTCTCATCGACCAGCAGTACGATGCCGCGATCGGCCTTGATGTGCTCGAAGATCAGGTCCATGACCACTTCAAGCACCTGATCCACATTGAAGCTGCTGCCCAGGGCCGCGCCGAGCTGATAGAGCACCTTCAGATTGACCATCGCCGCCGCGGCCGGCTCAGGGACTGCCAACACCAGCGAATCTTCGCTGGACGAAACAGTCGCCATGATGGCGCTGTCCATGCCTTCTTCACCGGTGAGGGTGACATTGCCACCGCTGCTGCGGGTGATGCCCGGCTGCGCGCCAAACACCATCAGCGTCCGGCCCACGCGGAGCTGGTCACCCACTTTTAGTGCTGCAGTTCCATTAACGCGCGTGCCGTTGACATAGGTGCCATTGGCACTGCCCATGTCGCTCACGATCCACTGGCCATCTTCGGGCAGCAGCTCGCAATGGCGACGGGAAACGGTGTTGTCTGTGAGGGGGAGACTGCGGCTCTCGCGTCCGACCAGTGCCGGCGCGTCCGGAAGTTCATAGCGCCGACCTTTGTCGGGGCCTTGTAATACAAGAAGTGTGAGCACGTCTAAAGCTTACCGATTGACCAAACTCCAGGGCGACGCAGTTCTATTCCCGGTTCAAACCGAGGACTGCCGGAAATCACTTCAAGCAAACTGTAATCGAGCCCCGAAAACGCGATTCGTTGAAGATGCCATGCGCGATCAGTGTGTCCTCATTATAGCCAAGGAGGCCAAAGATTTACTCCAATTTAATCGGTTGGAAATTCTTTCGGGCTAATCGCACAATGCTCGCCTCATGACCGGCACCATCCTTTCCATCGGCGACGAACTGGTTCTCGGGCAAACCGTTGATACCAATTCAGCCTGGCTGAGCCAACAGCTCGCAGCAATAGGCTGCATAATACTTCGTCACCTTACTATCGGCGATCATCAACTTCAAATTGAATCGGCTCTTCGAGAATCGGCGCAGTTATCGGATGTCGTGCTCATCAGCGGCGGCATCGGGCCGACGGAAGATGATTTAACTCGACAAGCATTGGCCTCGGTGATGAACGAGCCTTTGGAGCTCAATGCAACCTGGCTGGCCGAGCTGGAAAAGTTTTTTTCCCAGCGCGGCCGGCCCATGCCGCCCATGAATCGAATTCAAGCAATGATTCCGCGCGGGGCTTCGATGATCTTCAATCATGCCGGCACCGCAGCGGGGATTAAGACAACGTTACAACGCAGTGATGGGAAGCCTTGCAGGGTCTACGTCATGCCGGGCGTTCCCAAAGAGATGAAGAAAATGTTTCAGACGAGTGTGCTGCCAGAGTTGCAAGCGCGATCGGGGGGAGCGGTGATTTTGTCGCGCACGCTGCACACGTTTGGTCTGGGCGAAAGCGCGATCGCCGAACGCCTCGGCCCGCTGATGCATCGCGATCGGAATCCATCGGTTGGTACGACCGTTTCAGCGGGCGTCGTCTCCCTTCGTATCAATTCGCGATTCGATTCAATGCAGCGCGCGAGTGACGAACTGGCGCGAATTGAGAGCGAATGCCGCTCTGCATTAGGCGATTTGATCTACGGCCAAGATGAGCAAACGCTTCAAGAAGTGGTCGCGAATCAGCTTTTCGAGATCAACGCAAGACTTTCGGCGGGCGCTACGCCCTATACCGTCACCACCGCCGAATCCTGCACCGGCGGCTTGCTCGCCAAATTGCTTACCGATCTTTCCGGCTCCAGCGGATACTTCCATCGGGGCTTCGTCACCTATTCCAACGAAGCGAAAGCCGATTTGCTCGGCGTTGATCCCCAATTGATTCAGCAATACGGCGCGGTGTCCGAAGAAGTTGCAAAGGCGATGGCGCTCGGCGCGCTCGATCGCGCCCAGGCTAGAGCAGCACTCGCGATCAGCGGGATTGCCGGTCCCACCGGCGGCACGCCCAGCAAACCCGTCGGCACCGTCTGCATCGCCCTAGCGACGGTCGATGGTTCCGCGCCCCAAGTTCACGCCCGCACCTTCCTCTTCCCCGGCGACCGCGACATGATCCGCGACCGCTCCGCGAAGATGGCCCTGACGATGCTTCGCTTCCATCTGCTCGGAAAGCCACTGCCGTTTTAGCTCGGTTGGGCGCTCAAAACTGCATATAAATAGGATCCTTGGTTTCTGCCACTCTGGCAGCGAAAGAAACACCCGCCGCTGCCTTTGGCAGAAATCGTCTTATGGCTGCCCGAAACGCAGCTCATTTAGTTCAGCGCCATCCTCGTTCTAAATGATTTATTTACAGTTGTTTGCGCTTGTCTATCGCTTCTATTTTCCAGCCTCTTGTCTGGTCCCTCCTTTGTTATTAAGCCTCGTCGAGGTCTGGAGCGTTCCGGCCCCAGTTGTCTATGACCAACGTCGCCTCTTCAAACCGCTTTACGGTGCTGCTGGCCAATGAGCAGGAGGGGTGGCATCAAACCGTCCGGGGCCTGCTGGAGCCACAAGGCGTTCAGACGCTTTCGGCGCGGAGCGGGCGTGAGGCATTGCAGTTGATCGAACGACAGCCGATTCATGCGGCGGTTCTCGATCAGCAGATGCCCCAACTGGGCGGAATGCAGGTCATCAAGCTGATGCGGGAGATGGCCAAGGCGCCCCCGGCGATTCTGCTGGCCGGTGACTTGAACAGTCACCTGCTTCGCGAGGCGCTGGGGATGCATGTGTTCAGCGTGTTGAGCAAGCCGGTGGATTTCAACCTGCTGCTGGACACGCTGGCGCGGGTGCTGCGGCGATATCACGAAAGCCGATGGCCGCAGAATCGTGGATGAGATTCTTTCAGGTTTGCTTGACAGACAAAACGGCATGTGACGGAAGGACGGCGCGGGGCCTCTTTTCCAACTAATTGAAACGACTCGAATTTCAACACTCGTAAAGGAGTAGACATGGCAAAACTTCGCCCACTCGGTGACAAGATCCTCGTCAAGCGTGTCGAGGCTGAAACCAAGACCAAGAGCGGCATCGTGCTTCCCGACAGCGCCAAGGAAAAGCCCAAGCGCGGCAAGGTCCTTGCCGTCGGCGATGGCAAGCGCCTCGATAACGGCGAGAAGGCGCCCTTCACCGTCCGCAAGGGCGACGAAGTCATCTTCACCAGCTATGCCGGCACCGAAATCAAGCTGGATGGCGAAGAAATCCTCATCATGAGCGAGGATGATATTCTGGCCGTCGTGGAATAGGCGTTTTTCAAAATCGCTTGTGGAATAACATCATCCGGGATGAGCGAAAAGCCACTCGACCGGTTGCAATCAATAAAAATTCTGGAGTGAAGACATGGCAGCAAAACAGATTGAATTCGATCAGCAGGCGCGCGAGTCGCTTTTGCGCGGCGTGCGTAAGCTCGCCAGGGCCGTAAAGGTGACGCTCGGCCCCTCGGGTCGCAACGTCGTGCTCGAAAAGTCCTTCGGCTCGCCCACCGTCACCAAGGACGGCGTGACCGTCGCCAAGGAAATCGAGCTGGAGGACCCATATGAAAATATGGGCGCGCAGATGGTGAAGGAAGTGGCCAGCAAGACCAGCACGGTCGCCGGCGACGGAACCACCACCGCCACCGTGTACGGCGAAGCGATCTTCGCCGAAGGCCTGCGTAACGTCGCCTCGGGCGCGAATCCGACGCAGATTCAGCGTGGCATTCAGCTCGCCGTCGAGGCGATCGTCGAGGAACTGGGCCGGATGAGCAAGAAGGTAGACAGCACCCGCGAAGTCGCCCAGGTCGGCACCTCGTCGGCCAACCAGGACGAGCAGATCGGCAAGCTGATTGCCGAGGCGATGGAAAAGGTTGGCAAAGACGGCGTCATCACCGTCGAAGAGGGCAAGAGCCTCGACACCACCGTCGAACTCGTCGAAGGCATGCAGTTCGATAAGGGCTACCTCAGCCCGCATTTCGTCACCGATACGCAGACGATGGAAGCGGTGCTCGACGACGCCTACATCCTGATCCACGAAAAGAAGATCAGCAGCGCCCGCGATCTGGTGCCGGTGCTCAGCAAGGCGGCGGAGCAGGGCAAGCCGATGCTGATCATCGCGGAAGACATTGAAGGCGAAGCCCTCGCGACGCTCGTGGTCAACAAGCTTCGCGGCACGCTTCGCGTTTGCGCGGTCAAGGCTCCGGGCTTTGGCGATCGCCGCAAGGCCATGCTGGAAGACATCGCCATCGTCACCGGCGGCCAGGCCATCTTTGAAGAGCTGGGCATCAAGCTTGAAAACGTCGAGCTCAATCAGCTCGGCCGGGCTAAGCGCATTCGCGTTGATAAAGACAACACCACCATCATCGAAGGCGCCGGCCAGGAGAAGGGCATTAAGGGGCGCATCGAGCAGCTCAAGGGCGAAATCGACAACACGACTTCCGATTACGACCGCGAGAAGCTCCAGGAACGCCTGGCCAAGCTTTCGGGCGGCGTCGCCCAGATCAATGTGGGCGCGGCAACCGAAGTGGCAATGAAGGAAAAGAAGGCCCGCGTCGAAGACGCGCTGCACGCCTGCCGGGCAGCAGTGGAAGAGGGCATTCTGCCGGGCGGCGGCGTTGCCGTCATCCGTGCCGCGGCCAAGGTCCTCGATGGCGTCCGCAAGAAAGCCGCCAACGACGATCAGAAGGTCGGCGTCGATATCATCCGCCGGGCCGTCGAAGCCCCGATCAAGCAGATCTCCGATAACGCGGGTGTCGATGGCGCGGTCGTCGCCCAGAAGGTCAAGGAAAACTCCGAAACCAACTTCGGCTACAACGCCTTGACCCACCAGTACGGCGACATGCTCAAGATGGGCGTCATCGTCCCCACCAAGGTCGAGCGAACGGCCCTGCAGAACGCAGCAAGTATTGCAAGCCTATTGCTGACCACCGATGCCGTCGTCAGCGAAATCAAGGACGACAAAGAACCCGCCCCAGCCGGCGCGGGCGCGGGAATGTACTAAAGTATCCAGTTTAGATTGATTTGAAGAAGGACCGGGCGCTCAATGGGCGCCCGGTTCTTTTTTATCGGTAGTTTTTTGTTGCTGACGCTTGTCGTCGTGCGTTTTCCCGACTCGAAGCCCAAGGATAACTGCCGATCCCGCAATCAGAATCGCATCAGCAATGAAATGACTCGCCTGCGGCCAGGCGGGTATCTGCGCTTGAACGAGAGCTGCAAGGCGATTCTGGAAATACCAGCAAAGGATGCCCAGAACAAACGATGCGATCACCCAGTGCCGAAGCATTCGCGACGGCAGAAACAGACATACCAGGATCTGTGCAAGATAAAGCCCGCAAACAGCGACCATGAACTCGAGCCAGGCAACAATCAGCCAGACCAATCGTCCGCCCATGTCCTCGTCGCCGATGTGATATTCCATCGCCTGACAAATCAAATACGCGCCGGCAATGATCATCGCCGAGAACACCATCGGGCCGGGATGGCCATCCCAGTGAAGTCGCCGCGCGTTTTCTGATCGGAGGTAATCCAGAGATTCCACGTGAAGTTTTCTTCTCCCGGTTAGATCCGAAAGTATACTGTCTCCCATTGATCGGCCGAACTAGCGTTTAACGAATTGAACGGTACGAAAATATTTCTGTACAGGAAGGATTGTTGTTCATGAATGATGTTAAGCAAAATCAACAAGTCACCCCTCAACGGCTCATGCAGTTGGCCTGGGGCTATGCCATCCCGTTGATGATCGAGGCCGCAGTCGAGCATCGCGTTTTCGATGTGCTGGAGTCAGGACCGAAAACGCTGGACCAGATCGCAACCGAAACCGGCGCATCCAAACGCGCCCTTCGAATGGTCATGAACGCGCTGGCGGCTTTTGAACTGCTGGCACGCGACGGGCAGCATCGCTATTCGCTCACCCCCGAATCGGCCGCGTTTCTCGTGAAGGGCAAACCCGCATACCTCGGCGGACTTTTCGGCCATACCAGCTCGCAACTGATGCCCAAGTGGCAGAAGCTTTCGACGATCCTTCGCACCGGCAAGCCGGAAGTCATGGTCAATGAGGAGAGTGCCTCGGAGTTCTTTGAAAAATTCGTGGAGGACATTTTTCCGATGAGCTATCCGTCGGCTCAGCGACTGGCCGAGGTGCTCAAGATCGGTACCAGTTCAACCCCCGTTCGTGTGCTCGACCTGGCGACAGGCTCGGGCGTGTGGGGAATCGCACTGGCTCAAAAGTCGCCCAACGTCACGGTGACCGCCGTCGATTGGAAGAACGTGCTGCCGGTGACGCGCCGCGTCGCGCAGCGCCATGGCCTGGCCAATCGCTTCAAGTTTGTCGAAGGCGATCTCGCGTCGGCCGATTTTGGCACCGGCCACAACGTCGCTACGCTCGGCCACATCCTGCATTCCGAAGGCGAGCAACGCAGCCGCGATTTGATCAAGAAGACGTTTGCCGCCCTGGCGCCGGGTGGAACGATCGCCATCGCTGAATTCCTCTGCAACGACGATCGCTCAGGTCCGCCCAACGCGCTGGTCTTTGCCGTCAACATGCTGGTCAACACCGAGCAGGGCGACACGTTCACCGTTCCGGAGATCTCCAGTTGGCTCAAAGACGCCGGATTCGCCGACATCCGCACCGTCGAATCGCCCGGACCCTCGCCGCTCATTCTCGCGACGAAACCAAAATAGAACCAGAAATAGAACCATGTGAGACTAATCGCCCAATCCATTCCCTCCCCCGCTGTACTCTGCGGGGGAGGGCTGGGAGGGGGCTGCGCTCGAGGGGGAAATACGGGGCGTTCATGTATGATCTGCGTCGATGCCCCAGGAGCACTCGCAGACCAATGCCCGCGACGCGGTTGACGCCATCTACCGCGCCGAATCCCGCCGCGTTTTTGCGACGCTCGTGCGAATGCTGGGCGATCTCGATTTAGCGGAAGAAGCAGTCCACGAAGCCTTCGCATCGGCGATTGAGCAATGGCCGCGCGAGGGCATACCCGCAAACCCGCGCGCCTGGCTGGTCAGCGCCGGCCGCTTTAAAGCAATCGATGTCATGCGCCGCCGTGCCCGGCATGATGCGTCGCTCGCGGAAGTTGCTGACCAACTCAATCGCAAATCGCGCGACGAAATCCCCGACGATGATGAAGGCATCGAAGACGACCGTCTTCGCTTGATTTTCACGTGCTGCCACCCGGCGCTCCCTGCCGAGGCGCGGGTCGCACTGACGCTTCGCGAAGTCTGCGGCCTGACCACCGAAGAAATTGCCCGTGCCTTTTTCTCGTCCGGCTCCACCATCGCCCAGCGCATCGTCCGCGCTAAATCCAAAATCAAGTCTGCAGGAATTCCCTACAAGGTGCCGTCGCGAAGCGATCTGCCCGATCGGCTCGATGCGGTCCTTCAAGTCATTTACCTGGTTTTTAATGAAGGCTATTCCGCGTCGTCCGGAGATTTTCTTACGCGCGCCGATCTTTCAGCCGAGGCCATTCGCCTGGGTGAGCTTCTGCTGGAATTGCTCCCGGAGCCTGAGGTGACGGGGCTTTTGGCGTTGATGCTGCTTCAGGAATCGCGGCGAGCCGCGCGCACCGCCGATAATGGAGATCTGATCCTGCTGGAAGAGCAGGATCGATCGAAATGGAATCGCGAGCAGATCAAGCAGGGGGCAGCACTGGTCGAGCGCGCGCTCAGCTCGCGCCAATTTGGTCCGTATACGGTTCAAGCAGCGATTGCCGCGGTGCATGCATCGGCTCCCAGCGCCGCGGCGACCGATTGGGCGGAGATTGTCGCGCTGTATGGCCTGCTGTTTCGGATCGAGCCATCGACGATTGTGGAATTGAATCGTGCAGTGGCGATTGCGATGCGGGATGGACCGCTCTCGGGTCTCACGCTCATCGACGCCATTCTGGAGCGCGGGGATTTGGTCGATTATCACCTGGCCCACAGTGCCCGCGGCGAATTGTGCCGACGGCTCGGACGAACCGCCGAGGCCCGCGCCGCCTTTGAGCGCGCTCTCGGTTTGGCAAAACAAGAGCCCGAGCGGCGGTTCATTCAAAAGCGCCTTTCTGAGCTGGGCTAAGGCGAAGTCTTCGCTTCAAAGATTTTCTTGTCGATTTGCTGTCTCCTCGTGCGACTACTGGGTGTTGACGCGGCTTTAGGGCCGCATCGGTTAGCAAATAGGTAACTCAACACTCAGGAGACACACATGCGATTCCTCATGATCGTCAAGGCCAGCAAGGATTCCGAAGCCGGGATGCTCCCCAGCCCCGAGCTGATGGCTGCCATGGGCAGATTTAACGAAGAAATGGCCAAGGCCGGCGTGCTCGTAGACGCGATGGGGCTTCAATCCAGCGCCAAGGGTGCGCGGGTGAAATTCGCCGGCGACCGGCGCATCGTCACCGATGGACCGTTTGCCGAAACCAAGGAACTTATCGCCGGCTTCTGGATCATCCAGGTCAAGTCGCGCCAGGAAGCGATCGAATGGGCCAAGCGCTCGCCCAATCCGCATCCGGGCCAGGAAAGCGAAATTGAAATCCGCCAGGTATTCGAAGCCGAAGATTTCGGTCCGAACTTGACTCCCGAATTGAAGGAGCAGGAAGAGCGGATTCGCGCTCAGGTCGCGACGCAATGACGACTACTTTGGTAGCCGTGGTTAGCTGCGACGCGCTTTGCGGACGCGACCGGAAAAGCGCTCCGCTTCGCGTCGCGGCTAACCGAAGATTTGCAAACGCAAAAAACCATGTGAGACAATTGTCAGAACAGCTTATTTTTATTGGCCCCCATTTATTGAAGGAGAACTCGTCATGAAAGTTGAACCCTACCTCAACTTCAACGGCCGTTGCGACGAAGCCATCGAGTTTTACAAGAAGGCGGTGGGCGCGAAGGTGCAGATGCTCATGCGCTTCAAGGAATGCCCCGAACCGCAGCCCAACATGGACCCGGCAGCCGCTAACAAGGTGATGCATGCCGCCCTGCAGATCGGCCAGACCACCGTGATGGCCTCCGACGGCCGCTGCACCGGCAACACCAAATTCGACGGAATCACGCTTTCCGTCACGACTGCGAGTGATGCGGAGGCGCAGAAGATTTTCAAAGCGCTATCCGAGGGCGGGCAGGTCACGATGCCGCTGAATAAGACTTTCTTTTCATCACAATTCGGAATGCTCGCCGACCGGTTTGGTGTGCATTGGATGGTGTTGGTGGCGCAGTAAATACTCAACCACAATCCGGGTAGCGGGGCGCTTGAATCGAAGCGCTCCGCTATCTTCATTTCCGCGACGACAATGAAGAGTAACGCGAAACCACGGAGCTCACGATTATGAAATACATGCTTCTGATCTACATGCACGAGCAGGCGATGACCGAATCAGAGCGCACGCAGTGTTACCGCGATTCGACGCAGCTCGCCCACGATCTTCACTCGGCGGGCCAGTTCCTCGGCGCTAACCCGCTGCAAAGCGTGCAGGCCGCCACCAGCGTCCGCATGCGCGAAGGCCGCCGGCTCGTCACCGATGGCCCCTTTGCCGAAACGCGCGAACAACTCGGCGGCTACTTCCTGATCGACGCCCCCGATCTTGATGTCGCCATTGAAATCGCCAGCCGAATCCCGGGCGCCAAGAAGGGAACCGTCGAAATCAGGCCCTTGTTGCAACTGGAGGGGTTGCCGGGGCAAATTGAGGGATGAATGAGCGGTGCACTGCTCGGCGTAGGATTCCACCTTTCAATTTCCCCGAAACTGCTTTCGCCTGAATCCATTGGCCTTATAATTCCCGCCCCGAAATGGGATGAAGATGAGTTGCCGTAGATGAGGATGCAGATGGATCAGACGCTTATTCGCCTGGGGCATTCGCCCGATCCGGATGATGCTTTTATGTTTTATGGATTGGCCAAGGAGCTGATTCCTTCGGGCCGATGGCGGTTTGAGCATGTGTTGCAGGACATTCAGACGCTGAATCAGCGGGCGATGCGCGGCGAGCTAGAGATTACCGCGATTTCGATCCACGCCTATCCCTATGTGGCGGATCGATATGCCCTGACAAGCTGCGGCAGCAGCATGGGCGATCAGTATGGGCCAATGGTAGTGTGTCGAGAGGATCGGAAGAATTCGTTTGGGAACACAGCGCTTCCTGATTTAAGCGGAAAGAAAGTGGCCATCCCTGGCAATCTCACGACCGCGTTTCTGGCGATGCAATTGGCCCTGGGAAAAGCGGGGCAGAATTACAAAACCGAAGTGGTGATGTTCGACCAGATTCCGGCTTACGTGCGCGATGGGAAAGCGGACGCCGGGCTGCTGATTCATGAGGGGCAGTTGACGTATCAGCAATCGGGGCTGCACAAACTGGTGGACCTGGGCCAGTGGTGGCATGAAAAAACTTCGCTGCCTTTGCCCCTCGGCGGCAACTGCATCCGCAAGGATCTGGGCAAGGAGGCGATGCAGGAGATCACCGACATCCTAAAGCGATCGATTCAGTTCAGCCTCGATAATCGCCCCAAAGCGGTGGAATATGCGCTGCAGTTTGGCCGCGATCTGGATCGAAATCTGGCCGACCGGTTCGTTGGCATGTACGTGAATCACTGGACGCTGGATTATGGCCAACGCGGGCGCGATGCGATTACGCGGCTGCTGAAGGAAGGCGCTCGCGCGGGCTTGTCGCCCGATCCGGGAGAAATTGAATATGTGACGGCGAGGAATTGAGCGACGCCGTCAATTGAGAATCAGCGTTCGGACGACGGATGAATAATCATGCTGGCGGACGCGCTGGAGGGTGCGGGTGAACAGGTCGGCGTTTTGCTGGAAGCGCTCGCAATGCTCGATCGCTTCGATCACCTGGGCCGGCGATGGAGCGCTGCGAAAGTAGAAGGTGACCATCGTTGCCCCGGCGCTCAGATGCACTTCGTAGAT
>Ga0207695_10002054_pt1 | contig 30785 bp, 33 predicted proteins | sample KBSC54metaG_FD_184354 | JGI IMG/M metagenome (GOLD analysis project Ga0207695, IMG submission 184354) | Corn rhizosphere microbial communities from Kellogg Biological Station, Michigan, USA - KBS C5-4 metaG (SPAdes) (version 2) | ecosystem: Host-associated > Plants > Roots > Rhizosphere > Soil... | reverse complement strand
GCCCCGCGCCGGCCCAGGCGCGACCGAAGGACGACGCGCTCCGTGGCGACCGGATGATGGCCGACGTGCGCCGCATCGTGGACTTCTCGCTTGAGAGCAAGGCGGCGGGCGACAGGCTCTACGGCCGGATCAGCGGCCTGCCGGCCGAGAAGGGCGCCGTCGACTGGGCCGTGGCCAGATTAAGGGCTGCGGGCCTGAAGGACGCCCACGCCGAGGCCTATCCGTCCGAGGCGCCGCTGTGGCTGCCGGTCAGCTTCGAGGCGCGCGTCATCGGCGAGGGCAGCCCCGACGTGGTGCTGGCCTCGGCCATGCCGATCCGCAATCGGACCGTGAAGCCGGCGACCGCCGAGGGCGCCCTGGTGTTCGTGGGCCGGGGGTCCGCCGCCGAACTGGCCAATGTCGACGTGCGGGGCAAGGTGGCGGTGGTCAATGTCGTGCCCGACGACAGCCTCTTCGCCGCGCGCGAGAAGGGCGTCGCCCGCGAGCTGGAGAAACGCGGCGCGGCGGGCGTGATAAACGCCGTCGAGAGCCCCGGCAACCTGCTGTTCTACGACAACCGCTACGGCTGCGACGCCATCCCCTGCTTCCTGGTGGGCGGCGACGACGGCGCTTTCCTGGAGAGCGTGATCGGCCGCGCGGCGAAAGCCGGTAAGGCGGTGCGCATGAAGCTGTCGCTGCAGGCCGAGGAACGCGCGAACCTGACCGCCTGGAACGGAGTGGCGACCCTACCCGGCAAGAGCCCGGAGGTGGTGATCGTCAACGCCCACGCCGACGCCTGGTTCGACGGCGCCGACGACAACGCCGACGGCCTGGCGGTCATGCTGGGCCTGGCCGAGCACTTCGCGCATCGCAAGACCAGACCCGCCCGGACCCTGGTCTTCATGGTCTCCGGCGGCCACCACACCGCGGTCGGCGCGGCGGCCTTCATCCAGGCCCACCCGGAGATCGTCCGGCGCACCGTGCTGGTGATGAACCTGGAGCACCTGGCCCAGATCGAGGTCACCCAGGCCGCGCGCCTCGATCCGGCCGGCCCCGGCGGCTACGACAGCGGCGTCTGGACCGCCAACACCACCGAAACCACCAAACAGGCGGGCGCGGTCAACGCCTCGCCCTACGTCTGGGCGCTGATGGGCAAGGCGTCGAAGCGCTATGGCGTGGTCACCAGCTACGCGCCCACGGCCAGCGCGCCCGGCGACCTGGGGGCCTATATCCGCGCGGGCCTGCCCTCGGCCCAGCTGATCTCCAGCGAGGTCTACTACCACTCGTCCGGCGACACGCCCTCGACCATCTCGGTCCCCGGGCTGGAGCGGGCGGCGGCCTTCTATGCGGGGTTCATCGACGACGTCGCCAAGGCGCCGCGGGAGACGCTGAAAGGGCCGCCCCCGCCTGCGCCGCCTCGCTAGGCCTCGGACGCTAGGGCTTCGGCGCCGCCGGGGCCCTTTCGCCGAAGGCCTCCTTGACCTCGGATTCGGTGATCCGCGCCGAGGGATCGCCCTTCTGGTTGAGGTTCTGCTCCTCGGTGCCGTCGCCCATCATGCCGGGGTGCTTGTCGCCGGTCTTGCCGGTCTGCGGGTCAGCCATCGGGAGTCTCCTGTTGCGGTCCCCTGCTAACGGGCGCGCGACGGCGACGTTCCGGCCCCCGGCGCGGCAGGAAAGATCACCGGCAGCACCGCGTCGGTGGTGTAGACGCAGCGGTCGTTGTGGCCGCATTCCGGCACGATCATCACCTTGGCCGAGGCGCCCAGGCGGCTGTTGACGTAGGTCACGAAGGCCTCGCCCCGGGCGCGCCGGGTGGCGCCCTGGGCCATGGCGGAAGGCGAGCCGTCGAAGCCGCCCAGCGGCAGGGTGTCGACCTGGCTGAGGAGGTAGGTGGTCGGGCGCGAGGCGAGCTGGGCCTTGAGCTGGTCGTCGCTCATCTTGGCCGTGTAGCCGCCGGTGCGGCCCTCGAGGCCGTAGGGCCAGCGGTCGTAGGCCGGCGCCTTGGCCGCATCGAACGGCCCGTAGCTGAACGCGGTGTGCGGCGTCTCCTTCTCCCAGCCGCCGACCGCGCTGGCCGGCGCGGCGTCGTCCACCGGCAGCGCGCGCGTCGCATCCGGCCAGGCGTAGCTCGACGGGTTGGCGACCACATAGGAGACGGCGACGCCCAAGGTCCCGTGCACGCGGTTGGCCATCTGATAGCGCGAGACGAACTGGCCGCCCGCCGAATGGCCGGCCACGACGATCGCCTGCAGGTTCGGGAAGACCCGCTTGTCGGCGAGCTTCCTGAGGACCTCATCGATGAAGTCGAAGGAGGTCAGCGCCGGATCGCTGGCCGCCGCGCCGCCGGAGCGCCAGCTGTCGCCGCCGCAGCTCCAGCTGACTTCGCCCGGCTCGAGCCTGTCGTGGCATCCGCCGTCGGCGGAGCGCAGGGCCGGCGAGATCACCACGGTGTCGCCGAGCGCTCCGGCCAGGAACGCCGCCCCGGTCGCGGTGGTGAAGTAGTGGTCGGCGTTGCGCAGCGTCCCATGCACCATGATCAGGGCCCGCCGTACATGGGCGTTGCGCACGCTGAGCGGATAGCTGCGGTAGACCATCGCGCGCGCCTGGCCGTCCCCCAGCTTCACCCATTCCGTGCAGGCCGCCTCGACGCGGGTGCAGGGCGCGGGCGCCGCGGCGGGCCTGCCGGCCGCGTGGGCGAGCGCCGGCAAGCCGGCGAGCAGCAGGGCGAGGGCGAGCAGGCAGCGCATGCGACGATGGCCTTCGAGACGGAGGAAACGCGCCTCCAGGCCTACATGCGCTCTGCTCGTCCGGGAAGACACGCTAGCGCCGATAGCTCGCCTTGCTCATCGCCACCTGGCGGCCGGCCGGGGCGTGGGCGGCGTCCACCACGCACTGGCCCGGATCCATCATGGCGTGCTGGCCCAGGCAGTAGATGTCCTCGTAGTGCGGTCCGGCGCTGGCCAGGCACTGGTAGAGGTTGAGCTTGGCGAGCCGCAGGCAGGAGCCGGCGCGGGGCTCGCTCAGCAGGCTGCGGGCCCGGGCGTCCTCGCCCAGCACCGAGAGCGCCGCCAGCGCCACGCCATGCGCCACCGCCGCGCTGGTCGCCCCGGCGCGGCGGGTCGGGTGGGCGAGCGCGATCTGCAGCTCGGCGGCGTCCTCGCGGCTCGGCTGGTAGCCGGCGGCGGAGATGCGTTTGACCCGGCTGAGTCGCCCGGCGGCGTCGGGGACCTTGGCCTTGGCCCAGGACTGGCGCTGCACCGCATAGGCCGCGTGCTTGACCCGCTCGCCGTCGGTGAAGAGGGCGACGCCTTGCGCATAGAGCGCGCCGTTGGCCAGCGCTCCGGCCGCCTCGCCGCCCGGCAGGGCCAGGGCGGCCTGCGGATCGGCGGCCAGCCGGCGGGCGAGGTCGCCGCGGTCGCGCTCGGCGCGCACGGCGGCCACGAAGCGCGGCTCCTGCAGGGCGGCGAGTGCGGCGTAGGCCACCATGCCGGCCTCGAGCTCGTGCGGGTCGTGGCTCGCGCCGGTCTGCAGCGCCTGGGCGACGTCGGCGGGGCCGGAGAAGCCGGCGTCGATGCCGCGCGCCCGGCGCATGAAGCTTTCGAAGGCGCTGGCCTGGGCTATGAGGTCCCGCTCGGCCCCGGCCGGCGCGGCCCGGGCCATCGGCGGCGGCGCCCGCAGGCCGGACGCCCTGGGCGCCGGTCGCTGAGGTTCGCTGGCGCACCCCGCCAGGATCGCGGCGCAGGCCGCCGCGGCCAAACCCAGGCGTGCAAAACTCGTCGTCACTGTCGACCCCCGTCGTCAGGAGCCCCCCGAAACGCCACCTTAGGTTTGTCCCAGGGCCGCGCCGCCGTGGCCAGTTGTCGCGAGGCCGGCTTACCGCGCCGTTACCAAGCTCTACCGTTCGCCGCGCGCCGGACCCGCCACCGGGATCAGCAGGGACCGGGCCTGGGCGGTCTGCATCTCCCGCGACGCGGGCGTCGGCGGAGCCTCGGCGCCGGCGGCTGAAGCCATGCACTGGCCGGTCTCCAGCATGGCGTGCTGGCTGATGCAGAAGACGTCCTCGTAGTGCGGACCGGCCACGGCCATGCACTGGAAGAGGTTGAGCTTGGCCATGTGCATGCAACTGGCGGTCCTGGGCTCGCTGACCAGCGAACGCAGCGCCTCGCCGTTCTCCTCGTTGGCCTCGCCGGCCAGCGCCAGGGCGGCGAGCGCCAGGCCGCGGGCCACCACCGGGCTCGGCGCGGCGCCGGGGCCGGCCTCGGCGTGGGCGGTCAGCGCCTGGTAGAGCCGCTCGGCGTCGGCGTCGCCCGGCGCGAACGGGCGCAGCGCCAGCTGCTTCACCAGGGCCAGCCGCTCGCGCGGGTCGCCGACCATGACCTTCGACCAGCTCTGGTGCTGGATGTCGTAGGCGGCCTGCTTCACCCGCCGGCCGTCGGCCAGCAAAGGCTCGACCTGGCGCAGCAGGGCCTGGCGCGCACGGCCCGCGGCCTCTTCGGCGCCGGGCAGCTCGATCGCGGATTCGGGGTTCTCGCGCAGCCGCCGGATCATGACCTCGCGCATCCGCCCATCGGCGACGATCCGCTGCACCCCGCCCACGAAGCGCGGGTCCTGCAGCGCCGCCATGGCGGCGTAGGCGATCATGCCGGTCTCGAGCTGATGCGGCTCGTGCGAGGCGGCGACCTCGACGGCCCCAGCCACGTCCTTGGGACTGCGGAAGCCGGCGTCGATGCGGCTCGCGGTGCGGGTGTAGGTCTCGAAGGCGCTGGCCGCGGCCACCAGGTCGCGGGCCATGCGGACCTCGGGTTGGGTCTGCTGGGCGACGGCGCCGCCGAGGTTGACGATGGATGAGCCCGCGGCGCCTAGCGCCAGGATGCAGGCCAGGGCGATCTTCGAGGTACGCGACATGACTTCAACTCCCCAGTACGCGGGGACGACATCACGGCCTGGGTTCGCTGCTGATTAAGATAAAAGGCTAATTCTTATTGACCCTTAAGGCGCCCTCGGCGGGCCGCTCGTCTGCCGCGGCTAGGTGTCGCGGGGCAGGCGGTGCTCGACGGTCCCGAGCGCGTCGGCGAGCCGCATCTTCGCCGAGCCGGGCTTCAACGGCTGGGGCTGGCTTTCATGCGGCGACCAGCCGGTCAGGGTGACGATCTCGAAGGTGGCGGCGACCCGGCCGTCGGGACCGCCGAACCGCTCGGCGTAGATCTCGCCGGCCCGCGCCAGGAGGGTGCGGGTCAGGGCATGGGGGTGACGATCGGCCAGCACATTGGTCTCGCCCATCTGGCGCAGGTCGGCCAGCAGCCTCAGCGGGTGCTCGTAGCTGACGCTGACCCGGTCCACGTCGGCCACCGGCAGGGCGAAGCCAGCCCGCTGCAGGAGGCCCGCGGCGTCGCGGCTGTCGGCGAACGGCGAGACGCGGCTGCCCGCCCCGCCGAGAATCTCGCCCTCCGCCTCGGTCAGGGCCTGGCGCAGCTCCGTCAGCGTCGAGCCGCCGAGGAAGGCCCCCAGGAACAGGCCGTCCGGCTTCAACGCCTGGCGGATCTGGATCAGGGCGCCGACCACGTCGTTGGTCCAGTGCAGGCCCAGGGTCGAGACCACCAGGTCCAGGCTGCCAGCCGCGAACGGCAGCCGCTCCTCGTCCAGCACCAGGCGCGGGCCGCCGCGGCCGGCCAGCATGGCGGCCGAGAGGTCCGCCTCGACCAGCATCCCGATCCGCTGGCCCGCCGGGCTCGCCGCCAGGGCCTCGCGCAGCGCCCCCTTGCGCGCCGAAAGGTCGACGGCGCGGGGGAAGTCCCGCATGATCGCCTCCAGGCGCTCGACGAGGTCGAGGGCGGCGCGGCGCTGCAGGAAATCGGCATCGGCGAAGCCCGGCGCGGCGCGGTCGAGCCGCTGGCGGTGCAGCGCGCGGTCGAAGAGACGAGGAGGGGCTGACATGGGCGCGGAAGATGGCCTCTTCCCGGCGCTATTGAAACCGGGTCCGCGCGTGCGGTCCCTGTGGCGCGGCGCCCTGGACCTGGTGTTCCCGCCGCAGGCCATCGACGGCGGCGCGGCCCTGGCGGGCGGCCTTTCCGCGGCGGCCTGGAGCCGCATCCAGTTCCTCGACGGCCCGGTCTGCGACGGCTGCGGGACGCCCTTCGAGTTCGACATCGGCTCGCGCTGCGCATCGTGCCTGGCCAAGCCCAGGGCCTTCGACGCCGCCCGCGCCGCCTGCCTTTACGACGAGACCTCGCGGGAGCCGATCCTGAAGCTCAAGCACGCCGACCGCCTGGATCTCGCGCCGCTGTTCGCCCGCTGGCTGTCGCGCGCCGCGGCCGGCCTGCTGGACGAGGCCGACGCCATCGCGCCCGTGCCGCTGCACCCCTCGCGCCTGCTCGGGCGCCGCTACAACCAGGCCGCCGAGATCGCCCGGCCGCTGTCGCGGCTGACCGGCGTGGCCTACCTGCCCGACGCGCTGATCCGCCGCCGGGCCACCGACACGCAGGGCGGCAAGTCGGGCTCGGGCCGCCGCCGCAATGTCGCCGGCGCCTTCGAGGTCCCGCCGCGCCGCGCGCACCGCGTGGCCGGCAAGCGCATCCTCCTGATCGACGACGTGATGACCACCGGCGCCACCGCCGAGGGCTGCGCGCGGGCGCTGAAGTCCGCCGGCGCCGTGCGCGTGGATGTCGCAGTGGTCGCACGGGTTAAAGAGATGTCCAGACTCACCATATGAAACTGCCAAGACAGGTTTTTGATTAGAGCCGCATGTCCCACGTCACGATCTACACCAAGCCGTACTGTCCCTATTGCGTGCGCGCGCTCGACCTGCTCGAGCGCAAGGGTGTCGCGTTCACCGAGATCGAGGCCGCCTTCGATCCGGAGAAGCGCCAGGAGATGATGCGCCGGTCCGGCCGCACCACCTTCCCGCAGATCTTCGTCGGCGACCGGCACATCGGCGGCTGCGACGACATGGTCGCCCTCGACCGCGCCGGCGAACTCGACCCCATCCTCAAGGCGGCGGCGTAACGCCTTTCCCTCCTCTTTAGGGGAGGGGCGACTCGCGGAACGCGACCGGGGTGGGGGATTCACGTCCAAACTCGGAGCTTCGTCCAGAAACCCCCGCCCGTCTCGCGCTACGCGCGATCCACCCTCCCCTAAAGAGGAGGGATGCCTATGATGTCCCCATGAAGGTCGCGCTGATCCAGACCCGCACGCCGTCGACGCATGACGCCGCCCTGGCGCATGTGCTGCCGATGGTGCGCGAGGCCGCGGCGGCGGGCGCGACCTTCATCGCCACGCCGGAGGGGACCAACATCCTGCAGAAGGACCGCGCCATCCTGCTGCCGATGCTGAAGCCGCTCGACGAAGACCCGGTGGTGGCGGGCCTGCGCGCCGCGGCGATCGATTTCGGCGCCTGGATCCTGATGGGCTCGGCCCTGGTCCGCCGCGAGGACCGCAAGGCCGCCAACCGTTCCGTGCTGATCTCGCCCCAGGGCGCGATCGCGGCGACCTACGACAAGCTGCACATGTTCGACGTCGACCTGCCCACCGGCGAGAGCTCCCGGGAATCGGCGACCTATGAGCCCGGCGCGGCGGCCGTCACCGCCCAGGCCGGCGACCTCAGGCTCGGCATGACCGTCTGCTACGACCTGCGCTTCCCGGCCCTCTACCGCGCGCTGGCGTTGGCTGGCGCGGAGGTGATGACCATCCCGTCCGCCTTCACGCGGCCCACGGGCGCCGCCCACTGGGAGGTGCTGATGCGCGCCCGGGCCATAGAGACCGGCTCCTTCGTGCTCGCGCCCGCCCAGGGCGGCCGGCACGAGGACGGGCGCGGGACCTGGGGTCATTCGCTGGCCGTGGCCCCTTGGGGCGAAGTCATCGCCCATCTGGACCATGACGAGCCCGGCGTCCTGCTGGCCGACCTGGACCTAGCGGCCGCCGCCAGGGCCCGCGCCGCCATCCCGGCGCTCGCCAACGCCCGGCCCTTCTCGCAGCCCGCGCCGCTCGCATGATCCGCTACGCCCTCCTTTGCGAGCACGAGCATGACTTCGAAGGCTGGTTCGCCGCCTCCGCCGACTTCGACGACCAGCAGGCGCGCGGCCTGATCGCCTGTCCGGTCTGCGACAGCAAGGCCGTGCGCAAGGCGATCATGGCGCCCGCCGTCGCCGGGACGAAGCGCCGCTCGGACGACCAGGGCCCGGCCCAGACCCACGCCATGATGATGGAGGCCATGGGCCGCATCCGCCGGCACGTGGAGGACAACTTCGACGACGTCGGCGACGCCTTCGCCAGCGAAGCCCGCGCCATCCACGAGGGCCGCTCCGAGGACCGCGGCATCTATGGCCAGGCGACCTCCGCCGAGGTCCGCGAGCTGGTCGAGGACGGCGTGCCCATCGCCCCGCTCCCGCCCGAACCGCCGAAGAAATCCGAGCTGAACTGACGCTCCCACAGGCCGCTCATCCCCGCGAAGGCGGGGACCCAGGCTTGAGTCAGTGGAACGATCATCGCGCCCACCGTCGCGCCCCGAGGCCCCGTGGATCCCCGCCTTCGCGGGGATGAGCGGAATGTGGTTCTTGCTGTGGCGCAAGCCCGCCCATAGGCTCCGGGCTCAAGCTGGGGAGCACCTGATGATCCGTATGTTGGCGGCCACCGCCGCCTTTGCCGCGCTTTGCGTTTCCGCCGCCGCCCAGCCTTCCGCTCCGCCGCCCAACTTCCCCGGCCAAGCCGACTTCCACGACCTCTACAAGGAACTGATCGAGACCAACACGACGGTCTCCGCCGGGTCGTGCACGGCGGCCGCCACCGAGATGGCCGCCCGGCTGAAGGCCGCCGGCTACGCGGACGCCGACCTGCGCATCCTGGTCCCGCCGGGCCGGCCCAAGGACGGCAACCTCCTGGCCGTGCTGCACGGGTCCGATCCCAAGGCCAAGGCGATCCTGCTGCTCGCCCACATCGACGTGGTGGAGGCCCGGCGCGAGGACTGGGCGCGCGACCCCTTCAAGCTCGTCGAGGAGAACGGCTATTTCTACGCCCGCGGCGCCAGCGACGACAAAGCCATGGCCGCGTCCTTCACCGACGCCATGATCCGCTACCGGAAGGAGGGCTTCAGACCCCGCCGCGACATCAAGCTGGCGCTGACCTGCGGCGAGGAGACGCCGGACACCTTCAACGGCGCCCACTGGCTGATGACCACCCATCGCGCCGAGATGGACGCGGCCTTCGCGCTGAACGAGGGCGCCGGCGGGCGGCTGGACGGTGACCGCCGCGTCTACCTGGGCGTCCAGGCCGGCGAGAAGGTCTACCAGGACTATACGCTGGAGGTGACCAATCCCGGCGGCCACTCCTCGCGCCCGGTGCGCGACAACGCCATCTACCACCTGGCCGGCGGGCTCTCGAAGATCGGGCTCTACGACTTCCCGGCCCGTCTGAACGAGGCCACGCGGCTCCACTTCGAGCGGATGAGCCCGCTGCTGGGCGGACAGATGGGCGCCCAGATGAAGGCCGCACTGGCCCAGCCCACGCCGCCGGACGTCGTCGCCGCCATCGCTCGCGACCCCGGCTACAACTCGATGATGCGCACGACCTGCGTGGCCACCATGGTCAGCGCCGGCCATGCGCTGAATGCGCTCCCGCAGCGGGCCACCGCCAACGTCAACTGCCGCATCCTGCCGGGCGAGGCGCCCGAGGCGGTGATGGCCGAGCTCGCCCGCGTGATGGACGACCCGGCCATCCACATCCGGCTGGCCGGCGAAAAGAGCCCGGTCTCGCCCCCGCCGCCGCTGACCCCGCAGATCACCGCCCCGGCCGAGGCCGTCGCCCACCAGCTCTGGCCGGGCGTGCCGCTGGTCCCGGCCATGTCCACCGGCGCCACCGACGGCCGCTTCCTGACCGCGGCCGGCGTGCCGACCTACGGACTTTCCGGCATGTTCGGCGAAAGCGACGGCGGCGGCGTCCACGGCCTCAACGAACGCATCCGCATCCGCTCCCTCTACGAGGGCCGCGAGTACCTCTACCGGGTGGTCAAGGTGTACGCGGACAGCGCGGGGTAGGGGCGCCGCGCCCCTTGTGTGACCTATCGGCCACACTACATCGGGTGCGCCGGCGTTGCGCTTGATCAAGGCGACGCCGGCCTGTCCGCCTACCGAGGGGTCCCATGAACATCGACGTCTATTCCGATCGCGCCAAGCAGGCGATCCAGTCGGCCCAGAGCCTGGCGCTCGCCCGCGGCCACCAGCAATTCGCGCCCGAGCACCTGCTGAAGGTCCTGCTTGAGGAGAAGGACGGCCTCTCGCGCGCCCTGATCCAGAGCGCCGGCGGGCGGCCCGACGAGGCGGACAAGGCGGTCGACGTCTTGCTGAGCAAGCTGCCCAAGGTCGAGGGCGGCTCCGGCCAGCTCTACATGAAGCCGGAGGCCGCCCGCGTCTTCGCCGGCGCCGAACTGGGCGCCAAGCAGGCCGGCGACGCCTTCGTCACCACCGAGCGCCTGCTGATCGCGCTGTCCAAGGACGGCGGCGACGCGGCCAAGGTGCTGAAGGACGCCGGCGCCTCCACCAAGGCCCTGGAAGCCGCCGCCGGCGACCTGCGCAAGGGCAAGACCGCCGACTCAGCCTCGGCCGAGGAGGGCTACGATGCGCTGAAGCGCTACGCCCGCGACCTCACCCAGGCCGCCCGCGACGGCAAGCTCGACCCGGTCATCGGCCGCGACGAGGAGATCCGGCGGACCATCCAGGTGCTGTCGCGCCGCACCAAGAACAACCCCGTGCTGATCGGCGAGCCCGGGGTCGGCAAGACCGCCATCGTCGAGGGCCTGGCGCTGCGCATCGTCAACGGCGACGTGCCCGAGAGCCTGAAGGACAAGAAGCTCCTGTCGCTGGACATGGGCTCGCTGATCGCCGGCGCGAAATACCGCGGCGAGTTCGAGGAGCGGCTGAAGGCCGTGCTCAGCGAGACCACCGCCGCCGAGGGCTCGATCATCCTGTTCATCGACGAGATGCACACCCTGGTGGGCGCCGGGAAGAGCGAGGGCGCCATGGACGCCTCCAACCTGCTGAAGCCCGCCCTGGCCCGCGGCGAGCTGCACTGCGTGGGCGCGACCACGCTGGATGAGTACCGCAAGAACGTCGAGAAGGACGCCGCGCTGGCCCGCCGCTTCCAGCCGGTGTTCGTCAACGAGCCGACGGTCGAGGACACCATCTCGATCCTGCGCGGCCTGAAGGAGAAGTACGAGCTGCACCACGGGGTGCGGATTTCCGACTCAGCCATCGTGGCCGCCGCGACGCTGTCCAACCGCTACATCGCCGACCGCTTCCTGCCGGACAAGGCCATCGACCTGATGGACGAGGCGGGCAGCCGCGTGCGCATGGCCGTGGATTCCAAGCCCGAGGAGCTCGACGAGATCGACCGGCGCATCGTGCAGCTCAAGATCGAGCGCGAGGCCCTGGCCAAGGAGACCGACGCCGCCTCCAAGGCCCGTCTGGAGGCGCTCGAGGACGAGCTGATCGAGCTGGAGGGCCAGTCGCAGGACATGACCGCCAGGTGGCGCTCGGAGAAGGAGAAGGTCTCCTCGGCCGCCCAGACCCGCGAGGCGCTGGACCGCCTGCGCGCCGAGCTGGTCACCGCCCAGCGCAACGGCCAGCTGCAGCGCGCCTCGGAGATCGCCTACGGCGAGATCCCGACGCTGGAAAAGCGCCTGGCCGAGGAGGAGTCCAAGGCCGACCAGGACGCCGTCTCGCCCGAGGTGGTAGACGCCGAACAGATCGCCTCGGTGGTCTCGCGCTGGACCGGCGTGCCGGTGGAGAAGATGCTGGAGGGCGAGCGCGAGAAGCTGCTCTCCATGGAAGACGCCCTGCGCGCCCGCGTGGTCGGCCAGGAGGAGGCTCTGCTTGCGGTCTCCGACGCCGTCCGCCGCGCCCGCGCCGGCCTGCAGGACCCCAATCGCCCGATCGGCTCGTTCCTGTTCCTGGGCCCGACCGGCGTCGGCAAGACCGAACTGACCAAGGCGCTGGCCGAGTTCATGTTCGCCGACGAGCACGCCATCACCCGCCTCGACATGAGCGAGTACATGGAAAAGCACTCGGTGAGCCGGATGATCGGGGCGCCGCCCGGCTACGTCGGCTACGACGAGGGCGGGGCGTTGACCGAGGCGGTGCGCCGCAGGCCCTACCAGGTGCTGCTGTTCGACGAGGTCGAAAAGGCCCACCCGGACGTCTTCAACGTGCTGCTGCAGGTGCTGGACGACGGCCGCCTGACCGACGGCCAGGGCCGCACGGTCGACTTCCGCAACACCCTGATCGTCATGACCTCCAACATGGGCTCGGAATTCCTGGCCACCCTGGAGGAGGGCGAGGATGTGGAAGTCGCCCGGCCCTCGGTGATGAACGTGGTCCGCAGCCACTTCCGGCCCGAGTTCCTCAACCGGATCGACGAGATCATCCTCTTCAAGCGGCTGGGCCGCAGCGAGATGGACGGCATCGTCGGGATCCAGCTGCAGCGGGTCGAGAAGCTCCTGGCCGACCGGCGCCTGGCGATCGCGCTCGATCCCGCCGCCACCCACTGGCTAGCGGACCGCGGCTACGACCCGGTCTATGGCGCGCGCCCGCTGAAGCGGGTGATCCAGAAGGAACTGGTCGACCCGATCGCCAGGAAGCTGCTGGCCGGCGAGCTGGAGGACGGCGCGGTGATCTCCGTCACCGCCGGCGAGGACGGCCTCGTCATCGGCCGCGCCAAGGTCCACTGACGAAAAAGGCGCCCGCCGGTCCTCCGGCGGGCGCTTCGAGGGTCTGCAGGAAAAGGTCAGTCGTCTAGTCGCAGACGCGGCGGGTCACATAGCGGTCCAGACGGCTGCTCCAGTCGTCCGTCAGCTTGCATTTGATGCGGTGACCGTCGCGGGCGATCATCCCGTTCGGGTCGGGGCCGTAGCGGTCGTAGGGGACGTCGCCGAGCACCGAGCCCAGCACCGCGCCGCCGACCACCAGGCCGTCGTCGTCGTAGTACCGCGGGGCGACCTCATCGACGTAGTGGCGGCCGTAGCGGTCCACGAAGTAGCGCCGGCCATAGGTGTCGTAGTGGTACCCGGGGGCCACCCTCGCATAATAGTCGTAGGGCTGGGCCTGAACGGTCTGGGCGGTCATTGCGCCGCCGAGGACCGTGGCGGCGGCCGCGGCGGCGAACATCAACTTACGCATTTCAACCTCCTTAGATGTCCTTTTGGGGCATCCCAGGCGCAGGATAGCGCCCCCGGGCGAGGTCGGTTCCCAGGGCGGAGCTTGCGAAATCGGCGGCTAGACGGCGCAGCGGCGGGTCACGCCGGGGCGCAGGCGCACCAAGTCGGTGCGCGGGTCGTAGGCTCGGGCGTAGGTCGCCAGGCAGGCGGCCGCGCGGCGCGCCTGGGCGCTGTAGGCGACCTCGGCGGCGGGGCTGCGGTAGGTCGCCTGGGTCCCGAAGCGCTCGGCCGAAACCGCGATCTTCGAGACCGGCGGGGCCGCCTGGGCCCCGGCCTGGCCGGCGGCGAACGCGGCCGCAGCGACGGCAAGCGCGCAAAGGATGTGACGCATGACTGGAACTCCCACCCGGGCGGGCCTTCGCCCCCTCCAAGTGCGTCAACTCGCGAGGCGCAAGGATGGTTCATGGCGCCAGGTCGAAATCCACAGAAAAAGGCCCCGGCGCGGGCCGGGGCCTATCGGGCGCGAGGCGCCGGTCACTGTCAGTCGACGCAGGCGACCCAGCGGCGGCCTTCGCGGTACATGTCGCGGCGCGCGTCATAGGTCTGGTAGCGGACCATGCAGTTGTGCACGTGGCCGTACCATTCGCCTTCGTGATGGCGCCAGCGGCGCCAGCGGTGCATCGGCGGCGGCGGCGGCGCGCCCCAACCGTTGTCCCAATGGCCGTAGCGTTCCACCACGACGGGTTGGGCGGTGCTCGCCCCCGCAGCGCCGATCAGGGTCGCGGCGGCCAGGCCGGCGAACAGAATCTTACGCATGGGATATCTTCCTTCGTTATCGTCCCGACGGACGAAAACGCGGAGCGCCGCGTCGGGTTCTTGACGAAGTAAAGGAGCGGGGCGCAGGTCCCCGCGGCCGGCCTAGAACTCGAAGGTGGTGACCCGGCCGCCGCGGGTGGTCACCCGCCGCATCACCGCAAAGCTCGGTCCGCCGGCGCCGCCCGCGGGCTTGGCGATGGTCACCGCGTACCAGGCCCCATCCGGCAGGTTGGCGAAGCTGAACCGGTCGGCGGCGTCGCAGATCGCGCGGCGCAGATAGGGGTTGGAATCCCCCGGCGGCGCCTGGTTCTGGCGGCTGCGCACCTCCTCGGTGGGCAGGGCGGCGCGTTGGTCGGACTTGTAGAGCACGCTCATCCGCCGCCGCGCCCAGGGGGTCTCGGGGGTCAGCACGACCGTGGCGCCGGCGCAGGTGTAGCGGATCGGTCCGGCATGGCCCAGGGAGCCGGCCAGGCTGTTGCGCCCGGGCGCCTGGGACCAGGTGAAATCGCCGGCCCGGAAGGTGGCGTCCTCGGCGGGCGGCGGCATGGAGACCACGCGCGAAGGCGGCGGCGGGCCGTACATCGGCGCGCAGGCGGTGAGGGAGCCCAGGAGGGCGGCGGCGGCAAGGAGACGGACGCGGTCGGCCATGGGGCCGAGCTTATAGGCCAATGCGGCGAAAACGCGCCAGAGGGCGCAGAATTCCGCTCAGAGCTCGTTCACCGCCAGGATCATCACCCCGATCAGCAGCGCCCCGAACGACAGGACCGTGATGGCCCACACCAGCAGGGTCTTGGCCAAGGCGCCCGCGATGCTGGAGCCGTAGGCTCCGCGCAGGGTCTGGAACAGGTTGATCGGCGTCCAGATGGTCGTCAGGCCGAACCACCAGCCCATCAGGCTGAACGGCAGCATCAGGCCTGCGGCCGCGGTCAGGAACTGGAACGACAGCAGGTTCATCGCCACCAGCAGGTGGTCGTAGATGAAGACCTGTTTGCGGCTGCGGTAGACCAGCGCCAGGCTCAGCCCGACGATCGGCAGGAGCAGGATCGCGATCCGGTGGCCCCAGGTGAACACCACCGACCAATAGTACTCGGGATTGGCGACCGCCTTCTTCAGCCCCGCCTTCCATTGGTCGTTGGGGTTCTTGGTCTCGACATTGAGCTGGACGGCCGCCGGCGGCTCCTCCGGAGATCCTTGGGCGACGCGGTCGGCGCGGGCCAGCTCGCGGGCGTAGCGCGCCTGGGCCTTGGCCATGGCCTTGGCGTAGTCGGCCTCGACGCGCCCGGGCGCCTGGTCGGCGTCCTTGAGGCCGTCGGCCCGCTCGCCCGCGGCCTCCTTGCTGTCGGACGCCAGCTCCTGCGCCGCCTCGGCGCGCAGGCGCGCGACCTCCCTGGCCCGCCCCTGGGGGGTCGTCAGCGCCGCGGCGCGCTCGGCCTTCTGCCGCGCCTGCAGCACCGTCAGTTCGTGGGTGGCGTGCTCCGCGGCGAAGACGAACAGCAGCAACGCCACCAGGAAGGTCCGGAACGGCGGCACGTGGCGGGCCAGGCGGCCCTCCATGTAGTCCCGCGCCAGCCGGCCGGGCCAGAGGAACAGCGCCGGCAGGGTGCGCCACAACCGGCCGTCGATCTCGAAGGTGGCCTCGATGGCCTCCCAGACGAGGTGCAGGATGGAGCGGTGGCGCGGATCGGCGCTCTGGCCGCAGTCATGGCAGAAATGACCGTGAAGGACCGCGCCGCAGTTGGCGCAGGTCCCGCCCGGCGCGGGCGCGCGCCTGCGCCGCCTCGCGACCAGGTGCGCCACCGAATCCGCCGCGGCGGTTTCAAGCTCTCCGGTCAAACCCGCTCCCCCTCGCGGCGAACCTAGCGGATTTGGGGAATCCTAGTCATCCCCCCTGGGCCGGCCGCGCATGGCCTTCACCCCCGAGCGCTTCGACTTGCCCTCCAGGCGCTTCAGCTTCGAGGCGTAGGTGGGCCGGGTCTTCTTGCGGGGTTTCGGCCGATGCGTCGCCTGTTCGATCAGGTCGACCAGACGCGCGCGCGCGTCCTGCCGGTTCATCTCCTGGCTGCGGTGGCTCTGGGCGAAGATCACGATCACGCCCTCCTGGTTCATCCGGCTGCCGGCGATCCGCTCCAGGCGATGCTTCACGTCCTCGGGCAGGGATGGCGAATTGCGCGCGTCGAACCGCAGCTCCACCGCCGAGCTCGAGGTGTTGACGTGCTGCCCGCCCGGCCCGGAGGCGCGGACGAACTTCTCGCTGATCTCGTCGTCTTCGATCGAGAGGCTGTCGGTGACCGGGATCATCAGGTGGGCTTTGCCAAGCTTCGCCTAACAAGCTATGAGCGCCGCCATGCGCGCGATGCTTATCAGCCTCGTACTTACCACGCGGACCGCCTCTGGCGGGCCGGCGAGGGATGTTGTGCGCTAGGAGCCGAAACCCGCACAGACGCCTCGACCAGCCCCGCCGGACACCGGACGGGGCTTTTTCATGGCCTCCGTCCCCGAGAACGGAGATCGATCATGGACGAACGACGACAACAGATCCTGATCCGGGCGATGGAGCCCGCGGACCTGCCGGACCTGACCGAGGCCTGGAACCAGCCGCAGGCCTACGCAGGGACGTTGCAGCTTCCGCTGACCTCGCTGGAGGCGCGCCAGAAGCGCTATGCCGGCAATCCCGCCGGGACCCGCCTGGTGGCGGTCATCGAGGACAAGGTGATCGGCATGCTGGGTCTGCATCGCGACGCCGACCGCCGCGCGCACGCCGCCTCCATCGGCATGGCCGTGCACGACGCCTACGCCGGCCGTGGCGCGGGCTCGGCCCTGATGGCCGCCGTCGTCGACCTGGCCGACAACTGGCTGCAGATCAAACGGCTCGAGCTCAGCGTCTATGCCGACAACCTCCGCGCCATCGCGCTCTACGAACGCTTCGGCTTCGAGCCGGAGGGCCTGTTGCGCGCCTACGCCTGGCGCAACGGCGCCTTCACCGACGCCGTGACCATGGCGAGGCTGCGGCTGTGACGTCGCGCGCCTTGACCTCCGCGCAAAAAACCGCTGGAAAGCGCCCGCTTTCCCGCACGCTCGTTGCGTGCGAACCCTGCTTCTTGACCATCCAGGAGAACAATCATGCGCGTCTACTATGACCGCGACGCCGACCTTTCCCGCATCCTGGACAAGAAGATCGCCATCGTAGGCTATGGCAGCCAGGGCCGGGCGCATGCGCTCAACCTGAAGGACTCCGGCGTCAAGGACGTCGCCGTGGCCCTGAAGCCCGGCTCGGCCACCGCCAAGAAGGTCGAGGCCGACGGCCTGAAGGTGATGAGCGTCGCCGACGCCGCCAAGTGGGCCGACCTGCTGATGGTGCTGGCGCCCGACGAGATTCAGCGCGACATCTACAAGGCCGACATCAAGCCCAACCTGCGAGACGGCGCGGCCCTGCTCTTCGCTCACGGCCTCAACGTCCACTTCGGGCTGATCGAGCCCAAGGCCAGCGTCGACGTCCTGATGGTCGCGCCCAAGGGCCCCGGCCATACGGTGCGCGGCGAATACCAGAAGGGCGGCGGCGTGCCCTGCCTGATCGCCGTCCACCAGGACGCCACCGGCGGCGCCATGGACCTGGGCCTCGCCTATGCGTCGGCGATCGGCGGCGGCCGCTCCGGCGTCATCGAGACCAACTTCCGCGAGGAGTGCGAGACCGACCTGTTCGGCGAGCAGGCCGTGCTCTGCGGCGGGCTGGTCGAGCTGATCCGCGCCGGCTTCGAGACCCTGGTGGAGGCCGGCTACGCCCCGGAGATGGCCTATTTCGAGTGCCTGCACGAGGTGAAGCTGATCGTCGACCTGATCTACGAGGGCGGCATCGCCAACATGAACTACTCGATCTCCAACACCGCCGAGTACGGCGAATACGTCTCCGGCCCCCGGGTGGTGACGCCGGAAACCAAGGCCGAGATGAAGCGCATCCTCGACGACATCCAGTCCGGCCGCTTCGTCCGCGACTGGATGACCGAGAACGCCGCGGGCCAGGCCAGCTTCAAGGCCATCCGCAGGCGCGGCGCCGAGCACCAGATCGAGGAGGTGGGCGCGCGCCTGCGCGCCATGATGCCCTGGATCACCAAGAACAAGCTGGTGGACACCGCGCGGAACTGAAGACGAAGCGCTGCGAATCCGGAACCCCGCCGGCCGCCTCGCCTTAAGGTCTCCAGACCGGGCGCAGGCCGGCCCCGCGCCGGCCCGGCCCTTCAGAGGAACAGGGTGCGTCCGATGCGCCACGCGCGAACGGGCAGGGCGATCGCGGCCGTCCTGCTCATGGGACTGGCGGCGGCGGGCGCAAGAGCCCAGGCGCCGGCCCAACCATGGAGCCGCAAGGCCTCGAACGCCCAGTTGATGGCGCTCTGGCCCCCGGCCGCCGCGCGGGCCGGGGTTTCCGGGCGCGCCGTCGCCCGCTGCCATGCCGACCCGGCGGGCCAGCTTCGCGACTGCCAGGTCCTGAACGAGAGTCCGCCGGGCCAGGGCTTCGGCGAAGCCTTGCTGAAGGCCGCGCCGCTCTACGTCCTCGATCTCGCCGGGACGGACCCGGCCGAGACGGTGAGCCTGGGCGTCTCGTGGCCGATCCCCGACCAGCCGGCGGCCTGGGACCATAAGCCCACGGCCGAAGAGGCCCGCGCCTTGACGCCCGCCGGCCAGACGGGATCGGCCCGGATCTCGTGCGCCGTCTCCACGGCGGGCGCGCTGGAGGACTGCGTCACCCTCAGCGAAACCGGGAAGGACGCCGGGGTGGCGGCCGTCGCTCTGGCGAGCGCGATGCGCATGACCCCCGCCCTGTACAAAGGCCAGGCCGTCAGGTCGGCCGTGGAGATTCCCGTCAACTTCCTCCCGGCCCCGGTCTGGCGCCGCGTCCGGCTGCGGTGCGCCGTGGCCGGCGAGACGCGGCTGGAACGCTGCCAGGTGCTCGACGCCGGCGGCATGAGCGCGGCCGCGCTCCCGGGCGTCGTCCCGCTGGTCGAGGGGATCGCGGCCTGCGACCTGCAAGGCGCCTCGGTCGGCGCGTGGGTGGAGCGGGAGAGGTTGCTGCCCGACCCGCTCCCCGACACGATCCCGCATGTGGTGGTCAACCCGGACTGGCTCGAGCCGCCGTCGGTCGAACAGCTTCAACGGCGCTATCCGACCGGGCCGGCGGCCCGCTCCGGGGGCCGCGCGACGATCTTGTGCGAGGTGACCAAGGAGGGTCGCGCCGCCAACTGCCAGGTCCAGTCGGAGACGCCGCCGGGCGCGGGCTTCGGCGCGGCGGCGCTCGCCGTGGCCACGGACTTTCGCTTCAAACCGATGCTCGTGGACTGCCGTCCGGTCGACGGCGGCAAGATCAATGTGCCGATCGTCTTCCCACCGGCGTCCGGCTAGACCCTGATGGGTTCAGGTCGAAGCGACCTGAACTCTGAATCAGGGTCTACATTCTTGTTTCTAGAGCACGATTCAGCGGTCAGATGATTCCACCTGACCCCATCGTGCTCTAGGGCGCGGGGCGCGGGAAGGGGTTGGCCGCCCGCCGGCCGCGACGGCGATCCCTGCGTGTGCTAGGCTGGCGGCGGTTCCTTCTGGGTTGTGGCCTGCCACGGACCTGAACCACCGCGGCCAGACCGCCCCCAGGCCACAGGTCAGGGAGAGGAATGCATGGCTCGAAACCATCAGGCGGAAAGCAACGTCGAGAACCCCTTCGAGTTCGTCCTGGAAAAGCTCGGTTGGGCGGTGGCCGATGTCGGGCGCGTGGCGCTGCCCAACCCGGCCCGCCACCTCGACCAGGCGGTTCCGGTGGTCCGCAGGATCGCGGTCGGCGACCTCTGGACCGCGTTGCGCGAAGGCGCGGCCGACGTCGCCGCCACCCGCGACGACATCCTGTTCATCGGCCTGATCTATCCCTTGGCCGGCCTGGTGCTGGCGAGGCTCGCCTTCAGCCTCGACCTGCTGCCGCTGATCTTCCCCCTAGCCTCGGGCTTCGCGCTCATCGGCCCCTTCGCCGCGGTCGGCCTTTACGAGCTCAGCCGGCGGCGCGAGCAGGGCCTGCCGGTGAGCTGGCTGGACGCCTTCGGGGTGTTCCGCTCGCCGGCCATCGGCTCGATCCTGGGCCTCGGCGCGATCATGCTGGCCCTGTTCTTCGTCTGGCTGGGCGTCGCCTACGAGATCTACCTGGCGACGGTGGGCGGGACGGCCCCGCAGACCATCGCGGCCTTCGAGCGCAGCATCTTCACCACCGGCGGCGGCTGGACCCTGATCGCCGCGGGCCTCGGCGTCGGCTTCCTGTTCGCCGTGCTGGCCTTTGCGCTCAGCGTCGTGTCCTTCCCGCTGCTGCTGGACCGCGACGTGGGCATGACCCGGGCGATCTCCACCTCGCTCCGCGCGGTCCGCGAGAACCTCGGCGTGATGATCGTCTGGGGCGCGGTCGTCGCCGGCGCCCTGGTGCTGGGCTCGCTCCCGGCCCTGGTCGGCCTGATCTTCGTGGTTCCGCTGCTGGGCCACGCCACCTGGCGGCTCTACCGCAAGCTCATCGCCTAGAGCCCGTCGCCTAGTCGTCGATCTGGCGCTTGTCGCGGGTGCGCTGGCGGCCGGCCTTGTTGAGCGCCGCCCAGCGCTTGCGCTCGGCCGCCGCGGCCAGCGGGTCCTCCTTGCGCACCGTATGGGCGACCTCGCGCTGCAGCTTCTGGAAGCTCCGCCAGCGCTCGGCGTCCAGGGTCCCGTCGGCCAGCGCCGCCTGCACCGCGCAGCCCGGCTCCTTGTCGTGGGCGCAGTCGCGGAACCGGCAGGCCTGGGCGATCTCCTCCACCTGGGCCGTGGTCTCGGCGAAGGCGGCGGCGACGCCCGCCTCGGAGTCCCAGAGCGCCAGTTCGCGCATCCCGGGCGTGTCGAGGATCAGCGCGCCCGACGGCAGCAGGATCAGCTCCCGGTGGGTGGTGGTGTGCCGGCCGTGGGCGTCGTGCTCGCGGATGTCCTTGGTGGCCATCTTCTCGACGCCGGCCAGGACATTGACCAGGGTCGACTTGCCCACGCCGGAGGAGCCCAGCAGCACCGCGGTCCTGCCGGGCGCCAGCAGGGCGGCCAGCGCCTCCAGGCCCTGGCCCGTGCGGACCGAGATGGCCAGCACCGGCGCCCCGAAGGCGATCGCCCGCACGCTTTCGATCAGCGGCTCGGGATCGTCGCAGGCGTCGGCCTTGGTCAGCAGGATGACCGGCTCGGCCCCGCTTTCGTAGGCGGTGGCCAGGTAGCGCTCCAGCCGGCGCAGGTTGAGGTCGGCGTTCAGCGACGCCGACAGCAGCGCCATGTCGACATTGGCGGCCACCACCTGGACGTCCCTGGCGGTGCCGGCGGCCATGCGGGTGAAGGCCGTGGCGCGCGGCAGGATGTGGGCGATCACGGCGGCGTCGCCCTTCATCTCCACCGCCACCCAGTCGCCGGTGACCGGATAGCCGCCCTCCAGGGCCTCGTGGCGGAAGACGCCGGAAATCCGCCCGTCGATCTCGCCGTCGTCGGTGACCAGCCGGTAGAGGTTGCGCTGTTGGACGATGACGCGCGCGGGGACCAGGCCCTGCGCCGCATAGGGTTCGAAGTTGCATTGGAGCGCATCGCTCCAGCCGTATGAATTCAGCAATGTCAGGGTTTCCTTTTGGGTCATGAGCCGTTCAGGCGTCGACCGCGGAAATCCCGTCGTCTTGGGAAGGGATCGGCTGCTTTACGCAACCCGCACGGCGACGCGGCGAGGGGCTCGGGCAATGGGCGTCATCGCGAAGGCTCCTTGCTCAAAAGGGATGCGTCGGTGCGCGGGAGAGCTTGGCCCTCGGCCCTGGCCGGGTCAAGAAGATCGCGAGGAGACCCAGGCATGGCCGATACGCCCGATGTGGTGATGAACCCGCAGACCCATCGCTTCGAGGCCCGTCTCGAGGGCGAGACGGCCTTCACCGAATATGTGCTGCACGGCGGCGCGATGGTCCTGCCGCACACGGTCGTGCCGCCGGCCTTCGAGGGGAAGGGCGTGGGCTCGGCGCTCGCCAAGGCGGCCCTCGGCTACGCCCGCGCCCACGCCCTGAGCGTGAAGCCGGTCTGCCCGTTCATCGCCGGCTACATCCGGAAGCACCCGGAGTGGTGGGATATCGTGGACCCGGCGTTTCGCGAGAAGCTCGGCCTCTGACCAAGGCCGGCCCTAGGGTGAAAGCCCAATCATCGCGTTGTAATTTCAGTAATTTTCCTCGTCATTCCCGGCCTTGTGCCGGGAACCTATGAACTCCGTGATGACCTGGAAGCCGCCGCGGCGCCGCTGATCGGTCTGCGTCGCCTGCGATCATGGGTTCCCGGCACAAGGCCGGGAATGACGGGCCAATTAATTGAGTCAAACCTAGGGTGTGTGCGGGCAGAGCACGAAGCTGAATTCGTAGGCCGCCTTGCCGGGGGCTTCGCCGGCGGCCTCCGATCCGACCAGGGCGATGAGCCGCGCCAGCAGCCGGTTGGCCTCCTCGAGATCCTCCGGCGACAGCCACCCCTTCAGGTGGGTGGCCCAGAGATCGCGCCGGGGCCCCTCGACCGTGGCCGCGCCCGGCCGGCAGGCCCGCTCGAAGCCGCGGATCGCGGTCCGCATCCGGGCGCGGGCCAGCGACAGCACCGCCTGCCGGCGGGCCTCGTCGCCGAGGTCGAAGCTGACCGAGAACGGCCGGCCGGGCACGTCGTAGTAGGCGGTGGTTCGCGTCCCCTCGCCGGACCTGTGGGTCTCGACCAGCACGCCGGCGTCCCTGAGCGCGTTCACATGATAGTAGAGCGAATGGCGCGAGCGCCGGAGCGCCCGGGCGAGCTCGGATATGCTGCACGGCCCGATCAGGGCCACCGCATCGGCGATCGCCTCGCGGCCCGGCGAGGCGATCACTTCCAACTGTTCGGACGAGGTGATGACGAACGGCTTGGTCATGCCAAGAAAGTAAAAGACTCGCGAAATTTTTACAACTAGCTAGGCTGTGCGCCCGAGAGCCGACGACGGAGAGACCCATGAGCCTCAAACGGATCGGCCGCCTCGCCATCGCGCTCAGCTGCCTGGCGTCGGCGGCCGCGGCGCAGGGCGTCGCGGTCCCGGGTCCGCTGAAGCGCGACGACCCGCAGTTGGCGCAGACCATGGCCGGGATCGCCGTCCAGGCGCTCGACTCAGGCGCCGTGGCGACGCCGGACGACCGTTTCCGCCTGCAGCTGGCGGCCGGCCGCTATGCCGAGGCCGTGGCGAGCCTCGCCCAGATCCGCCAGGGCCGGCCCGCTTCCGATCCGGCGCTGCTGCTCAACCTGCGCTGGGAGATCTACGCCCGGGCGCGCGCAGCCGAGGGGCGGGGCGGCGTGGCCTTCCCGGCCGCCTTCGCCGCCGCGGCGGCCGAGACCCTGCAGCAGGTCGACGGCCTGACCGCCTACAAGGTGCTCTATTCGCTGGGCACGCCGCTCGGGGTGATGGACGACGCCCTCGATCGCGCGCTGCAGGCCCAGGCCGGGCGGTCGTCCGTCGACGCCCCCGCGGCCGCGGCGCTGGCGCGGGCCTGGCTGGGCGACAGCGCCTATCGTGCGTTCCACGACATCCTGCCGTCGGTCACCGACGCCGACGACGCCCGCCGCTACGTGGTGCAGCTGGACGCGCCGCTGCGCACGCCCGACGGCGCGACGGTCTGCGCCCATGTGATCCGCCCGCGGACCGCGGCGCGGCTGCCGGCGCTGCTGAACTTCAGCATCTACGCCGATCGCGCAGTGAAGCTGGACGACGCGCGGATCACCGCCGCCCACGGCTACGCCGCGGTCATGGGCTTCACCCGCGGCAAGGCCTGCAGTCCCGACGCGCCGGTCCCGGCCGAGCACGACGGCGCCGATGCCGACGCCGTGATCGAATGGATCGCCGCCCAGCCCTGGAGCGACGGGCGCGTGGGCATGTACGGCGGCTCCTACGACGGCTTCACCCAATGGGCGGCGTCCAAGCACCCGCCCAAGGCCCTGAAGGCGATCATGCCCTCGGTGAGCTTCTCGCCGGGGACCGACTTTCCCATGGAGGGGAACATCGGCCTGACCTACGCCTTCCCCTGGCCGTTCTACACCACCGACGACAAGGCGGTGGACGACGCCACCTACTTCGACGACGCCCGTTGGGACCGGCTGCAGCGCACCTGGTACCGCGAGGGTCGCGCCTACCGCGACCTCGACAAGATCGACGGCAAGCCCAATCCGGTGTTCGACGGCTGGCTGCGCCACCCGGCCTTCGACGCCTACTGGCAGGGTCTGGTCCCCAGCGACGAGGAGCTGCGCCGGCTGGACATCCCGGTGCTGACCACCACCGGCTACTACGACTCAGGCCAGATCGGCGCCCTGTCCTACCTGCTGCGCCGCGAGCGGCTGAACCCCAAGGCCGAGCAATATCTGGTCGTCGGTCCCTATCAGCACCACACCGGCCAGCTCGGCACGATCACCCCGCTGGGCAGCACCCAGCCGGAAATGCGCGGCTACCACCTCGATCCGGTGGCCCAGCTCGACATCATCGCCCTGCGCTACGCCTGGTTCGACTATGTCCTGAAGGGTGCGCCGAAGCCGGCGATCCTGGCCGACCACGCGAACTACCAGGTGATGGGCGCAAACGTCTGGAAGCACGCCGCGTCGATCGCCGGCATCGGGGCCAGGACGCGGCGGTTCTACCTGAGCGCCCGCGCCGCGCCGGGCGGCCACGCCCTGACCGATGCGCCGGGCGCCCCGACCACGGCGGTGGTGCAACGCCTCGACCTCGCCGACCGCCGCGACGTCGATCGCTTCTCCCCGCACGGCCCGCTGATCGACCAGACCCTGGACGACTGGCCGATCGTCTCCAAGGCGCCGAACCTCGCCAACGCCATCGCCTATGTCAGCGCGCCCTTCGCCCGGCCGCCGGAGATCTCTGGCCTGTTCTCCGGCCGCCTCGACTTCGCGGTCAACAAGCGGGACGTCGACGTGGCGGTCACCCTGTTCGAGCTGACCGCCCAGGGCGAGTATTTCCAGCTCTCCTACGCCTGGCGCCGCGCGAGCTACGCGCACGACCGCAGCCGCCGCCAGCTGCTCACCCCCGGCCGCCGCACGGCCATCGATTTCACGGCCGGTCGGCTCACCAGCCGCCAGTTCCAGCCCGGCAGCCGGCTGGTCGTGGTGCTGAACCTCTTCAAGCAGCCCGGCGAGCAGATCAACTACGGCTCGGGCAAGCCGGTCAGCGACGAGACCCTGGCCGACGCCGGCCCGCCGCTGAAGGTCCGATGGTTCGCCGACAGCTACCTGGATGTGCCGATCGCGCCCTAGAACACGATGCGGTCAGGTGGACTCACCTGACCGCTGAATCGTGCTCTAGAAACAAAAGCGTAGACCCTGATTCAGCGTTCAGGTCGCTTCGACCTGAACGCTGAATCAGGGTCTAACCCCAGTCCAGTCCCGCCTGGCCGCGCAGGATCGCCTCGGCCTCGGCGGTGTGCTTGCCGCCCTCGCGGTCGTGCAGGACGAGGGCGGGCAGGAGCCGCATCGGCGCCTTGCCGCTCTTGATGGCCCGCACCAGCACCCGCTTGGCCGGCTGGTCGGCGAAGGGCGCGACCGGACGCACCTGGGCCGAGCCGGCCTTCGGCGCCAGCAGCGCCAGGATGTCGGCCAGCCGGTCGGCGCGGTGGATCAGGGTGATTGTCCCGCCCTCGCGCACCGCCTTGGACAGGAAGCTGATCCAGGCTTCCAGCCCGTCGTCCGCCATCCAGGCGCCGCGCCGCTCGGCGGCCGGGCCGCGCAGGGCCCCGGCGTCGTCGAAGAACGGCGGATTGGCCAGCGCGGCGTCGAACACCGCAAGGCCGAGCCCGGAGAACCGCAGGCCCACGTCGCCGGCCACCGCCTCCACCCGGTCCTGCATGCCGTTCGCCGCGATGTTGGCCCGCGCCAGCGCGAGCGCGTCCGGATCGCGCTCGACGCCGGTGAACCGCGCCTGCGCCCGCCGCGCCGCCGCCGCCAGCAGCGCCGCGCCGGCCCCGCAGCCGGCCTCGATCACCCGCTGGCCGGGCCCGGCGTCGCAGGCCGCGGCCAGCAGCGCCGCGTCCAGCCCGGCGCGATAGCCGCGGGCGGGCTGGCGCAGGGTGACCCGCCCGTCGAGAACCCGGTCTTCGGTCGTGTCATCCATGTTCTGTGAGCCAAGCTTACAACGTCAGCGCCGCCGGTGCGCTTGACCGTGCCCTATCGCGTCACCATTGTCCCTCGCAACGGCGGCCGCTCCCCACGGTCCGGCCGCTACCCGCCCGGATCGAGGACCGCTTGGCCGTAGCCACCCGCCCCGTCGCCGCCGAGAAGCAACCGTCCCTGGACGTGTTGCTGGCGCTCGCGCGGCCCGACATGGCCGCGGTCGACGCCCTGATCCGGCGGCACATGGACTCACCCGTGCCAGTGATCCCGGCGCTGGCCGACCACCTGATCGCAGGCTCGGCCAAGCGCCTGCGCCCGCTGCTCACCGTCGCCGCCGCGCGGCTGGCCGGCGCCCGCGACGACGCCTGCCTCAAGCTCGCCGCCGCCGTGGAGTTCATCCACACCGCCACCCTGCTGCACGACGACGTGGTGGATTCGTCCCAGCTGCGCCGCGGGCGCGTCGCCGCCCACCTGATCTGGGGCGCGCCGTCCTCGGTGCTGGTCGGCGATTTCCTGTTCGCGCGCGCCTTTGAGCTGATGGTCGGGGCGGGCTCCATGCCGGCGCTGGAGATCCTGGCCCGCGCCAGCCGCGTCATCGCCGAGGGCGAGGTGCTGCAGCTCACCCGCGCCCACGACCTGGACCTGTCCCAGGACGTCTATCTGGAGATCATCAAGGCCAAGACCGCCGAACTGTTCGCCGCCGCCGCCGAGGCCGGCGCGGTCTCCGCCGGCGCCCCGCCCGAACGCTGCCGGGCCTTGCGCAAGTACGGCCAGGATCTGGGCATCGCCTTCCAGCTCGTCGACGACGCGCTCGACTATTCCGGCGACAGCGCCGCGCTCGGCAAGAATCCCGGCGACGACTTCCGCGAGGGCAAGGCGACCCTCCCGCTGCTGCTGGCCATGGCCCGCTCGGGCCCGGCCGAGCGCGAGTTCTGGATCCGCACCGTCGACCGCCGCGAACAGACCGACGCGGACTTCACCCGCACCTGCGAGCTGATGCGCCAGACCGGCGCGCTGGACGCCACCCTGGACCTCGCCGCCGCCTACGCCGCCAGCGCCAAGGCCGCCCTGGCCGACTTCGGAGCCAATCCCTGGCGGCCGGCCCTGGCCGACCTGGCCGACTTCGCGGTGGCGCGGACGGCCTAGAAGCCGGTGAACAGGCGGTCGAGGGCGCGGCGGATTTCGTATTCATAGTCGCGCAACGATCCCAGGGTCCGAGACAGCCTGTGTGCATCGGTTGCCGAGAGTTCCGCCACGGAGAAGGTGTAGTCCTCACCATTGAACGTGACGGGTACGCCGACTTCCGTGAAGGCGGGCCGCTCGGAAGGCCGCAAAAGCGGCGCGACGACGATCGTTGGTAGGTCATCAAGAAGATGAGACTGGACGACGACCACAAGCGGAGCGATGCGCCGCGACCGCTCGCTTGGGTTCGGAAACACGTCGAACTGACGCACTCACCAAGTCCGCAGATCGTCGCCAAAAACCCCGTATTTTTCGATCTGCTCGCGGTGCGCCTTGATAGCCTCTGCGTTCTCTTCGGCCCACTGTTTCGCGCGCGCCTCCTGCTGCTCCGGCGTCATCCTCAGCAGGATTTCACGCCGAATGGCCCGCTCAGCGATGTATTCAGCGGAGATGCCCGCCACCTGGGCTTGGGCGAGCAAGTCGGCGTCCACGTGGATATTTGGCTCAGGCTTGCCCATGGCGGGATTCTAACGCGAAGCCGGACCGCCGTCATCCCCGCGGCTAAAGCTCAGCCTCAGGCCTCGCTGAACGGGTGTGGCAGCTGGCCGGACTTGAACAGGATCACCGGGTTCTCGTCATAGTCGCCCATCTCGGTGTCGGCGGTCGCCGAAAACGCCACCACGCCCACCCGCAGCGGGCCCAGCCGTTCGGCCTTGCGCCGCGCCTCTTCCGCGGTCTTGCAGCCCACCTGCTGCTCCGCCTTCAGCGCCTTGCCGCGCCCGGCGACGTAGGACTGCACGATGTAGACGGTTTCGCTGGCCATGGCGCTTTCACGCGCCGCCAGCTGAGTCCCGTCAAGGCCTAGCTGCCTATGCCCGCCCATTGCAGCCCGGCGGGCAGGTCGGCCGCGGCGTAGTCTACCTGCAGGACCCGGCGGCGAGAGGGCGCTGCGGCGCGTTCGGAGGCATGCAGGATCAGGGTGGAATAGGCCCACACGTCGCCCGCGTCCGCGAGGCAAACGAGGACGGGGAGCGCCAAGGCGCGTGCCGCGGCCTCGCCGGCCGGAACACGGCCTAACCGGTGAGATCCGACGGCCGCCTTCAGCGGCGCATTGTCAGGCCCACAGGGGTCCAGATGTAGCCGCAGCGTCGCCATGCCTTCGAGGACCTCGACCGGCGGTGCGACGTGCAGCAGACCCGCCTTGCGCGACCAGGGTCCGAAGCCGCGCGCCTTGCGGCGTTCGCGCACGACGATGGTGCGGTCCTGATGCCACGCGACCGCCCAGTTGGCCTCGGCGGTCTTGTCGAACAGCACGGCGCGGACGGGGAAAGCCCCCGGCCCGAGCAGCGAACGGGCGGCCGCCGTGGCCGGCGCGATCAGGTCCGCCAGCGCAGAATCTTGCAGACGCGCGCCCGGCCCGTCGGTCATCAAGGCCCGAAGCGCCCTCACCCGCGCCGCGTCCAGGCATCCGGGCAGGCGAAGCGCGCCCTCGCGCCGGAACGCCGCGGCGTCCATGGCTCACCCCGGCCCGATCATGTTCTCCGGCCGCACGATCCGGTCGAACTCCTCGTTGGTCACATAGCCGCCGCCGACGGCTTCCTCGCGCAGCGTCGTGCCGTTCTTGTGGGCGGTCTTGGCGATCTTGGCGGCGTTGTCGTAGCCGATGGTGGGCGCCAGCGCCGTCACCAGCATCAGCGAGCGCTCCAGGTTGTGCCTGATGTTGTCCTCGCGGGCCTGCGTCCCCACCACCATGTTGTCGGTGAACGAGACGGTGGCGTCGGCCAGCAGCCGGCAGGACTGCAGGAAGTTGTAGGCCATCACCGGGTTGAAGACGTTGAGCTCGAAATGGCCCTGCGACCCGGCGAAGCCCATGGCCGTCTGGTTGCCCATTACATGGGCGCAGACCATGGTCAGGGCCTCGGCCTGGGTCGGATTGACCTTGCCCGGCATGATCGACGAGCCCGGCTCGTTCTCCGGCAGGGCGAGTTCGCCCAGGCCGGCCCTCGGGCCGGAGCCCAGGAACCGCAGGTCGTTGGCGATCTTGAAGAGGGCGCCGGCCGCCGCGGTCAGCGCCCCGTGGCTGAACACCATGGCGTCGTGCGCGGCCAGGGCCTCGAACTTGTTCGGCGCGGTGACGAACGGCAGGCGGGTGATCGCCGCGATCCGCTCGGCGACCTTTTCGGCGAAACCCACCGGGGCGTTCAGCCCCGTGCCCACCGCGGTGCCGCCCTGGGCCAGCTCGTAGAGCCCGTAGAGCGTTTCCTTCAACCGTCGGGTCGACATGGCCATCTGGTGGGCGTAGCCGCCGAACTCCTGGCCCAGCGTCAGCGGCGTGGCGTCCTGGGTGTGGGTGCGGCCGATCTTGATGATGTGGGCGAACTGGTCGGACTTGGCCTTCAGGGCGGCGTGCAGGTGCTCCAGCGCCGGCATCACCCGGCGCGACACCTCCTCGGCGCAGGCGATGTGCATGGCCGTCGGATAGGTGTCGTTGGACGACTGGCTCATGTTGACGTGGTCGTTGGGGTGGACCGGCTTCTTGGAGCCCATCTCGCCGCCCAGCATCTCGATGGCGCGGTTGGAGATCACCTCGTTGGCGTTCATGTTCGACTGGGTGCCGCTGCCGGTCTGCCAGACCACCAGCGGGAAATGGTCGTCCAGCTTGCCGTCGATCACCTCCTGGGCGGCCGCGACGATGGCCTCGGCGATCGCCGGATCGATCTTGCCCAGCGCCAGGTTGGCCTCGGCCGCCGCGCGCTTGACCACGCCCAGGGCGCGGATCACCGGCACGGGCTGCTTCTCCCAGCCGATCTTGAAGTTCTGCAGGCTCCGCTGGGTCTGGGCCCCCCAGTAGCGGTCGGCGGCGACCTCGATGGGGCCGAAGGTGTCGGTTTCGGTGCGGGTGGCGGTCATCGAAGGCGTCCCAGATGGCGATGCGGCGGGTCTAGCCGCCCCGTTCGCCGGCGGCAACGGCGTGGCGCACCGGTCAAGCTGGCGATATAGGGGAGGCAGCCAAGCTCGGAGCCAGACCCCATGCTCGTCGCCACCACCAACGATCTCGCCGGATACCGCGTCAGCGCCCACATCGGCATGGTGCGGGGCGTCACCGTGCGCTCGCGCAGCGTGGTCGGGAACCTCGGCGGGGCGATCCAGTCGATCTTCGGCGGCAACCTGTCGATCTACACCGACCTGGCCGAGCACGCCCGGCAGGAGGCCTACGACCTGATGGTCGCCCACGCCCAGCGCGCCGGCGCCGACGCGGTGATCGCCATGCGCTATGACGCCAACGAGATCATGGACGGCATCACCGAGGTGCTCTGCTACGGCACGGCGGTGAAGGTCGTGCGGCTCTAGGCCCCAGGTGGACGACGGCTGGATCCAGCACGGCAAGGTCCGCGCCCGCGAGGACGACGGCGTCATGGAGGTGGTGGTCGACGGCCTGACCACCCAGGCCAAGTACTACAAGCCCCTGATCTACGAGTTCTTCCGCCAGGCCTGGCGTGGGTCGCGCCCA
>Ga0207695_10002052_pt1 | contig 30853 bp, 26 predicted proteins | sample KBSC54metaG_FD_184354 | JGI IMG/M metagenome (GOLD analysis project Ga0207695, IMG submission 184354) | Corn rhizosphere microbial communities from Kellogg Biological Station, Michigan, USA - KBS C5-4 metaG (SPAdes) (version 2) | ecosystem: Host-associated > Plants > Roots > Rhizosphere > Soil... | reverse complement strand
ACTTCGCAGCCTTTGCCGCCGGCCTGAGCCACATGCAGCGCGTGCTCGGCGACCATTTCGCCGCTGCCCAGGGCGGCAGCGCCTTCACCAGCGCTGCGGTGGGCCGCGCGGTCGAATGGATCGGCGCGCAGACCGGCGCGGCGATCGGGCAGAGCTCGTGGGGGCCGACCGGCTTCGCGGTGCTGCCGACGCAAGCCGCGGCCGAAGCTGCGGTCGAGAGCGCCCGCGCGGCCGAGGTCCTGGATCGAACACTCGTCACGCGCATCGTGCGCGGCCGCAATCGCGGCGCGCTCGTCAACGAACCTTCCCCCGGGGCGCCTGCCCCTGAATCGCCCTGAGACCGAGGCCTCATTCCATGGAACGTCCCTACATCCTCCACATGTTCACGCCGGGCAAGCAGATGAGCCCGTTCGACATCAACATGGCTGCCGATGCCGGCTACCAGATGGTCGTGCCGTACAGCGACGTGGGCGCCGACGCGATCACCGGCCTGACGCAGGACGCGATCTTCTCGCGCGGCCCGAAAGGTGTGGCGCGCACCGGCATCTTCATCGGCGGGCGCGATGCGCTGCTGGCGCAGGACATGGTCGACAAGTCCAGGGCCTCGATGGTCAAGCCCTTCGTCGTCTCGCTGATGGCCGACCCGAGCGGCGCCTACACCACGGCCGCGGCGATGGTCGCTTCGGTCGAAGCGGCGCTGAAGCAGAGCGGCGCCGCCGGCCTCGAGGGGCAGCGCGTGGTGATCCTCGGCGGCACCGGGCCGGTCGGGCGCATCGCCGGCGTGCTCGCGGCGCAGGCCGGCGCGATGGTCTCGCTCTCCAGTCGCAACGGCATCGATGTGGCCGAGCAGGCGGCGCGCGAGACCGGCGCGCGCTTCGGCGTCGAGATCCACGGCATCTCCGGCGGCGACCGGGCCGCGGTGCGCACCTCGCTCGCCGAAGCCGACGTGCTGCTGGCGACGGCCGCGGCCGGCGTGCAGGTCGTCTCGGCCGAGGATCTGACGTTCGCGAAGCGGCTGAAGGTCGCGGCCGACGTCAACGCGGTGCCGCCGGAAGGCATTGCCGGCGTCGGCGTGATGGATGACGGCAAGCCGGTCGCCGGCACGCAGGCGCTGGGCATCGGCGCGCTCGCGGTCGGCAACGTCAAGTACCAGACGCAGCATCGCCTGCTGGTGCGCATGCGCGAGGCCGAGAAGGCGGTGGTGCTGAGCTTTGCCGAGGCCTTCGCGGTCGCGCGCGAGGTGCTGGCCGAGAAGCCGTGAACCTTTGCCCATGTCCCTGCTGGTGATTGCCGCGAACTCGGCGCGCCTGCTGGCCGAGCTGGCACATGCCGAAGGCCATCAGGTGATCGCGCTCGACCTGTTCGGCGATGCCGACACGCGCCGCGCGAGCATGGACTGGCAGCGCATCGGCGCGCCGCACTCGCTGCGCATCGATGGCGAGCGCACGCTGGCGGCGCTGCAGCGGGCGGCGGAAGAAGGCGCGCTCGGCTGGATCCCCGGCAGCGGCTTCGAAGGCCGGCCCGAGCTGCTCGAGCAGGGCGCGCAGCTGCTGCCCTTGATCGGCAGCGAGGCCTTGCCGGTGCGCCGGGTGCGCGACCCGCGGTTTTTCTTCGCCAAGCTGGATTCGCTCGGCGTGGCTTATCCGCTGACGCGCCTGGCGCCGCCCGAGCAGCCGCTCGGCTGGCTGCTGAAGGATGCCGAGGGCACCGGCGGCTGGCACATCCGGCACGCGGAGGCGGTCGCGCCGCAGGCGGTCGCCGCGTCGCACTATTTTCAGCGCGAAGCGGCCGGCGTGCCGATGTCGACCACCTTCCTCGCCAACGGCAGCGGTGTGATCGTGCTCGGCCACAACCGGCTGATCGTGCGCGCTTTCGGCGGCCGGCCGCACGTCTATTGCGGGGCGATCGGGCCGGTGCCGGTCTCCGGTGCGGTGGCGCGCGAGCTCGGCCGCATCGTGCATGCGCTGGCCGCCGAGTTCGGGCTGCGCGGCCTGTGCAGCCTCGATTTCCTGCTCGACGACGATCGTGTCGCGGTGCTCGAAGTCAACCCGCGGCCGCCGGCCAGCCTTGCCCTGTACCGCCACCGCCTGCCGTTGATCGCGGCGCAGCTGCGCGCCTGCCTGGCCGGCGAATTGCCGGCGACGCTGGCCGAAAGCCGGGGGCTGCGGGCGCATCGCATCGTCTACGCACGCCGTCCGCTGGCGCTGGGCGAAGCCGCGGCCGCCCGCCTGCAAGCCGAGCCCGACGTGCACGACCAGCCCTGCGCCGGCGCGCGCTTCGAAGCCGGCGATCCGGTCTTCAGCCTGAGCGCCGCCGGCGACGATGCCGATGCCCTGATCGAACAACTGAAGCGGCGCCGTGATGCGCTGCTCACGAGCCTGGAGACGAACCCATGAGCACGCCGACGACCATCCAACCGCTGAGCGTCAACAAGCTGGCGCAACCGCTGGTGCGGCGCTTGATCGACGAGGCCGACAGCCTCGGTGTGCAGGTACGCCGCGACGAACGCGGCACGACCATCGTCGACGCCGGCATCGAGGCGCGCAGCAGCATCGCGGCCGGCCTGCTGATCGCCGAGATCTGCCTCGGCGGGCTTGGCCGTGCGGGCCTGAATTCCGGCAGCGGCGACGGCTGGCCGACCTGGCTCGAGGTCAGCAGCTCGCAGCCGCTGCACGCTTGCCTGGCCAGCCAGTACGCCGGCTGGAGCCTGAGCGCGAGCAAGGAAGAGACCGGCGGCAAGAAATTCTTCTCGCTGGGCTCGGGCCCGGCGCGCGCGTTGGCGGCCAAGGAAAAGCTCTTCGCCGAGATCGGCTATCTCGACCATGCCGACACCGGCGTGCTGGTGCTCGAATCCGACCGCGTGCCGCCCACCGTCGTGATCGACAAGGTGCTGCGCGACTGCGGCCTGAAGCCCGGGGAGCTGACCCTGATCCTGACGCCCACGTCGAGCTTCGCCGGCACCACGCAGGTGGTCGCGCGCGGGCTCGAGACCGCCTTGCACAAGGCGCACGAACTCGGCTTCGACCTGAGTCGCATCGTCGACGGCTCGGCCTCGGCGCCGCTGCCGGCGCCGAGCCCGGACGGCGTCGAAGCGATGGGCCGCACCAACGACGCGATCCTCTACGGCGGGCGCGTCCATCTCAGCGTGCGCTGCGACGACGAAGCCGCCCGGACCCTCGCGAAGCAGCTGCCGTCGAGCAATTCACGCGACTACGGCCGCTCGTTCGCCGAGATCTTCAAGGCCGCGGGATACGACTTCTACAAGATCGACGGCGCCCTGTTCGCGCCGGCCGAGGTCTGGGTCAGCAACGTCGACAGCGGCAACACATGGCATGCCGGCGCGCTGAACATGGGGCTGCTGCAGGGGTTGTGGCTCAAAGAGGCTGCATGAACCTTCGGGTTGCGATCTTCGCCGACGAAACCGGCTGGCACACACGCCAGCTGCAGGCTGCCTTGCGTGCGCGCGGCGCGATCGGCCGCTGCGTCGACCTGGCTGATTGCCGCATCGACACGACCGCCGGCTGGCACGGCCTCGCAATCCCCGGCTTCGGCCGCGAACTGCCCGACGCGGCGCTGGTGCGCGGCATCGCCGGCGGCACCTTCGAGCAGGTGACCAAGCGCCTCGGCGTGCTGCATGCGCTGCGCGAGCTCGGCGTGCCGGTCTACAACGATGCGCGGGCGATCGAGCGCAGCGTCGACAAGTCGATGACCAGCCTGCTGCTGCATGCCGCCGGCGTCGCGACGCCGCCGACCTGGGCCACCGAATCGGCCGTCGAGGCGCAGCGCATCGTGATGCGCGAAAGCGCGGCCGGGCATGCGCTGGTGCTGAAGCCGCTGTTCGGCTCGCAGGGCAAGGGGCTGCAACTGGTGGGCCTGGTCGACGGCGTGCATCGGCCGCTGCCGCCGCCCGACGCGGCCTATGGCGCGCTCGCCTATCTTCAGCGCTTCGTGCCGCCGGCCGAGCAGCCGGGCTACGACTTCCGCGTGCTCGTCGTCGGCGGCCGCGCGCTGACGGCGATGCGCCGCGTCAGCGACCACTGGATCCACAACGTGGCGCAAGGGGCGCGCTGCGTCGCGACCGAACTGACGCCGGCGCTCGCCCGCCTGGCCGAGCGCGCCACCGAGACGCTGGCGATGGACTATGCCGGCGTCGACATCGTGCCGTCGCCGGAGGCTGACGGCCTGCTGGTGATCGAGGTCAACGGCGTGGCCGCGTGGCAGGGATTGCAGCGGGTGACGCCGTTCAACATCGCGCGAGTGCTGGTCGACGACCTGATCGATCGCAAACTTGCCGCGGCGCGGCCTGCGGCGGCGCGCCGCGCATGACACTGCGGGACGCTTTCCTGCGCGCCTGCCGGCTCGACGTGCAGGTGCGCAAGCCCGGCAACGTCAGCCTGGCATCGCCCGGGCACGGCATGGACGCGGCGATGTTCCTGGCCAGCGCGCAAGCCGCGAGCGGCCCGCTGTTCGAGTCCGCCCTCGGCGTCGGCGAGCGCATCGACAAGGCGGTCGAAGCCACCTGGTCGGTGGCCGGCTGCAATACCAACCTCGGCATCCTGCTGCTGTGCGCGCCGATCGCGGTGGCCGTGCAGCGCCTCGGCCCGGCGCCGGACGCGCGCGCCTTGCGCAGCACGATCGAATCGGTGCTCGCCGCGCTCGATCTGGACGATGCCCGCCACGCCTTCCGCGCGATTGCCCGCGCCAACCCTGGTGGCCTGGGCCGCGTCGAGGATCAGGACGTGCATGCCGCCCCGACGCTGAACCTACGCGAAGCGATGGCACTGGCCGCGCCGCGCGATCGCATCGCGCAACAGTACCGTGACGGTTTTGCCGACCTGTTCGAGCTCGGCCTGCCGGCCTTGCCGCCGGCCGCGGGCGAGACCATCGACGCGGCGGCGGTGCAGCGCGTCTATCTGGCCTTCCTCGCGACTGTCCCTGATTCACACATTGTGCGAAAACGAGGCGCCGCGATGGCACAGGCTGTCATCGAGCAGGCGCGGCCCTGGCGCCGGCGTGCCGCGGCCGGCGAAGCGCTGGACGCCGATCCCGCCTTCGCCGCGTGGGACGATGCTCTCAAATCCGACGCGATCAACCCGGGAACGAGCGCCGATTTGACGGTTGCGACGCTGTTTCTGTCGGCTTTGATCAAGCCCGCGCAGGGTGCTGCAGGATCGACCGACGGCAGGCGGACTAAGGGCTTCCGATGAGGTTCGCCGATGGCACGGATCGTGATACCGTTTTCCCCGCTGGTGGATAGACCAGTGTCCCCAATCCCTCAAAAACCCCCAGTAGGAGATAAGCAAGCCATGGCAAAAATTGATCGTTTGTTGGTCGGTGAATCGCTCGTTGGTGATGGCAATGAAGTAGCCCACATCGACTTGCTCATCGGACCGCGCGGCAGTGCCGCCGAAACCGCGTTCGCCAATGCCCTGACGAACAACAAGGATGGCTTCACCTCGCTGCTCGCAGTGGTGGCGCCGAACCTGTTGACCAAGCCGGCGACCGTGATGTTCAACAAGGTCACCATCAAGGGGGCCAAGCAGGCCGTGCAGATGTTCGGCCCGGCCCAGCGCGGCGTCGCGATGGCGGTCGCCGACAGTGTCGAGGACGGCACCATCCCGGCCGACGAAGCCGACAACCTGTTCGTCTGCGTCGGTGTCTTCATCCACTGGCTGGCCGAAGACGACAAGAAGATCCAGGACTACAACTACCAGGCGGTCAGGGAGTCGATCAAGCGCGCCGTCTCCGGCTCGCCGACGGCTGCCGAAGTCGTGGCCAAGAAGGGCTCGGCGGCGCATCCGTTCGCTGCGCACCAGTAATCGGGACTCGCAATGAAGAAGGCCGCGCGGGTCACCGCGCGGCCTTTGTTCTTTACTCGCTTCTTTACTTGCCGCCCGGCACCATGCCCGCGCCGATCAACTGCAGCACCGCGGCACTGCGCGTGCGTGTCTCGCCCTCATCGCGGGGACGCGGCGCGGCCTCGCGTTCGATCATCACGCCGACGGTTTCGACGTCGTCGAACTTGCGCGGCTTGACGACCTTCACGCGCACCCAGCGCGCGCCGAATTCGATCAGCAGGATGTCGGCCACCGCTTCGGCGAAGGCTTCGAGCAGCTGCGTCTTGTGTTCGCGCAGCAGACGATGCAATCGCGCATGCACGACGCTGTAGTCGATGGTGTCGCCGATGCGATCGGTATCGCAGGCCGCTGCGCGCGGCACGCCGGCGTAGAGGTCGATGACCACCGGCTGCGGCGCATGCAGTTCGTTGTCGTGGATGCCGATCACCGTGTCGGCGCGCAGGCCTTCGATGAAGATCAGATCCATCGGCGGCTCGTCGGCCTTCGGCAGCAAGGGCGCGCCGACGGAAAGGGAAGAAGGGGTTCTGCGGCTGTTCAAAGGGTGTCTCCGGGGGGTGCGTTATTCTGGGGCAACCGCCCGTCTGCCAGCAATTCGCGCGCCATCGCATCAACGGTGGCGGTCTGCCCGTTTCCCCTGTGTTTTCGCCGTCCTGGCGCGTGGGGACAATGCGGTTTTCCCTGTGGTCGCCCCGGAGTGTCAATGAGCGTTTCAAGCTTGGAAGTGGAAAAGCCGCCGGCGCGGCATGCACATCGTGTGCTAGACGTGATCCGCGGTGGCGGCCTGCAGGCGGAGACCAGCGATGCGGTGACTCGTTCGTGGAGCCGCTGCTTCAACGAATATCGCCTGCATCCCGACCAGTTGCGTGAGACCAAGGTCGTGGCAGGCAACGTGCTGGACTCGCGGCGCGAACGCCTCGCCGACCTGATCGACGGCGCCCGCTACGAGATGACCACGCTCTACCAGCAACTCGCCGATCCCGAGCTGGCGGTGGTGCTGGCCGATACCGATGGCGTGATCGTGCACATGGTCTCGTCGCCCGATTTCTCCAACGATGCGGCGGCCCTCGGCCTGCGCCTCGGCGGTGTCTGGAGCGAGACCGAGGCCGGCACCAACGGCATGGGCACCTGCCTGGCCTCGGCGATGCCGATCGCGGTGCGCCGCGACGAGCACTTCTTCACCCAGTTCACGCAGCTGACCTGCTCGGCGGTGCCGGTCTTCGACCCTTCGGGCGAGATGGCCGCAGTGCTCGACGTGACCAGCCGCTCCGGGCTGATGCAGCAGCATCTGCTGGTGCTGCTCGGCATGACGGCGCGCATGATCGAGAACCGCCTGATCGACCAGCGCTTCCGCAACGCGCATCCGCTGCATTTCCATACCCGGCCGGAGTTCGTCTACACCTTGCACGAAGGCCGGCTCGCGGTGGCCGATGACGGCAGCATCCTCGCGGCGAACCGCAGCGCGCTGTTCCAACTCGGCCTGCAATCGATGGAAGAGATCCGCACGCGGCGGCTCGACGACATCTTCCAGACCTCGCTCGACGACATGCTCCGCCGCAGCAGCGCGGCCTCGTTCCATCCGGTGGTGACGTATCGCGCGCATGCGGCGCATCGCTTCTTCGCGGTGGCGAGGCAGCCGGCGGCGGAAGCGGCAGCTGCCAAGCCGGGGATGGTGGACCGGACCGCGGCGATCGAGCGGCCCGCCGCGCCGCGCATCGCCGCTCACGCGGGCTTCAAGGACGCGCGCCTCGCCGCCCACCTCGAGACCGCGTGCCGCGTGATCGCGCGGCGCACGCCGATCCTGCTGTGCGGCGAGACCGGCTCGGGCAAGGAAGTCTTCGCGCGCGCGGTGCACGAGCGCAGCCCGCATGCCGGCGGCCAGCTGGTCGCGATCAACTGCGCCAGCCTGCCGGAAAGCCTGATCGAATCCGAGCTCTTCGGCTACCGCGCCGGCGCCTTCACCGGCGCGCAGCGCAGCGGCCGGCGCGGCAAGATCCTGCAGGCCGATGGCGGCACCTTGTTCCTCGACGAGATCGGCGACATGGCGCTCGACCTGCAGGCGCGTCTGCTGCGCGTGCTCGACGAACGCCAGGTCACGCCGCTCGGCGGCGAAGAGAGCCATGCGGTGGACTTCCAGCTGATCAGCGCCAGCCACCGCCACCTGCCGGCGCTGGTGCGCGAAGGGCGATTCCGCGAGGACCTGTACTACCGCCTCGCCGGCATCGAGCTGCAGCTGCCGCCGCTGCGCGAACGCAGCGACAAGCGCGAGCTGATCCGCAGCGTGCTGGCGGAGGAGGGCGGCCATGATGCCGCCTTGTCGCCGCCGGCCGAGCAGCTGCTGATGAGCCATGCCTGGCCGGGCAACGTGCGGCAGCTGCGCCACGTGCTGCGCAGCGCCGCGGCGCTGGCCGATGGCGCGACCATCCTGCCGGCACACCTGCCTTCGCTGCAGGCCGCACCGCTGCAGCCCGCTTCGCCGGCTGCGGCAGCGGCGGCCGAGGATCAGGCGAGCGTTGCAGCGCCGGCCTTGCCCAAGCTCAACCCGATCCAGGCCAACGAGCGCCAGGTGCTGCTGCAGCTGCTGGAGCAGCATCGCTGGAACGTCAGCAACGTCGCCAAGTCGCTCGACGTCAGCCGCAACACGCTGTATCGCAAGCTGCACAAGCTGCACATCGCGATCTCGCATGCGGCCTGACACGGGCAGGGCGGCGCGATCGCTTCATCGATGGAACGCATCCTCTTCCTGACCGGCCGCCTCGCGCAGCCGGCGCTGGAGCGTGTGCTTGCGAGCATCGAGCCGCCGGCGTTCGCCTGGGAAGTGCGCGAGATCGGCCTGCAGGTCGCCGGGCTGATGACGACCGAGATGGTGCAGCGCCGCGTCAAGCTGCCGATCGATGCCGATCGCATCATGCTGCCGGGCCGCTGCCGCGGCGATGTCGAGGCCTTGAGCACGCACTTCGGCATGCGCGTCGAGCGCGGCCCGGAAGAGCTGAAGGACCTGCCGCGCTTCTTCAACCGCGCGGCCAAGCCGATCGACCTGAGCGAGCACGAGGTCGCGATCTTTGCCGAGATCGTCGATGCGCCGCGGCTCACGGTCGACGCCATCGTTGCACGCGCGCGGGCGCTCGCCGCGGATGGGGCCGACGTGATCGACCTCGGCTGCCTGCCGGCGACGCCGTTCGATCACCTCGAAGACAGCGTGCGTGCCCTGAAGGCCGAAGGCTTCGCGGTCAGCGTCGACTCGATGGTGGCCGACGAACTGCTGCGCGGCGGCCGGGCCGGCGCCGACTACCTGCTGAGCCTCAAGCTCGACACCTTGTGGGTCGCCGATGAAGTAGGCTCGGTGCCGGTGCTGATCGCGCGCGAGCCGGCCGACGAGGAGTCGCTTTTCGCTGCGGTGGAAGAGATGACGCGCCGCGGCAAGCCCTTTCTTGCCGATGCGATCCTCGATCCGATCCCGTTCGGCTTCACGCGCTCGATCGTGCGCTACCAGGCCTTGCGCGATCGTTTCCCCGAAGCGCCGATCATGGTCGGCGTCGGCAACCTGACCGAGCTGACCGAGGCCGATACCAGCGGCATCAATGCGCTGCTGCTGGGCCTGTGCGCCGAGCTCGACGCCGCGGCGATCCTCACGACGCAGGTGAGCCAGCATGCGCGCCGTGCGGTGCGCGAGGCGGACGTGGCGCGCCGCGTGATGCATGCCGCCAAGCGCCACGGCGTGCCGCCGAAAGGCATGACCGGCGCGCTGATGACGGTGCACGACAAGTACCCGTTCCCCGATACGCCGGCCGAGATCGACGCCATCGCGGCCCAGGTGCGCGACCCGAACTTCCGCGTGCAGATCTCGCCGCTCGGCCTGCACGTCTACAACCGCGACGGCATGCGCCTGGCGCAGGACGCGTTCACGCTGTGGCCGCAGCTGAAGCTCGAAGCCGATGCGAACCATGCGTTCTACATGGGCGTCGAACTCGGCAAGGCGGAGATCGCCTGGCGGCTCGGCAAGCGCTATGTGCAGGACCAGCCGCTGGACTGGGGCGTCGCGGTCGAAGGCAAGAGCGAGGACCTGGCCGAATGGTGCGCGCCGGGCACGACGATGAAGAAGAGCTGAGGCCGGCTGGCCCTCGAGTCAAAGATGACCCCCGACGACTACACGATCACCACCGACAAGACTCGCTTCGACATCGCAGCGATCCATGCCTTCCTGAGCCGGAGCTGCTGGCCGCCCGGCGTGCCGCTGACGATCGTCGAGCGGGCCATCGCGAACGCGCTCGCCGGCCCGCAAGCTCCCGAGGCAACATGAACGACGTGATCTATGAAACCGTGATCACCACGGTCTCGCCCACCGGCACGCCGCATGTCGCGCCGATGGGCGTGCGCTACCGCGGCGAGCAGGTCGTGCTGATGCCGTTCCGCCCGTCGACCACCCTGGGCAACATCCAGGCCACCGGCCATGCGGTGCTGAACATCGTCGTCGACACCCGCGTCTTCGCCGGCAGCGTGACCGGGCGCAAGCAATGGCCCAGCGTTGTGGCCGAGCGCATTCCCGGCGTGCGGCTGGCGTGTGCGCTGAGCCATGTCGAACTGCGCCTCGCCGGCCCGGTGCCCGAGGGCGAGCGCCCGGTGCTGCTGCTCGATCGTGTGCACGAGGCCAGTCACGCGCCCTTCATCGGCTTCAACCGCGCGCAGGCGGCGGTGATCGAGGGCGCGGTGCTGGTGAGCCGGCTGCACATGCTGCCGCCCGAGAAGATCGAGCGCGAGATGGCCTATCTGCAGATCGCGATCGACAAGACCGCGTCTGCCGTCGAACACGAGGCCTGGGGTTGGCTGCAGCAAGCCGTCGCCGCCCATCGCGCGAAGCAGGAGAAGCCATGACGCGGGTGCTGGTGAGCGTGCGCTCGGTCGACGAGGCGCTGGCGGCTGTCGATGGTGGTGCCGATTTCATCGACCTGAAGGAGCCGAGCGATGGCGCGCTCGGCGGCTTGGCGCTGCCGCTCGTGCGCGAGATCATCGCCGCGCTGCGCAGCCGTGGCGTCGGCCTGCCGGTGAGCGCGACCATCGGCGACCTGCCGATGCATGAGCTGGCACGCATCCTCGAACGGGTGCATGCGGTGGCGGCCTGCGGGGTCGACTACGTGAAGGTCGGCATCGAGCAGGGCGCGCAAGGCGCAACCGTGCTGAACGCGCTGGCGGCCAGCGGCGTCGCGATCGTGCCGGTGCTGATCGCCGATCGGGGCATCGATGCCGCGCAGGTGGCGCAGGCGTGCGGCGCGGGCTTTCCCGGGCTGATGCTGGACACTTCGGATAAACACGGCGGCAGCCTGTTCGATCGGGTCGAGCGCGCCGAGCTGCGTGCCTTCGTCACGACCGTGCAGGCCTCGGGGCGGCTCGCCGGATTGGCCGGTGCCTTGCGCGTCACGGAGCTCGATGCGATCCGCGAGCTGGCCCCCGATTTCGCCGGCTTTCGCAGCGCGGTGTGCGATGGCGCGCGCACCGGCCGGCTCGATGCAGTGAAGCTGCGTGCCGTGGCCGACGCGCTGCGCTGAAGAGCCGGGCCAGGCGCTACGCGTGTGGCGGCATCAAGCCACCACCCGCACCTCGCCGAGCAGCAGCGAGCGCATGCGCGGCAACTCGTCGTGCTGCATCACATCGATCGGAAACGCGGCGCTCTCGGCCAGCGAAGCGAAACGTGCGTCGACGATGCCCGAGGCGCCGAGCTGTTCGAGCGACAGCCGCTTGTCGATCTCGCAGCTCTTCACCACGATCAGCCGCTCCGCATTCAGCCGCTTGGCGAGGCCAAGGCCCAAGCTGTCGGAGCTGACCTGCCAGCTGGTGGTTTCGTCCGGCCTTTCGCGACGTGCCTCGGTCGGCATCCATACCGCCGCGAGGCCCTTGCGCAGCACGTGGCGGATCTCGGCCTCGCTGCTCGCCAGCTGCAGGCTGGGCTGCACCGCGCGCATCAGATAGGCGTTCTGCGCCATCGCGAGCACCGCCATGTTGTGCGCGGCAATATCGTCGAAGTGCCAGCGCGCCTGCAGCTTGCGCACGTTGTCGGCCAGGCCGCCGCCCCCCGGCACGATCGCGACGCGGCCGCCGCCGAGCTGCGTCAGTAGTTCGAGCCAGCGCTGCAGCGGCGCGTTGTCACCCGGCATCGCCTGCGTCAGGCTGCCACCGATTTTCACGACCCACATCAAAAGCACTCCTTGTCCAGCGCGAACAACATCGCCACTGCGACGCTGGGGGCGCAGACCTGCACCCAGGCGGCCTGTTCGGGCCGCGATGCCAGCTCGCACACGCTGATGGCGTACGAAGAAAACGGTCGGCCGGACGCAAGCGATGACAGGGTCGGCGCAAGAAAATCCCCGCATCCGGCGGCAATCAACGGCGCATCGGCGGGTAGCCGGTGCGTCGCGAGCACGTGTTCGAGCTGGCCGGCGATCTCGCGCAGTTGCGCGCCGCGCCAGGCCTGCGCGAAGGCGAGCCAGTCATCGTCGCTCGCATCGCGCGCATCGAGTCCGATCATGCGCGCCAGGCGCTGGCGGGTCGCGGCGAGGCCCTTCGTCGCGCCGTCTGCGGTCGGGTGCATGTCGTGCGCCGGGTTCAGCTCGCCGGTGAGCCGGTAGACATCGGCGGTGGTGGCGAAGAACTCGTTCATCACGTTGTGCAGGCGCCCGCGGAAAGCGATGCGCGGCGCCAGCGCGCACAGCGGCGTGCGCACCACGCCGTGGTAGACCAGCGCGCCGCTGGCCAGGCGCTGCGCATCGCTGCGCTCCGGCGCCAGCACGCGTCCATCCGCGAAGGCGATCAGGTCGGTCGTCGTGCTGCCGATGTCGACCAGCACGCCTTGCCCGGACCGGCGCGCCGCAAGCCGCGCGGTGGCAAGCCAGTTGGCGGAGGCGATGCTGCGCCATGCGGCGGCGGCTTCGGCGGCGCTGCACCAGCCTGCATCGCCGGCATACACCGCCACCGCGTCGCCGAAAGTCTGCGCGAGCAGCGCGGCGATGGCCTGCACGCCGTCTTCGCGCTGCGCGAAGAGATCGACCATCTCGCCGCTCATCGTCACCGCATGCCAGGCGTTGTCGAGCATCGGCCAGCGCGCGCGTGCCTGGCCGAGCACGGTGGCGAGCTTGTCCAGCCCCTGCCACAGCGGGCAGGCCCATTGCGCCACGTCGTGCAAGCCGCCGTCTCCCAGCAGACAGGCCTTGACGTGGGCGCCGCCGATGTCCCAGCCGGCGATCAGCGGGGCTTCAGACATGCGCCGCGCTCCGCTGCAAGGCCAGCACCTCGGCGGCGACGTTGCGGCCCAGCGCGGCGGAGAGGCCGACGTAGGCGCTGGTCACGCGCGGGTTGACCTCGATCACCACCGGCCCGCGCTCGGCATGCCACACCAGATCGACGCCGACGAAGCCGCGCAGCCCGGGCAGCGCCCGTGCGATGCGTTTGGCCAGCTCGCGCAGGCCGCGATGGCGCGGCTCGCCAGGCGGCAGCGCGTTCGCCTGCACGCCGTCGAAATGCAGCTGGCCGTCGCCATCGACCGCGATGTGCTGGCGGTTGACGGCCAGCAGGCCGGCCGAGCCATCGGCGCACAGCAGCGACATCGACAAGGCCTCGCCGTCGACCCAGGCCTCCAGCGTGGCGTCGCTGCCGGCCTGCCGGCGTCGCGCCACGTCGGCGCGTGCCGCGGCCAAGCTGGCATGGCGCTGCGTATCGAGCGTGCCGGCGCCGTCATCGGGTTTGACGATCCAGGCCGTTGCCCGCTGCACGAAGGCCAGCGGCGTCGGCAGGCCAGCCTGTGACAGGTGTTCCACGGTGGCACGCTTGCTTGTCGCGAGGCGGATCGCCTCGGCGCTGCAACCGATCCAGCGTGCGGGGTGCACTGCCTCGCAGAGGCGTGCGAGCAGGCCTTCGCTCTCGGGCGCGACGACCCAGACGAAGTCGTGCAGCGCGGCCTGCCGGCGCACCAGCTCGACCGGCGTTTCATCACCGTGCGCAGGTGCATGGCTCGCGCGGCAGCCGGGGATGCGTGCCAGGTCGGCGATCAGCGCCTCGCGCATCGCCAGGCCTTGCGCCAGCAGCTCGGCCTGGCCCGCGGCATCGCCGCCGACCATGCCGCCGCCGCTGAGATACTCGTACACCCAAAGTTTCATCGCCCCTCCATGACCGTCATCCCCGTCATCGACCTGCTGCATGGGCAGGTCGTGCGTGCCGTCCGCGGTGATCGCCAGCATTACCGCCCGATCGACTCGCCGCTGTGCCGCAGCCATGATCCGGCGACCGTGGCGCGCATGCTGTGTGCCCATGTTTCCGCGCGGGCCTTGTACATCGCCGATCTCGATGCGCTGACCGGCGGCGTGCCGCAGGCGGCCTTGATCGCGAGCCTGCGCGAAGCCCTGCCGGGCATCGAGCTGTGGATCGATGCCGGCTTTGCGCGGCGCGCCGATGCCGAGGCCTTGCGCCGTGCGTTGAAGGACGGCAGCGGACCTGACGAGGCGCGCCGCATCGTGCCGGTGTTCGGCAGCGAATCGCTGCGCAGCGCGGCCGACCTGGCCGACTGCCTGCAGCCCGGCGATGCTGGCGCGATCCTCTCGCTCGACCGGCGCGATGGCCGCGTGCTCGACGACGCCGGCTGCTGGACGAGCCCGGCGCGCTGGCCGCAGCGCGTGATCGCGATGACCTTGGAGCAGGTCGGTGCCGATGCCGGGCCCGACCTCGCGACGCTCGCCGCGCTGCGCGCCCTGTCGCCGCAGACTCGTTTCATCGGCGCCGGCGGCATCCGCCATCCGGCCGATCTGCAATCGGCGGCCGCAGCCGGCGCCGAGGCCTGGCTGGTGGCGAGCGCCCTGCATGACGGCCGCCTGCCGCCCGCTCGCGCGCCGCAGGGTGTTGCATGAAGGGACAAAGGGGGAGGGCATAGGCGTATCGACTCACGTTTCATGCCATCGATCGTGGCCCGATCCCAGTCAGGGGAAGCCAGCATTCACAGGCCCCAGGAACGCGACACAGTGTTGCACTTCTGGCGGTAGCCGCCCACTTCCGCGGGCCGCGTTGCCCTGGCGGGACGGTGGCACATCGCTTGCCTCGAGAGAAGCTGATGAGCGCTAGCCTTGCCCCAACCACCGCCCCGACAGCTGCCGCCGGCAGATGGGTCTGCCCGTTCTGCCCCCTGCTGTGCGACAGCGTCGGCATCAGGCTCGGCGGCGCAGGCGCTGCGCTCGAACTGCAGGGCACGGAGTGCCATCGCGCCGCGCCGGCGCTGGCCCGCTTCAGCCGCACGCCGCCAGCCGTGGCGCCGAGCATCGACGGCCAGGCCTGCGGGCTCGATGCCGCGATCGCCGCGGCCGCACGCATGCTCGCCGCGAGCCATCAGCCGCTCTTCGGCGGCCTCGGCACCGACGTGGCCGGCGCGCGTGCGCTGTACCCGCTGGCCTGCGCCACCGGCGCGATCTGCGACCCGGCGGCGGGCGAGGCCTTGATGCAGACGGTGCGCGCACTGCAGGATCGCGGCGGCTTCACCAGCACCTTCGCCGAGCTGCGCAACCGCGCCGACCTGATCGTCTTCTTCGGCGCGCCGGGCCCGAACGGGGCCGACTTCATTCGCCGCGCCGGGCTGGGCGAAGGGCTCGTGCCCGCGCGCCACCTGGCGTGCCTGGGCCATGAGCCGGCGCCAGCGCTGGCGGGCTTGCCGAACACCGGCAGCGAAACGATCGCGTGGCAAGGCGATGCCTTCGCCAGCGCGGCGATGCTGGCCGCGCTGGTCGCCGGCAAGAAGGTGCGGGAGGCTTCCCCCGAACTTGCGGCCCTCGCGGCGCGCCTGCAGGCCGCCGCGTACTCGGTGATCGTGTGGGACGCGGCCGGCCTGCCGGCACAGGGCGGGCTGATCATCGAGATGCTGCAGCGCGCGGTCGCCACGCTGAACCAGCGCACCCGTTCGGCCGGCTTCCCGCTCGGCGGCAGCGTCAGCGCCGCGACGGTGAACCAGGTCTTCAGCTGGCTCTCGGGCCTGCCGCTGCGCTCGCGCGCCGGCGCGCTGGGCCTCGAACACGAGCCTTACTGCTTCGACGCCAAGCGCCTGCTGGCCGACGGCAGCGTCGACGCGCTGCTGTGGATCTCGAGCTTCGGGCCGGACTTTCCGGTGCCGTCGGCCACGCTGCCGCGCATCGTGCTCGGCCACCCCGAGATGGCGCCTCCGGCGGGCGGGAAGGACATCGTCTTCATCCCCGTGTCGACCCCCGGCGTCGGCTCCGCGGGCCACTTGTTCCGAACCGATGGCGTGGTGCTGATGTCCCTGCTCCCGATCCCCGGCTACATCGAGACCCTGCCGACCGCGGCCGAGGTGCTGGGCCGCATCACGCTGGCCCTGAAAGCGCAGATGGCCGGAGGTTCGCCATGAGCACAGTGAGGATCCGTGGCGGGAGGGTGTATGACCCGATCAACGGCATCGACGGTGAAGTGCGCGACATCGTGATGCGCGAAGGCCGCATCGTCGCGCTCGACCCGCGCCAAGCGGTCGACGAGGAGATCGACGCCGGCGGCTGCATCGTGATGGCCGGCGGCATCGACATGCATACCCACATCGGCGGCGGCAAGGTCAACCTCGCGCGCCTGCTGCTGCCGGAAGACCATCGCGGCGCCGGCAACAACCCGATCGCCTTGCCGGAGAACCCGCTGGAGCTCGCCTCCTGCGGCACCTGCGCGCCGGGCACGCTGGCGATCGGCTACCGCTACGTCGAGATGGGCTACACCGCGGCCTTCGAGCCGGCGATGCTTCGCGGCAATGCGCGCCATGCCCACATGGAGATGGGCGACGTGCCGGTGCTCGACCACGGCGCCTACGTGATGCTCGGCAACGACGAGCTGTTCCTGCAGATGCTCGCCGAAGGCCAGGACTTCCAGCGCATCCGCGACTACGCCGGCTGGACCATCAACGCCGCGAAGGCGATGGGCGTCAAGGTCGTCAACCCGGGCGGCATCTCGGCCTTCAAGTTCAATCAGCGCAAGCTGGATGTCGACGAAGACCACGTGCACTGGCACGTCACGCCGCGGCAGGTGGTGCAAACCTTGGCGCGTGCGGTGAAGGAGCTCGGCGTGCCGCACCCGCTGCACATCCACGGCAGCAATCTCGGCGTTGCCGGCAACATCGAATCGACCCTGGAGACCATCGCCGCGCTCGAAGGCTTGCCGGCGCATCTGACGCACATCCAGTTCCATGCCTACGGCACCGAGGGGCCGAAGAAGTTCTCCTCCGCCGCGCTGCAGCTCGCCGAAGCGGTGAATGCGAACCCGAACGTCAGCATCGACGTCGGCCAGATCATGTTCGGCCAGACCGTGACCGCCTCGGGCGACACGATGCGCCAGCATGCGCAGTCGGGCCTCGCGAACCCGCGCAAGTGGATCGGCGCCGACATCGAATGCGAGGCCGGCTGCGGTGTGGTGCCCTTCCGCTATCGCGAAGCGAGCTTCGTCAACGCCTTGCAATGGGCGATCGGGCTGGAGATCTTCCTGCTCGTCAACGACCCTTGGCGCGTGGTGCTGACCACCGACCATCCGAACGGCGGCCCGTTCACCAGCTACCCGCATCTGATCCGCCTGCTGATGGACCGCAGCTTCCGCGAAGAGCAGCTGGCGAGGCTGCACCCCGATGTCGCGGCGCAGGCGGCGCTGAAGTCGATCCAGCGCGAGCTGACGCTGTACGAGATCGCGATCATGACGCGTGCCGGCCCGGCGAAGCTGCTGGGCCTGAGCGACCGCGGCCATTTGGGCGAAGGCGCCGCGGCCGACATCGCGGTCTACCGCGCTCACGACAACCCCGAGACGATGTTCAGCAAGCCGGAGTACGTGTTCAAGGACGGCGTGCTGGTCTCGCGCGCCGGTCGCGTGACCGCGACGCCGGTGGGCGGCACGCATTTCGTCGAGCCGGAGTACGACAAGTCCATCGAGACCCTGCTGCGCAAGCATTTCGCGACACACGGCTCGATGGCTTTCGAGCACATGGCGATGGACCACGACGAGCTCTGCTCCTGCTGCAACGGCGGCCGGCTGCTGCCGGTGGCCTGCTTCGAGAACGCCCATGGCTGAAGCTGTCGTACGCAACGGCGTCAGCATCGATGACGGCTTCGCCGAAGCCTTCCCGATGAAGGCGACGCGCATCCTGATCACCGCGCACAGCATCGAGTGGGCGCGCCATGCCGCGGCTTCCGCGACCGGCTTCGCCACCTCGGTGATCGCCTGCGGCTGCGAAGCGGGCATCGAGAAGGAGCTGAGCACCGACGAGACCCCCGACGGCCGGCCCGGCATCAGCGTGCTGATCTTCTCGATGTCCGGCAAGGAGCTGGCCAAGCAGATCGAGCGGCGTGTCGGCCAGTGCGTGCTGACCTGCCCGACCACGGCGGTGTTCGCTGGCATCAGCGACGGCGACGCGGTAGCGTTGGGCAAGAACCTGCGCTTCTTCGGCGACGGCTGGCAGATCTCGAAAGTCATCGCCGGCGTGCGCTACTGGCGCGTGCCGGTGATGGACGGCGAGTTCGTCGCGCAGGAGACGACCGCGGTGACCAAGGCGGTCGGCGGCGGCAACCTGCTGCTGCTGTGCACCGGCACCGACAGCGCGCTCGCGGTGGCCGAGGCCGCGGTGCTGGCGATGAAGAAGCTGCCCAACGTGATCATGCCGTTCCCGGGGGGCGTGGTGCGCTCGGGCTCGAAGGTCGGCAGCAAGTACGCCTCGCTCGGCGCGTCGACCAACGATGCGTTCTGCCCGAGTCTCGTCGGCCTCGCGCCGAAGACCGAGTTGACGGCCGAGACCAAGTGCGTGATGGAGATCGTGATCGACGGTTTGACCGAGCGCGACGTCGGCGAAGCGATGCGTGTCGGCATGGAGGCGGGCATCGCGATCGGTGCCGCCGGCGGACTGCTGCGCATCTCGGCCGGCAACTATGGCGGCAAGCTCGGGCCGTTCCATTTCCATCTGCAGAAGCTGCTGGGAGCGCGGGCATGAGCCCGCTCGGCCGCCCGAAGGGCGAATACCCCCGCTCGGCGGGGTGGCGCATGGCGCCTGGGGTACCCCAATGACGGCGTGGCGCTTGAGCCTGAAGCAGGGGCCTGCGCTGCGCGTCGATCTGCGCGGCGTGGTGCCGGCGGTATTGGCGTCGCTGCCGGTTGGTGAGGTCGAACGGCTGCGGCTCGGCTACGGCAAGGGCAGCTTGGCGCTCGGCGAGTTGTTCTCCGTGGCCGCGTCCACGGGCGGTGAGGGCGACGAGCTGGTGCTCCAAGGCGATCTGTCGCGCTTCGACCGCATCGGCTGGCAGATGGCTTCGGGGCGGCTGCTCGTCGACGGGCCGGCAGGCGACTATGCCGGTGCGTGCATGAGCGGCGGCGAGATCATCGTGAAGGGTGCTGCCGGCGCGCTCGCTGCCTGCGAGATGAGCGGCGGCAGCCTGATCGTCGAAGGCAACGTCGGCGACTTTGCGGCCGGCACCTTGCCCGGCAGCATGGACGGGATGCGCGGCGGGCGCTTCGTCGTCAAGGGCTCTGCGGGCGCCCGCTTCGGCGACAGGATGCGTCGCGGCAGCGCGCTGGTGTTCGGCGATGCGGGCGACTTCCTGGCTTCGCGCATGGTGGCGGGGACGATCGCGATCGGCGGCACGGCCGGGGCGCACGTCGGCTATGGCATGCGGCGCGGCACGGTGGTCTTCGCCGGTGCGGCGCCGCAGATATCGCCGACCTTCGTTCCGGCCCTGGTCGACCCGGCGGTGTTCTGGCAGTTGCTGGCGCGAGACCTGGCGCGCACAGGCGGGCCGTTCGAAGGGCTGGCTCGGCGGACGATCGTGCGACACCTGGGGGATCTTTCGGCCGACGGCAAGGGCGAGTTGATCGTGGCCGCCGCGGCCTGATCAGCGCTGGCCTGGGGGCTGGGCCGCTGTCCGCAAGCGTCGGCTTCAGCGCGCCGCCGGCACCCCTTGCGCCGCGTCCCATTGCAGTCCAAGCAGCGTCGCGATGCGGCTCAGCAACTCGGCGTGATCGATCGGCTGGCGCAGCACCGCGTGCGCTCCGGCGGCCAGTGCGCTTGCGGTCTCCATCCGGCTGGTGCTGGCCGAGGTCATCAGCACCACCGGACGATGCCTGCCCGGCGGAGGCGGCATGCGGCTCAGCCGTTGCAGCGCCAGCAGCCCGGACATGACCGGCATGCGGATGTCCATCAGCACCAGATCCGGCCAGTCGGCCTCGATGCGCTCCAGCGCCTCGCCACCGTTGACCGCCTCGAAGACGATGAACCCCAGGCCGCCGAGCAGGCCGACCAGGCTCGCGCGATTCGCCGGCACGTCGTCGACCACCAGCAGCTTGCGGCGCGGGCCCGCGTAGCCGGACACCGGCTGTTCGGGCGCGGCGATCGCCTCGGGCATCGCGGCGGTGCGGGCGAGCCGCACGTCGAAGCGGAAGCGGCTGCCGCTGCCGGATCTGTTTTCGGCGTGGATCGTCCCGCCCATCATGTCGACCAGCCGCTGGCTGATGACCAGCCCCAGCTCGGCGCCGCCGGCGCGTTGACGTTTGCCGCTCCATGGCTCGAAAGGCAGGGCCAGCAGTGTCAGCGGCCCGTCCGGCCTGCCGGCGCCGGAGTTGTCGATCTCGAAGCGCCATGCGTCGCCGCCCGCATCATCGGGCAGCACCTGCACGCGCAAGCGCAGCTCGCCGCTGCCGGTGAACTGCAGGGCATGGCCGAGCAGATGGAGCAGCACCTGGCGCAGACGCTGCCCGTCGGCCATCGCCCATCGCGGCAGATCGCCGGCCGAGTCGACAGCGAAGCGCAGCGACTTGGCCTCGGCCTTCACCCGCACGATGTCTCGGACCGCGTCCAGCATGCCCGCGATGTCCGTCGCGGCCAGGTTCAGCTCGGCCTCGCCGGTCTCGATCCTCGCCAGGTCGAGCAGATCGTTGATCAGCGACAACAGCTGTTCGCCGCTCTCCTGGATCGTCGCCAGCGACTTCTGCTGCCGCTGGGTCAGCCCGCGTTCACGGCGCAGCAACTGCGCGTAGCCGAGCACGCCGTTCAGCGGCGTGCGCAAAGCGTGGCCCATGGAGGCGAGGAAGGCGCATTTCGCGCGGCTCGCTGCCTCGGCCTCGCGCCGCGCCTGCGCGTCGGCCGCGGCGAGCTTGAGTTCCGTGATGTCGCTGGCGATGCCGCAGATGCCTCCTCGTTGGCCGGTGATGCCGATCAGCGGAAAGCGCTGTGCCAGGAACCAGCGCTGCTCGCCGTCGACCGGCAGCGCCAGCTCGCGGCGCACCGGACGGCCCTCGCGCAGCACGGGGCCGTCGTCGATGCGGAGTTCGTCGGCACGCGAGGCCTCGAACACGTCTTCGAGCGTGCGGCCCAGCAGATCGGCTTCGCGCACCTGCAAGACTTCTTCGTAGCGCCGGTTGACCAGAATGAAGCGGCCCTGGGGGTCGCGCAGCGAGATCAGCGCCGGCGCGTTGTCCAGCACCGCCCGCAGCATCGCGCTGCCTTCAGCCATCTCCGCCCACGCCGCCCGCTCTTCGCGCATGCGCTGCGCTAGGCGTTCGGCCATCGCGTTGACGCCGCGTTGCAGCCGCGCGATTTCGTCGGTCGATCTGCCGCCAGCGATGCGCGCGGTCAGTTCGCCGTTGCCGATCCGCTCGATGCCCTCCGCGGCGGCGGCGATGCGCCGCATCAGCCACAGGCCGAACAGGCCGAACACCATCGCGTTGAGCGCCAGGGCCGCCAGCTCGACGATGCCGAGGGTGCCGAGCAGGCTCGGCAGCACGGCGTGGAACTCGTCGCCGGAGACGGCCAGGTCTGCCGACAAGCTGGCGGACTGCGGCGACCCGAACAGCGCGGTCAAACGGCGGCCGCCGAACGCCAGGCTCGCCGCGAGCACGCCCAGGGTCGTCACCAGCGTGTGAGCCAGCGACACCAGCATCAGCCGCGTCGCAATCCTCATGCGCTGGCGCGTGCGCTGACGGGTTCGATCCAGTCGGCGACCAGCACGATGCGCCTGGACAGCCGGATGTCCTGTGACGATGCGCCAATCCGGATCTCGAACTCGCCCGCCTCGGCCACCCAGGCGGCGCGGCGCTCGTCGAAGAAGGCCAGCGAGCGCATGTCCAGGCTGAAGCGCACATGGCCGGTCTGGCCCGGTGCGAGTTCGAGCTTGGCGAAGCCTTTCAGCTCCTGCGGCGGCCGCGCGACCGTGGCCGCGAGATCGGCCACGTACAGCTGCACCACCTCCTGCCCGCTGCGCTCGCCGCTGTTGGTGACCGCCACGCCGAGCTCCAGGTGCCCGCCGGGCGCCATCACGCTCGCGCTCAGCCGCAGGTCGCTGTAGTCGAAGCGCGTGTACGACAGGCCATGCCCGAACGCGAACAATGGCTCGATGCCGTGGCTTTCGTAGTGGCGGTAGCCGATGAACACTTCTTCGTCGTAGCGCACCTCGCCGTCCACGCCGGGATAGCGCCGCGGGTCGCCGAAGGTCGGGTCGTCGGCCAGGCGCTTCGGGAAGGTCTGCGGCAGGCGGCCGCCCGGCTCGGCCGCGCCGAACAGCACGTCGGCGATGGCGTGGCCGCATTCCTGCCCCGGGTACCAGGCCTGCAGCAGGGCCGGCACCTGGTCCAGCCACGGCATCGCCACCGGCGCCCCGGTCTGCAGCACCACCACGGTGTTCGGGTTGGCCTCGGCGACGCGGCGGATCAGCTCGTCCTGGCCGTGCGGCAGGTTCATGTCGCGGCGGTCCAGGCCTTCGTTGTCGAACTCGGCGTTCAGGCCGACGAAGACCAGCGCCACGTCGGCGGCGCGTGCCACGGCCACCGCCTCGTCGAGCGCGGCCGGCCCGCGCGGCAAATGGACGCCGAGGCGCAGCGCCTTCACCGGCACCGGTTCGGGCGTGGCGGTGGAGAATTCGAGCCTGAAGTCGCAGCGCTGGCCGGCCTTCAGCCGGCGCGTGACGACGATCTCGTCGCAGCCGAAGGTGAAGTAGGTTTCACCGCGCTGCCAATGCGTCCAGCCGTCGATCAGCAGTTCGCCGTCGAGCAGGCAGCGGCACAGGCCCGCGCTGGTCAGCGAGATCCGGTAGTCGCCGTCTTCGTCGGGGATGAAGCTCAGGCTCGCGCGGGCCGAGAAGGCGTCGGCGTTCACGCCCGGCTCGATGGCGCCCGCCCACATCTGCTCGCTGCTCGGGTAGGTCTTGCGCAGCACTTCGGGCCCGCTGAAATCGGTGCCGTCGAAGAACGCCAGCTCCATCGGCTGTGCCAGCACCGGCACCCAGCGGTGGTTGTCGGCGCCCACGGCATGCAGCAAGCGGGTCCCGGCGCCGCACTGCGCGGCCACGCCCTCGAAGGGGGTGATGCGGTGCAGTGCGTTCACGGTGGCGCTGCCGCCGCCCATGATGCGCGCGGTCTGTGCGTTCGGGCCGATCAAGGCCAGGGTGCGCGGCTGCGCGATCCTCGCCGGCGCCAGCGGCAGCAGCGCACGGTCGTTCTTCAGCAGCACGCAGCCTTCCGCGCCGAGGCGGCGGATGAGCTGGCGGTGCCCGGGCAGGTCGGCGGAGCGTTCTTCCGGGATGCCCGCGGCGTCGAAAGCGCCGACCCGCTGCGCCAGGCGCAGCACGCGGCCCGCGGCGGCGCGCACTGCCGCGGCATCCACCTGGCCAGCCTCGACCGCCTGCACCAGCTGCTCGCCGCGGCAGCGGGTGGGGCCGGGCATCTCGAGGTCCAGCCCGGCCTGGGCGGCCTTGACGGTGTCGAGCGAAGCCATCCAGTCGGACATCACCAGGCCGTCGAAGCCCCACTCGCCGCGCAGCACGCCGTCGATCAGCGGGGCATGGTCGCCGGCAAAGCAGCCGTTGATGCGGTTGTAGGCGGACATCACGGCCCAGACCCCGGCCTGCTTGACGGCCTTCTCGAACGGCAGCAGGTAGAGCTCGCGCAAGGCCCGCTCCCCGATGCGCGAGCTGATCGTCATGCGCTGGTGTTCGGATTCGTTGCCGACGAAGTGCTTGATGGTCGCGGCGACACCGCGGTTCTGCACGCCGCGGATGTAGGCCACGCCGATCTCGCCGGCCAGCCACGGGTCTTCGGAATAACACTCGAAGTTGCGGCCGTTGAGCGTCGAGCGGTGCAGGTTGACGGTGGGCGCGAGCAGCACGCTCGCGCCCTTCAGGCGGGCCTCGTCGGCGAGCGCTTCGCCGGCTTGCCGGATCAGCGCGATGTTCCAGGTGGCCGCCAGGCCGATGCCGGCCGGAAAGCAGGCGGTGGTGACCCCGCCCTTGAAGCTGCCGCCGCGTGCGCCGTTCGGGCCGTCCGTCACCTTGAAGGCCGGCACGCCCAGGCGCGGTAGCGGCACGGTGGTCCAGAAGTCGGCGCCGGCCAGCAGGGCGACCTGTTCGGGCAGGGTCATCGCGTCCAGCAGCGCGTCGATGGTCTGCGAGTGGCTGAATCTCGTGGGTGCTTTGATGTTCGGGTCCCGGCTGTCACGGAAGGGCTGGCCGATTCCCAGGGTCACCCCCGGTGCGGCCGCCGCTGCCCTGGAGGATAGTCAGCACCGCCCTGCATGTCTGTCAGGGAAGTTTGACAACCGGCAATCGCCAGCCGATTAAGCTGGCGGCGAACGGGGAGGGGCAACAGCAACCGATGAAGGACCCTTCGCTTGGCAATCCGACAACCAGCGACCGGCGCAAACCCTGCGGCCGAGCCCTGGGGCTTCACCAAGGTCTGGCATGGGCCGCAGGAAGCCGATGCGACGGATCGCCCCGGCGAGGCGCAGGCCGCGGCGCTGGCCTCGGCCAACAGCGATCGGGTGTGGCGCCTGCTGCGCGACATGCCGCTGGGACTGGTGCTCTACGACGAGCAATTCCGGATCGTCTACCAGAATCTCGCGAGCGAGGCGATGACCGGCTATCCCACCGCGGAATTCGCCGGGCAAACCCCGATCGGCCTGTGGATACCGGTGGAGAACCTCGAGAGCTCGATGGAGAACATGCGCCGCATGCGGGAAGAGCGGGTGGCCCTCTACGGCCGCGGCGGGCACCTCCGGCGCGACGGCCGCCTGGCCTGGGTGCAGTGGTACACGACGCCGCTGTTCGACGGGGATCGCTGCGTCGGCTACCTCGGCACGCACTCCGAGCTGAGCGAGGAGGTGCGCGCGGCCAAGCACCAGGCCGAGCTGCTGATCGACGCGGCGGTCGACATCGCGATCGTCCAGCTCTCGCCTGCGGGCCGCATCCAGAGCTGGAATCGCAATGCGGTCACGCTGTTCGGCTGCCCCACGGAACAGGCGCTGGGGCAGCCGTTCGAGAAGCTGTTCCCGCCGGAGGTCGCCACTCGAGGCCAGTCCTGGTCGCTGCTGATGAATGCCCGAGCCGGCGCGCGCACCGAATACGAAGGCTGGCTGAAGCGGGGGACGGACGCGCAGTTCTGGGGCAACCTGCTGCTCTATCCGCAGCTCGAGGCCGACGACGGCGCCGCCGTCGCCCTGGTGATGGTGGCGCGCGACCTGAGCGAGCGCCGGCTGGCCGAGCAGCAGGTGCGCGAGAGCGAAGCCCTGCTGTCGGCGATCGTGTCGACCGCCAGCGATGCCATCCTGGGGCTCGACGCCGACGGGCGCGTCGTGCTGTCCAACCCCGCTGCCGAGCGCATCTTCGGCCGCAGCGCCGAGCAGCTGAAGACGGGGCCCTTGCCCGAGATCCTGCCGCGCGAGACGCTGGCGTCGCTGATCGACACGCGGCAAACCCTTTCGGGGCAACGCGACGACGGCAGTGCCTTGCATCTCGAGGTGTCGGCGACGCAGACCCGCGCGGGCGGCAAGGGCCTGCTCACGCTGATCGCCCGCGATGTCACCGAGCGCGTCGAGTCCGAGTACGCGCTGCAGCACTATCGCGAGCAGCTGTCGGCGCTGACGCGCGAGCTGATGGAGGCCGAGCAGAAGACCAGCCGCCGCCTGGCCCAGCTGCTGCATGACCAGTTCGGCCAGACACTGACCTCGCTGCGCATCTTCGTCGACGCCTTGCGTGCCCGGCTGCCGGCGAGCGCCGATGCGAGGGTGCAGAACGGCTGGTCGCAGATCTCCTCGCTGATCGACCGCGGCATGCACGAGGTGCGGGCCGTGCTGGTCGAACTGCGGCCTGCGCTGCTGGAGGAGCAGGGGCTCGCGATGGCGCTGGACAACGAGCTGCGGGGCCAGGCGGCGACGCATCCCGAGGTGCGCATCGCGTTGCGCACGGTGGGCGAGTTGTCCACCCGGCGCTGGGCGGCCGATGTCGAACACGCGGCGTTCATGGTGGCGCGCGAGGCCATCGGCAACGCGCTGCTGCACTCGGGCTGCCGGCATCTGGTGGTCCGGCTGGAGGCGCTGGGTACGCTCGGCCTGCACCTGGCGGTCGAAGACGACGGCAAGGGCCTCGGCCCCCCCGGGCAGTCGCTCAAGCCGGGGCGCCTCGGGCTGGTGGGCATGCGCGAACGTGCTTTCGGCATCGGCGCGCGGCTGCTGGCCCGCGCGACCGGCGGCGGGCGCGGTACCACCATCGAGCTGAGGTATGAGCCATGAGCGCGCCGGGCCGTCCCAAGCGCTCTGGCTCCCGCTTGGCGGGACCGCGCGTAGCGCGTAGGGTGCACCAGTGAGCGCGCCGGGCCGTCCCAAGCGCTCTGGCTCCCGCTTGGCGGGACCGCGCGTAGCGCGTAGGGTGCGCCAGTGACCTGGAGCCTGTACCTGGTGGACGATCACGCCGTGTTGCGCGACGGCCTGCGCGCGCTGCTCGAGCCGGCCGGCTTCGAGATCGTCGGCGAAGGCTCGGACGTGCCGACGGTGCTGGCCGAGATCGTGGGCGCACCGCCTTCCGCCGTGCTGCTCGATCTCTCGCTGGGCGAGCACTCGGGCATCGAGCTGCTGGCCGAGATCCAGCGGCGCAAGCTGCCTTCGCGGGTGCTGGTGCTGAGCATGTCCGCCCAGCCGCGCCAGGTCGCCGACGCGGTGCGCATGGGGGCGATGGGCTATGTGCTGAAAGGCGCCGCGGGTGCCGAGCTCATCGATGCGCTGCGCAGCGTGCTCGCCGGCCGCCACTACTGGAGTGCCGGGATCGCCGCCATCGCCGGGCAGGCGCTCTCGTCCGCACCCGCCCGGGACCCGGCGCCGACCTTGTCGCTGCGCGAGCGGCAGGTCCTGAACCTCGTCGTGCGGGGCCGCTCCAGCGCCAGCGTCGCCGAGACGCTGAATCTCTCGGTGAAGACGGTCGAGACCTACCGCAGCCGGCTGATGCGCAAGCTCGGCGTCGAGGACATCACCGGTCTCATGCGCTACGCGTTCCGGGAGGGCCTGCTCGAGACGGACGCTGGCTGACGGGCCGTGCGACATGCCCCGCGTCGAGCAGCCGCTGCAGCAAGCCCGGCAGCCAGAGCCGCTGCAGCAGGGCCGCCATGCGCTTGCCGCAGCGGTCGGGCACGCGGCCGAACGCGGTCCACTGGAAGGCATCCATCTCGGGCTGCATGCGCCCGCGCCAGTCCCTGAAATGGCTGCGGCAAAAGCACAGGCTGGTGTCGATGCGTTCGGTCAGCGTGGCGAACAGCACCAGGTCCTTCTGCGGCTGGTAGTCGAAGCGGCCGAGTTCGAGCAGATCCCCGGCGGTGAAGCTGAGGCCCGTCTCTTCCTCGGTCTCGCGCAGCGCCGTTTGCACTGGCGATTCGCCCGGTTCGTTGCCGCCCTTCGGGATGTCCCAGTTCGCCGTGCCGGTTGCATGACCGAGCAGCAGCTCGGCGCGTTCGTCGATGATCAGGATGCCGCAGCTGGTGGTCTTCATGCCCCGACGATAGCGCGGCGGACAATCGCGGCACCACGCTGCCTGCCGCCGCCGCCCTGATGTCCCCCACCACCGCCACCGTCAAGCGCTACCTGCCCTGGGTCGTCGCCACCTCGCTCTTCATGGAGCAGCTCGATTCGACCATCGTCAACACCGCGATCCCGTCGATGGCGCTGAGCCTGCAGGTCACGCCGCTGAGCCTGAAGGCAGTGGTCACGAGCTACATCCTGAGCCTCGCGGTGGGCATCCCGGTCAGCGGCTGGATGGCCGATCGTTTCGGCACGCGGCGCGTCTTCAGCGCCGCGGTCGCGATCTTCACGGTCGCTTCGGTGCTGTGCGGGCTCGCGCTGAACGTGCCGATGCTCGTCGCCGCGCGCATCCTGCAAGGCCTGGGCGCGGCGATGATGACGCCGGTCGGCCGGCTCGCGATCGTGCGCACCTTCGAGAAGTCGGAGCTGCTCGCGGCGATGAACTTCGTCATCATCCCGGCGCTGATCGGGCCGCTGCTCGGGCCGACGGTCGGCGGGCTGATCGTGCACTGGCTGTCGTGGCGCGAGATCTTCTTCGTCAACGTGCCGGTCGGCCTGACCGCGCTGTGGCTGATCCATCGCCACATGCCCGATTACCGTGGCGAGGCGCCGCGGCCGCTGGATGCGATCGGCCTGGTGCTGTTCGGCTCGGGCATCGCGCTGCTCTCGTGGCTGCTCGAAGTCTTCGGCGAGCACACGCTCGACCCGACCTCGGCCGCGGTGCTGCTGCTGCTCGCAGTGGCGCTGCTCGCCGCCTACGGCTGGCATGCGCGCGAGGCGGTTCATCCGCTGCTGCAGCTGGCACTGTTCAGGATACGCACCTTCCGCGTCTCGGTGCTGGGCGGCTTCATCACGCGGCTCGGCATCGGCGGCCTGCCGTTCCTGCTGCCCTTGCTGTACCAGCTCGGCCTCGGCCTGCCGGCCTGGCAGTCGGGCCTGCTGATGATGCCGACGGCCGCTGCCGCGATGGGCATGAAGCTGATCGCGCCGCGGCTGCTCAGGCGCTACGGCTTTCGCCAGGTGCTGGTGATCAACACGCTGATGATCGGCGTGACGATCGGCCTCTTCAGCCTGGTGCACGACGGCACGCCGCTCGCGGTGATCGTGCTGCTGGGGCTGGCGATGGGTTTCTTCAATTCGCTGCAGTTCTCCAGCATGAACACGATGGCTTATGCCGACGTCGAGCCGCGCGATTCGAGCATGGCCAGCACGATCGCCAGCTCGCTGCAGCAGCTGTCGATGAGCTTCGGCCTGGCTTGCGGTTCGCTGGTGGCCGGCTGGTACCTCGGCAGCTCGCCGCAGACCGATCACCTCGCGCTCGAGAGCGCGCTGCATCATGCGTTCCTGACCCTGGGCGGGCTGACCTTGCTGTCCTCGCTATCGTTCTGGACCTTGAGCGCGGAGGACGGGCAGAGCGTCAGCCGGGGGAGCGCGGCCGAGGCGTGAGGGTCGGTCACGGCTGCGGCGCGAACGTCTCGATCACCACGCCCGACAGGCGGCTGTCGACGAAGCGCTCGATCGAGAGGCTGATGCGGATGCGCCACGGGCACGCGGCGCTCTCGAGGCGCTTCACCACCAAGACGCCTACATCGGCTAATGCCATGCGCGAGATGCTCATGGAGGAGTTGAAGTGCATGGAGGTGGGCAAGCTCGCCGAGAAGCCGCAGGCGCGGTCGATCTCGAAGGAGCGCAGCCGGGCACCCGGGTCCACTCGCTCGACCGATCGCGCATCATGGATGAAGAGAAGCCGCGGTGATCCAAGTTCGAACTGACCTTCGATGCGATCGATGTGCAGGCCGATCGACTCGCCTTCGAGACGTTCGATCGATGCGGTGGCCTGGATGACGTTGTCCTCGGCGACGCGGTCCGAGCGAAGGGTTCGAGCCTGGTTCGCGCGACTGAACAGGCGGCGCAGATCGCGATAGGCCGGCTCGCTCGCCGGGTGAGCCGGTGTCGGCTCGGGCAGCTGGCCGCCGCCGCGCCAGTCGAGCCCGAGGTCATCGGCCAGCAGCGTGCCGATCTCGGCGAAGGACCGGGCACGCGCCGCGAGGCGCTGCGCCAGAGATGCCAGCGAGGGCCGCGACGACGCGCCGCGCGCCAGCGACGCGCTGACGGCGCTGACCTGCCGGCATCGGGCGAGCAGCTCGATCCAATCGACGCCGGCATCACCGGCGAACAAGCCTGCCGCGAACAGCGCCGGCGTCATCGGCAGGAAGCGGAACTCGGCGTCGGCCTCGAAGGGGTCGAAGTCGATTCGGCGGATGCTGATGGCGAGGTCGATGGCCATCGGCACCGGCACGTCGAGCAGTCTCAACGGGCCGATGCGCGCGGTGCCGGCACCGCAGCTGACCCAGGCGAAGCGCCCTTCGTCGAGCGCCATCGACAACCGGGCGTTCGGGTCGCCGGCATGGATCAGCGCATGGTCGGCCACGGCGCGAACGAGGGGGTTCGTGTCCATCGCGGCATCCAGCAGGGCGCGCACGGGCAGGGGTGTGGTGGAGGCGAGGCCCGAAGCAAACTTGAATCGCTCGCGGACCTGCTTGTCGGCGACGAGCGACCACGGCAGTTCGTCGTCGAGCGGTGTCTCTTCGAGCGTCGCCAGCTCGGATCGAAGGGTCTCGGCGCGCCGCTCGAAGGCCTCGCTGAGGCACGTCGGCGCAGGTGCACGGGCGGGGCGGCCCTCGAGCCAGATCTGTGTCGCGGCCGGTAGCGCGGCTCTCGGCAACTGCTCGAACAGAACGGCCGCTGCCTCGCCCGCCAGGCCGAGCAGAAAGCCCAGCGGCTGCAGCTGCTCGGCGCGAGGCCCGAGGCTCGCCGCCAGATCCAGCGCCGGCTGCGAACCGATTCCCAGGCGAGCCAGATGTTCGGCCAGGAAGTAGTCGCGATAGAGCGGCTTCGTGAACCCCAGCATCGGGATCGGGTCGGTGCCGATGGCGAGGAAGGGCGAGCGCAGCAATTCCCGATAGCAGGCATCGGCCGTCCAATCCGGCGGCATCACGAGGCGCCTGCGGACGTAGCGGTCGTGCAGGTGGCCGAGCACTCGGGCAGTCCAGTCGAGCAACGCATCGTCGTAGGCGATGGCGTGCTGGCGCGACTGGGCCAAGCGATAGGCGAGCTCTGCCAGCAGCGGGCGCTTGATCCGGTCGTCATCGTAGTCGCCGCCGAGTCTGGCGAATGTGTGGCG
>Ga0207695_10002051_pt1 | contig 30879 bp, 28 predicted proteins | sample KBSC54metaG_FD_184354 | JGI IMG/M metagenome (GOLD analysis project Ga0207695, IMG submission 184354) | Corn rhizosphere microbial communities from Kellogg Biological Station, Michigan, USA - KBS C5-4 metaG (SPAdes) (version 2) | ecosystem: Host-associated > Plants > Roots > Rhizosphere > Soil... | reverse complement strand
TGCCGCACTTCAGAAACGCGTCAGTTCGGGCAAGTGTTTTTCACAGCCGCGCTCTGCACGGATGCCTCTGGCCCGACATGCGCTGCGGCACGGGATCTCGCGGCGGGCGGACGCGGGCCTGCTGGTGGTGAGCGCGCGGAGAGAGGGCGACACGCTGGTGGTTTCGGTGCGGGACGACGGGCCGGGACTGACAGGGGGTCGGCGGAATCGGCGGGAGTGGGTCTGGCAAACACGCGGGCGCGGCTGGCGGCGCTTTATGGGGAGCGGGCGTCGCTGGAGGTTTCGAATGCGGCGGGCGGAGGCATTGTGGCGACGGTCCGGCTCCCTTATCCTGAGGTTCCATGACGCCCGCGGCGAAACAGATTCGCGTGCTGGTGGCGGACGACGAACCGCTGGCGCGTCGCGGTGTGCGGCAGTTGCTGGCCGCGCACCCGGACATGACGGTGGCGGGCGAAAGCCGGAACGGCCCGGCAACGCTGCGGGCGCTGGAGGCGCTGCGACCGGATCTGCTATTTCTCGACATCCGGATGCCCGAGATGAACGGGTTCGAGGTGCTGGGGGCGCGCGGTCCGGCGAGGATGCTGGCGGTGATCTTCGTGACGGCGCACGATCAGTTTGCGGTGCAGGCCTTCGAAGCGCATGCATTGGACTATCTGGTGAGCCTCAGCGTGGCGCGGTTCGATGCGGCGATAGGACGCATGCGCGAACGATTGCAAATGGCAGAGGCGGTGGAGCGGGCGGCCCGGCTCGAGCGCGCTGTTTGCCGCCGAGCGAGAGCATCGCGCAGAGAACGGGGCCAAACGCCTAGTGATTCCCACCGATTCGAGCGAGTTACTGATCCCTGTCGAAGAGATCGATTGGATCGAGGCGGACGACTATTATGTGTGCGTTCACACAAATGATAAAAGCGATACTTACTGCGCGAAGCTATGGAATCGCTTGAGGGACGGCTCGACAGCCAGTACTTTGCGAGTGTACACCGGTCGGCAATCGTGCGGCTGGATCGGGTGCGAGAAGTGCGTGCTACCCCGCAAGGTGATGAATTGATTCTGCAAAACGGCGTATGCGTGCCGGTGAGCCGGCGGATGCGGGGCAGGCTGGAGGACCTGTTGCGCTCCTGATGCAGTCACAGGCGGGTACCGCCGACATTAACACGGTACCTAAGTTCTAAAACTTGAATGCGGAGAAAACTGTAGCCTGGTGGGTTGTAAATATTACTAACGTTGTATACTAACCGAGATGCCAGGGGCGGAGAAACACAATCGCGCGGGTAGTAAGCAGCAGCGCATTCGCGTCGTGTTGTACAGCCAGCAGCCGTTTGTGGCACAGGGCGTGGCGACCGTGTTCCGGAGTCAGAAAGACCTGGAATTGTCGGCTTGCCGCGACACTCTGAGCGGCACTTTGGAATCCCTGAAATCGATCCGGCCGCACGTTCTGGTAATCCACCCGCTATCCGGCTTCAGCCTCTCCGATTTGCGCGAGATGCGCGCCATCGACGGGCGGTGCCAGATCGTGCTTTGGGGTCAGGAACTGGGAGGCGAGTTCGCGTTCCAAGCGATGCAGTTGGGCGTATCCAGCATCCTGGCGGGAAACACGTCGGTGGAAGATTTTTTGACGGCCGTGCGCAATGTTCATAAGGGTGTGCTGTGCTTCGAGCGGGATCTGCTGGAGAGCGTGCTTTCGCAGAATCGGGTATCGTTGACGGCGCGGCAAGCAGAGATCGTTTCTTTGGTTGCGCAGGGGCTGAAGAACAAGGAGATTGCCTTCCACATGGGGATTACGGAAGGCACGGTAAAGGTATACCTCTACAAGCTTTTTAAGAAACTAGGCATGAATGACCGGCTGGATATGGCATTATACGGCCGGAAAAACCTGTTCAGCGGTCAGCATGAACTGGAACGCATGCGAGATACCGGGCAAGCCGGGCGGCAGTTCGCCGGCAAGCCCAATGCGCGTCCGGCACTTACGGTCGCGCGGAAGCAATCTGGAGTACCTGTAGTACACTGAAGTCCTAGTACTAGTGTGCGTTTGCACATGGTTCTAGTAGGTTTAGCTCCAGGAATGCATTGACCACAGGATCTGCATAGGCTATCGTTAACCCACGGTAGCGACGTAGGGTTCTCTACAACATGGCAGTCCGTATCGCGCTTCACACTCCCGATCTTAAGCTTTACCAGTTGCTGGCGTCGGCGCTGCGGCCCGAATGCATCGTGACATTCGAGTCCGATAAAGCGAAGCTGAAGCAGGCGGCGGCGAGCGGGTCGGCGGACGTGCTGCTGCTGGATTTCGACTCTAACAACTCGACGCACGCACAGCAACTGGAGTTTTTTAACGAAATTGCTGACCTTTCCGCCCCTATCGTGGTGATGACAGACGACTTACGCCGTACGGCAGCGATGGAATTCCTGCAGCGCGGGGCTTTCGACTGCATCGGTAAGCCGCCTTCACTGCTGGAAATTAAGGTGATCGTCGGGCGGGCTCACGAGCATGCGCAGATGCGTAAAGAGCTCGAGCAGATGCGGCAGACGGTGAGTGCCAGTCAGGGATTCGACAAGTTGGTGGGATCGAGCGGCCGGTCACAGGTGGTGTACGACCTGATCCGGCGAGTGGCCAATCTCAGCGCGTTCGTGCTGGTCACAGGCGAGAGCGGCACCGGGAAGGAACTGGTGGCGCGGGCGATCCACAACCAGGGGAGCCGCGCGAAGGAACCGTTCGTGGCCGTATCGTGCGGGGCGATTCCCGAGAGCCTGATCGAAGCCGAGTTGTTCGGCCATGAGAAGGGCGCGTATACCGGGTCCATGGCGGCGCGGGCGGGGTACCTGGAACAGGCCGGGGACGGGACGATTTTCCTGGACGAAATCGGCGAATTAAGCCTGCATACTCAGGTGAAATTGCTGCGCGTTCTACAGCAGCGCGAGTTTTGCCGGCTGGGCGGGAACAAAGTGATCCCGTTGAATGCGCGGGTGGTGTTCGCGACGCATCGCAACCTGCAACAGATGGTCGATGCAGGGACGTTCCGGCGGGATTTGTTCTTCCGCGTGAACGTCATGACGGTCCATGTTCCGGCGCTACGGCAGAGAACGGAAGATATTCCGGCGCTGGCGCGCCACTTCCTGAAGCAGTATGCCGCGGAGTATTCGAAGCCGGTGACGGATATCCGTCCGAACGCGATGGAACTGCTGGTGGCGTACGACTGGCCGGGCAATGTCCGCGAGTTGGAGAATGTGATTCAGGGCGCCGTGATCCTGGCCGATGGGGACAGCATCACCAGGGCGGACTTGAACGAGAATCTGCAGGCACTGGCGGAAGACGAGACGGACGGGCCATGCGAGGTCGAGCCGGAGGGCTTCGAGGGTCTTCTGCGGCAGTACAAGATCAGCCTGGCGACCAAGGCGATCAGCGATTGCAACGGAAATAAATCGCTAGCTGCCCGCAAGTTACGGGTATCGCGCGCTTACCTGCACCGGCTGATCCGGTTGGGACCGTCCAGCGAATCCTCGATCGACGCCGCATAACTAAAGATCTGGTACTAGCCTGGTGTCCAGGGGCTAGGGCTTCGCGCTAAACTGACTGGGGGCCTCCGAAGGGCGGACATGCAAGTAAACCTGAGACGGGAACAGCGACGAAATACGACGACGGAGTATCGCATCTGCTGGCGCGATCAATCTGGGCTGATGCAGTCGAGGCACGGAGCCGGGGTCGACATCTCCAATCTGGGACTCGGGTTGCGGTGCAATACGAGTGTTCCCCTAGGCACGTCGGTATTTATCGAAGCTCCTGACGCGCATCCGACAGGATACAGCACGGTGCGGCATTGCCGGCCGATGGACGGAGCGTACTTCATCGGGCTGGAATTCCACGAGGAAACCAAGAAGTCGATGACGGGCTCGACGTTGAGCGACGACGTCGACTATTACGAGTTTCTGCAGATCAGTCCGAAGGCCGAATTTCCGACCATCCAGCGCATCTACCGGTTCATGGCGAGCCGGTTCCACACGGACAATCCGACTACGGGCGATCCGGAGAAGTTCATCCTGCTGAAGCAGGCGTACGAGGTGCTGTCGAATCCGGATAAGCGGGCGGATTACGACGCCAAACGGGAAGCGAAGGAAGTCCACCAGAATCCGATCTTCGACATGCAGGAGTTCGTGAACGGGGTGGAAGGCGAGGTCAACCGGAGGCTGGGAGTGTTGTCGCTGCTGTATCACAGGCGGCGGTCGAATCCGGAGAATCCCAAGGTGTCCCTGTACGATCTGGAGAAGCGCATGGGGTGGCCGCGCGAGTATCTGGATTTCACGACGTGGTATCTGCGAAGTAAGCAGTACATCACACGGGAAGATAACTCGGACTTTTGCCTGACGGCAGCGGGCGTGGACTTCATCGAGCAGAACTATGTCCAGATACCGATGCTGCAGAAGCTGCTGAACAGCGGGTCGCGGACGGCCACGAGCGAATCGCCGAACGGTAAGGCGAAGACGAACGGAAAGCTGTATATCTCGGCGCCCGCAGACACGCCTGTGGTGGCGGAGTTGCCAGCGGCGACGGGCAATTAAGTTGTCAAAGATCGGTGTGCTTTAGCATCAGCTGGTTGCTGGGTTCGTTTGGCACGCTTGGGTTCGTTTGGCACCCGCTGCTGGGTTCGTTTGGTGCCACTGCTTGGGTTCGTTTGGCGCCGGTTGTACGGAATCCGATTTCGGTGACCCAATTCTTCCCTAGCGCGGAGACCTTTTTGGGCTTGATTCGACTGCGGACTTCAGCATAACACCACGAGACGTCATCCATTCGAGTAAGTGCTTTATTTTATTTCAAAATGGCGCCGTAAAGGGCGCGAACGAGACCTTGCCTATTTCAGTTCTTAGCAGAAAGCGCGGCATAACAGCCGCCTGGACGGCGCTGGCGATTGCGTACTTCGCCCCTTCCGTGCTGCATCACGCCAATACCTACGATGAGGGTTTTCTGGTAAGTGGGGCCGAGAGGCTTCTTCGTGGGCAACTTCCATATCGCGATTTCAATAGCGGTTATCCACCAGGACAGTTCTATACGGTGGCCGCGGTTTTCCGAGTTTTCGGCGTATCCCTTTTGACCGAGCGCGTGTGGGATGTGCTGTGGAGGCTCGCCACGGTGGCCGCAACGGTAGGTCTGGTAAGAGCGGTCCGAGGCCGCGCTCCGACTCTAGTTTTGTTGTGTATAGGGGCGTGGACCGGCGTGATCACTTTCCATCTGTATCCGATGATTACCGGGACCATTTTCTGTGTGTGCGCCCTTTGGTGCTGTGTCTGGTATTTAGACGGGCGCGGACTGCGGTGCATGCTGCTTTCGGGGCTGATTACCGGATTGGGTCTACTATACCGGCACGATCTGCTGTTGTGTATTTTTGGCGCGGTGATTGCTGCTACCGTATATCAGGCAGTCGTAGAACGGGACCGAGCGGGAATTCTCGGTGCAGCGGTGTTCGTAGGCGGCGTTGTGGCGATCTTCGCGCCTTTCGCGCTGCTCATCTGGACGCACACGCCGCACGCATTACTGAAACAAACGTTCATCGATTTTCCCAGAATCACCGCGGGCGAAAAATTCATTCGATTCTATGTCATTCACACGATTTGGGACTTGGACGTGTTTTACTTACCGCTCACAATTCTTACGGTAGCGGCATTCCAGTTCTGGCTGACGCACTCTAAGTCTCGCCAGGTCCTCTTACTTTTATGGCTCGCTGCTGCGTTCACATTGGCGGTGGCCAGTCAACGGCTCGATGTACCGCACGTCTATCCAGCCATAGTGCTTTCGCTGGTACTGCTTTCCTGCTGTCTCGCTCAGCCGATCGCTGACAAACCGCGTCAGTTGCCTTCAGGGTTTCGCAAGGTCCTACTTTGCGCAGTTTTGTTTGTGTACGCAGTTCCATCGGCAGCCGCATGGGTAAAGGAAATCTCGATGATCGGGGTGCCACGTGATTTAGGGATTGCGCGTGCCGGACCAATTCCATTAGATGCCGACCAAGTGCTAGCCGTCCGATATATTCAAGACCGAATTGCACCGGGAGAGCCGTTGTATGTGGGCACCACTTCTCACAGCGGACAATACATGAATGACGCACTCTTCTGTTTCCTTACCAACCGGCCACAGGCAACACGTTGGGATATGTGGGTGCCAGGGATTACAACACGCCGCGACGTGCAGTCAGAAATCGCCGGCGAGTTGGATAAGAAGCGAGTGGAATTTGTGGTGCTGTTCGCTGCGTCCGTAGCGCGTGACCCGATTCGAGGATTCTCCGATAACGGTCCCACTGTGCTGGACACCGCAATCCGGAACCGCTACCGCGAGGTCGCGCGCTTCGGCAGATACACAATTCTGCGGCGCACGTCCGAATTTGCTCCATCTCTCAATAGGGCGAACTAGTTAGTAGGGGTCCTTCGAATAGAGCTGGATTTGAACGGAACTCTTATCCGGCTCCAGCAACCAGACACTGCGATCCTTAAAATACTCGATCAATTCGGCGTTATCGCGCGGGCCCATATCGCGGGCCCATACTACTCGGGCGGCGTCAATGTCGGCAGCGTTGAAGACCCATTCAAAAGAGTGCATGGGATCCGGGTCACGCTCTGCCGCATAGCGAACGATCACCAGATGCCGGCCGGGGATTTGCTCGAGTCGCCGCTGCATTTCCGCCCGCGCAAGCCCGGTGGTTGTGGTTAGGGGCATACAAAACAATTGCAATCCACAAATCAGGAAGCAAACGGCCGGAATGGCGCGCACCATGAACAAACCGACCGGCTGGCGGCCGGGCTTCCAAAGACGCAGATGCCGCATGGATTGGAGAAGCACGGCGTAAAAGAGACTGGCCACGGGAGCGAAGTAGTGTCCATGAAAAAAGGCATTCACAAGGGAGCCTGTCAGAAAGAAAACGCCAATCCAAAGCAGTATGCGGATATGACGATCGCGGAGGACTCCAGGAAACATGATCGCGGCAATGGCGGCCGTGGGAGTCCCGTAAAAAAAGAGGAGGAACAGGAGTTTCTTCGCGTTTTCGTCGAGGAAGCCGGCGGGGGTGCGCGCCTTTTCGAACGCGGCGAGCTCTGAGTGGACAAAAAAGTCGTGAAGAACCTTGTGGCGGTAAACCGGTTCGCGGTAAGGCGACTCCCAGATGAACACCGGCGAGACTGCATATGCAGCCCGATTGACTTGATAAGGCATGGTGAGCGGATTTCCGAACACACGCCAGTTATAGTAGCCCATCGAGAGCGCCGTAATCACCAACAGGGCTGAGATTGGGACCGCTACTCTGGCCAACAGGGCGCGCAAAGGCATAGCATGCCTGCCGCAAAACCAGACCAGCAGGGAAACCAGGACTGGAATGCCGACCAGCAGCCCTTCAAAGGGCCGGGAGTTGGCGAGGATCGCCAAGCCGATCGCGAGGATCGCAGCCATGCCGGCGCGGGGGCGGCGCCGCAACCTGGGGAGCGCCCCTAATACGAGTGCGCCTCCCAGAGCGGCAGGCGCTCCGCCCCAATAACTGTTCATGAAATAGCTCGTAATTCCGAGCCGCGAAACCGCGATCACTCCGCCTAAAAAGGCCCACCCGGGCGGCAGCCATCCATAAAGCATCCATGTGATGGCGGCACACATGAGCCCAACACTGACACAGACACCAAACCAGGGATGACCGAAGAGCACTTTGCCGAGGGCCAGAAACATACCCTGGGCGGGCGGATACATGGACATGTATGTTGGCTTTTGGTCGACGTGAAAGGTCTCAAAATGAACCCACATGGGGTGCGTCGGATTGGCGAGCCGGCCGGAAGCAAAGGTGTCGCCGGCAAGCAGAAAGCTGAACTCATCGTGTATCGCCGGCAGGGGGATCGGCGCCCATGGCAGGGCGGCAAGACGGATCAGCGGTGCGGCGAGTCCGATGCAGACGATGGAAGTAGTTTTTTTTCGGGCCAGCGCCCAGCCCCATTTTTCGACACGCTCGAAGAAAGAAACGCCAGCCGATGGCAAGGCCAAACCCACAAATAGTGCGAGCACGGCAAGACTGATTTCTATGAGGATGCGAAGTGGCGTTAGGTCTGCCAATTTTGGGGCTCCGGAAAATTCTGGCAGGGAACTGCTCCGCCCGTCAACAGGCGGGTCTGCAGGAAGGCGAGAGTGCCCAATAAGAGAGTGAGCAATTGAAGACTGGTCCCGGCGGCGACGAATGCGGCGAATGGTGAAAGCACAAGCAGTGCGACGCATATGGGCAGAAATGCGCCGCGGCGCAAGCGGAGTAGTGCCGGCCCGGCAGCGATGAGGCTTACCAGGATCAAAATTGAATCCTGAATGGGCACGTAGAGATTCAGAAGTAGTGTCCAGGTGAGTGTCGCGGACCAGAGAAGGGTTGCCGGGCCGGCCTGTGCCGGGATCCTCTGAAGCCACGCGGCTCGAACGAGGTAGGCCATAGCCGCAACGCCAACGCAAACCAAGAAGATCTGGACTGAGAGGGCGCCTTGAGAGATGAGCAGGGAAAACGAGTACAGGTCCACGTGATCGTCAAGGTGAAGATGGGGCCGGAAGGCACCGAGTTGCGATAGCATCCTGCCGTAGGCCGGCCACACACCGGGACCAAGCAGAATCGTAGTCAGCGAGACTAAGCCGACGGCGCCGGTCGCGAAGCCCGCGAGAGTCCGGTAGCGGCCAACAATTAACAATACCGGCAAAATCAAAATCAGCAAGGTTGGTTTGTAAAGGCAAACGGAAAGAGCCAGCCCACTTGAGAATGCGGCGGAAGTGTCCTCATAGAACACGGCCAAGGCCATGGCGAAGAAACCAATGGCCGCGATCTGGCCATTCAAGAACGTGCGTGCGGCGAACGGCCAGAATAAGAGCGCAAAGCAAAGCACCAGAGACTGCTTTAACCGGTCACGTGGAAAGAACCGGAACGCCAGGAGAAGTATTCCGGCCGTGTACAGCGTTAGGGTGATGGCAAGCCAAAGCGCATAGGCGGCCAGGTATGAGAGTCGTGCAAAGGGGCTGGACAACGCGGCAACGAACGGAGGGTAGGGGTAGGGTCCGTAGACGCCCTCGTGCAAGGGTTGGAATTCGGCACAAAGGTGCGATTGGAGTTGGTAGTCGTAGAGACTCCCCACGGGGTAATGATTCAGAATGTAGCCGAACGTGTAGAAGTAGGCGAAATCGCGCTCTTGGTCGACGCGGCCTGCGCGTTGCAACATGACCACGAATAGCGCTCCCACTACCAGCCAACCGATGAGGTTCAGGTAACGCAGATCGCTCCGGCTGAGGCTCGATGGCGCTTGCGGGTGCATCGTAATGGGCATGAGATTGCTATAATAATCCGGCCAAACTCGCAGAGGCAGAACGTTAAGTTACATGCAGGTGATCACCTTTATCGTGGATCCGAGGGTTCTGCCCCTCCTAATGCTCGCCGCCTCCATTTTCTGGATGTTGAGGGACGAGCGAGATCGCGAACGTCCTCTGCTGGTGCTCGCGATGGTGCTGAACCTCTTTTACGGCATCACACTCCAGATGGTGATGGGGCGGGCAGACAGCCTAATGCCCTGGAAATTCGACCATTATCTATACTATCTGGACGCTGCATTAGGATTTCCCGACTTTTGGACGATACGGGTCTTTGGGCCTGCGGCGCAAATCTGCCTCGCCGTGACTTACCATTCGTTGGTACCGATGATGATTTTCTCATATGCCAACAGCCGCCGGCGCAAGGGTGGTCCCACCCTGTTTCAGGCGTACGCAGCAGAATTGGTTGTGGGACCAATCTGTTATGCGCTACTCCCGGCCAGCGGACCGGTGTACGCTTTCGCGGGTAGGTGGCCGCATCATCTGACGGCGCCTCTGAATATCATCCGTCTGAGCGGGCCGCCGAACGCATTTCCATCGCTGCACCTCGCCACCGCGCTCCTGTTTCTTTTCTTCGCCGAAGGCCGCGTGTGGCGGGCTTGGGCGTTCTGCTTTCTTGTACTGACTGCATTGGCAACCCTGTCTACCGGTGAGCACTACATGATTGATCTGGTCGGCGGAGTCGTTTTCGGTTGTTTTGCCGCAGCCGTTGCCTACCGCCGGTTCAGAGTCGCAGGGTGGAATCTGGCGATCGTGATCGCCTGGATCCTGGGAATACGTTATGCAACGCCAGTTCTGCTGGCCAATGCCTGGCTGTTGAAAAGTGCGGTGGTGGCGAGCATTGTTGGTCCGTTGTATAGCGCGTACCGATCCCTGCGCGGTGGTCCCAAAGAATCGAAGTTGACAGACAGCATTGCAGTGGAGAGTGATGAGCCGGCTAGCGTTTCATCCAGAGCGGATAATTGACGTGAGCTTTCCAAAATGAGCGCTACCGTTTCGGTTCCGACCGCGATTTGGCTTGCGGGTATCGTAGGCCTGTTCGTTTGGATGCTGTTCCGGCCGTTCGACATCAGGCCCTGGAAAGTACTCGCGTTGATTGCGTTTCTTGCGGCGGAACCCCTCTCGAACGCGGTCATGAACGCTGAGAAACAAGCACACCCGCTCAAATACGATTACTTTCTTCAAGCTATCGACCAAACTGTAGGACCGACGGCCTTCAGCGTGGCCCGGCTATTGACGGACCGGCAGCGCGGCATTCTTTTTGCGATTTACGAGTCGCTCACCTTGGCGATGGTCACATGGTACCTGCTGCAACTCGTATTGAAAAACGGGAAACCGCGGCAACTGCTGTATGCTTATCTGCTGGCCTATTTTCTCGGACCGGCGCTGTACCTGGTTGTGCCGGCATGCGGGCCGCGGCATGCTTTTGGAACGGCTTTCCCACTCGGCCAGCCGAGTCCTGAGCTGAAACTCGTCCTGCTTAATTTCTGGCCGAATGCGATGCCTTCCCTGCATCTCGCAACGGCCCTCCTTTTCGTCCTGTTTTCCGCCCGGAATGCAGTCGTTCGGGCAGTCGCCTGGTTGTACGTGATAGGAACCATCCTGGCCACCCTTGCGTTCGAACATTACGTCATTGACCTGGTAGTTGCTGTTCCTTATGCGTGGTTTGCGTTCGCTGCCGCGCAGGGCCGCGTCAGAGCGGCCCTCATCTATTTTGGGTGCGTCCTGACTTGGTTGATGATGATTCGTCTGGAGACGCCAGTGCTGATCGCCCACCCGGTCTTGCTACGCATAGCAGTTTTGCTGAGCGCTTTGCCCGCAGTCTATACAGCGGGCCACGCAATGCAAAGTTGTGGTTTAGGACTATGGGTACTTTTGAAAGGGCGTACCATGTATACTCGCAATCACCCCGCAGTACCCGACCTGTAAACAGGCAGTGACACTCGACGAAGCAACATCAGTTAACCCGCTTTGATCTACTTGCTTGAAAGGTTGGTAGGATACGTGCAGAAATGCGGTCCGCGTCTCCAAACGCAGATCCAGAAGGACGAGATTGCATGAAGACTCTAGTATTGAAGTTCTACGTGAAGATGCAGATCCTGCGTCACGACCAAGGACAGGATTTGATTGAGTACGCGCTCACTGCTGCGCTGATCGCCTTGGCTGCGACGGCGGGAATGGGCACAATAGCATCAGCCATCAGTTCTGCTTTCACGGCCGTCGGAACCAAGCTGACAACCTACACAAGCTGATTTCCAATGGTGCGCTCAAGGGTGGTGGGCGGAACGCGAGGTGAATGTAGTTTATGAGGTCGCGGTCTCATCCCGGAGTCATGGCGGCAGCATCCGCAATTGTTGCGTCTAGAATTCAGGGTTCAAAATGGCCGCTGCCTTTAGTCAACTGGGGAGTACTGCCACCGGTGTCGGCATTGAGGCCCTCGCGACCTGTAAACGGCAAGCGACACCTTAACGGTCCTATTTGGCCTAAGTTTCAGAAATTGCTCACCTTGCGAGTTGGCATGGTGATTGCTTAAACCGAATCCGCGTATTTAACGCAAACTTAAAGGAGTGACATTGCATGAAGGATTTTATGTTGAAGGTTTTTGTGAAGGCGCAGATCCTGCGGGAAGACCACGGACAGGATTTGATCGAGTACGCTCTAACAGCTGCTCTGATCGCGTTGGCCTGCACGGCGGGAATGGGCAAAATCGCGACCGCGATCAGCGCCGCGTTCACCGGGATCGGGTCGAGACTGACGACGTACACGAGCTAACCTGGCGGGGGCGGCTCATTCGGTGTGACGCCCCTGTTTTTTCCGTCGGCTTGGCACACATTCAATGCACGCGATAGCGTTTTGGTCGAATCTTGGAGTTCTGGCAATTGCTTCGTGCATTGACATCTGGGTCAGACGCGTTCCGAACTGGCTGACGCTACCGTTTCTTTTGTCCGGACTTGCAGTCCAAATCGCGATGGGCGGTTGGGCCGGAGCAGGCAGCAGCCTGGGGGGAATCGCTCTAGCGGCGCTTCTGTTTGGAATCCCGTGCTTCCTCGGTGGCATGGGAATGGGAGATTTGAAGCTCGCAGCCGGTATTGGCGCCTGGGTCGGGCCCTGGCAACTTTTCCTGGCTTTTATCGTCACGAGCATCGTCGGGGGAATTCTTGCTCTCGGCTATGCCCTGCTAAGCCGCAACCTAGGGGAATCCCTTAGCCGGACGAGCAGCTTATTAAGCGGGGATAGAACAGCCAAGCACCAAGCAGGACCATCAATTCCGTACGTGCCCGCCATCGCGATAGGAGCGGTTTTTTCGTTCTTTGCACATTGAGGGTTCCTGGTTTAGGATGAGTAGTACCTTTTTTGCTTTTGCCCGACTAAAGATGCCTGGAAGCAGAGGCGCACAGTTCAGACGCACAGGGCAGTCTTCAATCGGGGGTTCGGAGGGCATATGTTTGACGATACCGTTATTAAAGGACGTCTCGACCCAGTGGGCTCAGGTCCCTCATCCTACGCGCGACTGCAGACAAATGGCACTGCAATTCTAATCTCTCCAGACCCCGTAAGCCGGACCATGCTGGCCAAAGCCTTGGAGGCCCAGCATACCGCGATTGCGAGCGTCGCTACGGCTTATCCCAACTACAACACAATCGTCACACTGGCCGACACAGAATGCGATGCCATTCTGGTGGAGTTGGATACGGACAGCGATACGGCCCTGGATGTGGTCGAGGCAATCTGCGCGCGTAAACCGGCGGCAACGGTGATGGTTTATTCGGGCCGGAGCGATGCGCACCTCGTGATGGCGAGCATGCGGGCAGGAGCCCGCGAGTTCCTGTCAGGGGTAATCGCCCCCGACGTTTTGTCGGAAGCGCTCCTGCGAGCGTCCGCCCGGCGGATTGAAGTAGGCGTCAAGCGAACGCAGGGTAAGTCTCTAGTGTTTTGGGGCGCCAAGGGCGGCTGCGGAGTCACCACTCTGGCGACGAATTTTGCGATGGCGCTGCGCAGAGAATCGGGTTCCGAAGTGGCATTGGCCGACCTGCATCCGCAACTGGGCGAAGTTTCGGTGCTGATGGGCCTCACGCCACGATTCACAATCGCTGACGCGCTGCAGAATCCGAGCCGACTGGACGGAGATTTCGTACAGACACTGCTCACGGAACATCGCAGCGGCGTCTCGGTTCTGGCTGCTCCCGACACCTATACTCTACCGGCCGCGCCCGAAGGGCGGACCGTCGGCAAGCTTGTAGAACTAGTCGGCAGCCGTTTTCCTTACGTTGTGGTGGATGCCGGACTGGGCTTGGGTCATTGCGCGGAAGCGCTGTTCCGATCGGCTACGACCGTTTATTTGGTCACGCAGGCGGATATTCCTTCGTTGCGGAATTGCCAGCGGCTGATTTCGTATTTGTCGGATTTTCCGGGAGTTTCCATCGAACTGGTGATCAACCGTTTCGAGCCGCGCAAGATGGAATTCGATGAAGAGCGGATGAACAAGGCTATCGGGATGCCAGCCAAATGGAAAGTGCCGAACGATTACGCGGGGGCACGACGGGCTGCAAATGCGGGCACACCCTTGGAAAACGAGCGCTCACCTATCTGGGATGTGCTGAAAACGATGGCTCGCGCGGCCGCAGGCAAATTGCCGGAAGGTGATACGAAGAAGGGCTTTAAGCTGTTCGGATGATTCGAGAACAGCAGGTTGGCCGGCGAAAGCGCCTGCCCCATGGGACTTAAAAATCGATGGATAGCGTCAGTTTCGAACAGGTTAAGACAGACATACACCGCGAATTGCTTGCGCAACTGGATCTGGAGAAGTTGGCCAGAACCACGAATGGGCAAGCAAAGCAGGCCGTCGCCAGTATCATACAGGGGATCGTCGCCAAGGAACGGCTGCTGCTGAATTCGACGGAGAAGGAGAAGATCCAAAGCGATCTTCTGGATGAGGTTTTCGGACTCGGGCCATTGGAGCCGCTGCTGAAGGATCAAAGCGTTTCCGATATTCTGATCAACCGGAATAACCTCTGCTACATCGAACGCAACGGGCTGCTGGAACGGATCGAGCTCAAATTCCGGGACGATAATCACCTGTTGCAGATTATCGACCGAATTATCGGCGCTGTCGGACGGCGCATCGACGAATCGTCGCCCATGGTGGATGCCCGACTGGCGGACGGTTCGCGCGTGAACGCGATTATCCCGCCTCTCGCGCTGGATGGTCCGGCGCTCAGCATCCGGCGTTTCGGAGTGGCACCTCTCACCGCGGAACGTCTTCTGGAGCTGAAGAGCATTTCACCTGCGATGTTGACGACATTACAGGCTGCGGTAAAGGCGCGGATCAGTATTCTGATTTCGGGGGGAACGGGCGCTGGAAAAACGACGTTCCTCAATATGTTGTCGAAGTATATTCCACCCGGGGAGCGACTCATTACGATCGAGGACGCAGCGGAACTGCAGATCCAGCAGGAGAACGTGGTCCGGCTGGAAACACGACCGCCGAACGTGGAAGGGCAGGGAGCGGTTCGCCAGCGGCAGTTGTTGATCAACAGCCTCCGTATGCGGCCCGACCGGATCATCATCGGCGAGGTCCGCGGCGAAGAAGCATTCGACATGCTGCAGGCCATGAACACGGGTCACGAAGGGTCCATGGCGACGATTCACGCGAACACGTGCCGCGACGCGCTGGCTCGCCTGGAATCGATGGTGGCAATGGCGAATTTTAATCTGGCGGATAAGGCGGTTCGCCAACAGGTGGTCTCGGCAATAGGAGTAGTAGTGCAGATCTCGCGTATGAGTGACGGCACACGCCGAGTAGTCAACATCGCGGAAATCACCGGCATGGAAGGCGACATGGTCACCATGCAGGATATCTTCACGTTTGTGCGACGCGGCGTAGGGCCGACGGGCAAAGTGATCGGCTCTTTCCGCCCCAGCGGAATCAGGCCCAAGTTCATGGAAAAACTCCGGCTGGCAGGACAGAATCTGCCGCAGGAACTGTTCGAGGAAATCACCGAAGTGGCTTAAGGGCTGCGTGTACCGATGCTGGTTCTGATTCTATTTCCGATAGCGGTGTTTGCGACGGTGGCCCTGCTGTTGTACCTCTTCATGGGGGGCAAAGATAAGGTTACTAAGCAAACGCTCACACGTCTCGATTCGATCGGGCTAGGACCGCAGAGTCCGCAAAACGATGAAATCGATGTGCGCCGCGACGATACCTACAGCACCGTTGCCTGGCTGGATACACTTCTGCGGAAGACTGACTATACACGTCTGTTGCAAGTGAAGCTCTACCAAGCCGAATTGAACTGGACTCCGGAGAAACTGCTGAAGTTAATGCTAGTCGCCGGCGCTGTCTTTGGGGGCTTAGTCTATCTACGCACGGGAACAGTTTTCCTGACCTTGTTGATGTTTGCGGTCGGCGCTTCGCTGCCTTACCTGTATGTGCGCAGAAAGTATTTGCGACGTTTCGAAAAAATGCGGGAACGTCTGCCGGAATCCCTGGATCTAATGGTTTCGGCAATTCGCGCAGGCCATAGTTTTACCTCGGCAATGGGACTGGCTTCCAAAGAGTCGCCGGAGCCGGTCAAGCGGGAGTTCCGGCAATGTTTCGAGGAACAGAACTTCGGACTGGATTTGCGGATGGCGATGAACAACCTGGCGTACCGGATGCCGATTCGCGACGTTCGCATGATTGTTACCGCAGTCCTGATCCAAAAAGAGGCCGGCGGGAACTTGACGGAGATTCTGGATAAGGTAGCTTACCTGATTCGGGAGGATTATCGGATCCAGAGACAGGTGAGCGTGCATACAGCACAAGGCCGAATTACGGGATACGTTTTGGCCGGTTTGCCCCTGTTTCTCGGAATGGTACTCTACGTTTTGAACCCGGAGAATATGAGCCTGCTTTGGCAGCGCTCTGTTGGGGTCAAGATGCTTGAAGCGGCCGTGGTGATGGAAACCGTCGGACTGCTGATCATTCGCAAGATCGTTCAGCCGAAGCTATGAGACGCTTATGACACTCGCCATCTTCTTCATAGCGACATTCGGACTAATTCTGAGCGCGGGTCTGCTCATTTTCTATCGTGCGTCGGTGATCGACAGGTTGCAGGAACTAATCCATCCACATTCGGTTGCCACGGCGGGCGCCCTCGGAGTTAACGAACCGGCACTGAATCGAATTCAAAGCATCGTCAAGCCGTTCCAGAACTTGCTGCCTCGCAGCCCGGACGAAGTTTCGCTTATTCAGGGGAGATTGATCCGGGCCGGTTATCGCGATGCTGTGGCGCTCAATATTTTCTATGCCTCGCGAGTCTTAGTGCCGATTGTATTGGCGGTCTTCGCAACAGTGACTGGCATCTACAGCAGTAGCCCGTTCTTAGTTTTTGCAGGGTGTGCAGGAGTGGGATTTATGCTGCCGGAATTTTGGCTCGGAAGCCGAATTACCGCACGGCAGTCTCGAATACTCATGGGAATCCCAGAGGCATTAGACCTGATGGTGATTTGCACGGAGGCCGGTTTAGGGCTGGATCAGGCGATGGCTCGCGTGGCAAAAGAACTGGCTGTCAGCCAGCCGGATATTCGCGACGAGTTGGTTCTCGTTGGCTTGGAAATGAAGGCGGGCCGGCCCCGGGCGGATGCGCTGAAGAATTTGGGGGAACGGGTCGATATCGACTCGGTGCGAATGCTGGCGACTACGCTAATCCAGGCAGATACGTTTGGCACTAGCATTGCAAAGACATTGCGTATTTATTCGGACACTTTGCGAACCAAGCGGGGACAGGAAGCGGAAGAGGCTGCAGCGAAGACCACCGTTAAGATGGTTTTCCCGTTGGTCCTTTTCATCTTCCCGGCGCTGTTCCTGGTCGTACTGGGTCCGGCCGGCATCAAGATTTTAGAAGGTCTGGACACACTCTTCCAGTAATTGGACTTAAAAGGAGCTATCGGATGGAAACGGCTACTATGATTCGCATTGTCGCAGGAGTACTTTTTGTAATCCTGCTTTTTGTGCTGATTCAGCGGCGGAAGAAGCGCGTCCGCTAGGGATGTGGATGGGAGTCGTCCGGCAGCGAAGGGCCGGCAGCGAAATGAACACACGCCGTTATGCGTTCAACATCACGAGGCAGGCATTTATCAACCTAGGGGTATCGGTTGCGGATACCCCTTTTTCCCGAATGCGCGGACTGTTGGGAAGGATGCGCCTGCGATCCGATGAAGGGCTATGGACATTCCCCTGCCGGGGCATCCATACGTTCGGCTTAATGTTCCCGATCGACCTCATTTACCTGGACGCGGAACTTCGTGTCATTCATTTAGTGGAAAGCCTCGGGCCCTTACGCATCGCTCCGATCCGGATGAATTCGGAGAGTGTCCTGGAGCTGCCGCCGCGCAGTATCTATGGCTCGGGAACACAGGTGGGCGACCAACTGATGATCTGCACACCCGAAGAGATGGAAAGTTACTGGGAATCGAGAGCGGGAGAAGCCCAAGCGGCGGATTTGAAACGAGCAATATGATCGTGCGGAATCGGAGGACACTGCGACAGCGCCGGGCTCAATCGGGACATTCTCTGATCGAATTCGCCTTGGTCCTGCCGATGCTGTTTCTTCTGATTATTAACGTAGTGAACTTCGGCGGGATGTTGCACGCGTGGATTGCGGTTTCGCAAGCCGCCCGCAACGGCGCTCAATATTGGATGTTTGGAGGGGCGGTATACAACGGGTTAACCCAACCGAGTGCGACGCAAGTCAAGAATCTCGTGTTGGATGGCTTAAAGGGCCTACCGAACGCTTCGGGCGCTACGATCTCTGTGTGCAAAACCAATAACGGTGTAACGACCTGTGCGACCGGTTCGGCAACGCCGCCAGCCGATCCCGAACCGACGCATTTTGCATTGGGATCAGTCGATGTAAGCTACACGTACACCCCTTATATTTCGGCATGGGATTTCAGCAGCCTTGGGATTCACCTCACCATACCAGCAACTACGATACACCGGCAGTGCGTCATGAGGTTGGGAAATTGAGAAATCGCGTGGGCCGCACGACACGGCGAATCCAGTCGGTAAAGCGAGCGCGCCAGCAGGGCGCCAGCATGATTGAATTCGCGCTGGTGGCTTTCATGCTCATGCTGGTGATGTTGGGTGGGATCGAGGTGGATCGGATGATTCTGGTCTATACAAACCTCGCGAATGCGGCGGCGGAGGGAGCGCGGTATGGAGCACTGCAGTCCTCACAGGATGTGAGCGGCGTACAAACAACAGTGAAAAACTATTCGACCGCGTTGAACTCGACCGACCTGACAATCACGGTCACGTATTCGGCGGGTGACAATGGCCAGACTGCGGGGGCCGTGGGCAGCAAATTGAATGTGATGGTGCAATATCCGTATGCCGCGTTTGTATCCGGTATCTTTCCCAGTTTGACTCTAACGGCCATCAGTAAAAGCGTGATTCTGTATTAAGAGCAGGAAATGACTATGAGGAGACGTCGAGGTCAGGCCCTGATACTGGTAGTTGCAGGTATAGGTATTGTGCTCGTGGGCGCCATGGGATTAGCGGTCGATGCCGGCCAGCTTTATGGTCACCGCCAAATGGCTCAGGCGGCGGCCGACGCGGCGGCACAGGCCTCGATCCTGACAATCTTCAGCGGGACAATAACGGCAACAACGCTAAATACATCCGGATACACCTGCGTTAACGGCACGGACACGACTACACCCTGCTATTATGCGCGCCAGAATGGGTTCGGAACGACTGGTTCGAGCGACACCGTTGCCATCTCTTACCCGTCCTCGATTTCCGGAGTAGGGAATTTGTCATCGGATTTCACTCCGGCCGCTATCAAAGTTCTAATCAGCCGACCTGTGAAGTCTACGTTCATGGGTATGCTCGGGATAACCACCACCACGATTAAGGCGTCGGCAACGGCTGCGATTCTGACGGGTAACTCGCCGGTGTCGATCGCTGTTCTACACCCGACTCTGACGAACTCGTTCCAACTCGGGGATGCGAGCACCAGCGTCACGATTACCGGCGGACCGCAGCAAGCGCTGCAGATCAACTCGAGTGACGCAACGAGCGCTTACAGCGCAAATGCGCAGGCGAGTCTGGATCTTTCCGCTGCCGGTCCCAACGGAACAGGAGCGGATTTCGGTTCTTTTGGAGGTCCGAGTACTGCCGGTTCGTGGCTAAAGCTGGGCAGCACCGGACATTATTATCAACCAAGCGCTCCCACACAGGACCCATTTCGCAGTATCGCGGCGCCCTCAAGCCCAGGTACAGGAAACCCTGGAACGATAGACACAACCAGCGCGAATACTTTTGCCGGCACTGGGGACTGCCCTAGCGCTGCGCAGAGTGGACCAAACCCGAAAGCGGGAGATTGCACGATTTATGGACCCGGCTACTATGCCGACCTCTCGAGCCCTGGTATCAAAGGCTATTCCGTCTTTCAGCCGGGGCTCTATTGGGTCAACAGCGGAGGCTTTCAAACCAAGGGTGGGAACGCGGATCTCAGGATGTGTTCGTCGACCTGTTCTGCGATACCAGCGTGGGATACCTCAGGTTGCTGTAGCACGAGCACACCAGGAATGCTCGTGTACCTTAACGGCGGATCGGTGGCAATCGGCAGCAATGGCAATGTCGCATTGCGGGGATCGTTGACCTCCAGCACGTACAAAGGCATTTTGTTTTTTGGGAATCGCTCAGTCGGAGTCAAGCAGAGTCACTCACTCGGGGGCGGCGGGGCGCTGACATTGACAGGGAGTATCTATCTGACTAGTTGCAATCTGACGCCATGCAGCAAAGTCTCGACTATCGGCACTATCTACCAAGCCGTGAATTTTAGCGGGCATTCCGGCAGCACCACGACTCTCACTGGTGAAATCATCACCGATAGCTTGATTCTGAAGGGCGGATCGGGCATCACGATGAACCTGGACGCCGGGTCGTCGTTTACCGTGTCGTACGATTATATCGGTTTGGTGAAATAAGCAACATTTAGCTGTTGGATGGGTGTTCAAAATGGCTATTCGCAGCGATGTACAATAGCTCTCAGTTGCTTTATAATGCCAATTCAAGTTGTTGAGTTCAGTGGGATTGCATGGTCGAAGGTTTAAAAGGGTTTTAAATGAATCAACGGGTTTCAGCAATTCTGTTAGTGGCGCTGCTGGTTTCGGCGGCCGCGACGTACGGCGTTTATCGTGTAATCACTACGCGGGACAAAGGGGCGGTACCGACAGCTCACATTGTTCAGGCCGCTAAGACACTGGAAGTCGGGACAATTCTTAGCGATGGCGATCTAAAGCTGGGCCCGTGGACCGGCGCGATACCCCCCGGAGTGGCAACAAAGAAAGATGGACTGGTGGGTCGCGGAGTTCTGTCAACCATCTATGAAGGCGAAGCTGTGATGGACAGCCGGCTGGCACAACAGGGAGCGGGCGGCGGTTTGGCGTCGATTATTCCCTCGGGGATGCGAGCGGTGGCGGTACGGGTCAACGACGTCGTCGGCGTCGCAGGTTTCGTAGGACCTGGCACCAAGGTGGACGTTATTATCGCAGGAAATGCTCCGGGAGCTTCGAACAATTCCGGGCAGCAGGCGCGTACCATTCTGCAGAACATCCAAGTGCTTTCGGCCGGACAGAATTACAAGACGGATGCGGAAGGCAAACCCGTGGTCGTGCCAGTAGTTAACCTTCTGGTCACGCCCGAACAGGCGGAAGTGTTAAGCCTGGTAAACAACGGCGAAGCACGACTCCAACTGGTGCTACGAAATCCGCTGGATTCGCAAGAGACGAAAACGCCGGGTACAGTAATGGCGAGCCTGTTCGGCGCGCCCGTGAAGCCCCCGGTGACTGGAGAACGAGTGGAGCGGCCCGTGATGCGGACGCCCAGACCGGCACCGCAACCCGAGACCGCAGTAGTTCCCCCGCCCCCTCCACCTCCGATTTCGATCGAAATTTTAAACGGGGCCAAGCAGACAGAGGCCAAATTCGCCCGGTCTGCAGAGGTTAAACAGTGAGATTAAGCCAGCGAATACGCGGGCGGGCGAAAGCCCCTACCCTACTCGCAGTTGCCTTGATGGCATTATTGCCATGCGGCGCACAGCAGTCCGCGCAGAGTCCGCGGGAATTGATCCTGACCGTTGGGAAGTCGCTGGTCGTCAATAGCGCCGCGACGATTGAGCGAGTGGCAGTGGGTTATGGCGATCTCGCCGAAGCGCGGGTGGTCGGACCGAAGGAGATTCTGCTGGACGGCAAGGCACCGGGCGAGACCAGCCTCATTATTTGGCAAGTGGGGGGAAACAAGCTGTTCTTCGACGTTGTGGTGCGGCCGAATACGACGGCGCTGCGGAACAAGATCGACGTACTGCATAAGCAGTTGCAGGAGCAGTTGCCGGGTCAAAGTGTTGTGGCGACAGTCGAGGGCGACACGGTCTTCCTGACGGGGCGGGCCAAGGACCTGATGAGTTCCGAACGCGCGGCTGCGATCGCCGCCACGGCAGGAAAAGTTGTGAATCTGCTCTACGTCGATGTCCCAGATGTTGAGACGCAGATTCTATTGAAAGTGCAGTTTGCAACCGTAGACCGCAATAGCAGTACCGAACTCGGACTCAATCTGATCAGCACTGGCGCGACGAACACGATTGGGCGGGTAACGACGGGACAATTTCAGCCGCCGACCATTACGGCGCCATCGGGTGCGAGTCCCGTCACTGTTGCCTTAAGCGATGCGCTGAATTTCTTCCTGTTTCGGAGTGATTTGAACCTGGGCGCAACCATCAGGGCATTGACGACCAAGGGGTTGGTGGAGATTCTGGCGGAACCCGACGTTCTGGCGATCAACGGAAAACCGGCCAGTTTCCTGGCGGGCGGCGAGTTTCCGTATCCCATTCTGCAGGGTGGCGGCGGCGGCATCGGCACGGTGACGGTCGCATTTCGCGAATACGGCATCCGTCTAAATTTCCTGCCAGTAATCACTCCACGCGGCACTATTCGTTTAGACGTAGCGCCGGAAGTGAGCGCCTTGGATACCACGGCCGGCCTCACGATTCAAGGATTCACGATTCCCGGTATTACGAGCCGGAAGGTGAGTACCGAAATCGAGTTGAAATCAGGCCAGAGCTTTGCGATTTCCGGACTGCTGGATCGCCGATTGACGGAGACGATGCAGAGGATCCCGGTGCTGTCGTCAGTACCGGTCTTGGGCAATCTCTTCAAGTCGAAGTCCTATCAGAAGCAGAATACGGAACTGCTGGTGATCGTGACACCGGAGATCGTCCGCCCGATACCGGAGGGGCAGCCGCTCCCCGCGCTCGAAAGGCCTCTGCCGCTGTGGGGGCCGACGCAAGTACCGCGGACGCCGGGAATCGGCACCACGGGGACTGCAAGCGAGCCACCTTCGACTGCCACTATTCCGGTGGAGAAGTTGCTGGAAAGTCTGAAGATTCAGAACTCGATGACGATCCAAAAACCCGTCGAGGTCAGCGGCTGGCCCGGATCCGCGCCGATTCCGTCCCCAGTCGCGGCCCCGCCGGCGACCGGACCGATTAAACAGCAGCAACCCTGATTCGGCGCGAGGATGCGGATCCATCTCATTGTCCGAACCGACCCGCATCCGCAAAGCGAGTTGGGGATTTTCCAATCCGCACAATTGCCACCGTGGAACGGGTCGCTACCGATCGTGACGTCGCTGGTGGCCCACCTGTTCTTGTTGCTGGCGATTTCCGTGGCGGCGCATCAGATGGCGCTGATGGCCGGGGGCCACGTGGACCTGAAGGCGTACCATGTGGAATTTATGAAGCTGCGGGTGCCGGATCCGCTGTACTACCGGGCAACGCTGCCCGGCACGAAAGCGCGGAAAGCGGCACGTCCGGCGCCGAGCAGTTCCGGCAGCGCACCGGCGGCCGCGGAGTCGGGCGGACAACCACAACCGGTACCGGGCAGGCGCGGGGTGCGGATTCCGAAGAACCTGGAACTTCCGCCGATGAAGCAATCGGTAGCGGATGCGCCATTGATCCTGCAGCCGCCGACGGGACTGCAAGCGCCGCCCTTGACCGCAATCGTGCCGCCGCTGGCCTTCTGGGCGCGGCAGGACGCAAACATTCCGAAGCCGCCGCCGCGGCCGTTTATCGCACCGGGACGAGTGGAAGCGCCGACTCCCCCGCCCCAGTTGGAAACAGCGCCGGTGCTGGCGGTACCGAATCGCGAACTGCGGGCGTCGGACCTGAATATGGCGGCGGCGGTGACGGTGCAGGCTCCGGCGCTGCCGGTTCAAAACTCGGCTACCGTACCGGTAAGGATCCGGGACAGCGCGACGGAAGCGAAGACCGGAGGCATCGAGCGGCAGGAGGGCGAGGCGGCCAACGTGATCGCGATCTCGCCGACCCTGGTTCCGCCCGGCCAAGTGGTCGCGATCCCGAAGGGGCTGCAGAACGTGCCGGTGCAGGGCGATGCGGGCTCCGGGCAGGCGATGCGGGCACCGGAAGCGCCGACAACGCCAGCGGCACCGCCCGCGCCAAAGCCTTCAGCCTCCACGACACGAGCGGAGACGACACGTCCGGGGTCCGGTAATACGAGCAACGCGGCCGACCATCCGCCGGCCAAATCGGCAGCCACGACACAAGGGGCATCCAAGAATGAAGCTGCGGATGCGGCGGCGAAGAATGCCGCGGCGTCCAAGAGTCCCAATGCAGGACGCGGGGCGAGCGGTGGAAGTGCTGCGGCACCGTCGAACGGGCGGACGGAAGCGGCTTCGGCAGGAGGCCGCGGGGCACCCAATACAAATGCGAGCACCAGCGCCGCGGCTGCTACGAACGCGAGCGCCAACAGCCCCAACACGAACGGTACGCCAACAAGCGTGCCGGATCCCTCGCGGGCAGCGCCCCAAAGTGCCGCCCCTGTCTCCGGCGGGGCGAACGGGACGGACGCGGTGACGCGGATCCTGCACCCGTCGGGGGGCAACTTCGACGTGGTGATTATGCAATCGGCGACGCGGGCCGACCTGTCGGACGTGGGCAGCATCCTGACGGGAAATCCGGTATACACGGTGTACCTGCCGGTCGGCGATGCCAGGGAGTGGGTGATGGAGTATTGCGTGCCGGCGGCCGAGAATGCCCGCAATAATCCGTACGAAGTGTATGTCGGCGATGCGACGCCGATATCGGCGCCGTACCCCATTTCGACCGTGATCCCGAACAGCATCCTGGGGCAGGCGCATCGCGAGAACATCGTGTTCCATGGGTACCTGACGGTCAACGGAAGCTTTCGAAACATCGAGGCGCGCGACCAGAGTGCACTCACGCACCTGATCGCGCCGCTGCTGAATCAGTGGAGATTCCGGCCGGCGCTGAAGGACAAGGTCCCGGCCGAGATTGAGATTTTGCTGGTGGTTCCCGCGCGAATCTGAGCCAGCGCCGGGCTATCCGGGGATCGTGACGGACTTGTCGTTGAGGGGGCTCCAGGTTTCCGAGTCCGCAGCGGCCATGTACTTACTGCCGACGATCGACGGCGAGCCATAGGCTTCCACGCGACCGGCGCGCAACCACATGCAGTCGTCGCAGAGATCGGCGACCTCGCCAACGGAATGGGTGACCAGGACGATGGTGCAACCGGCGGCTTTGATCTTCTCAATCCGATCCATGCACTTCCGCTGGAAGGCGATGTCGCCGACGGAGAGCACTTCGTCGATGAGCAGAATATCGGGCGATGAGTGGATGGCGATGGAAAACGCCAGGCGCATCTGCATGCCGGTGCTGTAGACGTGCAGAGGATTGTCGATATACTCGTCGAGTTCAGAGAAGGCGATGATGGAATCGAGCCGTTCGGCGACTTCGCGGCGAGTCAGGCCTCCGACAACTCCGTTGACCAGGGCATTCTCGCGCCCGGTGAGTTCGGGATGGAATCCGGCGCCGAGCATTAGCAGGGCGTTGACTCTTCCGTTCACCTGGATGGTGCCGGTGTCGGCCCGGCCAACTCCGCCGATCAAGCGCAGGAGCGTCGATTTGCCGGCTCCATTACGACCGACGATGCCTAGCGTTCGGCCTTTCTGGACTTCAAAGTTGACGTCTTTCAGGCCCCAGAAGTCCTCAGCGGCAGAGAGCTTGCGAAAGCCGCGAAGCAGCGCTTCGTGAATAGTCTGCGGCCGGTCGGCATGATAGCGCCGGAATTTCTTGCCCAAATCTTTGACGGCGATTGCGGCCCGCATCAGAGTTCCTCGACGAAGCGATCACGCGACCGAAGAAAGAGGAAGAAGCAACCAGTCGACATTACGGCGGAGATGAACACGACGGCGGCGAGCGACCGCACGTCGGGCCACGTTCCTCCCATGAGAATGCGGCGGTAGGAATTCAGCAGACCCGCAACCGGGTTTGCATTGATGATGGTTCTGTATGAAGGAGGCAAAGAGCTCCCATCCCAGAACACGGGTGTGACGTAGAAGAACAAGAAGAGGAAGATCCCCAGGAGATATTGCGTGTCGCGAAATCTCACTTGCAGAGTGGCCAAAATGTAGGCGGCGCTGGCTGACAGGAAGAACTGGACGATCATTACGATTGGAAGCGCCAGGAGCGCCAAACTAGGCCTGAAGCCATCGGCGAGCAAGAAGCCGGCAAGGATCGGCATGGCCAACAAGAAATGTACCCATTGAGACAAAATGCTGACGCAGGGCAATACACCAACGGGAAATCCAACCTGCTTGACGAGTTCACGGTTATCGACAATGGTGGTACTAGCGGCCATCAGGGAAGTTTGAAACCAAGTCCAGGGAAGAATGCCGGTGAGGAGGAAGCTGGAAAAGTGCGGGATGTTCAGCCGCAGCATGTTGTTGAACACCACGTAGAGAACGCCTAATTGGGCAAGCGGTACAAGGAGCGACCAGGCTATCCCGAGGAACGAGCGTTTATAGCGCACCTTGAAATCCCGGGCAACCAGAGCGGTTATCAAATCCCGTTCGTAAACCCAGCTCTTTTGGCGGGAATCGCTTTCCTCGTTTAAATATCTCTTCTGCAAGAAAAAAGGCATTGCAACCCTGACCTGTCACACTCCCGCCCTGGTATGCCGCGCGGGGATTCGGAGTTCCAAAGTAGTCCTTTTTTTGAACTTGAGCCGTAGCACGGAGCGACCCTTATCGTTCCGAGGGCGCTCGCTTTGGCATCAAGCTCCAGCCACTGACCGAATTGAGTCCAGGGTAGCACTAAACAGCGCACCGTGTCAGCCGAGCGGGTCGGATGGCGGTATTGCCGGTACTAAGCATGAGACCTCAAACGGCGTAGTCCCAGAAGTACCAAGATCTGCATTGGTCCGTTGGAAATCCAGCAGTCGGCCACCTAAGGGGTGACCAACTGGCGTTCATGGAGGAAGCGGATCAACTCGCGGGCGGCGATAGCGTGAGCGGTTGCGTTGGCGTCCTGAGGAATGGCCGCGTGAGCCTTGAGATCGTCCGCATTTCCCTGCGTCAGAACTTTGCCGGTGTCAAGTACCGGAATCTTAGTTTCCCGCAGTCCTTCGGTAATCGTTTTCGTGAGCTGGTTCCAGGTCTTCCCACTTTGGGTGGAGCCGCTGTAGTCGGCATTATTTCGGAAGAGGAACACGCCCACATTGGCACCCCGCTTTTGAGCGGCGCCCTCGAGTTGGCGAAGTTCCTGGACGCAGCGGGTAAAGTCTGTGTGCGGACCGGAGTTCAAGTGGCCGCGCAAGGCCCGAAGAGTAAAGAACAAGGATTCGAATCTTCCCATAGCAGGAGGAGACTGTTGCTCCCAAACCGATACGTCATCCTGCCAAGTGACGCCGGTAAGCACAAGATCCGGCCGGTAATCGGCACCGAGCAATTCATAGAATAAGCGTTCGTCGTGTGTCCCGTACCCACTCTGACCGCAGTTGATCACCTGGTATTTCGGCGGGGAGTTTGCTGGGGCCTCGGCATTCAGTAGGCGCTCCAACTGTGAAGAAACGGTGGACTCCTCGGGAATGCCGGCGCCCAATACGAAGGAATCGCCGAGCAGGAGAATGCGTTTTGGACCATTGGGTTTTGGTGCTGAGTACTCGGGCCCCCGACAACCTTCGGAGTTAAAGTTGTAGGTTACGGTATAGGTGCCCGGCACAACAATGGCCGGATCGGCAGGTGTATTGTCGGATAGATTCCTGAGATGCACGCCTGCAATTTCGACGGCAGCAGCGTTGCCTCCGAGATTCAGATGAACACAGGCATTGTCGTCATCGCTCTTTCCTATGAAATCAAACGAGAAGTCTTGCCATTTAGGCTTGAGATCTGCCTGAGCAAAGAGGCCGAGGTTTCCCCAATCGCCGTGCGCTTTCCCGAAACCCGCTACCATCGTTCGCGGTTTGTCGGCTCGCGCGCGAAATGAAAGAAGGTATTTCGTATTGGCTTTGATGCGAAAGTTTTCCTTTCGAAGCTGTACGTGAAAGCCGACATCCGTCGCCGCTTTTGTGATCTCAACGCGAACTGAATCCGGATTTTCGCGGGGGAGTACCAGACGAGCCTCGTCAGGCGAAACGACGCTGAAAACCCACTCGATTTCCCGCCGATTGATCTCCTTGAACGAGCCATTTGGATCGCCCCGATAATCCACGGCCACCTTGCTTTGAACGACTTTAAGGCCGGCCGGGCCGGCGATATCCTTCATCTCCGGAACGATCCTGGAAACGTCGGCCGTCTTCGTCGCGGGCCCATTTGAGGAGGCGAGCGAAAGCGCGACTTCTCCGATAACGAGGCCGATTGCAACGAGCGAGCACAAGCCAATGGCGAGCGGCAGCTTTAAGAGGCGAAACGCGACAAGAGGAGCGGCAAGTGCGGTAGCGAGAATAATGGCGATAATCGCGACCTGCAGCAGTCTGAGTGGCGGCTCGGGTCCGTTAGCAAGCGGCTTGGCAAGGAACATGGCGGACTGGACGACGTAGAGAATTACCAACAATCCGGGTAAGCCCGCATCTACCGTTTTCAGATATCGAATGGAAAAAAATATCTGGAACACGGCGACCGCAATCGCTGCGATGCTGTAAGGCACAGTTATACCCTGCGCTGCAAAGAAGATGATTTCAAGTAAAGATACGGCGATGGCGGATCCAGCGATGACCCGTGAAAAATTAGGGGAATTTGGGTTCTCGCTTAAGGTCTTTTCCGAAGACACGACTGAAGCTCCTTTAAAGGTGGACGGCAGCGACGAATGCGCCGCGCTCCGTGCCGTCGACGAGAGCAAAGGCGCACTGCTTTGGCTACGAATCTCAGGTCGAATTCTAAAGAACGAACGGTGCTGCAGAGAAAACGACGCTAATCGACGAATTATACCGCGTTTGGCGATGACCGGTTCAGTTCTCCCGTCAGTTGTATCCGCAGAAGCAGAAGCAGTGGCTACGGCGCCGCTGGCAAGTTTCGATCTTTTCGCCGTCAGGCGTTTCCACAACAGCGGCAGCGCATTGAGCGGCAGCATTGCCGACATGCACACAAACGGGACGACGGGGGCGTTGTAGCGCGGAAAGAGCACCTCGACAGCGGCCGTCAGTCCGAGAACTCCCGCGGGCACACCTGCGAGAGCCAAGCTGAAAGACCGCCGATATCCCACGAGGCCAAGGATGACGCCAACCATCGCCAACGTGCAAAGGATCGGCCAGAGAACGGCGTTGATCTCCAGGACGGTCTCGCGCCAACGGAAACAAGTACCGGCGAACGGCAGGAGTGGCGCGTTTTCGAAATCGGGCTGAATGGTCGACGTGATTGCCCAAGCGGGGAGTGCCCCGGTGGGTTCAATGAATTCCCGCCACGCTATCTGTGGCGTGCGGACGAGATACTGCCACGGATTCGCGATAAGCCCCTCGATCGCTACATCGCCGGCCAGAGTCACTTTTTCGTCAAAGCTCATGCGGCTTAGACCGGCGTGCGCCATGATCTCCGATAACGGGACTTTCCTCAGGTCTTGTCCTTGAAGAAGAAGCTGCAGCTTCTGGGTAGCAGGTCCGTCTTCGTCGATGAGTTTCTGCTCAGTGACGATGCGGTCAAACAGATGCACGCCTGACGAGTTGGTGAGACGGGCATTGCCTGAGTGGTGCCAGCACCAGCCGATAGGAAGCAGCACAACGAAAACCGTAGCGCTAATGGTGATAGCTAAACTCCTCAGACCTTCCCGCCATGGCCCAGCCAAATAGATACAGCAGAACGCGGGGAGTAGACCGGCAATGGGCGAGACTCGGATAATCACCCCAAAGCCCGCCAGCATGCCTGCGATGATCGCTAACGCGATTCTTTTTCCGCCAATGCGTCTCCCGGCCCGCACGGCACAAAAGAACGCACAGATCATCGCAAAAGATGTTGGCGTCTCAGACATTGCTGTTTGCGGCGCTGTCAACATGGGCGCGAGTGCCCCAGCCAAACCACCGCCGAGGAGCGCCAGATCGTCTGCAACGACGTCACGCAACAGAAGATACAAACAGATGGCACCGCCGACTACCATCATGTGCTGCACGGCAGTCGTCCATGCACCCAGATTCCGGCCTGCTATTAAGCCAACGAAAGAGAGAAAGCCGCCGTAACCAGGAGGAAAGTAGGCAGGATACCCATGGATGAAATTCTTTGAGAAATCCTCAAAATAGCCGACGGAGTCAGGGCTGGTCGCGACGACTTGAACGAGCCAGTATAGGAGGTGCAGCGTTCCCAGAAAGAAAACGAGCCAGATCAGCCTGGATCTGCCCGGTTTGATCGGTCCAAACGCGAAGATACAACCAGCGAGAACAACCATGGCGACGACCAGTGCGCCGCTCCCGGTTGTGGGGCTTGGATCCTCCAACACAATGACTGACTTCTGGCCGCCAGCCAGACGCACTTCCTTGTCACTGGTCCTGCCGTTGTGCGTAAAGCGTATAAGTCCGGACCACCCGGCGGCGTCCAGGACCGCAACAAACCGTCTGGCATTAAAAGTGAGAACCGCAGGTTCCGCATTCCTCTTGTACACCAGTGTGCCCAGGAGCAAATTGTCCAATGCGTCTACGGCCCATCCATGGGGTGGATCCGCCCGGTGCCACTTATACGTCCGCCCGTCCAGCACGATCGCCTCCACCTCGAGTCGACCCTGTGAATCTGGGGAACCAGAAGCGTTTTGTTCAAGTACTTCCAGAAAAACCGGGGTGGATTGACGCGAAGCCGAAGTGAATATTCCCGACACGGCGGCTGATGCCGCCAGAGACAGGTACACTGCCATTAAGACCGCAGTGCAGATACCGAACCACGACCAGGTGACCGGGAGTTTTGGTCTCATGCCAAGGGCCCTAATTTGTCGCCTCGATCGCCGCCTTCATGCGGATGCGCGAACCGCCTCCGTGTGCTTGAACCCGAGCGATAAACGCCGGAGCAAGGCGCCCCACAGCGCACGATCGAGCGCCAACACAGCGAGTGCCGGCACGAACGGCTCGATTGCGGCATTGTAGCGAGGAGAGAAGTATTCCACCGCGCCCGAAGCAAGCAGATAACCTATGGGAATGCAGGCCAATGCCGCCACTATAGCGCGCTGCGGATGCACGAGACCGAGTAGTGTGCCCGCCAAT